>Ga0114129_10005036_pt1 | contig 18597 bp, 15 predicted proteins | sample RhiMetdeltSRZDD1_FD_80071 | JGI IMG/M metagenome (GOLD analysis project Ga0114129, IMG submission 80071) | Populus rhizosphere microbial communities from Tennessee, USA - Rhizosphere MetaG P. deltoides SRZDD1 (version 2) (version 2) | ecosystem: Host-associated > Plants > Roots > Rhizosphere >...
TGGCCTCCTCGCCGCGATCGTCATCATCGTCCTGAGCACCGGCGCCGCCGCGGCCGCCAGCTCACACGCCGCCCAAGGGCTCGCGACCGCCGCCGAGAAGGCGGGCAAGACCGTCCCGGTCGCGGCCCAGGAGGAGGAGAACGAAGACGAGGAGACCGAGGAGGCCCCGGAGACTGAGCAGGAGGAGGAGTCGTCGGAGGACTCCGAGCACTGCGCCACGGATCCGACGACCCTCGACGAGACGGCGCTTGCCGAGCTCAACCACGGGGCCATCGTCTGCTGGGCTGCCCACCAGGAGACCCCCGCGGAGTTCGACAACCACGGCGCCTGGGTCAAGAGCTGGGCCAAGGACAACCACGGCCACGACGACACCCACGGCAAGCCGGAGAACGCCGGCAAGCACTGACCTCCACCGCCGCGGAATCTCGAAGCCGGCGCCACGGGCGCCGGCTTCTTCTTTGTCCGGGTAGCCGCCGGCCCTAGACGGAGCTATGCGTCGGCTCAGCCGCCCTCGCGGCGGATCATCACGATCGCGTTCTCGAGGCGAAGCTTCGCGATCGTCAGGTACTTCGCGAGGTTCGTCCGGTCGACTTCGGCGAAGCCGTCCACGACGTCCGGGGCGCGCAGGACGTCGAAGAGGTTCTCGACCGCCTCGGCGAGCTGGGCCTTGGCGGTGATGAGCGAGTTGTCGTGGATGGCCGCCGGCGCACGGCGCTTGCCGGTCCACGCCGCTTCCGCGTCACCTTCGAAGCCATCCTCACCGACCCCAACGAGGTCATCGCCGTCGACGGGTGCGTCCTCGTCTCCGGGCGGCGGCGCCGGGGCGGTCGTCCTTGGCCGGCCCTCGATGCGCTCGCGCAGCTTGATGAGCGTCAGCTCGCCGCGGGCGACTCGCTCGGCCAGGCGCTTGCGCCGGCGCGGGTCGGTGACCTTCATCAACTCGTACGCATGGGACAGGGTGTCCTTGCGCAAAGACACGAGCTCGCGGATCTCGGGCGGCGCATCGGCCAGGCGGAGCCGGTTCTCCAGGTAGCCCTTGTCCTTGCCGAGCTTCTGGGCGAGCTTGCGAACGCTGTAGCCATGCTCGTTGACCATGCGCTCGAACATCGCCGCCTCATCGAGCGGCGAGAGGTCTTCACGCTGCAGGTTCTCGATGATCGAGATCTCGAGGGCCGTGTCATCGTCGATCTCCTCGACGAGGGCATGGATCGTCTCCAGACCTGCGGCAATCGAGGCACGCCAGCGGCGCTCGCCGGCGATCAGCTGGTACTCGTTGTTGCCGAGCGGCCGCACGAGGATCGGCTGGAGGACCCCGTGCTCACGGATGGAAGCGGCCAGCTCCTCGAGCGAGGTTGCGTCCATCGCCAGCCGTGGCTGCTCCGGATTCGGCGTGATCCGATCGACCGGGATGACCCGAACGCCGGTCGAGCGCCCAACGCGATCTGAGGATAGGAGCGAGACGATGGAGGAGGGGAGCTCTCGCTCTTCGCTAAGCCGGCGCGCTGCGACGGCGCGGAAGTCGGTCTTAGCCAAGGTTGATCACCTCCCGCGCGAGCTCGCGGTACGTGCGCGCTGCGTCCGACGTGCCCGCATAGACCGTGATCGGTCGGCCCGCCAGCGGAGCCTCGCCAAGCTTCACGGTGTTGCGGACGATCGAGTTGAAAACGTGGTGGTCGCCAACGACGCGGAGCTCGTCCAGCATGTCGCGAGCGAGGTTCGTCCGGCTGTCGAAGAACGTTGGCAGCAAGCCGAGGATCCGCAGCTCGCGATTCAGCTTTTGGCGAATCGTGTTGATGATCTTGACGAGGTTGTTCAGGCCCTTCATCGCGTAGTACTGCGTCTGGACGGGAATGATCACGCCGTTCGCGGCGACGAGGCCGTTCACGGTCAGCAGGCCGAGGTTCGGCGGACAGTCGATGAGCGCGTAGTCGTAGCGACCGTCGAGCTGCCCTTCGATCGAGTCGCGGAGGATCGACTCGCGGCCGAGCATCGTGAACAACTCGCCTTCGGTCGCGGCAAGGTCGATGTGCGCCGGCGCGACGTCGATGCGTTCTGTCTCGGTTGGGCGAACGATGTCGCCGAGCGTCACCCGGCCGACGAGGACATCTGCCATCGATTGGTCGACGGTGTTCAGATTCACACCGAGGCCGGCGGTGAGGTTCGCCTGCGGATCCATGTCGATGCAGAGAACGCGATAGCCCTCTTCCGTCAGGGCGCCCGCGAGGTTGATTGCTGTCGTCGTTTTGCCGACGCCGCCCTTCTGATTCGCAATCGCAATCACATTTGTCACAGGGCGGTACCTCGTCCTTCGGAGAAATGACGTTGCCGTCGCTGGCAGATGGCGAGGGCGGAGGAGCGTCATCGTAACCGACGGCACCTGCGGCGGCGTGATCAAGTTATCCACAGGTTTGCCGAGATATGCACCGATTCTGTGGATACCGACGCGGGCGGTTTCTGACACCGCGCAGGCCAAGACGACGGGTATGATGCGATCGCGGTCTCGCGCTCGGCCACGAAACGCCGAGTGTCCTTGCACAAAGACACATGCCGAGCCGCCGACGCCCGAGGAGATCCGTGGCGAGCACCCAGGACCGAAACGCCCGTCTCCGGGCCATGCGCGACGAATCAAAGCTTGGTGGCGGTGTTGAACGAATCGAGGCACAGCACGCGCGCGGCAAGCTGACAGCGCGCGAGCGTCTCGAGCTGCTCGTGGATGCCGGGACGTTTGTCGAGCTCGACGCCTTTGTCGTCCATCGCACATCCGAGTTCGGTCTTGCCGACGAGCGCTATCTCGGCGATGGCGTCGTGACAGGTCATGCGATGATCGACGGCCGCCAGGTGTTCCTGTTCAGTCAGGACTTCACCGTCTTCGGCGGTTCGCTCTCGGAGGCATATGCCGAGAAGATCTGCAAGGTCATGGACCTTGCGATGAAGGTCGGTGCGCCGATCGTCGGGCTGAACGATTCCGGCGGCGCTCGGATCCAGGAAGGTGTGGCCTCACTCGGCGGCTACGCCGAGATCTTCCTTCGAAACGTCCTCGCCTCGGGCGTGGTGCCGCAGATCTCCGTCGTCCTCGGGCCGTGTGCCGGCGGCGCCGTGTACTCGCCGGCCATCACGGACTTCACGGTGATGGTCGAGGGCACGAGCTACATGTTCGTGACGGGCCCGAATGTCGTGAAGACCGTCACCCACGAGGAGGTCGATGCGGAGTTCCTTGGTGGCGCGACAACTCACACGACGCGCAGCGGCGTCGCGCATCTCGCCGGCGCGGACGAGGCCCAGGCCCTCGACCTCGCGCGGCGACTGTTGAGCCACCTGCCGTCGAACAACCTCGAGGCGCCGCCGACGACGGAGTCCGGTGATCCGATTGATCGCATGGACGTCGAGCTGGATTCGATCATCCCGGACGTCGCCGGCCGGCCATACGACATGCACGGGGTCATCGAGCGCGTTGTCGACGACGGGACGTTCCTCGAGATCCAGCCGGGCTGGGCCGCGAACATCCTCGTGGGCTTCGCGCGATTGGGCGGCGCGTCGGTCGGCATCGTCGCGCAACAGCCGGCGGTCCTCGCCGGCGCCCTCGACATCGATGCTTCCGTCAAGGCCGCACGATTCGTCCGAACCTGCGATGCGTTCAACGTCCCGCTCGTGACGTTCGTCGACGTCCCCGGCTTCCTGCCGGGGGTCGAGCAGGAGCACGGCGGCATCATCCGCCACGGCGCGAAGCTCCTCTACGCTTACGCCGAAGCGACGGTTCCGAAGCTCACCGTCATCACGCGCAAGGCATACGGCGGCGCATACGACGTCATGAGCTCGAAGCACATCCGGGCCGATCTCAATCTCGCGTGGCCGACGGCGGAGATCGCTGTCATGGGCGCGGAGGGCGCGGTGAACATCGTGTTCCGGAGCGAGCTGGCGGGCGCCGACGACGTCGATGCGGAGCGCCGAAACCTCGTCGATCGCTACGAGGCGGAGTTCAACCACCCGTACGTTGCGGCGGCGCGGGGCTATATCGACGAGGTCATCCTGCCGTCGGAGACTCGAACGCGACTGATCCGCGCGCTCCGGCTGCTCGAGGGCAAGCGCGAGACGAACCCCCGGAAGAAGCACGGAAACATTCCGCTGTGAGCGGCGGGGCGTCTTTGCGCAAAGACGCCAGCCCCGGCGACGGCGCCCCGTTCGGCCGCGTCCTCGTCGCGAATCGCGGCGAGATCGCGCTTCGGATCATCCGTGCCTGCCACGACCTTGGGATGACCGCGATTGCCGTCTACTCCGACGTGGACCGGGACGCAGCCCACGTCCAGGCGGCCGACGCGGCCTACCGGATCGGGCCCGGCGCGGCGGGGGAGAGCTACCTCAACATCGAGCGGATCGTTGCGGTGGCGCGCGAGGCGAAGGCTGACGCCATCCATCCCGGCTACGGCTTCCTCTCGGAGCGAGCCGCCTTCGCGGCCGCCGTCGAGTCGGCGGGCCTCGCCTTCGTCGGGCCGGGCAGCGCAACGATCGCACGCCTCGGCGACAAGCTTGCGGCGCGTCGGCTCGCCCGCGACGTCGGCGTTGCCGTCGTGCCCGGAACGCTGGAGCCAATACCCGTCAACAGCCCCGATGAGGTTCCGGGCATCATCGAGGCCGCCGAGGGCATCGGGTTCCCGCTCCTCGTCAAGGCTGCCGCCGGCGGCGGTGGGCGCGGCATCCGGCGGGTCGAGCGGGCCGTAGACCTGCCGGCGGCCCTCGCAGCGGGATCGGGCGAGGCGCGTGCCGCCTTTGGCGACGGCTCGGTCTACATCGAACGCGAGATTCGTCCGGCCCGCCACGTCGAGGTCCAGCTGCTCGGCGACCGAGCGCGCACGGTTGTCGCGATCGGCGAGCGCGACTGCTCGACGCAGCGGCGGCATCAGAAGCTTGTCGAGGAGGCGCCCGCGCCCGGTCTCTCAGACGAGCTGCGCCGCGACCTGCTCAGTGCGGCCACACGGCTTGGTCAAGCGGCCGAGCTGGAGAACGCCGCGACGGCGGAGTTCCTGCTGGATCCGTCGGGCGCGTTCTGGTTCCTCGAGGTCAACACCCGGCTCCAGGTCGAGCACGGCGTGACCGAGCTGGTCAGCGGGCTGGACATCGTCCGCGAGCAGTTCCTCCTCGCGGCCGGCCGGCCGCTCTCGGCAGAGGCCCGAGCCGCCGCGGAAGCCGCGGCCCGCCCCGGCCGCCACGCGATCGAGGTCCGGCTCGCGGCCGAGGATCCGCTGGGCTTCACGCCGGCGCCAGGGCGGGTCGGGCGGTGGACGCCGCCGGGCGGCCCGGGCATCCGCGTCGACGACGGGATCCGTCCAGGCGACCGAGTGACGGCCGACTACGACCCGCTCTTCGCGAAGATCCTGGCGGTCGGGGAGTCGCGCGAGATCGCGCTCGAGCGGCTGACGACCGCGCTCGACGCGACGGTCATCACCGGCCTCCAGAGCACGCTCCCGTTCCACCGCTGGCTCCTGCGCGATGCGGCCTTCCGGTCCGGCGACCTGTCGACCGAGCTGGTCGCCGAGCGCTGGGATCCGATCGCCGCGGACGAGCGGGGGCGGGCGCTGGCGAAGGCCGCAGCGATCGCCGCGGCTGCCGTGGCCGGCGCAGGCCCCCAGGGCGCCAGGGCCGCAACGCCTCGGTGGCCCGAGCTCGACCCGGGCCCGACGCCGGGCTGGACGGCGACCGCGCACGAGGAGGCCGTCGACCGATGGCCGACGTAGGTCCTCGGGCGGTCCTCGTTCGAACCCGACCGGGCCACAGCCGGGCGGACGACCCAACGTTCGAGCTCGCGGCCCCGGATCTCGGCGTCCCCGACGATCCGACCGCGGCTGTGGTTGCCGGGCCCGGCAACGGAGCCAATATCCGGAGCGTTGAGGTCGTGGTCGACGGCTGGCGCTTCGAGCTCGAGATCGAGGATGCGCGTCAAGCCGCCCTCCGAGCGAAGGCTCGACGTGCGTCGAGCGACGTCGCGAGCCGCGGACCCGTTGAAGTGCGTGCGATCATCCCCGGGCGGGTCGTGTCGGTCGACGTCGAAGTGGGGGACGAGGTCGAGGCCGGCCGACACCTGCTCGTCCTGGAGGCGATGAAGATGCAGAACGAGCTGCAGGCGCCGGCCGATGGCCGGATCGCGCGCGTCGCAGTGAGCGCCGGGCTGACCGTCGACCGCGGCGACCTTCTCGTGGTCATCGACCCGAAGCCAGTCGAGGCGGCTGGGTGAGCGACCCCGGCCGCGAGCACTGGCGCGCCACGACGAAAGCCGCATCGATCAAGGGCTCGCCTGAGCGCGCCGAGCATTTCGAGACCTCGTCCGGGATCGAGATCGCCGACCTCTACACGCCCGCGGACACGGGCGCGCTCAACGAGGACCAAGACCTCGGTAGGCCCGGCGAGTTTCCCTTCACGCGCGGGGTCCAGCCGACGATGTACCGCGGCCGCTTCTGGACGATGCGCCAGTACGCCGGCTTCGCCACCGCCGAGGAGACGAACCGCCGCTTCCGGTACCTCCTCGAGCAGGGCCAGACGGGCCTCTCGGTCGCGTTCGACCTGCCGACGCAGATGGGCTACGACTCGGACGCGAAGGAGGCCGAGGGCGAGGTTGGCCGGGTCGGCGTCCCGATCGCGAGCCTCGCCGACATGGAGACGCTCGTCGCCGGCATCCCGCTCGGCGAGGTCTCGACCTCGATGACGATCAACTCGACCGCCGCGATCCTTCTCGCGTTCTACGTCGCCGCGGCCGAGAATCAAGGCGTTCCGCGGAGCCAGGTCTCCGGCACGCTCCAGAACGACATCCTCAAGGAGTACATCGCTCGCGGGACGTGGATCTATCCGCCGGACGCGTCGATGCGGCTCGTGACCGACGTCTTCGAGTTCGGAGCGAACGAGCTCCCACGCTGGAACACGATCTCGATCAGTGGCTACCACATGCGCGAGGCCGGCGCGACCGCCGCGCAGGAGCTGGCCTTCACGCTCGCCGACGCGATCGCGTACGTCGAGGCGGCCCTGGAACGGGGCCTGAAGATCGACGACTTCGCGCCTCGGCTGAGCTTCTTCTTCGCGGCCTGGTCCGAGCTGTTCGAGGAGGTCGCGAAGTTCAGGGCGGCTCGCAGGATGTGGGCGCGGATCGTGAAGGACCGCTTCGGCTCGTCGAACATCCGTTCGATGACCTGTCGGTTCCACGTCCAGACGGCGGGCTCCAGCCTGACCGCCCAGTCGGTCGACAACAACGTCGTTCGAACGACGATCCAGGCGCTCGCGGCGGTCCTCGGCGGAACGCAGAGCCTGCACACGAACTCGCGCGACGAGGCGCTCGCGCTGCCGACCGAAGAGAGCGTCCGACTGGCCCTTCGGACGCAGCAGATTCTCGCGTACGAATCCGGCGTCACCGAGACGCCGGACCCGCTGGCCGGCTCATACTTCGTCGAAACCTTGACCGACGAGCTCGAAGCCGCAGCGAACGCGTACCTCGAGGAGATCGAGGGCCTTGGCGGCACGCTCGCGGCGATCGGAGGCGGCTACCAGCAGCGACAGATCCAGGAGTCGGCATACCGGGTGCAGCGCCAGATCGACAGCGGCGCGAAGGTCGTTGTCGGGGTCAATCGGTTCCAGGATGACGAGGTCGCCACGCCGCCGATCCAGCGAATCGACCCGGAGGGGGAGCGGCGCCAGATCGAGCGTCTCCGCCAGGTTCGGTCGGGGCGTGACCCGGCGGCCTGGGAAGCGACGCTGCGACGGCTCGAGGACGTAGCGCGGGGCGGGGAGAACCTCGTGCCGCCGATGATCGAGGCCGTGAAGGCCTACGCCACGACCGGCGAGATCGCCGACCGCCTCCGGGCGGCGTGGGGCGTCCATCGCGAGCTGATCACGGTCTGATGACGAAGCCGAAGCCGCTGGCCGATCATGCGGCGGCGCATTTCAAGCCACCGGGCCGGATCCACCACGTTGCGATCGTCGTGCGCTCGCTCGAAACGGCGCTGCCGTTCTACCGCGACCTCCTGGGCCTCGCGCTCGAGACGATCATGGACATCGAGTCGGATCACGTCCAGATCGCCTTCCTCGGCGTCGGCGAGTCGAAGGTCGAGCTCGTCGAGCCGACCGACGACTCGACCGGGGTCGCGCGCTTCCTCGAGAGCCGCGGGGAGGGTTTCCACCACGTCTGCTTCGAGGTCCCGGACCTGGCCGAGGAGCTGACGCGGCTTGGGATCGAAGGCGTCGAGCTCATCGACATGGCGCCGCGCCGCGGCGCCGAAGGCCCGGTCGCGTTCCTGCACCCGCGCTCGTGCCATGGCGTCCTCGTCGAGCTCATCGAGGCGCCCGGTGGGCCGGCCTGGGAAAGCCTCGGCTTCGACGAAACCGGCTAGAGCGACCAGGCGAGGATGACCGCCGGCGAAAGGTCCGCGCGGCGGCAGAACTCGACGATGTCGGCGCTCAGCTTGCGGATCCAGGGCTTTTCTTCGCGGGGCAGGTCGCCGAGCTCCTCGGACAGCAAATCGATCCAGCGGCCGGCCACCGCATCGATGTCCTTGTCCGGGAGTCGGGCGATCGCCGTGACCCAAGCGGGGTCGATGCGCTCGATCGTCCGGTCACCCGCCTCCGATGGGCCTTCGAGCTCGCGCCGCGCGTCGAGGAAGTCGCGCGGCTCGTCGAGGTTGGTCACCGTCCGGACCGCCTCACTGAAGTAGTCGAGCCAGGTCGGGTCGGTCGCGCCACCGAGCGAGAGGTGCGCCTGGAACCGCGCGCGGTCGTCGAGCGCGGCCCAGTCCTCGACGCTGATCGCCAGGAGGATCTCGCGCGTCTCGCCGGCGACGAGATCCATGAGGAAGCCCATCCGCGTTCCTTCGCCGCCGCGCTAACCGCGGTAGCCGGCGTCGCGGAGCCGTGCCGGTAGCTCGGTGGGGGAGCCGGCGACGTGGAAGCCGGCCGCCTCGAGCGCGGCGACCTTTGACGCGGCCGTGCCCGTCCCGCCCGAGATGATCGCGCCGGCGTGTCCCATCCTGCGTCCCTCGGGCGCCGTGCGGCCGGCGATGAACGCGGCCTTCGGGACGTCGCTGAGATGCTCCGCGGCCCATGCGGCGGCAGCCTCCTCGGCCGTGCCGCCGATCTCGCCGATGAGGACGATCGCCTCGGTTTCTGGATCTGCCGCGAACAGCTGGAGGACCTCCAGGAATTGCGTCCCGATGATCGGGTCGCCGCCGATGCCGACACATGTCGACTGGCCGAGGCCCGCATCGGTCATCGCCTGGACGGCCTCATAGGTCAGCGTCCCGGACCTGGACACAACGCCGACCCGGCCTTCGCGATGGATTGCGCCAGGGATGATCCCGACCTTCGCTCGCCCTGGTGATGTCGCCCCGGGACAGTTCGGCCCAATCAGCCGGGCGCCGGCCCGCTCGACGGCCGCCACGACCGGGACCATGTCCAACGCCGGGATGCCCTCGGTGATGCAGAAGACCGTGCCGATCCCGGCACCGATGGCTTCGAGGACCGCGTCCGGGGCGCCGGCGGCCGGGACGAAGATGCACGAGGTGTTCGCGCCGGTCTCGCGAACCGCCTCAGTCACGGTGTCGAACACCGGCACGCTGTCGTCGAGGACGCGCTGGCCGCCCTTGCCGGGCGTCACGCCGGAGACGACGTGGGTCCCGTACTCGCGCATGGCGCGGGCATGGAACTCGCCTTCGCGACCCGTGATGCCCTGGACGACGAGCCTCGTTTCGCGCCCGACCAGGATGCTCATGCGCGCGACGCCGCGACGGCCTTCGCGGCCGCCTCGTCAAGGGACGCGGCGGTCTCGAAGTGCGCCTCCTCGAGGAGCCGGGCTGCCTCCGCCGCGTTCGTGCCGACGATCCGCACGACCATCGGCACGTCGCGGGTCTGCTGCTTCCGGGCCTCGATCAGCCCGAGCGCAACCTCGTCACCGCGCGTGATGCCGCCGAAGATGTTGACGAGGATCGCCTCGACCTTCGGCTCGGCGAGGATCAGCCGCATCGCCGCGGCCACGCGTTCGGCCTTCGCGCCGCCGCCGATGTCGAGGAAGTTCGCGGGCTCGCCGCCAGCGCGCTTCACCAGGTCCATCGTCGTCATCGCCAGGCCGGCGCCGTTGACCATGCAGCCGATCGTGCCGTCGAGGTGGATGAAGCTGATGTCGTGGCGGCGTGCCTCGGCGTCGGCCGGCTCCTCCTCGTCCGGGTCGCGGAGAGCCTCGTGATCGGGATGCCGGAAGAGCGCCGAGTCGTCGAGCGTGATCTTCGCGTCGAGGCAGGCGAGGCGCTCCTCGCTGCCCTCGCGAACGATCGCGAGCGGATTGATCTCGACGAGATCCGCGTCGTTCGCGAGCATCGTCCGGACGAGCCCCTTGGCGATCCCGACCGCGGCCTTGAGATGCGTTCCGAGGCCCATCTGGAAGGCCAGCTCGCGGGCCTGCCAATCTCGCAGTCCGAGCAGTGGATCGACATGGATTCGGACGATCGCCCCGGGGTTCGACGCGGCGACCTGTTCGATCTCGACGCCGCCCTCCGCGGAGCCCATGAGCAGAATCCGCCGGGCAGCCCGGTCGAGGACGGCCGCGAGGTAGTACTCGCTCACGATGTCCGCGGCAGGGGCGACGAGCACCTTGCGGACCGTGATGCCCTTGATCGACATCCCGAGGATGTCGTCCGCCACGTGCTCGGCCTCGTCATCCGAGGCCGCGAGCTTCACGCCGCCGGCCTTGCCCCGACCGCCGACAAGGACCTGGGCCTTGATGACGACCTGTCCGCCAGCATGAAGGAGTCGGTGCGCCGCGGCCCGCGCCTCAGCCGGCGAGCGGGCAACCTCCCACGGCGGAACCGGCAGGCCTTGCGCGAGCAGGAGCTTCTTTGCGTCGGCTTCCTGGATCTTCACGGGGCGCCGATCGTAGCCGACGCCCAGGCACCCGGCCGACCTTTCGGGAACAAATCCACGGGGTCGCCTCGCCATACTCGGTAAGCGCGACCACCGGGCCGCGCCGCCGCTGGAGGCGTGATGCAGCGAGACCTCGTGGAACGAGCCCGTGACGGCGATCACGACGCATTCGCGACGCTCGCTGCCCGTGCGATCTCGCGTCTCGACGGCGCGGCCTGGCTGATCCTCCGCGACGTCGACCAGGCCAAGGACGCTGTGCAGGACGCGCTCGTCCGCGCGTGGCGCGATCTGCCGACGCTGCGAGATCCGGAGCGCTTCGACGCCTGGCTTCACCGGCTCCTCGTGCGGGCCTGTATCGACGAAGCGCGGCGCCTCCGCCGGCATCGGATGGACGTCGAGTTCGAAGCGCTGAATGCAGCAGCGATCGGCGGCATCGAGACCGTCGTCGCGGATCGCGAGCAGCTCGAGCGAGGTTTCAGCCGGTTGAGCCCCGACCTCCGAGCCGTGCTCGTCCTGCGGCACTACCTGGGGTTGCCGCTCCTGGACGTGGCCGCCGTACTTGGAATCCCGCTTGGAACCGCCCAGTCGCGCCTTCACCGGGCGGCCGGCCAGTTGCGAGCCTGGCTGGACGCCGACGAACGAACGCCTGAGCTCGTGGAGGTTCGACTCCGATGACCGGAGAATCGCTCGATCGCACGCTCGAGAGCTGGCTGCGTGACGACGCCGACCGTCGTGTGCCCGATCACCTCGAGTCGGTGCTCGCCGCCACGGTTGGGACCAGGCAACGCCGGCAGGGCGCCGGCGCGTGGCCCTCCTGGAGCGGCCGCACGCGGGTCCTGGCGATAGCGGCCCTCGTGGCCCTTGCCGCCGCGTCTGTGACCCTGCTCAGCGTCGGGCGCCCACGGCCGCACAACGTGCCGGTGCCGACCGCCGTCGGGGTCAATGGCGTCCTCCTCGTGAGGTTCGACCGCGATCTCTACGAGCTCGACGCGAATGGTTCGAACCGACGCGCCGTGGTGGTCGGACCAGGTGGTGAGTTCGGCGCCGTCTTCAGCCCTGACGGATCGCGCTTCGCCTTCGGGCGGATGGATGACAACCTCAGCCACGTCCAGATCGTCGTCGCAAACGTGGATGGCAGCCGCCAGACGGTCATGCTCGAAACCCGCGGCGATGAATCGAGGGGCTACGCCTGGTCGCCAGATGGTGAGCGGCTCGCCATCCTGCACCACCCCGGCGCGTTGACTGATGCGCTTTCAATCGTCGAGGTCGACGATCCAGCTTCGGCGCGCGACGTCCCGCTCCCCAGCGGTGTGACGTTTGGCCACTTTGGGTTCGGCTTTGAGGTTGGATGGGCGAGCAACGACGAGCTGATCCTGACCGCCAGCTTCCGCAAGGTCGGGCAATGGATCTATGCGATCCGACCCGACGGCTCAGGCTTCCGCGAGATCGTGCGGTCGCCCGGCTACGAGTACGTGGGACTCTCAGCCGACGGGCAGTGGCTCACGTACTTCGAATACGTCCGCGACTCCCTGGGTCACGCGGTTGGGGCTCGATCGCATCTCGTCGAGGTGGCGACCGGAGACGACCGAGTCCTCTCATCGGGCCACGGTGCCTGGGATCAAGAGCTCGTCATCTCGCCGGCGGGCACAACCGGGGCGATGGTCGCCTGCCTCGACAATCTTGATGACTGCGACCTGGTCATCGTCTCCCTGGTTGGGTCCGCGCGAGCGCGGGTCATCGGGCCGGCAGGCGTTCCGACGCCGAAGGAGCGCCACTTCGTGTTCTCGCCCGACGGACGCAAGATCGTTTTGAGCCGGTTCAACAGCCCGACAATCCTGATCGACGTGGCGACGGGCGAGCAGAGCGAGCTCGGCGAAGGGATGTGGATCGAGGCCTGGCAGCCCCTGCCGCGGCCCTAGTCTCGACGCCCGCTGTGTCGGCCCGCCCCTAGAACGGGCGGGTCGGGCGCTCGGGTGCCGTGGGCCGCGGACGCTCAACAGCAGCCGGTGGCCGGATGCCCGTCGCCGCGCTTTTGCCGTGCTCGACCGGGTGCAGATAGCGACCCTTGACCGGGCCGACTTTGCGCTCCTCGACCGGGATGCGGTGTGCGTCGGCCCAGACATCCTTGCGGATGCCAGTGACCTGCCAGCTGACTTCCTGCCCGGCTGCGCCACCAGCGATCACGAAGCGCCCAGCCTTCACCTTCGACCGGACGTACACGGGTGCGTAGGCGCCGATCGGCGTCAGCTGGTAACGGAGGTCGCGGTTGAGCGCTTCGAACCATGGCGGCAGGTCGACGGTTCCTGCGCCGTCCTCGTCAAGGGTGACGACGCCGTCGTAGATGGTCTTCATGTCCGGGCTCTCCACGAAGCTGTGCGAGAGGAACTTCGTGGCGGGGTCGAGCGGATGGTCGATCTTGAACCCGCCGCCACCCTTCGAGATCGAACCCGTGACGACGAGGTCGCCTTCGACCTTGGCGTTCCCGAATGAGTAGACGCCAAATCCAGAGCCAGTGCCCTGACCGAGCACGCCGATGCTTGGCGAAGGTCCGCCAAGGCCGAACACGCCGATGCCGTTGGGACTGCTCGCGATGCCGTTGACTCCGGCCGCCGTGCCAGTCGACGCCATGGCCCAGCCGAGGACACCGGCCGAGTCGTCCACGCTGGAGGTCTCCCCGTAGACGCCGACGCCGCCGCCGGTCGCGGCCTCGGACTGGCCCCAGACCCCAGCGCTGAGCTGGGTCGTGCTGGACGTTCCGGCAAATACCCCGTAGGTGGAACCCGTCGTCGCGCTGGCGGTCGCGAACAGCCCGAGACCGGAGGTGCTCGCTGCCGTCACGGCCGCGCCGGCGCAGTTTCCAGTGAGCGCGGTTGAGACTCCGCGGACGCCGATGCCGCTCGAGCTTGCCGACTCTCCGCGTACGCCGATCGTGCTGCCGATCCCCGATGCGACTCCGGACACCCCAACCGCGCTGCTTCCCGTCGCCTCAGCGGTCAGACCGGTCTGGCCGACCGCCTCCATCGCCACGCCAGTTGTCGCGGTCGCCCGGATGGCGGTGCCGCTACCAGCGTGCGCGGCCTGCACGCCAACGGCCTGGGCATCGCTCGCCGTGGCGACCAGCCCGTGGTTCTGTTGCCCCGCTGCCCGGACTGCCGCGCCGCCCCCGAACGTCGCAGCATCGTTCGCGCCGTATACGCCGTAGCTCGTGTTACGAGCGGTCACGCCGCTGATGCCAGTGCCGGTCGGTGCCGTGAAGAACCCGGCGATCGAACCCGGGCCATTGGCAGCGCCGCGCAACGCGGTTCCGGTGCCGTTTTGAGTCACCTGGAGCGCTGTTCCTGAGCTCGATGTCGTCATGCTCGTGTTCGCGCTGCCCGCCATGTTCGCGGCTCCGAGGACGAGCGGGTCACCGGCAGCGGCGGACGTTCGATCGGGGAAGCGAAGTCGGGCGGCGATGGCGGCAACCAGCGACCCCACGCCTGCGGCGAGCACAACACGCCTCGTCCTGGGCGTGGACGGATGAGCTTCGGTCGACCGCGTCGCGGCCTGGTCCGGCATGGTCACATCGCTCCCTTCTGCGTGCGTTTCAACGGTCACCTGCGGACAACACCCTGGGCCGCTGGCGCCGTCCCGCGCCGCGTTCGGTGAAGAGCAACCGCTTCGGCGAGGCGTTCGAGCGACGCCGGCGTCTTCGGTTCGAGCCAGACGATCGCGTGCTCGATGCCCGCGGCCGCGTGCTCGTCGAGGACCCCCGCAAGCTCCTCGACTGAGCCGCCGAAGGCATCGACGGGTGCCCGTTCCGCGGAACGCTGGTCGGGGTCGCGCACGATGAGCCCGCTCGTCCGGCTGATCGTCGCCGGATCACGACCGGCCGCGGCGAGCGCGGCATCCAGGCCAGCCATCTTCGCCCAGAAGCCCTCGCGCAGATGGGCGTGCCAGGCGACGTTCCAGGCATCGGCGAGCTCGGCCGTCAGGCGCAGCATCCGCGGGCCTTTCGAAGCGACGAGGATCGGGATCCGGCGCCGCGGCGGCGGCAGCAGCGCGAGGTCTCGGACGCGAACCCAGCGCCCATCAAACGTGACGCTCTCGCCGTCCAGGAGCCCGCGGATGACCCGCAGCCCCTCGTCGAACTGGCCGACCCGATGCTCGAACTCGTAGCCGAACGCCGCGAACTCCGGCTCGTGCCAACCCGACCCGAGCCCGAGGATCAGGCGCCCGCCGGACACGTCATCGACGGCCACGGCCATCTTCGCCAGGAGTCCAGCGTTTCGAAACGGCGTCGCCATCACGAGCGTGCCGAGCTCTACCTTCGATGTCGCCGCGGCGAGCGCCGAGAGCATCGTCCACGACTCGTGGATGCCCGGTGGGTCGCCGCGCTTGAGCAACAGATGGTCGAAGACCCAGACCGAATCGAGGCCCAGCGCCTCGGCATGGACGGCGAAGTCGCGGATGAGCGGCCAGTCCGGGAACACCCCGCCGTCAGCGACGTCGCCCCCGGTCATCGGAACCGTCACCCCGACCTTCATCGGCCCGAGTCTAGAATGACCGCATGGCCCAGCGTGTCACCCTCATCCCCGGCGACGGGATCGGCCCGGAGCTGGCGGAGGCCACGCGACGCGTCCTGGATGCCTCCGGGATCGCCTTCGAATGGGAGGTCGTCGACGCCGGCGAGGCGGTCATGGCCGAGTACGGCACGCCGCTCCCGGAGCATGTCCTCGAGTCGATCCGGCGCAATCGGATCGCGCTGAAGGGCCCGATCACGACCCCCGTCGGCGAGGGCTTCCGCTCGGTCAACGTCACGCTGCGCCAGACCCTCGGGCTCTACGCCAACCTGCGACCGGCGCGCTCGATCCACGGCCTCGAGTCCCGCTATGAGGACGTCGACCTCGTCATCGTCCGCGAGAACACCGAGGACCTCTACGCCGGCATCGAGCACATGGTCGGCCCGGACGCTGCGGAGAGCATCAAGATCATCACCCGTGCGGCGTCCGAGCGGATCGCCCGGTTCGCCTTCGAATACGCGGTCGCGAACGGCCGCCGCAAGGTCACGGCCGTGCACAAGGCGAACATCATGAAGCTCTCGGACGGGCTGTTCCTCGAGAGCTGTCGGCATGTTGCCGAGGACTACGCCGGCCAGGTCGAGTTCGAGGACCGGATCGTCGACAACATGTGCATGCAGCTCGTCCAGAAACCGGACCTCTATGACGTGCTCGTGCTGCCGAACCTCTACGGCGACATCGTGTCGGACCTTGCCGCGGGCCTCGTCGGCGGGCTCGGCGTGGCGCCCGGCGCGAACATCGGCGACGCGGGCGCGGTCTTCGAACCGGTCCACGGATCCGCGCCGAAATATGCCGGCCTGAACAAGGCGAATCCCACCGCGCTGATCCTGTCCGGCGTCCTGATGCTCCGTCATCTCGGCCACCAGGCCGCCGCCGAGCGGGTGGAAACGGCCGTTCGCGGCGTCATCGAGGAGGGCACGCGGCTGACCTATGACCTCGGCGGGACGACCGGCACACGCGAGTTCGCGGATGCCGTCATCGAGCGGCTGACGGCCGGTTCAACCGCCGCAGCGGCGCCCGCGCCGGCATGACGACGCTCCCGGCGCCGCCCCTCAAGCCCGTGGGCACCGCGCGCCAGGGCTGGGGCCTGACGAGCCGCCTCGACAACTGGGCCAGCGCGCCAACGTTGCAGGCCTTCGTCTTCACGATCTGCGCGACATACCTCGTCGTCAGCGGGATCATCTGGAACCCGCTGTTCGGCACGCCGTACGACGTCGACGGCTACCTCTCGCCGCTGTTCTCGCCGCTCATCGTGTGGCCGGACATGCCGGCCTGGCTGAGCCCGGGCCTGCTCATCCTCTGGATCCCGATCGGCTTCCGGGCAACCTGCTACTACTACCGGAAGGCCTACTACCGCTTCTACTTCTCCGATCCGCCGGGTTGCGCGGTCGGGGAGCCTCGGGTCCTCAAGCATTTCGCGACCGAGAACGCGTTCCCGTTCATCCTCCAGAACATCCATCGCTACTTCCTGTACCTCGCGTTCATCCCCCTGGCATTCCTCTGGATCGACGTCGTCCGGGCGTTCGCCCCGGAGGGCTCGCTCCGGATCGGCTTCGGCGGCGTCCTCTTCTTCGTGAACGTCACGTTGCTGACCGGCTATTCGCTGTCGTGTCACTCGCTCCGCCACGTGGTCGGCGGCAAGCTCGACTGCTTCTCGTGCACGCGTCGCGAGCGCGCCCGCTACGAGGCGTGGCGCTGGCTGAGCTTCCTGAACCGACACCACATGGCGTTCGCCTGGGCGAGCCTCCTGACGGTGACGCTGGCCGACCTGTACGTCCGGTTCCTGGCGCTCGGCCTGTTCGCCGACCCGGCGATCCGCTTCTAGCGAGATGGCCGCGGGAGATCGCCTCGAGACACATCCCCACGACGTCCTCGTCATCGGCGCCGGCGGGGCCGGGCTCCGGGCGGCGATCGAGGCGAAGGCCGCGGGCGCCTCCGTCGGGCTCGTCTGCAAGTCGCTTCTGGGCAAGGCCCACACGGTCATGGCCGAAGGCGGCGTCGCCGCCGCGCTCGGACACGTCGCACCGGACGACTCGTGGCAGGTCCACTTCCGCGACACGATGGTCGGCGGGAAGCTCCTGAACAACCCGCGGATGGCGCAGCTCCACGCCCAGGAGGCGCCGGACCGGGTCCGCGAGCTCGAGGCCTGGGGCGCCGTCTTCGACCGGACGCGCGACGGCCGGATCCTCCAGCGCCCGTTCGGCGGGCACACGAACGCTCGGCTGGCCCACGTCGGCGACCGAACCGGGCTCGAGATGATCCGGACGCTCCAGGACCGCGCGGTCTCGCTCGGCATCGAGGTCTACATGGAATGCACGATCACGCGCCTGATCACGGGCGGCGATCGGGTCGGCGGCGCGGTCGGCTATTGGCGCACGACGGGCCGCCCGGTCGCGTTCCCGGCGAAGGCGGTCGTCCTCGCCACAGGCGGCATCGGCAAGGCCTGGGAGATCACCTCAAACTCGTGGGAGTACAGCGGCGACGGACAGGCCCTGGCCTACAACGCCGGCGCCGAGCTCATCGACATGGAGTTCGTCCAGTTCCACCCGACGGGCATGGTCTGGCCGCCCGGCGTTCGCGGACTCCTCGTCACCGAAGCTGTCCGCGGCGAGGGCGGGATCCTGCGCAACAAGGACGGCGAGCGGTTCATGTGGAAGTACCTGCCGGACGAGCGTAGAGCCGAGTACGCCGCCAGCGATGCCGAAGCGACGGCCTGGGTGAAGGCGCTTTCGGCGGGCCGCACGACCGACGCTCGCCGACCGCCCGAGCTCTCGACGCGAGACAACGTTGCACGTGCGATCTACACGGAGGTCAAGGAGGGCCGCGGCTCGCCGCACGGCGGGGTCTTCCTGGACATCAGCTACCTGCCGGCCGAGCACGTCCGGCGCAAGCTCCCGTCGATGTACGAGCAGTTCAAGGAGCTGGCCGACGTCGACATCACCGCTGGGCCGATGGAGGTCGGGCCGACGACGCACTACATGATGGGTGGCATCCGGGTCGATGCCGACACCGGTCAGACGACGGTCGACGGACTCTTTGCGGCCGGCGAAGTTGCCGGCGGGATGCACGGCGCGAACCGGCTGGGCGGCAACTCCCTGTCCGACCTCCTCGTCTTCGGCCAGCGGACCGGGGCCGCGGCCGCTGCGTCGGCACA
>Ga0114129_10005037_pt1 | contig 18595 bp, 9 predicted proteins | sample RhiMetdeltSRZDD1_FD_80071 | JGI IMG/M metagenome (GOLD analysis project Ga0114129, IMG submission 80071) | Populus rhizosphere microbial communities from Tennessee, USA - Rhizosphere MetaG P. deltoides SRZDD1 (version 2) (version 2) | ecosystem: Host-associated > Plants > Roots > Rhizosphere >...
GCGCGATTCCGTCCGACGTGAGCGTTAGCAACGACTACAACTCGGCCACCCTCACCCTGGCACCGCTCTTCCGCTTCGGCAACAGCAACGGCGATGCGACCTTCGCGGCCGGCGTCTACGACGAGATTCATCTTTACGGCGGCTCCTCGACCACGCCGACCTTGCTCGCCAAGGGGGGCTTGACGACCGACGCGAGCGAGTACCTGGCGGACTCGGCCAAGGATTTCTCGCTGGCTTTCGCCGGCGTCGACCTCACAACGGACCGGGGTGTGTACGCCTATTTCGGAACCGACGCCAAGTTCCACGGCCTCAACGTGTCGCTTCAGACCGCCGGAGGCGGGGTCGCCGCCGGGGCGCTCGTATGGGAGTACTGGAACGCGACTCTGGGCGGCTGGGCGGACCTCGAGGCGACGGGCGGCTTCACGGACCAGACCAACTCCTTCACTCAGAACGGCTCCCTGTTCTGGACGTCGGATCCCGCGAACTGGGCGCCCTACTCGGTGAGCGGGGGGCCGGAGCTCTACTACGTGCGCGCGCACCTCCCGAACGGAGCGAGCTACTCGACGATCCCGGTCGAGAACGTGATCAAGACCGACATCCTGCTCGTCCAATACAACGGGGACATCACGGCGGCGGCACGCACGTTCTCCTTCGACCCGCCGGTGACCACGGCGGTGCGCCTGACGTCGTTCCAGGCGTGGGGTGTCGACGGGGCGGTCGAGCTCACGTGGCAAACGGGATCGGAGCTGGACAACCTCGGGTTCCATCTGTACCGCGCCTCGTCGGACGGCGGTCCCTGGACACGGATCACGGCCTCGCTGATTCCCGGTCTGGGTTCCTCGCCTGTGGGGGCCTCGTACTCCTGGCGGGACTCGGGCCTCGTCAACGGCACGCGCTATTTCTATCGTCTCGAGGACATCGACCTGTCCTCGAAGACGACCTCCCACGGCCCAGTGTCGGCGGTTCCGACCGCGGCTGGCACGGACAGCGCGGCAGGCGGTGGACGCGCGAGCGACGAGACCAAGGACAAGCGCAAGAAAGCCGCCTCCACGTCCTGCCCCGACTGGGTGCGGGCTGCCTACGGGGCGGCCGTGGGCTCGGGCTCCGTGGCCTCGCTCGATTGCAGCCGCCACGGCGATCCCGAGGCGGTCTCTCTCGAAGTCATGGCGCGCAACTCGCGCTCGGCGACACTCGAGCTCAGGACCGGGGGCTTCTATGCCCTGCACGAGGCTTCGGGCGGCGTGCGCGTCTTCGTCCCGGGGTTCGACTTCGCACAGGACCTCTCCGCCTCCCCCCTGCCCTTCCGCCGCGCCCTCGTAGACGCGGTCGTCGGACGCCGGGTGCAGCTCGGCGGCGTCCGAGCCCTCGATCAGGTGAGCTTCCCTGGCCTCGTGCCGAGCGCGCTTGGCAAAGCGGAGATGCAGGTGTCGTGGGACGGCACGGTGCGCGCCGGCCGCCGCGGCGCCCGCGCGCTCGCGCCCGAGCGCTTCTCGAGCGATCTTGCGGTGCTTCTCCCGAGCGTCTTCCAGGGGGAGACGAAGAGCGCCGTGGTTCAGATCTCGCCCTTGCGCTTCGACGCCGGGCGTCAGCAGCTGCTGCTGGCCAAGCGGGTGCGGGTAAAACTCCTCTTCACTGGGCGCGAGGCGGGTGAGAACGGAAGCGGCAGCGTCGGCCGGGCGCCCCGCTCCCGAAAGCCGGTCTCCCGGGAGCTTCTGACTCGGCTCTACACGAAGCGCCTCGGGCTTCATGGCGTGTCGTTCGAGGCGCTCTTCCCGGGCCAGAACCGCGGCCTCGCCGCGTCCTCGCTGCGGCTCGAGCGGCAGGGCCAGGCGCAGGGCCTCCACCTCGAGCCTGCCGGCGACTCCTTTGGCCCGGGCAGCGTCCTCTACTTCCACGCTGACGCCACGGCGGGCTCGAGCGACTTCTCCTCCGAGACCGCCTGGGAGCTCGTGCGCTCGAGCGACGGTGTCGCGATGCCGCTCGTCACAGCCGCACCCGGAGGGAACGTGGTCGCGTCGGCCTCCACCGGACGGGCTTCCTTCGAGACGAACCGCTTTTACCAGCCGGGGCTGCTCGATGCGCCGGACCTGTGGTTGTGGGAGGGCCTCGCCTCGGGGGCCACACGGGCCAAGAGCTTCTCGCTGAGCGGAGTGGACACCACCGGAGCGCAAACGGCGGAGCTCGAGGTCGTGCTGCAGGGCGCCTCGGAGTCCGGCAACGCGGTCGACCACCACGTGCGAGTGTCGCTCAACGGCTCGCTCGCGGGCGAGGCGCAGTTTGCGGGCAAGCGGCCGTACCGCATGACCCTGTACCTGCCCGTCTCGCTGCTGCGGGAGGGACCAAACACGCTCTCGGTCACGAACGTCGGGGACACCGGGGTCTCGTCGCTCGTCTTCCTCGACCGCTTCAGCGTCTCCTACCCGCAGATTTCGTCGCTCGGCGGCGGCGTCTTCGAGGGGACGTGGAGCGAGACCGGCACGGTCACGCTTGCCGGGCTTGGCGCCTCTGTGGCGCTCCTCGACGTGACGGCCGCCGGGAATGGCGGTGCCGCGTGGCTCACCGGCTACGATGCCGCGGGCGGCAGTCTCCGCTTCCGGGCCGAAGCCGGACACCGCTACCTCGTCGTCTCCGGACAAGCTCTCCTCACCCCGCGCGTCGCCACACTCGAGCCCTCCACGTTGCGCAGCGCAAAGAACCAGGCCGACTACGTGCTGATCGCCCCGCGCGCCTTCCTCGCAGCCGCGGAGCCGCTCCTCGAGCGCCGTCGGGACCAGGGACTCTCGGCACGCGCCGTCTCGTTCGAGGAGATCTCGGACGAGTTCGGGCACGGCCAGCCCACGGCCGAGGCGATCAAGAGCTTCCTCGGCTACGCCTTCCATTCCTGGACGCGGCCCTCGCCGCGCTACGTGGTCCTTCTCGGCGATTCCAGCTACGACCCTCGCAACTTCACCGGCGCATCTCAGCCCTCGCCGCTACCCGCGCTCTGGGCGAAGACCTCCTACCTCTGGACTGCATCGGACCCCCAGCTCGCCGCCGTCAACGGCGAGGACCCGCTCCCCGACCTCGCCATCGGACGGCTGCCGGCGACGACGCTGGAGGAAGCCCAAAGACTCATCGACAAGCTTGTCTCCTGGGAGGACTCGGGCCAGGGCCTGAACGGAGCCGCGGCTCTCGTCGCCGACAACCCCGACCTCGCCGGCGATTTCGAGGCGGATGTCCGCGACATCGCCTCGAGCTATCTCGCCGGCAGGAACCCAGAGCTGCTGCTCCTGAGCGAGCTCGGGCCGCAGGCCCGGCCGCGCATCCTCGATGCCCTCAATTCCGGCCTCGGCTTCCTGAACTACGTCGGCCACGGCGGGGCGGCCGTGTGGGCGAGCGAGAACGTTTGGAACTCCTGGGACGTCCCGAGCTTGCAAGCCCAGTCGCAGCAGCCGCTGCTCGTGACGATGAACTGCCTGAACGGCTACTTCGTCGCCCCCTCCTACGACTCGCTCGCGGAGTCGCTGCTGAAGGCCGAGGGCCGCGGTGCGATCGCGGCTTTCTCGCCGAGCGGACTGAGCCTCGACGGCCCGGCCCATCAGTACCACCGCGCGCTCATGGCCGAGCTCACGAGTGGCCACCACGCAAGGCTCGGCGACGCCCTACTCGCGGCGCAGAAGGCCTTCGCTGCGACGGGCCTCATGCCGGAGCTGCTTTCGATCTACCACCTCTTCGGCGATCCGGCGACGCCCCTCGCGAGCCGCTGATTATTCCGACCGCAGCGCGCGGGCCGGGTCGACCGCGAGCGCGCGCCGGGCGGGGATGAAGGCCGCGACGAGCGCGGCGGACCCGAGCAGCACGACGACCGCTGCGAGCACGGACGGCTCGAACGGGACGGCGCCACGCAGCGCCGCCGCGAGCGCTCGGCTGGCGGCCCAGCCAAGCACCGCGCCGATGCCGAGACCGATCGCCGACAGCCGCAGCGCCCGGCCCAGAGTGAGCCGCAGGACGTCGCCGCGAGAAGCCCCGAGCGCCATGCGCACGCCGATCTCCAAGGTCCGGCGGCTGACGCGGTAGGACATGACACCGTAGACACCGCCGACCGCCAGTACCAGCGCCACCACACCGAAGGCCGCCATGATGCCGGCGATGTACTGGAGCCCGATCGTGGACTGCCGGATCGAGCGCTGCAGGCTTCGGAGCTGGTACGCCGGCTGGTCCGGATCGACCGCCGCGAGCGCGCGTCTCACGGGCGCCGCGAGCGCCTCGGGATCGCCGCTCGTCCGCATCGCAAACGACAGGCGGCGCGTCGGCGCCTGCGCGAACGGCCTGTAGAAGGTGGGCGCGTTGCGGCGCATCACCCACTGGTGGATCACGTCCCCCGACACGCCCACGACGACGAGCCAGGGCGTCTCTTCGTCGCCGCTCAGCATGCGGAAGCGCTTGCCGATCGGGTCCTGTCCCGGCCAGAAGCTCTCGGCCATGGCACGGCTCACCACCGCCACCACCTGGGTACCTTCCCGGTCCGCGGCCTCGAGAGCGCGGCCCTGCAGGAGCGGCAGCTTCAGCGCCTGGAACAGGGCGGGGCTCACGAGCCGCGCCTCCACCTGCGGCGGCTCGCTGCCCTCGGCGACGGGCTGCCCCTCGACCGCAATCGGCCGCGTCGAGTAACCGGCCCGTCCCGGCAGCGAGTTGCTGACGGCGACGCTCTCGACCCCCGGCAGCTCGGCGAGGCGCGCCTCGACTGCGCGCACGAACGTCCGCTGCTGCTCCGGCTCGGCGTATCCTGCTTCCGAAAGGGCGACGTCGAAGGCCAGGACACCCCTGGGCTCGTAGCCTTGCGGCCCGTCGAGCAGCCGGGCGGCGCTCCGCACCGCACCACCGGCGGCCACCAGCAGCACGAGCGCGGCGGCGAGCTGGCCCACGACCAGCACGTCGCGCCCGATCTGCCTGCGGCCTCCGGTCGTGACGGCGCGGCCGCCTTCGCGCAAGGTTGCATTCAGGTCGAGGCGCGACGCCCGCCAGGCCGGCACTGCGCTGAAGACGCCCGCCGCAACCACGGCGACGAGGACGCTGAACAGCAGGCTGCGCCAGTCGGCGCCGAGCTGCTGCCACCCGGGCACGAAGCGGGCGATCTCGGCCGGCATGCTCTCGCGCAGAACGCGGGTGGCGAGCGCCAGCAGCGGCATCGCGAGTGCCGCGCCCAGGAGTGCGACGAGGACGCCCTCGCTCAGCAGCTGGCGGGCGACCCGGCCGGGTCCCGCGCCGAGCGCCGCGCGCAGCGCCAGCTCGCGGCTGCGCTCGGCCGACTGCGCCAGAATCAGGTTGGTGGCGTTGACACAGGCGATCAACAGCACCAGGAACGCGGCCGCCTGCCAGATCACCAGCACCTGCGGCAGGATCGGGTCGCCGAAACCGGCGCCGAAGGCCGGCACGGCGACGCCGCGCGCCGTGTTGGTCTTCGGGTGCTCCCGCGCCAGGCGCGCGGCGATCACCGCGAGCGCTGCGCGCGCGTCCTCGCGCGTGCGTCCCTCGGCGAGCCTCCCCATCACGCTCAGGTAGTGCTTGTCGCGCGGCGCCGTCGCGGCGTCCGGCAGGACCAGCGGCGCCCACACCTCGGTCCCGTCGGGAAACTGGAAGCTCGGCGGAGCGACGCCCACCACCACGAACGGCTCGGCATCGATGATCACCTTTCGGCCCACGACCGGCTCGCCCCCGAACGCCCGCTGCCAGAGCGCGTGGCCGATGACGACCTTGCGCTCCTGTCCCGGGTGCGCCTCCTCCGCCAGGAAGCCACGCCCCTCGACCGGTATCACTCCCAGCGCCTCGAAGAAGCTCACCCCGACGCGGTGACCCTGGACCCGCTCGGCCGACTCGCGGCCGCGCAGGCTGGCGTCCCACCACTCGAGGCCGACGAGGTCGCTGAAGACGCCCTCGGCCTGGGCCTGCCAGTCGATCAGGTTCGCAGGAGCGACGTTCGAGAGGTCGACGCCGTCGAAGTCGCGCGAGGTCTCGTGAACGCGTACCAGGTGCTTCTGGTTGGGAAATGCGAAAGCGCGCAGGACGACCGCGTCGAGCACGTTGAAGATGACGGCGTTGGCCGCGAGCCCCAGCGCCAAGGTCGCGACCAGCAGCAGGCTGGCGCTCGGTCGCTTGACCAGGCTGCGGAGGGCGAAGCGAACATCCTCGGTCGGCTGCGACATTTCGCACTCCTTCCGGGCGGGTTTCGGGGCCGAGCGGCAAGGCCCTCCTGACCTGGGTAACGCCTTGGCGGCCCGGCGAGTTCGTCTTTCGGTTTACTTCAACGGATTGGAGGGCTTTTCGGAACCCCCCCGAAGCCAGGCGCGTACTAGCGATCGGAACGTAGACAGTCACTCCACTTTGGTCCGCCCCGTCGGGCGGCAAGGGGCAAGGTTCATGGCGAAGTCGAACGGGAAGCGTTTGCGCAGGCGGATCTGGATCGGGATTCTCGCGATAGCGGTCGCGGGGATCGGGGTCGCGGTCGCCAAGCCCAAGGCGAAGGCCGAGGACGAAAAGGGCAAGATCAAGACCGCCAAGGCCGAGGTCGGCGACGTGCAGGTGCGCGTCACTGAGGTGGGCTCGGTCGAGCCGCAGGTCAAGGTCGACGTGAAGTCGGTCCTCTCGGGCAAGGTGGTCGAGCTTTTGGTGCGCGAAGGCGACCGTGTGAAGCGCGGCGAGGTGCTCGCGCGGGTCGAGCCCGACGTGAACCAGGCGCGCGACCTGGCGCAGGTCAAGAACGCGGTCGCCGAAGCCGAGATCGCGCTCGCGGAGGCTCGCGCCACGCACGAGCGGAACCGAGGCCTGCTGGCCCAGGGCCTGCTGAGCGACCAGGCCGGGCTCGAGAGCGAGACGCGCTACCGCCAGGCCAAGGCCACCTTCGACGCCGCGATGGACAAGTACCGCATCGTTCGCGAGAGCGGTGTCCCGATCGCGATGGCCGAGACCGGCATCAGCCAGCGCCTGAACGTGAGCTCGCCGATGGACGGGGTCGTAATCCGCCGGCCGGTCGAGCTCGGCGACACCGTGATGTCGGGGGTGTCCTCCTTCAACGCGGGCACCGTGCTGATGACGGTGGCCGACGTCGAGACCATGATCATCAAGGCCGGCATCAACGAAGTCGACATCGGCAAGGTACGCCTCGAGCAGCCGGTCAAGGTCTCGCTCGACGCCTACCCGAAAGTGCGCTTCCCCGGGACGATCAAGCGCATCGCGCCCGCCGCGCGCCTCGAGGAGAAGGTCAAGGTCTTCGACGTCGAGATCGCGATCGACCGCCAGGGCAACGAGCTGCGCACCGGCATGACCGCGAACATCGATGTCGTGGGCGAGAAGCGACAGAAGGTGTTGGCGGTGCCGGTCGAGGCCATCTTCAAGAAGGACGAGACCGAGGTCGTCTACGTCAAGAAGCCCGAGGCGCCGAAGCAGGCCGCGCAGGGCGGTCTGCTCTCCTCTGTCTTTGCCGCGGGCAAGAAGGATGCTCCCGTGGAGAAGCTCGAGCCGAAGGACGCCTGGAAGGAGAAGTTCGAGCTGCGGGAGATCGAGACCGGCCTGGCGAGCCTCGACAAGGTGGAGATCGTCAAGGGCCTCGAGGCCGGCACCGAGATCGCGGTCGAGGACCCGACGCGCCCGAACGAGAAGAAGGACGATGAGTGAGGCGCTCGCCATCGGCCGCGAGGCCGTGAGCGCGACGCAAGCCAAAGTCGCGGTCGCGCCGCTGATCCAGATGCAGGGGGTGACCAAAACCTACGACGCCGGCGAGCTGGCCGTCCAGGCGCTGCGCGGGATCGACCTGCGGATCGACGCGGGGCAGATGGTGGCGGTGATCGGCCCCTCGGGGTCGGGCAAGTCGACCTTGATGCACATCCTCGGCTGCCTCGACGCCCCGAGCGACGGCCGCTACCTGCTCGAGGGTCACGACGTCTCGTCGCTTTCGGGCTTCGAGCTCGCGGCGATCCGCAACCAGAAGGTCGGCTTCGTGTTCCAGACCTTCAACCTGCTGCCGAAGGCGACGCTCCAGCGAAACGTCGAGCTGCCGCTTCTCTACGCCGGCTACAGCGGCTCGGAGCGCAAGGAGCGCGCGCGGGAGGCGCTCGCGCGCGTGGGTCTTCTGGAGCGGGCCAGGCACCGCCCCGCCGAGCTCTCGGGCGGCCAGCGCCAGCGCGCCGCGATCGCGCGCGCCATCGTCAACCAGCCCTCGCTGATCCTGGCCGACGAGCCGACCGGGAACCTCGACACCAAGACGGGTCTCGAGATCCTCGACATCTTCGACGGCATGCACGCGAAGGGCGAGACGATCCTGATCGTCACGCACGACCCGCGCATCGCCGAGCGCTGCGAGCGCGTGGTTTCGATTGTGGACGGGCGTATTCAGGATGACACGCTCTCCCGGGACGAGGCCTCGTCGGGCCGTCTGGACTCGTCCCGGGAGTCCTGGACCGGTCAGGCCTCGGGGGACGCTCGTCATGCCTGACCTGCCGGCAGGGCCAGGTCCGGACGGGTCGAAACTACGCGGTCAGGGCTTGCGGGACCGGTCTTTCGGGGGGCTAAGCGCCCCCCGCACCCCCGCTATCATCATGTCTTTGTGGGACTCCGTCGTCGACGGGATCGTCGACATCAACACGCACCGCAGCCGCAGCCTGCTGCAGATGGTCGGCATCGTGCTCGGGGTGGCCTCTGTCGTCGCCACCTTCGGGTTGATCGACGGCGGCCGGCGCAAGGGCCAGGAGTTCTGGGACAAGACCGGCGGCATCCGCAAGATGTTCATCCGCGAGCTCGACGCCCGCGAGATGAAGCAGAACGCCCACGAGAAGAAATCGAGGGGCTTGACCTACGAGGACGCGCTGGCGCTCGCGAGACTGGCCGGCACGCTCGAGCTCGTGGAGCCCACGATGGTGCGCCAGGAGCTGGTGCGCGTGCCCGGCTTCGAGAAGCAGCTCGAGATCTCGGGGGCGACGCCGGCCTACGAGCCGATGTACGACTTCCACCCCGCCGAGGGCCGCTTCCTGACGCAGGAGGACCTCGCGCGCAACGCCAAGGTGGTGGTGCTCGGCTCGACGCGGCGCGAGGAGCTCTTCGGCGGCCGGCCGGCGCTCGGCCAGCTGGTGAGCCTGGGCGGCGACCGCTACACGGTCGTGGGCGTGATGGAGCGCAAGGAGTTCTACTGGAACAAGGCGAATCGCAACAACCTCGAGTGGATGAACCGCTTCGTATTCGTCCCCGTCACCTCGATGATCACGCGCATGGCCGGCGACCGTGAGAACCAGAAGGTCGCCTACATCAACGTCCAGGTGCGCGAGGTCAAGGACATGGAGCGGGCGCAGGACGAGGTGAAGACGATCCTGCGCCGCGCCCACGGCGGCGTCGAGGATTTCCAGGTTTTCAACCGCCAGGCCTTCATGCGACAGCGCGAGCAGGAGGGCCGCATCTACGACGTCACTTTCCTCACCTGCGGTGCCATCTCGCTGCTGGTGGGCGGGATCGTGATCATGAACATCCTGCTCGCGTCGTTCAACGAGCGCGTGCGCGAGGTCGGCACGCGCAAGGCCCTCGGCGCGACCGGCCTCAACATCATGGCGCAGTTCCTGGTCGAGAGCGTCGTGGTCACGATCTTCGGCGGCCTCCTCGGGCTCGGGCTCGGCATCGGCTTCACGAGCGCGATGAGCCGCATGATCCAGCAGCCGGTGGTGTTGACGCCGCAAATCATGGCGCTCGGCCTGTCGTTCGCCGTGGGGGTGGGGATCTTCTTCGGCTTCTACCCTGCGATCCGCGCCGCCCGTCTCAACCCGATCGAAGCCCTGAGGTACGAGTAACGTGTACGTGACCGAGGCCGTCCGCACCTCGCTCGCCGAGATCCTGGCACACAAGCTGCGCTCGGCCTTGACGCTCGTCGGGATCGTGCTCGGCACGACGGCGCTCGTGGTGATGGTCTCGGTGATCGGCGGCCTGGCTGTGTCCGTGCAGCAGGGGCTCACCGACCTCGGCTTCGACGGAGTCATCTTCGTGGTCCCGCGGCAGACCGAGGACCGCATCGAGAAGAAGAAGCAGGGCTACTCGCGCGGCCTGCGCAGCGCCGACGCGCACGTGATCGAGCCCGGCCAGGAGGTGATTCGCGAGGCCGCACCGGTGCTCGGCTTCGGCGACGAGACGGCACGCATCAACGGCCGCAGCATGAAGATCGCGGTGGAAGGCGTGACCCCGGCCTGGGGTCGGATCCGCAACCGGATGCCGGCCGCGGGACGCTACCTCGTCGAGCGCGACGTCGAGACGCGCGCCACGGTCGCGCTCATCGGTCACAAGCTGAAGCAGGACGTGTTCGGCAACGAAGAGGCGCTCGGCCGCGAGATCGTCATCCGCGGCGTGCGCTTCCGCGTCGTGGGCGTGCTCAAGCACCTCGGTACCGACCAGGTGAACGACGACGAGATGGAGCGCGACAACGCGAAGGTCTACGTCCCGCTCACGACCGCCCAGAAGTATTTCGCCGGCAACGACCGCGTCGATGCCTGGGCGTTCCAGGCCGACCCCGAGGCGCTCGAGGACGCACAGAAGGAGGCCGAGGCGCTGATGCGCCGCAGCCACCGCGGCATCACAGACTTCAAGGTCCAGAACATCGGTGAGGAGATCCTGCGCGTGCGCAAGGAGGTGGACGTGCTGGTCGGCAACTGGCGCGTCGTGCTGGCCTCGATCGCAGGCATCTCGTTGCTCGTCGGCGGGATCGGCATCTTCTCGGTGATGCAGATCGGGGTCAGCGAGCGCACCTACGAGATCGGGCTCAGGAAGGCGATGGGCGCCACCGACCCGGAGATCTTCGGCCAGTTCCTGATCGAGTCGGTCTCGCTGTCGCTGGTCGGCGGCGGCCTGGGCGCGCTGTTGGGCTACGGCATCACGCTCGTCGCGGGCCAGGCCTTCGAGAGCGGCCTGCCCGTCTCGCCGCTCGGCCTGGGGCTCGCCGCGGGCTTCGCAGTCGCGATCGGTCTCGGCGCGGGCGTCTACCCGGCGCTGCGCGCCTCGCGCCTGCACCCGGTCGAGGCCATCCGCGGGGCCTAAGCGACCTAAGGTCCTACAAAAGAGCCCGACGAACGAAGCTAGGATCTTCCGCGACGAGGTTTGCGGGAGGCTCCGCGCCCCCCGTACCCCCGCTGGCGAGCGTGAAGCAGAAGGTCGCGCCGCGGCCGGGCCCGTCCGACTCGGCCCACGCCCGCCCGCCGTGTGCCTCGATGATGCGCCGCACGAGCGCCAGGCCCACGCCGGTCCCGTCGCTCCCCGAGTTGAGCTTCTCGAACAGGCCGAACACGCGCTCCAGGAAGCGCGGCTCGATGCCCTGGCCGTTGTCGCGCACGAAGAACACGCGCTCCTTGCCGTCCTGGCGCCAGCCGATCTCGACCTTCGGTTCTGCCTGCGTGCCCGTGAACTTGCCGGCGTTCTCGAGCAGGTTCTGCAGCACCTCGAGCAGCCGGCGCCGGTCTGCGCGCACCATCGGCAGGTCGGGGGCGACCTCCACCGAGACACCCTTCGACTCGAACTGGCCGCGCAGCAGCTCGATCGTTTCCTCGACCAGGCCGGCGAGCCGCACGTCCTCGGGCGGGTGTACGACGCGCCCGATCCGCGACAGCTCGAGGAGATCGTCGAGCAGGCGGTGCATCTTGTCGGCGGCTGCGACGATGCGGCCGAGGTCCTTGCGCACGGCATCGTTGCGTCCCGCCGCGAGGTCGGTTCCCGCCAGGCCGGCGAAGCCGCGGATCGTGACGAGCGGGGTCTTCAGGTCGTGCGACACCGTGTAATTGAAACGCTCGAGCTCGGCGTTCTTTCTCGCGAGGTCGCCGCGCTCGGCGCGCAGCGCATCCTCGTGCGCGCGCAAGTCGCGCGCCATGTGGTTGAGCGCGCGCGCCAGGTCGCCGAGTTCGTCGGGCGAGTCGAGCGTCAGCGGGTGGTCGAGCTTGCCCGAGGCGATCTGCTCCGCGGCCCGGCTCATCTCGGTGAGCGGGCGCGCGAGCGTCCGCGAGATGAGCAGGCTCGTGAGCAACGCGAGCCCGAGCGTCACGACCAGCACCACACCGCCGAGCGAGAGCAGCGATGTGCGGTGGCCGCTCCACAGCTCGGCCGTGCGCTTCTCCTCGAGGGTCCTGAGCGAGGCCTGCCAGGGGGGCTCCGCGAGCGTCACGATGCCCCAGCCCGCCGTCACGCCGCCCGCGGCGATCCGAAAGCGCATTTCGGTCTCGCTGCCCCGGAGAGAAACGCCTACCCCGCCGCCCGCTTCGGGCGGCGGGGTGCCGGGGGCGACGTCGCCGTAGCGCGGATTCGCGGGCGTGCCGTCGGTCAGGATCCTGCCGTTTCGATCCACGACCAGGAAGGACACGACCGGCAGCCAGGTGCGCGTCTGCTGGATCTTCTCGTTCAGGCGCTCGACGTCGAGCTGGTAGAGCGAGTTGAACAGCTGCATCCCGAGATAGCGCGCCGCGCCGTCGAGCGCGCGCTCGTCGTCGGCCGCGCGTGCCCCGGCCACCGCGTCGCGCAGCTCCGCCTGCACCACGCGCATTTGGCTGAGCGCTATCGCAGCGGCGGCGACGAGTGCCACGACGACGAGCGCGAGCGAGAGCGCGCCGACGTAGGCCGCGTAGCGCGTGCCGATGCTGGTCCAGCGCATCAACGAGGGCGCGAGGGTAGCAGGACTGGGCCCCAGGCGAGGACTGCGTCGCGCTCCGCGGGCTCGAGACGCTCGAAACGCGTAACGCTGGCGTGCCTCAGCGCAGCGAGCCCGGCCTCGTCGCGGTGGAGCGACAGCATCACGCCTTCGATTGCCCGGCGCGTCGCCGGCGCGAGACTGCTCCGAAAGGCGATCAAGCCGCGCTGGATCGGGCGGCTGCGCTCGAAGATGCGCAGCCGCGCGCGGATCCTCTCGGGCATCGCCTGCCAGTCGCCCTCGTTGAAGGCGCCGGCGTCCCCCTTCTCGTGCAGCACCCACACGGCCTGGTTCACCTCGGCGAGGGCGAGCACGTAGCGTACCGCCTCTGGGTCGGCGGCGGCGTCGTCCGCGGCTACCAGCCGAAGGCCGGCCCGCACCAGCTCGGCCCGTGGCAGCGCGAAAGCGGAAGTCGAGCGGACCGCCTGCAACACCAGCGTGCGCCCGCGCAGATCGCGGAGGCTCCGGATCGGGCTCTCCTGGCGCGTGAAGAAAACGCTTCGGTAGTCGCGTTGTCCGTGGCGCACCACGAGCAGCGCCGGCTCGAGACTGCGGCTTCGCTCGCGCAGCGTGAGCATCGGGAAGACGCTCTCGAGCACGAAGTCCACCTGCTTTTGCGCCAGGCGCTGCGACAGGTCGTCGAGATCGCGAGCGATCACCAGCTCGGCGACGCCGATTCCAGCGGGCGCGAGCCGCTGCCGCAGCTCCACCAGGAGCGGCGAAAACACGGTGAACATGCGGTCGGGCTCGGTCGGCTGCTCCGCGATCACGCCAAATCGCGCCGTGACGGGAGACGGCGTTGGCCCGGCGGACCGGGCCGTCCGGGCAGCGACGGACGCGGCGAGGAGCCCGAGGAGTGCTACGACACTTGTCGCCCGCTTCGTCATGCCCGCCACACATTGTACGTCGCGCCCGCCGTGGCCGCGCGCTAGACTCCCGCGACAGGAGGCCCCATGACACGGACGGCCACAGCTATCCTGGCGCTCGGGCTCAGCGGTCACGCGCTCGCGCAGCCGAGCCCCGCCCCGCCTGGAAGCTATGCCGCCCTGGTGGCGCTCTTCGCCGAGTGGCGCCAGGCCCAGAAGCCGCGCGTCGTGGCGGGGGTGCCCGACTACGGCCCGGAGGGGATCGCCGCTCTCGGCCAGAGGCTCGCGGCGATGCGAGCGCGGCTCGCGACGATCGAGGCTTCGGGCCTCACGCCTTCGCAGCGGATCGATCGCCGGCTGGTCGAAGCCGAGATGAACGGCCTCGACTTCGACCTGCGGGTGCTGCGGCCGTGGGCGCGCAACCCGGCTTTCTACGCGATGGCGATCGAATCGCAGAGCGACACGCCCTCCCGCGAAGGGCCGACGATCGAGGGCGCCATCGAGCTGTGGCGGCTCGCGCTGCCGCTGCCGGCCGCGGAAGTCGCGAGCTTGCGGCTGCGATTGCGAGCGATCCCGATCTTGTTGACGCAGGCACGCGCCAACCTGAGCGAGGACGCCCGCGACCTGTGGCTGGTCGGTATCCGCAAGCACCGCGAGCAGGCCGAAGTGCTCGCCGCGTTCGCCGAAGTGCTGCGCCCGCATCATGCGGAACTCGTGCCCGAGGTCGAACGCGCCCGCGAGGCGGAAGACGCATTCCACGCGTGGCTCGCGGCCGGGCTTGAGGCGAAGCGCGGCCGCTCCGGGGTGGGGCGGGAGAACTACGACTGGTACCTGCAAAACGTCCAGCTGCTGCCCTACACATGGCAGGACGAGCTGCGGCTGATGGAGCGCGAGCTCGCCCGCTCGCTGGCACACCTCGCGCTCGAAGAGCACAAGAACCGCGCGCTGCCGCCGCTCGAGCCCGCCGCGACGGCCGCCGAGTGGCAGCAGCGCGCCGACGCAGCGCTCGCGTTCTACATCGGCTTCTTGCGCGAGAAGCAAGTGATGACGATGCGCGACTACATGGAGCCGGCATTGCGAAAGCGCCTCTCCGGCTTCGTTCCGCCCGAGAAGCGCGATTTCTTCTCCGAGGTGGACGCCCGCGAGCCGCTGCTGTTGCGCTGCCACGGCAGCCACTGGTTCGACCTCGCGCGCATGGAGCAGGAGCCGCACAAGAGCCCGATCCGCCGTGTGCCACTGCTTTACAACATCTGGGCAAGCCGCGCCGAGGGCCTCGCGACCGGAATGGAGGAGCTGGCGATGAGCGCAGGGCTCTACGCGGAGCGACCCAGAAGCCGCGAGCTCGTGTACGTCATGCTCGCCCAGCGCGCTGCGCGCGCGATCGCGGCGCTGCGCATGCACTCGAACGAGTGGACGATCGAGGAAGCGGTGCGCTTCGCCAGCGAGCACACGCCACGCGGCTTCTTGCGCCCCGACGGCGACACCGTCTGGGGCGAGCAGCAGCTCTATCTCGAGCAGCCCGGCTACGGGACCTGCTACGTGACCGGCAAGGCGATGATCGAGGCGCTCCTGGCCGAGCGCGCGCGGAAGCTCGGCGCGGGCTTCTCGCTCGGCGGCTTCATGGACGAGATGAACGCCGCGGGCATGATCCCGGTGTCGCTGATCCGCGACGAGATGACGGGAAACTAGCGTGCTACCATCGTCTGTTGGCGCCCGGCAGACCGGCACATGACCGCATGGATCGCGAGCGGATTGGCAAGTACAGGATCGTCGGCGAGCTCGGCCGCGGCACGATGGGCGTGGTCTTCAAGGCCCACGACGCCGTACTGAACCGCTTCGTCGCCCTGAAGACACTCCCGGCCCGGCTGGGACCCGACAACGAGACGCTCCAGCGCTTCCAGCGCGAGGCCCAGGCGGCGGCCCTGCTGAACCATCCCAACATCGTGACCGTCCACGACTTCGGCGAGGAGCAGGGGCTGCTCTACATGGCGATGGAGCTGCTCGAGGGCATCGACCTGCGCGAGTCGATCGACAGCGACCTGCTGACGACCCTCGACGAGAAGCTGAACGTGATGGACAGCGTACTCGCGGCGCTCGACTACGCGCACGCGAAGGGTGTCGTGCACCGCGACGTCAAGCCCGCCAACATCCACCTGGGCAGGAGCCGTGTCGTGAAGATCATGGACTTCGGCCTGGCGCGGATCAGCACGTCCGAGATGACCCAGGAAGGGATCGTGCTCGGCACCCCGAACTACATGTCGCCGGAGCAGGCGCTCGGCGACAAGGTCGACGGGCGCTCCGACCTGTTTTCGACGGGGGCGGTCCTCTACGAGCTGTTGACGGCGCACAAGCCGTTCGAGGCCGACACCACACCGAGCGTGCTGTTCCAGGTCGTGCACAAACAGCCGCCACCGGTGCGGCGCTGGGCACCCGACACGCCCGGAGGCATCGTCGCGGTCGTGAACCGGGCACTCGAGAAGGATTTGGAGCGGCGTTTCGCGTCCGCGGGCGACATGCGCGCGGCGCTGGCGATCGCCCGGGAAGGGCTCGCCCCGGCCCGCTCCACTCCCCCCCCGGTGCCCACGGCATGGCCGCGGCCGTGGCCGGCTCGACCGCCGCTGCCCGCGGGCGCTGCTCCTCCGGCGAAGCCGCCGCAAGCATCGACACCGGCGCCCCCCGCTCGTTCCGGCACCATGCGCGCGGCCGGGAGCGCAAACGGCACGCTTCCGCCCGCCCCGCGGGGGCTCCAGACGAGTGCGACCCCGTTGCTGCTCGGGGCGGGTCTCGCCGTGGTCCTGCTGGCGGCCGTCGGGCTCAGCTTGTGGTGGCGCGCGCGCACCGTGCCCGTGCCGCCTGTGCCCGTGGCCGTGGCGACCGACGCGCTCACGCAGGAGCTGGTGAGCAAGCAGCTGCGGCTGGCCAGGGCCGAGCTCGACGACAAGAACTACCGGGTCGCGATCACCGAAGCCGAGGGCGTGCTCAAGCTCTCGGCCGGTCATCCCGACGCGCAGGCCGTGATCAGCACGGCGCGCGAGCGGCTCGCCGAGCTCGACCGCTCCGTGGCGGAGGCGCAGCGCCTGGTCGAGGCCGGCGACAGCGCGGGCGCTTCGCGCGAGCTGAGCCACGTGTTGGAGCTCGACCCGCGGCATCCGGGGGCAGCCGAGCTGACCGGCCGGCTCAACGGCATGTTCATCGCGCAGGCGGAGGCGGCGGCCAGCGAGATGCGCACGGCCCGCGAGGCGGCGGCGCGGGCGGGGGCCGGAGTGGAAGTGCTGCGGGCGGCCGACGCAAGCGCACAACGGGGCCAAGAACTGATCGGCCGGAGTGAGTTCGCCGAAGCAACGCGCACGTTCCTCGAGACGCGCGACGCGCTCGATCGGGCCACACGACTGACGGCGGCGCGGCGCGCGACGCGCCCCGCTCTGCCGCCGGCGACCGCGGCCCCGGGGGGTTCCGCAGCCACGCCGCCGCCCAGCCGCAACTTCTTCGCCGACCCCACGTCCGTGAGCGTGTCGGGGCAAAGCAGTCCTGCTGGCTTCGACGGGGTCGCCGGTCAAGCCGCGCAGTTCAGCGGCCGCATGGAGTTCGAGGTGCTGCCGCCCGCCGTCCGCCCCGGCGAGCCCTTCGTCGTGCGGATCCACCTGCGCAACGAGGGACGCCGGTCGGTCAAGATCCGCGGCCTGGCGCTCGTGGCGGTGGTGGACGGCCAGCGCGTGCCGGCGGCCGCGGTGCCGCTTTTGAAGGAAGTGAAGGCGCAGTCGCGGGGCCTCGTGGCTGAGTACTCCGGCGTCTGGAACGCCTCGGGCCCCTGGATGCTCGAGGCGGTGGTGACCGCCGACAAGAACGAGACGCTGACGAGCCGGCTCAGGGCAAACTGAAGGGAGCGTTCGATGTCGCTTCAGGTCTCCACACGCGGCCGGCAGGTGCCCGCATCGCCGATCCGCAAGCTCATGCCGCTCGCCGATGCAGCGAAGGGCCGCGGGGTGAAGGTCTATCACCTGAACATCGGACAGCCCGACCTCGAGACGCCGGCGCCGATGCGCGCCAAGCTGGCGCTCGCGCCCAAGGTCTTCGCCTACACCCCCTCGGCGGGCACTCCCGAATGCGTTGCCGCGCTCTGCGAGTACTACGCAAGGCTCGGCGTGCCGCTCTCGGCCGACGAGCTGGTGGTGACGACGGGGGGCAGCGAGGCGCTGCTCTTCGCACTGCTGGCGTGCGCCGGCGAGGGCGACGAGGCGCTCGTGGTCGAGCCGTTCTACACCAACTACATGGCTTTCGCGACGATGGCCGGGGTGCGGCTCTGCCCGCTGCGGGCCCGCGGCGAGGACGGCTTCCACTTGCCCCCACGCGAGGAGTGGAAGCGGGCGCTTTCGCCGCGCACGCGGCTCATGCTGCTGTGCAACCCAGGCAACCCGACCGGCACCGTCTATAGGCGCGACGAGCTCGAGGCGGCGGCCGGCTTCTGCCGCGACAACGGCTTGTTCCTGGTGACGGACGAGGTGTACCGCGAGTTCGTCTACGACGGGCTCGTCGCCACGAGCATCCTGGCGCTACCGGGATGCGACGAGATCGCCGTCGTGGTCGACAGCCTCTCCAAGCGCTACAGCGCCTGCGGCATCCGGCTCGGCTGCCTGGCGACACGTAACCGTGAGGTCCACGCCGCGGCGCTGCGCATGGCGCAGGCCCGGCTCTCGCCTCCGGGGCTCGCGCAGCTCGTGGCGCTCGGGCTGCTCGAGCTGCCGCCGGATTACGCGCAGGGCATCGTGCGCGAGTACCAGGCGCGCCGCGACGTGCTCTTCGAGGGCCTGAAGCAGCTGCCGGGCGTGCAGCTGCAGAAGCCAGAGGGGGCCTTCTACTTCGTGGCGCGGCTGCCGGTCGAAGACGCCGAGGACTTCGCCTCCTGGCTGCTCAGCGACTGGAGCCACGAGGGCGCGACCGTGATGCTCGCTCCGGCGCAGGGCTTCTACGCGACGCCAGGACTGGGGCGGGACGAGGTGCGAATCGCATACGTGCTCTGTCGTGAAGACCTCGAGGCCTCGGTGCGCATCCTCGCGAA
>Ga0114129_10005038_pt1 | contig 18594 bp, 14 predicted proteins | sample RhiMetdeltSRZDD1_FD_80071 | JGI IMG/M metagenome (GOLD analysis project Ga0114129, IMG submission 80071) | Populus rhizosphere microbial communities from Tennessee, USA - Rhizosphere MetaG P. deltoides SRZDD1 (version 2) (version 2) | ecosystem: Host-associated > Plants > Roots > Rhizosphere >...
AATCCGGCCGGCGCCACGCGCCAGATGATCGGCGTCGGCCGGCCGGAGCTCGTCTCTCTTCTCGCCGATGCTCTCGCGACCCTCGGATCGGAGCGGGCGGTCGTCTTCCACTCCGCGAATGGTTTAGACGAGCTCATCCCGGGAGTGCCGGCTTCGGGCATCGAGGTGCGCGAGGGATGGACCCGGCCCTGGAGCTACAAGCCGGGCGACGTCGCGCAGGCGACCGTGGATGCCGCAGAGCTCGCCGGCGGCGACGCATCTTCCAACGCGGCGATGCTCCGCGCCCTGCTGGACGGAGAAAAGGGTCCGCGGCGAGAGGCCGTGCTGTTGAACGCCGCTCTGGGGCTCGTCGTCGCCGATCTGGCGGACAGGTTGGACGACGGGTACGAGCGGGCGTGCGCCGCGATCGACGATGGACGCGCACTCGCGACCTTCGAGAAGCTCCGGGCCGGGGGAACCGCGGCGTGAGCGCGGTCCTCGACCGGATCCTCGCCGACAAGAGGATTCGACTGGCGCGCGGGGAATACTCTGCGAAGGCGCCTTCCGCGGCGGGGAGTGACGGAGCGCGTTTCGTGGCGTCTCTGCGTGAGCCGGGCATCCGGATCGTCGCCGAATTCAAGGCGCGGTCCCCTTCGGCCGGAGAGATCGTCACGGGTGCCGACGGCAAGGTCGAGACGTTCGCGCTCGCATACCGGCGCGGCCACGCCGCGGCGATCTCGGTGGTCGCGGAGCAGGACCACTTCGGCGGGAAGCCCGAGTGGGTGACCCGCGCCAAGAGGATCTCCGGGCTGCCGGTGTTGATGAAAGACTTTGTTCTCTCGGAGACCCAGCTCGACTTCGCCGTCTCGCTGGGCGCCGACGCCGTCCTGCTCGTCGTCCGCGCGCTCTCCGAAAACGATCTCTCCGAACTGCGGCGCGGCGCGGCCGCGCGGGGACTCGCCGTCGTCGTCGAAGCGCACGACCGCGAGGAAATTCCGCGCGCCGCGGCGGTCGACCCCGACGTCCTGGGCGTGAACGCCCGCGACCTCGCGACGTTCGAGACGGATCTCTCCGCGCTCGAACCTCTCGCCGTGGAGATTCCGCCCGGACCGTTGCGGCTGGCGGAAAGCGGCGTCACCTCGCGCGACGACGTCTCCCGGTTGACGGCCGCCGGATGGGAGGCGTTTCTGATCGGTGAGACCCTCCTTCGCTCGGACGATCCCGAGCAGAAACTCCGGGAGCTCGCGCGGTGACGGACGTGAAGGTCTGCGGTCTCACGCGGGAGGAGGATGTCCTTGCGGCGTGCGAGCTCGGCGCCGCTTACGTCGGGTTCAACTTCTCCGATCTTTCCCCGCGCCAGGTGACGCCGGAGAAAGCGCGCCGGCTCGCGGCGTCCGTTCCACGCGGAGTGCGGCGCGTCGGCGTTTTCGTCGGGGAGAGCTATCCCGCGATTCGCGAAGCGATAACCGCGGCATCGCTCGACCTCGTCCAGTTGCACCGGCTGCTTTCCGAGGAGGACCTCGAACGCGTCCCGCGTCCGGTCCTCGCGGTCGCGCACGCCGGGCGGGAAGGGGAGATCCCGCCGGGCGCGGTCCTCGATCGCTGCGCGGGCATTCTCTTCGACACGTCCGTCGGCGGCGTGACCGGAGGGACCGGCGTTCCCTTCGACTGGACGTTGCTCGAAGGCCGCCGCTGGCCGGTCCCGTTGTTCGTCTCGGGCGGCCTTCGCCCGGAGAACGTCGGCGAGTCGATCCGGCGGACCCGGCCGGACGTGGTCGACGTAGCTTCCGGGGTCGAGAGCGCTCCGGGCGTCAAGGATCGCGGCCGCATGCTCCGATTTTTCGAGGCGGTCCGCCGGGCCGACGAAACCGGATGAGCGCGCGGGAGAAGAAGAGAAAAGGCTATTTCGGCGAGTACGGCGGCCGGTTTGCGCCGGAGACGCTCATGGCGCCGCTCGAAGAGCTCGAACGCGCCTTCGAGCGGTGGCACCGCGAGCCGCGTTTCCGGCGGGAGCTCGACGGGCTCCTGCGAACCTACGGCGGCCGTCCAACGCCGCTCTCGGAAGCGCCGCGGCTCACGAAGAGTGCCGGGGGCGCCTCGATCGCGCTGAAACGCGAGGACCTCCTTCACACCGGCGCCCATAAGCTCAACAACTGCCTCGGCCAGGTCCTGCTCGCGAAGCGAATGGGAAAGCGCCGGGTGATCGCGGAGACCGGCGCCGGCCAGCACGGCGTCGCAACCGCCGCGGCGGCGGCGCGGCTCGGTATCCCGTGTCGCGTCTACATGGGCACGGTCGACATGGCGCGCCAGTCTCCCAACGTGTCGCGAATGCAGCTCCTCGGGGCGGAAGTCGTCGCCGTGGACTCCGGCTCGCGGACGCTGAAGGACGCGATCAACGAGGCGATGCGCGACTGGATCGAGAACGTCGCCACGACCCATTACGTCCTGGGTTCTGCTCTCGGCCCGCACCCCTACCCGACGATGGTCCGGGAATTCCAGTCGGTCATCGGGCGGGAAGCCCGGGCGCAGTTCCGACGGCTCGCGGGGCGCGATCCCGACGCGGCGGTGGCATGCGTGGGCGGCGGCTCGAACGCGATCGGGCTCTTCTCGGCTTATCTGGCGACGCGCGTCCGGCTCTACGGAGTCGAAGCCGGCGGACGCGGCAGCGGGCCCGGCGATCATGCCGCCCGCTTCGCCGGAGGATCGGTGGGAGTCCTGCACGGCACACGGACGCTCCTTCTCCAGGACTCGGCGGGGCAGGTCCTTCCGACCCACTCGGTCTCGGCCGGCCTCGACTACCCGGCAGTCGGTCCGGAGCACGCCCACCTCGAGGGGCTCGGGCGCGTCGAGTACGGGAAGGTCTCCGACGGCGAAGCACTCGACGCGTTTCGGTTGCTCGCGCGAACGGAGGGAATCCTGCCGGCGCTCGAAAGCGCGCACGCCATCGCGTTCGCCGTGCGCCTCGCGGCCCGGATGCCGAAGAAGGCGTGGATTCTGGTGAACCTCTCGGGGCGCGGCGACAAGGACCTCGAGATCGTCCTGTCCGCCTCCGGCCGGAGTTGACCTCCTCGCGCATCGCCCGCGCTTTCGCGCTGGCCCGCTCCGAAAGACGCGCGGCGTTCATCCCGTATCTGACGGCCGGAGACCCCTCCCCGGACGCGACCGTCGCGCTCGCCCTCGTGCTCGAGGATGCCGGCGCCGCGGTCCTGGAGCTCGGCGTTCCGTTTTCCGATCCGATCGCCGATGGCCCCGTCCTGCAAAGGTCCGCGGCCCGGTCCCTCGCCGCCGGCACGACGCTCGATGGCGTGTGGCGGATCGCGGAGCGGATCCGCCGCGAAACCTCGCTCGCGCTCGTTCTGTTCTCGTACGTGAATCCGCTTTTTCGCCCCGGGCTCGAACGCGCCGCGCGCGAAGCGAGCGACGCCGGTTTCGACGCGGTTCTCGTGACCGACCTCCCGCCCGAGGAGGCCGGCGGCGTCCAGCCGGTCTTCCGCGCGGCGGATCTCGAGACGGTGTTCCTGGTTTCGCCGACGTCACCCAGCGCGCGGATGTCGCGGGCCGCCCGACTCTCGACCGGTTTTCTCTACGTCGTCTCGCGCCCTGGAACGACCGGGATGCGCGATTCGCTCCCACCCGATCTGCGTGAAACCGTCGCCCGCGCGCGGCGCGCGGCGGGGGACGATCTCCCCATCGCCGTGGGATTCGGCATCTCGACCCCGGCGGCCGCGCGGCTCGCCGCGAGGCTGGCCGATGGGATCGTCGTCGGGTCTGCGCTGGTGGCGGCGGTGGAGGAGAACGCCGAGGACGCTGCCGGGGCGGTCGGGTCTCTCGCGCGCCGCCTCGTCCGGGCCTGCCGCCGGTCGGAGGAGTGATGGGCGCCGAAGCGGAGTATCTGAAGCTGTTGCTCAAGGCCGACCTCCCGGCCGCGGAGGTCGAGCGCATCCTGCGCGACCGCGACGCGCGGCGGTATCACGCGGTGCGCCTCGCGCTCGCCGGCCACCGCAACACTCCGCGCGCCGACGCGCTTTCGCTGGTCGAAACGCTCTTCTGGCGAGCGCTGGCCCGTCTCTCGGCCGATACGCGCGTCCACCCGGAGGTGCGGCGGGCGGCGGACACTCAGCTTCTGCGCCGGCTGCCGGAGCTCGCCCTGGCCGAGCGGATCGATCTCGCCCGGTCCACAGGGCGGGGCACGCTCCCGGCCCTCCGGCAGGACCCCGATCCCCGCGTCGTCTCCGGCTTCCTCGACAACCGCCTGACGACGGAGCCGGACGTCGTCTTTGTGGCCGCGGCGCGGCGCTCCCGTCCCGAAACGCTGGTGGCAATCGCGGAACACCCGCGCTGGGCGCCCCGGCGGGGGGTCCGGGAAGCCCTCTTGAAGAACCCCTCGCTGCCTCTGGCGGCGGTCGAGCCGCTCCTGGCCCGGGCGGCCGAGCGGGAGCTCCTCGCGATCCGCGACGGCCCGGGCGAGCCGCCGGCTCTGCGCGCCGTCGCGCAAAGAGTTCTTGCACGGCGCGCGCGGGCGGACTAGCATCCATATGAACCCTTTACGCCCCGGTAACAAAAGACAGGTTTTCTTCGACGGATGCAGAATCCCCGCACGTCGGCTCCGAGCTTCGGAGACGAGCTTCGCCGCGAACGAGTCGTGCGCGAAGTCTCTCTGGAAGAGATTTCCGCCGCGACCAAGATCTCGCTGCGCCTGCTTTCGGCTCTCGAACGGAGCGATCTTGCGAAGCTGCCGGCGCCCGTCTTTACTCGCGGCTTCATCCGCGCCTATTGCCTTCACCTCGGCCTCGATCCCGTCGAGAAGATCAACACGTATCTCGCCGAGTTCCGGCCGAGCGGCTCCGAGTCGCCGCTCGTTTCGAAGCCGGGAAGCGGATCGCGATTTCTTCGCGGCCGTCGCTCGACCGCCGGAACGATCCTCGGCGGGGTCACCGCGGTGCTCCTTCTTCTCGGCCTGATCGCAAATCCCGAGCATCACCGACCGAAAGTCGTGCGCGCGTCGACGGCGTCCCGGATCGAGCCGGTGTCGTTCAAGAACGTCGCCCCATCGAATGAACCGACTCCGCTGATTCGCGAGGACGGCCCCGCTCCCGAAGCAGCGATCGAGAAGACCAGTATCGCCCTCGTGCTGGAATCCGACGCGCCGTCGTGGATCGAGATCTCCGCCGATGGAGAAAAAGTATTCGGCGGCATGATGACGGCGGGGGAGAGCCGGACCTTCGAAGCGAAAAAGACTTTTCGCCTGACCCTCGGCAATGCGGGCGGCGTTCGCGTTTCGGTCGACGGACGTCCTCTGGCGCCTCTCGGCCGCCCCGGAGAGGTCGTGCGAAACGTGGTGCTCCCGGATTCGCCGTCGCGAGGGTAGCCCCACCCCCGACTTGGAGACCAGCGGCCCCTCGAACCCCGAAGACCTCGTCATCCTGCTGCGAAGCGGCCGCGCCCCGCGCGAGATCCGCCTTTTCGCGGCTCGCGGCCTCCTTCCGCTCGATCCGCACGATTCGCTTCGGGCGCTTCTCGCGGTGTTGCGGGACAGCGATACGGAGACGGCGTCCACGGCCAGGGAGACACTGAGGGCGACGCCTCCGGACCGACTGGCGGCTTTCGTCACCTCGGGTACGCCCCGGGGAGACGAGCTCGACCTGCTCGCCCGCGAGAGCGACGACCCCTTCGTCCTCGAGGAGATCGTCCGCTGTCGGGTGGTCGACGACAGGACGCTCCTCTTTCTGGCGCGGACGGTGTCCGGCCGGCCCCAGGAAGCGATGATCGCCAACCAGGCGCGTCTCCTCGCCCGGCCGGCGCTCATCGAGGCGCTGCTCGAAAACCCCGCGCTGACCGGGGAAGGGGGGCGACTTCTCTCGGAGCTCCAGGAGGAGTTCTTCGAGAAGGAAGCCCGGCGACGCGCCGCCGAAGCCCGCCGCGCGGAGGAGGACGCAGAAGCCGCTCGCGCACCGGAGCCGGAGAGCGCCGAAGCGCTCGGGGAAGAGGACGATCTCGAGCTCGGCGACGAGGAGGGCGAAGCGCCCGAGACGGAGGACGCATCGCGCGAGGAAGAGGGTGAATCCCTGTTCATCGGCGCGATCTACCGGCGGATCGGGCTCATGACCGTCGGCGAGAAGATCAACCTCGCTTACGTCGGGAGCAAGGAGGAGCGCCGGGTCCTGGTCGGGGACACGAACAAGCTGATCGGGATCGCGGTGTTGAAGTCCCGGGCGATTTCCATCAACGAGGTCGAGAGTTTCGCGGCGATGCGGAACCTCGACGAAGAGCTCTATCGTCGAATCGCGCAAAGCCGGGAATGGATGCGAAAGCCGGCCGTCGTGCTGACCCTCGTTCGCAACCCGCGCGTTCCCATCGATATCTCTCTGCCGCTCCTGAAACGCCTGGCCACCCGGGAGCTTCGCGGAGTCATTCGCGATCGAAACCTCGCGTCGGTGCTGCGAACCTCAGCTCGGAAGCTCCTCACCCAACGGCGGCGTTAGGTCGCCGAAGACTCGGCGCGGCACGGGCCGCGTGACCGGCGGCACAACCGTCTCCGCTTGCTCCGAAGAACCCGTTTCCCTTATGTTAGTGTCGAGGCCCCCGAACTCCGGTCAAGTCGGAAAACATGTTTCAGAACGTCGATTACTACGCGCTGCTCGGCGTGGGCCGCGAGGCGAGCGAAAGCGAAATCCGCGAGCGGTTTCGCGCGCTGGCCCGCAACGCGCATCCCGATCGCGCGGCCCTCCCGGAGAAGGCGGAAGCCGAGGCGAAATTTCAGGAGCTCACGCGGGCGGTGAACGTGCTGACCAACGCGGAGCGGCGCCAGGCATATGACCGCGAACAGTCGATGGCGCAGCCCGCCCGGGTCTCGGACGACGCCGTCGTCCAGGATTACCTGGAACTGGGGGGCGCCGCGTACCACGCGGGTGCCTACGCCCAGGCGGCCGGGAACTTTGCGCTCGCCGCGCAGCGCGATCCCAGGGACGTTCGGGCGCACCACTACCTGGGCCTCGCCTCGGCGCGTGCCGGAGACCTGCACGCCGCCGTGAAGGCTCTCGAGGCGGCCGTCACGCTCGACCCCCATAACGTGGCGTTGCTGAAAGACGCCGGAAGGATTTTTCGCCAGGCGGGTCTCCTCGCCAAGGCGGAGAAGTCGTTCCAGGATGCCGTTCGATGGGACCCGGCCGCCACCGACGCGCGAAGAGCGCTCGAGGAGATCCGAGCCGAGCGAGCGGACAGGGCGTGAGACGGCGTGAGATCGGCGTTTCCCGACCCCGTCGCGGACGCGCGCCGGCGGAGCATTCGTAAGCGATGGGAACTGGTTCGATGACGACCGCGATCGATGCCTTCGGCCTGACGGATGTTGGCCGAAAGCGGAAGCACAACGAAGACGCGTACGCCCTCGACGTCAACGAGGGACTCTTCATCGTCGCAGACGGCATGGGAGGGCACGCCGCGGGAGAAGTCGCCGCCAAGATCACCGTGGAGACGATCGGTGAGTTCATCGCGGCCACACGTCAGAAGGAGGAGGCGACGTGGCCGTTCCGGTACGACCACGAGCTGGAGTTCAACAGCAACCGGTTGGCGATCGCGATCGAGAAGGCGAACGAGCGGGTCATGGCCGCCGTCGCCGCGCAGCCCTGGCTGAAGGGAATGGGAACGACCGTCGTGGCGGGGCTGATTAACGAGAAGACCCTCTCGCTCGCCCACGTCGGGGACAGCCGCGCATACCTCCTTCGCGACGGAACTCTGACGCGGCTGACCGATGACCATTCCTGGGTGCACGAGCAGGTGGCGGCGGGCATCCTGACCGAGGACGAGGCAAAGTCCCATCCGTTGAAGAACGTCGTGACCCGCGCGTTGGGCGGTGGTCCATCGGTCTCACCCGACCTGCAGGAGCTGGCGTTCCGGCCGGGCGACGAGTTCATCTTCTGCTCCGACGGTCTCACCACGATGTTGAGCGACGACGACATTCACGACACAGCGGAGAAAGAGCTCGAACCCCAGAGCCTCTGCCGGAAGCTGGTGGACACGGCCAACGAGCGGGGAGGCGTGGACAACATCACGGTCGTGGTGGTCCGCGTGCCCGACTCGGGGAGCTCGAAGTCCAAGGTCCAGAGCTCGAAGTAGCCCCGGCCGGAGCGGAAAACCGCCAACGCCGGGCCCCTCGAGTTCGTAAAACGATTGACGGGCGCAGGCCCGCCGACTATTCTAAAAAGCCCATGCGGTCAGGAGATCGGAAAGGGCGGGCCCGCAAGTCACTGATTTTCAGTGTCTTGTGGACTTCCGTTGCTCTCGCTGCCCGGGCCCAGGCGGCGCCCGAGGCCTCGGCGGACGCCCGCTGGATTCAGAGTCCGTACCGTAATTTCGGCGCGCCGCAGACGGTTCTGCCGGGTCGAGCTGTCCTTTTCGACGAGGCGGACGACGCGAGTCTCAAGACCGCGCTCGCGACCGACCTTCGGCGTTTGTACGGCGAACTGTACGTCCGGCAGGGCTGGCGGTATCCGTTCGCGGATGGCGATCCGGTGCGGATCTTCGTCGCGCGCAAAGAGGCCGGGGGAGTCCGCCAGCTGACCTCGCGGTCCGTGGAGGACGGGCGCTTCGTCGCGCCGGCGGTCCTCCTCGACGCTCACGGGCTAACAGTCCAGCAGATCGTTCGCGAGGTCGGGAGACAGATCGCTCTCGCGACCCTGACGCGCTATGGCGCGAAAGACGGAACGTTCGCGACCGAATCGGCGGCGGCGCTCCTCTCCAGCCCGGACGCCGACGAGGAGCACGAGGCGACGCGCCTCGCCGCTGCGGCGCCGGAGCTCTCGATCGAGGGGAGTCCCGCGGTTCTCGGCCGCCTCTACCTGGAGGAGTTGACGCGGGGCGCCGGCGTCGGCGCTCTGCGAGCCGCCTGGGAGAAAGCTTCCGAATCGGGCGAAGCGATTCTGTCGGTCCTTCTCGCGAGCTATGCCGACCGGTGGAGCGAGTCCGAAGACGCCGCTCTGGTCCGTTTTGGAGCCCGTCTCTACGCGACGGCCGACCCGGAAGCGGCGCCCTCGCGGGTGAGCCTCCTCGACCTGGAGTCGGGAGCCCTCGATACCGCGGCCCCAACGGGCTTCACATTGAGACACCGGACCTTCGTTCCGCCCGACGGCTCTCCGGCGCTTCGCATGACCTGGCCGGAGGATGGCGCCTCGGGAGCGGTCGTGGTGCGATATCGGGACGGCGGTCTCCCGCCCGACGTGCTGTTCGTCAACGCCGGCGACGTTCGGACGATTCCTCTCGGCGGAGTCGCCCGCGTCGACTGGGTCGTGGCGGGAGGCTCTTCCGGCGGCGCGCTGCCCGCGCCGGCCTCGATCGAGGCGGCCCCCAGTTTTCCTTATAACGGCTTGATCACACATTCCGCGGCGGGGCCGGACGGGCCGCGGATCTGGTGGAACACCGCGTCGCACGAACAGCTCGCCGGGTGGGCGATCTTCCGCGAAGAGGTTCTGCCCGACGGTCGGATCGCGCGCACCGGTCCGGAGATCCTTCCCTCCTCGAACAGCGCGGCGGGGTCGTTCTCTTACGCGTATCTCGATCCCGGTGCGAGCTCCGCCACGTTCTACCGGTACACGGTCTGGGCGGTCACCGAGGACGGGCTGCTTTCGCGGGCGTTCTCCGTGACTCTTCGGACGCCCGAGTAGATCGGCGGACTGGAGCCCTCCCAGCTGACGGAGGCGCGACTTCGGATGCGACCCACCAGGAAGGTCCGGCGGGAGCCGGATGTCGGGAAGATCATCGATCGCACGATCGTCCGGCTCTGGGACACGATCGAAGAGCTGGAGGAGCTGAATCCCGCGGAGCTGCGCTTTTACAGGGTGGCCGTGTTTGGAAGCGCGCGCATTCAGCCGGGGGACCGGGAGTATCTCGAGGTCCGGGATCTCGCGTCGCGTCTGACCGAGCTCGGCTGCGACATCGTGACCGGCGGAGGTCCGGGACTCATGGAAGCCGCCAACGAGGGGGCGGCGTCGTCCCGGGGGACGCGCAAAACCCGGTCGTTCGGACTGACGATTTCGATCCCTTACGAAAAGGCCAACCCGTACCTCGACACCGTGACCGCACACCGCACCTTCTTTTCACGGCTGCACCACTTCGTGCGCATGTCCCAGGCGTTCGTCATCTTTCCGGGAGGAATCGGGACGAGCCTCGAGCTCTTCATGGTGTGGCAGCTCCTGCAGGTCGGATTCCTGACCGAGCGGCCGGTCGTCCTCGTCGGGGACATGTGGCGCGGGCTCCTGGACTGGATGCGCCACGAGATGGTCTCGAGGCGCCTCATGGACGCCAACGACCTCGAGCTCGTGTCGCTCGTGACCTCGATCGATCAGGCGATCGAGCGGATCGAACGGCACAAGGAGAGGTTCGACGCCGCGCGCGAGCAGATCATCCTCGAGCGCCGCCGCGCTTCGCGAGCGGAGAGCGCCGTCCCCTCCGTGGAGCCCGTCGTCGGCTAGAAGTCGAGCTTGCGCCCCGCCGGCGCGCGAGCTGCTCGCCGACGATCCGTGCGTGGTCGAACGCGAGCTCGAGCCCCCGGAGCTCCTCTCGGGAGAACCAATGCGCGTCCGCGGCGTCGTCGCCTCCGCGGACGGTCCCGCCGACCGGCGTCGCGTCGTAGAGAACGCTGACGGTATGGCCGCGCGGATCGCGCTTCGGATCCGAATAAACACCGAGGACGGGACCGATCCGCGCAGAGACGCCGGTCTCCTCTTCGACCTCGCGCGCGCAGCAGGCTTCGGTCGTCTCGCCGGGCTCGCAGAAACCGCCCGGCAAGGCCCACCTTCCTTTGAACGGCGGTCGCCCACGGCGGACGAGGAGCAGCCTCCCGCGGTGGTCGTGGACCCAGGCGTCGACGGTCAGCCGCGGTGTTTTCGGGAGGCCGCGCCGGGTCAGGGTCGGTCTCCCTCCGTGTCGAAGAAATCCCGGATTTCCTGCGCCGGCCGCCGCGAGGCGAGCTCCGCAGGAGTTTCGTCGTACCAATCCCGGGGAATCCGGCTGGCGTAAGGCTCTTCCAGGAAGCGCCGGCACAGGAGAGCAATCACGCCGCGGTCGGTCTCGCTGCGGATCAGCCGTCCGGCCGCCTGCACGACTCGCGTCATGCCCGGCTGGAGGTACGCGTAGTCGAAGCCGGCCTCCTCCTGTTCTTCGAAGTAGCGGCGGAGGAGTTCTCTCTCGAACGACACCTGCGGCAGGGCGGGGGAGACGACGAAGACGCCGGAGAGAACGTCTCCGGGATAGTCCACGCCTTCGGCGTACATCCCTCCCGAGACCGCGAACAGCAGGATCCCCTCGGGCGGCGGTGACTTCAAAGCTTCGAGGACGCGCTGGCGCTCGAACTCCGAGAAATCCGCCCTCTGGAGAAGGAGGTGCGCGCGGGTCGGCGGCATCCGCTGCGCAACCTCCGCGAGGAACCGGTAGGAGGGGAAGAGGACGAGGTCGTTGCCCGAGTGAGCGTCGGACATCTCCGCGAGAAGCGCGGCGATCCGGCCGTAGTTTCTTTCGCGCGCCGCAAAAGTCGTCCGGACCTCCGGGACGATCATCACCTTGCGGTTCTCCCTCGGAAACGGGGGGGGCAGCGAGATCGTCGCGGTGCGGTTCGCGGGAAGCCCCAGAAGGCGCTCGATGGCGGAATGCGGGGTCAGCGTCGCGGACATCAGGACAGCCGAGGACGCCGCCCGGAAGATTGGTCCGACCGCGCGGGCCGGGTCCAGACAGACGAGAGCGAGGCGGACGCCCGGGAGACGCCGCTCCACGATGCACGTGAATTCCGGGCCGTACAGGTTGAGGACCGCAGCGAATCGCATCAGGCCGAAGTGGAGGTCGAGCACCGGGTCGTCGGGAAGGGCGACTTTCGCCTCCCGCTTCCAGTCGAGATAGCTCAGAAGGCGCGGTTCCCAGTCGTTCCGCCATTCCTGGATTGCTTCGGAGGGCGGCGGGATCTCGGCGATCGCTTCGCCTTCCGGAAGTTCGGCTGCAAGGCGCTCGAGAAGCTTCTCGAGCGTTTCGACGCTCGCCCGGAGATCGGCGAAGAGATCTCCGGACTGCAGGGCGAGCTGGTTGTGAAGGGCGTTGACGTCTTCCCCGCGGATCTCCGGCGAGAAAATCTGCCGCGCGCGGTCGGGCAGGTTGTGGGCCTCGTCGACGACGAGGATGACTTCCCGGAGCTCGTCGCCCGAGAGATGTCTCATGGCGACCCCGGGCTCGAAGACGTAGTTGTAGTCGGCGACGATCGCGTCCGCACGCTCTGCCAGCTCCAGCTGGACCTCGAACGGGCAAACCTCTTCCCGGCGGGCTTCCTCGAAGACGGTGTCCGGATCGTGGTGCGAATAGGAGTCCCGGAGGCGGCCCAGGATGTTGGAGCGAGCCATTTTTTCGGGGTAGTCCTTCGCGAAGCGGCAGAACTCCTCGTGACAGAGAATCCGGTCGTTCGCGCACATCTTTTCCTTGGCCCGGACCTGCAGCGTGTGAAACGCCCCCCCGTTCATCGCGGTGAGAGCGGAAACGGCCATCTTCTGCTGAAGGGTCTTCGAGGTCAGGAAGACGACCTGGCGGCCGGTCTCGAGCCCGGCGGCCAGCGCGGGGTGGAGCGCCGCGGCGGTCTTGCCGCAGCCGGTCGGCGCCTCGGCGAGGAGGATCTCGCGTCCGCGAACCGCCTGATCGACGGCGGTGATCAACGTCTCCTGAATCGCACGGGGAGCCGCGTGTGGAAACGGCAGGTGTCGCGCAGCTTCCGCCTTGCGGGCCCGCGCGATCGACTGCGCCTGCCAGATCCGCAACAGACGGAGAAGCCGGCCTTCGATCTCGGAATCGAACCGATCGTCGTCGTAGGCGACAGCGAGAGAGATCTCCTCTCCGGTCGCGATGTCCACGTAGACGAGGGCCCCGGAAACGCGAGGATGGCCGAGGCGGCGCCACAGATAGCAGTAACCGAGAAGCTGTTGCCGGTCGCGTTCGAGCGCATGGCCGGGCAGGCGGAAGCCGTCGGCGGAGAAGTGTGTCGACTTGAGCTCCTCGATCAACCAGGAGCCTTCCGCTCGCTCGACGCACCCATCGAGCCGTCCCGTCAGGATCGCAGTCCACTCTTCGACCGGAACGCGCGCCTGAAGGTGGACTTCGCAACGGTACGACGCGTGCGCCTCCCGCCGGGCGGAAAGGACGCGCGAGTGGAGCTCGGTCCCGATGCCGAGTCGTCGCCAGCCGTCTCCGCGATCGAATCCGACGCGGCGGAATCCCTCATCCTCAGCGAGCTCGCGGACGGAGAGCTCGAACGTGCGGGTCGACTCGTCGAACCTCAAGAGAGAGAGACCGCTGTCGGGAGTTCGAGGAAAAATCGCACCGACCCATTATAATTTTCGGGTGTTGCGGACCTCTCCTTCGCTCCGGTCGATCGGGGCGGTCCTTCTCGTCCTCACCCTCGCTTCTCCACTCCCGGCGGCGGACCGGGAGTCGCTTCGCGCGGCGCTCGAGCAAGTCGCTCGGAAGATCCCGTCTCAGTCGCCGGGCGTCTCGATCCAGATCGCGGACGAGGAGACGGGCGACGTTGTCTTCGAGAGGGCGCCGGACCTCCCCCAGACGATCGCTTCGGTCACGAAACTGATTACGACCGCGACCGCCCTCCATTACCTGGGCCCGGACTACAAGTTCAAGACTGGCTTCTGGCGGCGGGGGGAGGTCCGTCAGGGCAGCCTGGTCGGCTCCCTTCTCGTCGTCGGCGGGGGCGACCCGAACATCTCCGGCCGCTTCTACGGCGACGACATCAACGCCGTATTCGACAAGTGGGCGGAAGGGCTTCGCCAGGCGGGCATCAACCAGGTCGCGGGGGACATTCTGTTGAACGCCTCGTTCTTCGATTCGATGACTCGCCACCCGGACTGGAAGCCGGACCAGGAGGCGCGCTGGTACCAGGCGCCCATTTCCGCGCTGTCCTACAACGACAACGTCGTGCTCGTCTCGATCCACCCGGGTCCGCGGGCGGGTCGGCCGGCCGGCGTATCGATCGAACCGCCCGTGGACCTGCTTCGACCCGTGACGCTGGCCCGGACGGTGGGTCGTCGCGGTCGGGTGAGGGTTGCCGTCTCCCGCGCTGCCGGCTCGAACGCGGTGACGGTTTCGGGTACGGTTCCGCTGCGACCTGCCTCGTGGTCGACGCCGATCACGATCGACGATCCGCCGATGTTCTTCGGGAAGGCGCTCCAGAACCGGCTACGGAGCGCCGGGATCTCAGTCACCGGCCAGGTCGTCGAAAGGGCGATCAAGCCCGACTCGTCCTGGGTCCCGATCGCGACGACCGAGTCGGACCTCCTGCCGACCATCGAGGTGTGCAACAAGCGCAGCCAGGGCTTCTACGCCGAGCAGATCTTTAAGACGGTGTCCGCCGAGAAGACCGGCCAGGGGACATGGGTGGGGTCCGTCGCCCTGGAGAAGGAGTTCCTGGCGAACCTCGGGCTCGACCCGGTCCGGTTCCAGCTTCAGGACGGGTCGGGCCTCTCGACCGCAAACCGCGTGGCCGCCGTCGACCTCGTGAAGTTTCTGAGGGCGATGGACCGGCAGCCGTACGCGGAAGGCTGGCGGAACACGCTTGCAATCTCGGGCGAGGCCGAAGGAACTCTGCGGCATCGGTTGAACGATCCGCTGACGCGCGGCCAGATTCTGGCGAAGACGGGAAGTCTCGAGAGAGTTTCAACCCTCGCGGGCTACGCTCGCGCGAGCTCGGGCAGGACGTATGTTTTCGCGATTCTGTTCAACGGTCGGGTTCCCCACGGGGGAGGGCATGCGCTCGAGGACCAGCTGTTGAGGGCGCTGATCGCGAACGGCTAGGAAACCTCGCGCCGCGCGCTCGAAGCCACGTGCGTTGCGTCACTACGACCTTAGTCGTACGACCCAAACCGACCAATGTAAAAAATTGTTGACACCCTCCCGGCGGATCTGTGATCGAATATCGCAGATTCATTTTTCGGTGGTGGACTCCCTCGCTTTTTAGTGGGAACTCCCAAGTTCACGGTAGCCCTGGGCCCGGCGTTCTTGCATCGAAAAGGCCCGTAAACACGGGCGTTTTGCATGGTGCCGGATCCAGCTTGCGATCCGCGACTTGCCGTTTCTTTTAGCGCCGGGCGATGGGGCCGGGGCTTTCGGCGAAAGGAGGCTCAACTTGCTTTCGGTCAAGACCGTAGTTCCCACGTAGATCCTCTCTCACTAAGTGATTGAAATCACGGTGCCCTGCTTCAAACCGAGGTTTGAAGAAAGGGGTTGCTTGTGTCTTCGATTGCGGCTAACCTCAGCAACACTCCCAGATATGGAAAGGCTGATGGACGCTGCGGACGATCCGCGGGCAACAGGTGCAGATGACGCGTTCGAACGAGAAGTTCGAACGGTATTCCAAGACACCCTTGGCCTGATCCATATCGCGCTCGTTACTCACTACCAGCTCGGCGAATCCGAAGCCCTCGAGCTCGAGAAAGATCTTTACGTCTGGTTCCTGAGGTTCTGCTATCGCCCAGGGAATTCATCAGCTCGAGAAGCTCGTCCCTTTCTTCTTGTCGCGTGTTGCCAGTTCGCTCGGGAGTATCAAAAGTATTTGCTTGGTAGCGGTGTGCGCTCCTCGGATGAAAAGCTCCGCCGTCTCTTGGAGCGTGAGCCGTTGGACGTTGCGCGCGACTTTTCACGCAGCTTGGAACTTCTCAGTTTCCGCAGCCCCAATGAGTCATAGCGCCAAGATTCTGTCGTTCCCCCCCCGATCCGTAGCGGCGTGCCTGTCGCCTAGGGATGCGGAATTACGTGCGCGCGATTTCCTCGCAATCCCGGCCGATGAGAGGACCGACGCTGATCGGCAAACCTTTCTCGGTAGCCCGGACATCCTCCTTGCCATCTGCTCTCTGCTAAGGCGAAATCGAGACCTCGCACCGGCAGCGGTTTTGAACGAAGCGGCAAGCACCTACCAATGGATCTCTAGGCCAGGTTGTGATCTCGGCTTGTTCGATGAACGTGATTATTTTCTTGGCGAGACAGCTCTGGTTGCAGGGGGAGCGTCCCGTCTGCTCGGGAGGCGTGAAGAGGCGTTTCTCTGGCTGGATCGAGCGGAAGCAGGCTTTCGGCATACGATGAATCCAGCCCCCGGTTTGGCGAATGTCTCGTATGCGCGGTTAGCGCTTCGGTTCGAAATGGGTCGGCACCAAGATGTCCTGGAGCTTACGCCGTCGCTGGAGTCCAGCTTCACGAAGCTTCACATGGAAGTTGAGGCAGTGAAGTGTCGCCTTCTTCTAGCGATGACCCTGAAGATGACCGGCGAGCACCCTGGAGCCATCGAACTGCTTGATCGGGTTCACAAAAACCCTTCGCTCTCTTCAGAGCCCTTCCTCCGCGCCAAGATCCTCGCTGAGTTGGGGGATCTCCATCAACTGCAAGGCCAGTTTGCATTAGCGATGACGGCCTTCCAAGAGGCTTCCCAACTGCTACAAGATAAAGAGCCATCGCCTGCCCGGGCTGACCTCAAGCTTTGCGTAGGGGCGACCTACAAGGCTCTCGGATCCCTTGATGCAGCCAAGGAGGCATATCGGGCTGCACAGACCGAATACAGCACCCTTGGCATGCCTGGACCGGTCGCCTATACCCGCCTCCTTATCGCCGAAACGCTCCTCGAGCTGAATCGTGACCGGGAAGCAGAGTGGGAAATTCTAACTGCGCTACCAGCGATCGAGGAGATCAACATGATTCCCGAGGGACTTGCGGCGGTTGCACTCCTTCGCGAGTCGGTTCGCAAGCGCAATACGGATACCTCGGCACTTAAGCAGCTGCGATCGCAGCTCCGAGCGACCAGCTAGCCCTCAGAATTCCGGGAGCCCTCAGCCCGAATCCTCCTGCAGGATGAGGTATCCCTCCTTGCGACAATATATCTGTAGGGCTAGTACTAGCGATCCGATGCCGTGATACGGAAAGGTGAGGGACTCTCCGCCGGGGCTGCGATTTCAGCTCCGCTCTTGACGGATCCTGCCCGTTTTGACGAGTTCTACCGACGCTATTTCCTTCCCCTTGTCCGTCGCGCAACCTGGAAGCATCGCCTCGAGAAAGAAGATGCTCGCGACATCGTCCAAGAGGCGTTCATAGTCGCCCTCGTCAAGCTCGACCCCCAGCGTAATCCAAAGGCTTGGCTCATCCAGGTTGTCGATCACCTCTCGATCAATTTTCAACGAAAAGTTCTTCGCCGGGCGAAGCTCGTCTCGAGATGGTCTCCGGCGAATGCTGGAATGGCTAGCTACGATCGCATAGGCGAGGGTCCAGACGTGGAAGACGACGTCGTTGACTCAACTGGAGGGGACGATTAAGAGCAACAAATCCGACTTGGTCGGCCTGATTTCCTCTTGGGTAGCTGCGTCGCGAGGTGTCAATCTCGATCTTGGTAGTCGCGTGAGCGTAGCGATAAATCAAGCTCTCGATATTCGTCGGGACATCGCGAGGGGCGGAACCTTCCGGTTCGATGTTTCGCATTCGGCCAAAGACCCCGACCTCCTCCACGCACTTTGCCGGTTGCTTATGGATGACTGTGTCGAGTCGCCACGAACCACTCTTGACCAGGCAGGCCCGGTCGCGGAGCTCATCAGTGCTTCTCAGTGGCCTCAAGATGACCTTGAAGAGCGGGAAGGATTGCTCTGTAGCCTTGCTTTCGCGGCGTGGCGTGCGGCGAGAATTCTCGACCTCTCGCGGGACGTACATCATTGGGAGTCCGAGTACCGGCGATTTTTCCAGGGTTCTCTCTCTTGGGAGGTCGCCGAAACTACCTTGGAAGCGGCACGTCTATCGAGAGAAGCGGTTACTGAAATGCTCACGAGCGAGCCAGAGGCAATCTTCCAAGCCCTTCTTTACTTGAAGGACCATGGTGAGGCGGACCCCGAAAACGTTGCGGCGAGTGCCACTTGGTTTTACGGCTCCATCGAGACCGGTCTACTCAAAGTACCTCCGGACCTGCATTCGTTCTTTCTCGGGGAAGCCGCTCGACTCGTCGGAAACGCCCTGAGATTAGTCGGCAAGCCAGCTGACGTAGAGCGGTGGACCAGGCTCGCGGAGGTGCATTTCCGAAGCGACTGCAACCCGAATCCGGCGCTTGCTCGGGTCACTCTTCTCCGCATGGCACTTTCCTATGATCAGAATCGGTGGAACTTTATCGAGAAAGCAGGACCCGAACTCGATCTGTTCTTCGCGGAGCTCGGGATGGAAGAAGATCGCACCAAGGCTCGGATCGCATGGGCGGCGTCTTTGAAACTTACCGGACGGCTTGAGGAAGCGCTTGAGATTCTAGAGCCACTTCGACATGCAAGGGAACGAATCCGACCCGGGCTATATGGATGGGTATTGCTGCATTCTGGCGATATCCACCAACTCCGTGGAAACTATCGGTTGGCGCTTGAGGAATTGATCGAGGCCGCTAGTCTCCTTGGAGAGGGAAGGCAGTTGACCGGCCTTGCGGACGTCAACTCCATGATTTCGACCATCTTCCGTTCGCATGGCTTGCTTGACGAAGCACTTCAACTATTGAAAAGCAGTTGCGAAGAACACGCGCGGCTCGGCATGAAGTCGTTGGAAGCCAACAATCGAATACTGATTGCCGAGACATACCTC
>Ga0114129_10005039_pt1 | contig 18594 bp, 18 predicted proteins | sample RhiMetdeltSRZDD1_FD_80071 | JGI IMG/M metagenome (GOLD analysis project Ga0114129, IMG submission 80071) | Populus rhizosphere microbial communities from Tennessee, USA - Rhizosphere MetaG P. deltoides SRZDD1 (version 2) (version 2) | ecosystem: Host-associated > Plants > Roots > Rhizosphere >...
CAGGGACAGCCGGCACTCACCGCGGACCCAAACAGTCAGCCGGTGCAACCTTACGGTTCGCCCACCGGCCAGGGTGAAAACGACATTCGTTCCGTCAACGTGCCGAGTCCCACTCCCGTCAGTACACGCCCGGTGGAAAAACCTACCGAAGTTCCAGCCACCGTCACCGGAAATTTTGGCAGCAACGAAAACGCGAACAGAGTCAATCGAAACTCGAATCAATCAGTCCGTCCGACACCCGAACAAAGCGAGCCTCCACCGCCACCGAAGCCTTCTCCAACAGTCCGGACAGTGCCGAAAGCGACGCCTCCGGAATCGAGCGCCAGTCCGAAACAGTAACAAAAGATTAGGCCTTTTTTCTGGTAATTGCCTGCTCGATCAAGGCAAGCAGTGTCGCCGGCTCTGAAATTTCCACTTCAATCTCGGCGACGTAGCAGGGCAGGTCGAATCGCAGCGATTGCAGCTTCACGGCATCTTTGGCGGTGGTGATTAGCACCTCTGCGCCGTTGGTTGTGGCTTGTTGCGTCAGCCGGTCAACGTCGGACTGCGAATATTTATGATGGTCGCGGAACGCGGCCTGATGGGCTATTTCCAAGCCAGCCTTACGCAATTGTTCGAAGAATGCTTGTGCGTTTCCAACGGCGCAGAACGCCGCGAGCGGTTGGTTTAGCTGTTCCGTTTCGTGCGCACCGTCCGTCAAACCGAGACTGCGGATTTGTCGAATGACTGTTCGTGATTGGAGAATCGGCGCGCTTGTGACCTTCCGAATTCGATCAATCAATTCAGGGGAGGCTTCGTCTGAAACTCTCGTTAGCACCACGCAATCGGCGCGGCTCAAACTCTTAACCGGTTCGCGCAAAATCCCCGCGGGCAACAGCCGGCCATTGCCAAACGGATTGGTCGCATCGATCGTAACGATGTCCAAATCGCGGGCAAGACGTCGATGCTGAAAGCCGTCGTCAAGAATCAGCACGTCGCTCTTGAAGGCTTCGCTGGCCCATTGCGCTGCGGACACGCGATCAGCTTCGCAGACGACGACAGCTCTTCCCAACAACGACCAGGCGAGCATCATGGCTTCATCGCCTGATCGCGCTATGTCACAGAGAATCTTTTCGCCATCGGTGACGACGACGCGCTGATTGGGATTTTCCCGACTGTAACCACGCGTGATGATGCAGACTCGACGGCCGCCGTCAGCGAGGCGGCGCGCCAGCCACTGCACCAGAGGCGTCTTGCCCGTTCCACCCACCGTAATGTTGCCGACGCTGATAACTGGCGCGGAAACGCGATGCGTTTTTAGCAATCCGTTGCGATAGCCGGCGGATCGCGCCTTCACGGCCGCGCCGAACAGCGCATTCAATGGCGCGAGCGCAATTGTCGCGGCGCGGTTCATTTGGCGGCCGTGGCGTGAATAGCCGAGAAGGGGACTTGATGAGCGGCTTGTCCGGACTTTGCGAGGATTTGTGAAATCAAATCGATCGTGCGTTCGGTAGCGCCTCGATTGCGTTCGCAGACGGCCTTAGCGCGCTCGCCGATTTCCCGACGACGGCTGTTATCAGATAGGAGTTCATCTAAGGAGCGCGCGAGTTCTGCCGCGGTCTCTGAAGTGTTGGGCAACTGAATCAGGGCATCTTCGGCGAGCATCGCATTCGTGATCGCCGAAAAGTTCTGAGTGTGCGGACCAGTGATAGTGCAAACGCCGTGGGCCGCCGGTTCGATTACGTTGTGGCCGCCAGAAGGCGCGATACTGCCGCCGACGAAAGCAACATCGGCCAACCGGTAAACTGCGTTTAGTTCACCAATCGAATCCAGCAAGATGATGTCCGCATGAGCATCGTCGCTTGCAGTCCGGGCGGATCGCCGAGTGACGGAAAATTCCGAGGTGTGGAGTAACGCGGCGACTTCAGCAAATCGCTCGGGATGTCGTGGCGCCAACAACAGCCGAGCGGCTGGATGCGATTGCCGGACTCTCCTGAATGCATCAAGCACCACTGTTTCTTCGGGCTCGTGCGTGCTGGCAGCGACAATCAATGGCCGGCCATCGGCGAAACTGAACCGGTTACAAGCTTCATGCGTCACGTTTTGGTCGTCGGAAACGGACGGGCTGTCGAATTTCAAATTGCCTGAGACAGCTATCCGTTCGTCGCGCATTCCCAATTCACGAACTCGCGCCGCATCCTTCTCGCTCTGCATCGCTGCCAGCGTCAAGTTGCTTAGCACGCGCGCGATAAACGGCCGAATTAATTTGTATCGCTTGAATGACGCGGCGGATATTCGTCCGTTCAGGACAAGCAACGGTATCGCTCGCCGGCGCGCTTCAAGAAACATGCGCGGCCAAAGCTCGGTCTCCATTATCAAGATCGCCGTGGGATTGACTGCCCGCAACACGCGTCGCACGGTCCAGGCCCAATCAATCGGAAAATAGAAAATTGCGACCGCATTATCGCGAAAAATCTTGCGTGCGATTTGTTGTCCCGTGACGGTGGTGGTGGAGATTACCAGCGCGAAGTTGGGAAAGGTCTGGCGAAGCGAACGTACCAGCGATTGGGCTGCCTGCACTTCGCCGACTGAAACGCAGTGCAACCAGATGACCGGTCGGCCTTTTGAATCGATGCGTGGAAGGTTGCCAAATCGCTGACGAAGTCCGGTTACATACTTGCCGCTGCGGAGAGCGTCGATAACAAACTTTGGGAGCAGCAGGACAAAGCCGAACGTCAGAAGAAGACTGTAGAGTAAGTACACGGGTTTAGAGTACAAACTTTAGTTTGTCTTTCGTTGCAAGCGCAACCTAAAGGTTGAACTCTGAACAAGAGGACTACTTGGCACGTTCGATGTAGCGGCCTTCGACGGGATCGACGCGGATGCGGTCGCCTTCGTTGACGAATGGTGGGACCTGAATCGTGACTCCATTTTCCAGCGTTGCCGGCTTGTTAACGTTAGAAACGGTGGCGCCCTTCAAAGACGGCTCAGTCTCGGTCACGGTCAGTTCCAGCGCCTGCGGCAAATCGATTCCGATGGGTGCGCCTTCATAAAATTCCGCCTGAATTTTCAGCCCGGGCGAAAGCCACTGCGCGGCATCGCCCAAATCGTCGTCACTCAAAGCCACCTGGTCGAACGTCTCAGTATTCATGAAGTGATGATGCGAGCCGTCAGAGTACAAGTACTCCATCTCGTGCTGTTCCATCGAGGCGCGCTCGATTGTGTCGACAGAACGAAAGCGATGTTCGAACGATGAGCCGGTGCGAATGTTGCGCAGCTTGGTTTGAATCATCGCGCGCAAGTTTCCGGGCGTGTGATGACGAAATTCGACGACTTTGCACGGCTGGCCTTCAAAAACGATGACCATACCGCGACGGATTTGGGTTGCTGGAATTGCCATTACTGAGTACCGATTGCTCCTTAGTTTTCTTATGCGGGTCAGATAGAATTCGATCCGCGCTTGTTTGCAAAATGTGTAGTCTAGCGAGAGCGGCGCAGGATTGTCCAGCGAGGTTAACCACAAACAAAGCGAGCAAACTCTGCGTCAGCAATCTTTCGACCGCCTGGCTTCGTTTGCTCGCTTTCAGGAGGAGCCCACCTACCTGAATGAGTAAACGTGACAGCGTGACGAAAGTTCCGGAAACAGAGCGAAATGGGAAGAGGGAAGCGGAAAGAGAAATCACTTTGCCGCCGTTAAGCAGCACGCGCGCGCAACTCATGCTGTTTGCGGACTACGCGATCCAGCCATTCCTGCGACGCCTGATAACGTGGGAAGCGCTGCTCTTCAGAACGAAACGCCGGGGTATGGTAGTGGCGCCGGCCATTGATTAACTTCGCGGGATGTTTGATGTGCAGCATCTCGTGATAGAGGATGTATTCGACAAACCACTCGGGCACGTCGCGCGAATCAAGTGCTTTGCTAATCGTAATCGTGTTGTGCACGGCATCGTGATGGCCGAGAATGCGCTTCGCTCGCCGCTTTGACCACGTCAGTAACGGTGTCTCAATGTCGCCGTCAAAGTATCGCCGGTTAAGACGATCGAATAACTGGTCGAGGTCGTAGACTTTGCCTTTTGCAGACGAGATTACTTTCCGCCCACGCTTCTGGCGGGCGATGTCTGAAGCGCGCAACACCTGGGCGCTGAAGGCATACGCACGATAGATCTTTTCGTGGGCGGGCGGCGCTTTCCGCGCCAGCAGCCGGGCAACGAGCAAGAACGCGAGTGCTCGGATGACTTCCGGTGGCGCGCTTTGAAAAATGTCCGACAGCCGCACATACACCCGTCCCGAGCGGACTCGGATTGTGTGGTGAAGTCCCGCGTATGGATAGAAGCGCACCTCGATATCGGCGGCGTTGAGCCGGAAGCGACGGCCTTTCGCGTCAAGATGGCGAAACGCGTCGTTGAAGACGCGCTGGAGGTGCAAACTGTTCTGGGACATAACCGGGGTGCCTGACGGAAGCCATCTTATGGGCCACTCGTTTGGCGGTCAAATCGGCCGCGAGAAGGCGAGAAATTCCTAGAAAAACAAAAGAATCTGTCGCCGACGCAGCGTATGACGCTACTCGCGGCGCCTCGCCAGAGGTCTAAGCTTCGGGGGTTCAATGGTTTAGCTCGGTGAGGATCGATCTCGGAGTACTGAGGCTGGGGAACCTAAAGCGCGCGAACTGCCGCTGAAACAAGACTTTGCGGCGCTTTTGAGATTGGCTATACTGACCCGGCGCAAAGGTTTGAGCGCGTGACGTTAGCTCAACATTGGCCATCGCCGAGCGACCGCCATTTATGATCAGGCGAGCTTCCAACTCAAACACATCAACCCGGCCGAGCCCTGAATCACGACGGCAAGCCGTGCTGGCGACAATAATCCAGGAGCACTTGCTCACCGGCGAGCCGATCGGGTCGCACGTAGTTGCCGAACAATTTGCGCACGGATCGGGTTGGAGCTCGGCAACGATTCGCAATGTCATGGCAGAGCTGGACGAGTTTGGGCTACTCGAACAGCCTCACACTTCAGCGGGACGCATTCCCACCGATCGTGGATATCGTTACTATGTCGACAACGTTATCAGCGGCACTCGTCTTTCGAGATCTGACCTCAAGGCGATCGAAGAAATTGGCGGCGTCAAGGAAGTAACGGTGCGACCGGGACGCTTGATGGAACGCGCGTCTCACGTTCTTTCTGAATTGTCGAAAAATGTGGGCATCGTCGTCTGGCCGTCCCTGTCTGATAATGGCTTGCAGCACATTAGCTTTTTGAATCTGCCGGACAATCGAATTCTCGTGGCGGTGGTTTCCACTTCGAACATTGTTCACGACAAAGTGATTCGGCCGGACGAAAATCTCAGTCAGGACGAACTCGACACCATTGCTCGGTATCTGAATGCAGAGTTTTACGGCAAGAGCCTCAGAACGATCCGCCGCGAAATCCTTTCGCGGATGAAAGAAGAGAAGGCGCTCTACGACACGCTTTTGCGCAACGCAATCCTGCTGTGCGAGCGAAGTTTGGACGATGAAGACGCCGCCGCCGGGGAAGTTTACATCGATGGCGCCTTCAACATTTTGACGCAGCCAGAGTTCGCCAACCGCGAGAAGTTGCGCGAACTCCTGGAGACCCTCGAAGAGAAGAAGCGGCTGGTTAAAATTCTCAACGAATGCCTGGCCGGCGATAACATGCGGCGCGAGGTCCAAGTGATCATCGGCGACGAGAATGCGGTTCCTTCGATGAAGAGTTGCGCGGTCATTACCGCGTCCTACCATCTGGACGACGAGGTTTCAGGCACCGTGGGCGTCGTTGGACCGACCAGAATCGAGTATGGCCGCACGATGGCTGTGGTAAACTATCTTGCCCGCTTTATCGAGCGTGCACTGTCGAATGAAGCGTCGCTACAGTGAGACGTTTTCCGCTTCGATAATCCCTTAAATCAGAATCGATTTCGCAAAGGTTTATTGTGGGGGACCGAAAATCACAAGCTGCGAACCGCATTCCGATTCGCTTTGAAGACGAGCCGCTCGAAGAAGAGGAGGGCCGCGAACCTGGCTCCGCTTTCGTCGACCAAGACCAGTCAACGGAAGCCGAGGCCGACCCGTCGATCGAACCAACGGCCGACGCGGAACGTGGCGGACCCCTCACGGCGGAGCTGGTAGCTTCCCGCGCCGAACTCAAGCGACTGCAAACTGCATTGGCGGAAGCGCAGGAGGCGCTCCTGCGGCGGCAGGCGGATTTCGAGAATTATCGAAAGCGCGTGGAGCGCGAGCGCACCGAAGCTCACAATCGAGTCGTGGGCGAAGCGGCGCGTAAGCTTCTGCCGGTGATGGATAATCTTTCGCGCGCACTCGATGCAGAACGGTCGGTCGAGACCAGCGAATCCGCAGAGTTCCGTCATTTTCTCCACGGCGTTGAGTTAATCAGCAAGCAACTTTCGGAAGTGCTTGAATCGTTCGGAGTGCAACCCATTGCTGCCGTCGGCGAACGATTCGATCCGCACATCCACGAAGCCGTTGTTACCGAACCTTCCGATGAACATGAACCTGATACCGTAATTGAAGAGCTTGCCCGCGGTTATCGTATTGGCGACCGCTTGCTTCGGCCCGCAATGGTTAAAGTGGCGGCCCACAAATCTGACAGTTAGTCCTTGCCTGTATGGGAAAGATAATTGGGATCGATTTGGGAACGACGAACTGCTGCGTCGCTGTTCTCGAAGGTGGGACAGTTCAGATTGTGCCCAACAAAGAAGGCGGGCGCACCACGCCGAGTGTCGTCGGATTCACAGACAAGAGCGAACGACTCGTCGGGCAAATTGCGAAACGGCAGGCCGTTACCAATAGCGCGAACACCGTCTATGCGGTGAAGCGGCTGATTGGACGCAAGTTCGACTCAGCAGAGACAAAACGTATGCGAGATACGGTGCCGTTCGAGATCGTGAATTCGCCGAACGGTGACGCGCACGTGCGCGTTCAAGGAAAAATTTACAGCCCACCCGAGCTTTCGGGGATCCTGTTGCAACGCTTGAAAGCTGCGGCCGAAGATTTTCTCGGCGAAACAGTCACCGACGCGATTGTGACCGTGCCTGCGTATTTCGACGATACCCAGCGCCAGGCGACGAAAGACGCCGGAAAGATAGCTGGGCTCCAGGTAAATCGAATCATTAACGAGCCGACCGCCGCGGCGCTGGCTTATGGTCTCGGCAAGTCGGAAGCCGAGAAGATCGCGGTATACGACCTCGGCGGCGGCACGTTCGATATCTCGATTTTGGAGATGAATGAGGGCGTGTTTGAGGTTCTTTCGACCGCCGGCAATACGTTTCTCGGCGGCGAGGACCTGGATGAAAGCATCATGAATTGGATGGCCGACCAATTCAGCGCCGACACTGGAATCGATTTGCGAAAAGATCGGCTGGCGCTACAGCGCTTGAAAGAAGCCGCCGAACGCGCCAAATGCGAATTATCTTCGGCGAATGAGACAAGCTTCAATTTGCCGTTTATTGCGGCGGACGCGACGGGGCCGAAACATCTGAACAAAACGCTGACGCGGGACGAATTCGAAAAATTAGTTGAGAGCTTGGTCGAGCAAACCATCGAACCCTGCGAGCGCGCTTTGCGCGACGCGAATTTGCAGGCGACCGATATCGACAAAGTGATTCTCGTCGGTGGGCAAACGCGCTCGCCGATTGTCGAACGGACAGTCGAAAAGATTTTTGGAAAGAAAGCTTCGGCCGAGATTAACCCTGACGAAGTTGTCGCCATGGGCGCCGCGATTCAGGGCGGTGTGCTGACCGGAGACGTGAAAGATATCGTGCTGCTCGACGTGCTGCCGTTGAGCCTGGGATTGGAAACCCGGGGCGGTCTGTTCACGAAAATCATCGAACGAAATTCGACCATTCCACTGCGCAACAGCCTGAATTTCACGACCGTGGTCGACAATCAATCGTCGGTCGAGATTCACGTGTTGCAGGGCGAGCGCGAAGTCGCGAACGGAAACCGCAGTCTGGGAAAATTCGAGCTGGTTGGTATTCCGCCGGCGCCGCGCGGAGTGCCGCAGATCGAGGTAACGTTCGAAGTTGATGCCAACGGAATCGTATCCGTGTCCGCGACCGACAAGGCTACCGGGCGTGAGCAGCAGATGCGCATTACCCCGACATCGGGCCTGTCTCAGGATCAAATCGATAAGATCATCACAGAGGCCGAAAGCATGGCTGAGAGCGATCGGTCAGAGCGCGAGAAGATCGATTTGCAAAGTAAGCTATCGAGTCTCGTAAGGAACACCCAGCGGACATTCCTGGAGTTCGGCGGACTACTCGAAGCGGAGCAGCAGGAGGCGGGTCAACGTATTCTCTCGGAAGCCGAAGCAGCCGCTAAATCCAACGAGCACGGCGAAATCAGAATGTGCATCGACGCGGTTGAGCGTCTCGGGCGGCAGCTTACGACGGCAATGATGAAACAGGGAACTGAAGAAGAAACGAAAAAAGCCGATTGAGCAACTAACGCAGTTCGGATAAAATTCCGCAGGCGGTCAGTAGCTTGCCGGGCGGCCGGCACATCTGCTGGCCGCTCGCTTTGATCGAAACGTTATGGCGAACAAGCGCGATTATTATGAAGTTTTGGGTGTCGGCCGCGCGGCGACTGAGCAGGAGTTGAAGAGCGCTTATCGGCGGCTCGCGCACCAACATCATCCAGACAAGAACCAGGATAACCCGCACGCCGAAGAGAAATTCAAAGAGGCGGCGGAAGCCTACGCAGTCCTTTCAGACCCCGAACAGCGGAGTCGTTACGATCGATTCGGTCATGCGGGCGTGTCGAGCGCGGCGAGCGCGGCGTGGGGAGCGCCGGGCTTCGGCGGCATCGAAGATATCCTCGGCGATCTTTTTGGATTCGGCGACGTGTTTGGCGCGGGCGCTCGCACCGGTTCTCGCCGCTCGGCCCAGCAGCGCGGCGCAGATTTGCGTTACGACCTGGAAATCTCTCTCGAACAGGCGGCCACCGGCATGACGGCCCAGCTCCGCATTCCGAAGCTGGAAACCTGCGAGAAGTGTAACGGCGAGGGGACTGCTCCGGGAACTCGGCCTGAGTCCTGTCAGACGTGCGGCGGCGCCGGTCAGGTGCGGTTCCAGCAAGGGTTCTTCTCTGTCTCGCGCACTTGCGGCAACTGTCGCGGCACGGGCCAGGTGATCAAATCACCATGCGATGGTTGTCATGGCAAGGGCCGCGTCGAACGCGAGAAACAAATCGAAGTGAAGATTCCCGCCGGGGTCGAGACCGGTTCGCGTCTGCGTCTGCAACGCGAAGGCGAGTCCGGGGCTTACGGTGGCGCGCCCGGCGATCTCTACGTCGTAATTCACGTCGCTGAACACGAGCTTTTTGAGCGGCAGGGAAACAATCTTTATGCGTCGGTTCCGGTGACGTTTGCCCAAGCCGCGCTCGGCGCGGAAATTAATGTGAAAACTCTAAACGGTGAAGATGCTTTGAAAATTCCGGCTGGAACTCAAACCGGCACCGTGTTCCGTGTCCGCGGACAGGGAATGCCAGTGCTTGGCGGCCGCGGCCGGGGCGACTTGTTCGTATCAGTCTCAGTGGTAACGCCGACGATGCTGACGCGCGAACAGCGAAAGCTGCTCGAACAGCTCGCGCAGGTCGAAACAAAAGATCTGGAAGAGAAGAAGCTCTCCGACAAAGTGCGCGACATCTTCGGCTGAACACCGTAGCCTGCCGGGCTGCGATCATGCGCCAATCTCCAACGCGCGGCTGTGGTAACATCGCGCGCAAAACGATACGATTCGGTCGTCTATTCACCGAAAGGTAAACACATGAAATTCCCCCTCAGTTTGCACCGCCTAATTCTTTCGCTTCTCTTTCTGATTTTCCTCAGCGGATTTTCGTCAGTCATGGCGCAGGACGAATATGCGCAAGTGAAATCCTGGGAAACTTTCGACTTTCGCGGTCACAACATCAACGCCAAGGACCTGAATCAGTTAACGCTTTACGATCTGAAGCTGGTGCGCGGCATCGTGTTCGGCAAGCATGGGCGCATCTTCAAAGATCCGGACATCAAGCGCTACTTGCAAACGCGCGACTGGTACAAGCCGAGCACTGACTTCAACAACTCGTCGCTCAACGACACTGAGCGCGCGAACTTAGACGTAATTCGACTCACCGAAGCGTCGCAGCATGAAACCGTCGAGCCCGGGGACATGCGGCTTTACGAGAACAAGGCGCTGACACGAAGGAAGCTTGGGACCCATACGAACGCTGAATGGACGGTCCTGGCGGCGGAGGTCGAAGCGATTCACGGCAGGCGTTTCGACGGCCAGCCGTGGTTGCAGCAGTATTTCGACGAGCGCTACTGGTATCGCCCGGCTGACCATTACAACCCGAAGAGTCTTTCAGCAATCGAGCAGAAGAATCTAACGCTGATTGACACCATTCGGCGGCAACAACGGCACGTCGCGATTGCTCCTGGCGACATCGAATTGTTCGAGAACAAGTTGATAACCGAAGCGATGCTGCGCGGGCTGAGCCTGCACGAGCTGCGCTTGTTGCGAAACGAGGTTTACGCGCGCCACGGGCGGGTATTCAAGACGTTGTGGCTGCAACAGTATTTCGGTGGCCAGCCGTGGTACGACCCGGACGACAATTTCAAAGACGAGGAACTATCCGGCTCGGACAAGACGAACGTTGAGACAATCGTTGCGTACGAAAACAAGCTGCACAATCAAATCGGCACAAAGCCGATCACGCGCGCTCTCCTGCAAGGTCTTTTCGTCGAAGACGTTCGTAAGATGCGCGACGAAATCTACGCGCGCCACGGCAAGGTGTTCAAGAACGAATGGACGCAGAAGTATTTCGCGAGCTTTGACTGGTACAAACCGGATCCGAAATTCAATGAAGCTTCCTTGAGTTCAGTCGAGAAGCAGAACCTGGTGACCATCGCCGCTTACGAGAAACGAGCCGTAAGCGCGATGAGCGTCATAGAAGGTTGATAAGACGAACTTTGGGCCGCGCGTGCCGCGGCCGAATGTCAGAACCGCCTGCGGTAGCGGGCGGGTTAGAAAGTAGAAAGCGAGCGGTGAGCAGTTAGCAGTAAATCTGCTACTGCTCATTGTTTTTAGTGAGGCCGTCGAGCCCCTGTCTCGTGTTTTGTAAGCGCAAGAGTAATTCTCCCGCATCCGCCGTCGGTAATTTTCCTTCGCGATAGATCTCTTTTCCGGCAACCATCGTCATTCGCACGTCGCGCGCTGAAGACGAAAAGACTAACGCATCGGTCGGATCAGTAACCGGTTGCTGATGCGCGCCGTCAAGACCGACGACGATCAAATCAGCCTGTTTCCCCTCGGCGAGTGCGCCAATCTGGTCTTCGAGACCCAACGCGCGTGCGCCCCCGAGTGTTGCCGCAAATATCGCTTGTTGCGCGCCAATCGGGGCCGTAGCCCGCGCGTCAGCAAGGGCGTAAGTATTCGGAACGCCCTCCCTCACGGTCGGGCTACTGCCCCGAGCGGCCGACACACGGGCCAGCAGCGTCGCAAATCGCGCCTCATCGAGAATGTCGCAGTTGTTATTACTCGCGACTGAGTCACTTCCCAATCCAACTTTCAAACCTACGTTGACGAACTTGGCAAACGGCGCGCGACCGTGACGAAGCTTTGCGTTGGATTTTGGGCAATGCGCTATTCCGGCGCTGGCGGCGCGTATTGTTTCGACGTCGTTGTCGTCAACCGTGATGCAGTGCGCGAGTAGCGGCTTTGTTTGCAAAACGCCGTGTCGCGCCAAATATTGAATCGTGGAAATTCCCGGAGCTTGCCAATCGATGCCGCGATTTCGCAAACCTTCGGCGAATGGGCCCGTGCCGTCTGCCATGAAAGACCTTTCGGCTTCCGATTCCGCCGCATGCATCATCAGCGGAAGCCTGTCTTCCAGGGCCATTCGCGCGATTAGTTCCAGTTGTCGTGCACTAACGGTGTACGGTGCGTGCGGCGACACCCCAGCATGAACTGTCGTTGTTTCCAGAACGCGTATCTCCTCAAGCTGGCGGCGCAACTGCGCGACGTTTGTTTCAGCCAGACTCGGGTCGGGACCGAATGACTCCTGATAAACGATTCCGCGTAAGCCAACTTCGCTAAGTGCTCTCATCGACTGTGTTGCCCCGGAACTTGAATCGCCAACGCAGGTGATTCCCGCGCGGGCGGCTTCGATCGCGCCACACGCAGCAGAAACAAAGAGATCGTCCGCGGTCATTGCCATGCGCGCGATCGTCAACTTGCGCAGCCAAGCGAAAAAATCATGCTCTTCGCGCTCAAGAAAACCGCGCATGACCGTCAGTTCGAGATGCGAATGGGCATTGACCAATCCCGGCAGGATGACACTGGTTCCGAAATCGGCAACCGCTGCGTGCGGAAAGCGCGAAACGATATCGCGCGCCTCGCCGACGCCCACGATCTTGGCGCTTTCGGTCGCGACGGCTCCAAACTCAATCGCCGGCGATGCAATCGGCAGGACCCAGCGAGCTGAATAGATGGATGTCATTCGCCACTTGTGAGGCAATGTTTAAGAGAAGAGTTCATCGCGCCTTGGCAGATTTGACCCGGCGGTACCGCTTTAGAATTGACGTGACGTATGCTCGCGTCGAGGGAATGTCGATGCGGTCGATGAATTGTTGCTCGCTCAGCGGCGGTGTTCCCTCGGGTACGCGGCCCCATTCGATCACGCGGCTGTCCCCGGCGTTGTAGGCGGCCAACATCCGTGCTTCGCGATCCGGCACGTTACGATACTCCTCGCTAAATTTTCCCAGATACCAACATCCTATTTGCACGTTGTGCTCGGCCTCGCGCAGCAGCGTACTTGCGTCGACGGGCGAAGATTGCTGCAACGCCGCAGTGCCGGTCTCGGCGGCCCATTCACGAGCGACGGCGGGCGTTACTTGCATCAGTCCGATTTCACCTTTGTCACCTTTCTTCCACGGGCTGAAGTAAGTCTCCTCGTAGATAATGCTCCACACTAAATCCGGATCGACGTGATATCGCGCCGCTTCCGTTGAAATCAATGAGTCGTACCGATGAATCCAGTATTGATCGAGCAGGTAGGCAGCGGCAGCGAGCAGGACGAGCGTGAGGGCTATGATGATGAAACGCTTCATTCAGTCGGGACGAAATCTTCCGGAAGCTTAGTTGCGGAGCCAGAAACGAGACCAGAGATCGGCCGCTGAATAGGTTTGATCGACGCCTTCGTACTGCTGACGCAATGCGAGCGGATCCAAGACATGTCCCTGAAGCCAAACTTCCGCCGAAATCGTGGCGCCAACTTCCAGGAGCCCGCCGGTGAGTGCGCGCGCGTTGACCAACACTTCGAGTTTCAACCGATCCAGGTCCACGTAAATCCAGTAAAGCTCGCTGCCGGACAGCGGGTTAATGAGCGGCTTGAATGCGATCACGCGTCCACGAACGATCCAATCATTCTCATGCGCGGCGCGCGAAGGAGCAGCCCGCTCCAGCGGCAGCCAACGCGCATCCATCTCGCGCGCACACACGCGCGCACGATAAGCCAAGCCACACAAACCGACGTGCAGCGCGGGCGCGCGAAAGCTTGAAGCGCCGACTTCGGTCAGGTTTTGCAACTCGAACAGCACTTCGGTTTCCGTTCCGTCGCAGTAACCGTGAATGACTGCCTCGCCTTCTTCGTCATATTCCGTCAAAGCCCACGGCGCGATTCGTTGCGTGTAACGGGCGCGAAAACCCGGGCGGCAGTTCGCGTAGAAAACGTCGCCGGTGCCTGACTCGTAAAGCACGGTCCACACTTCAAGACCCTCGCCCAATTTCCAGCAGCGCCCGTGTAAAACGGCGCCGCGCCGCGACAACTGGCTCGCTTCGCCCTGATTTTCGGCGCGCTCCGCGAGAAAGTTGATGGCTTTTTCGCTCGGCACTTCGAGGCCGATGGTTTCAAACGTTGCGTCCATCGCTATCTTGCAGCGCGCCTGGGCGCCGGAACTTCATTTTCATCTAGTGGATTTTGCGCCGGCGCGTGTTTCCGAAAACCGCGAATGTTGCGCACCGCTCCATGCTCGGGCTGAACTCCGGAGCGCACCATCTCAGTGAATAGATCCACATCGTAATCTGCTTCGCGTGACATGATCTCGCGAATGCGAATCAAGACAGTCAAAAATTTTGGGCGACGGTACATGAAGCTGTCAGAAGTCAGAGCCTTACATTCAAAATCCGAAATTCAAGATTCCAAAGTCAAAATTCTTACGCGGTCTGTTTCTCGGTCGCTTCAGAAACCAAAAACTCCGGCGTCACGATCATCGGAACGAAAAAGCCGGCGGCGGTATTGAACAAACGAATTCGCGCTTGCCGTCGCACGTTCGCCAAATGTCCGAAGTTCCATGTAACTAGATAATCGATTTTGTGAAACGAAGCAACTGCTACGTGCAATGCATCGGCGATGTACTTGCGATGAAAAATCCCGCGCGAGACATAACCGTCCGCCAGAATCGCGCACTCCTCCGTCAACTCAACTTGCTCGAGACCACCAACCAATTTCAAGTAGGCTGACCGATGAGGCTCTTCCAATCGCTCCAACTCGCGCACAACCAACGGCGAGATCACCGCGCGATATTGCGACAGCTCATGCTCCCACCAACGCATCGTGAGGTCGCGACGAAACGGCTCTCCGTTGTCCAAATAAGCGCCGATTACCGACGTTTCGAGATAGGCGCTCGGTTTCATAAGCCGGCCGTTTCCTGGGGTATCGTCGGACTCGCGGATTTAATTCCATCCAACGGTTCCAGCCGCACGATCGCGCGCTGAAAATCAAAGACTATGCGAAAGTGACGCAGAAAATTCCCGCCCAGGATACCGTTCTGCTGAAATCCGGCAGTTTCATTGATCGGCTCGAGGTCGAGCACCGCCGCGTTGATTTTTTCGCGAGCGTAACTGCCAATCACCACTCTCGGGAGCAATGCCATCTTGACGTCTTCGGCAATCCCGGCGGCGCCGAAGACGCGCATCCGATCCGGCTGAATAAACTCGGCGGCTGCGTCCAATTCGGCGGCGCGTTCCGAAATTACGCTGACCGTCGCGCCGGTATCGATAATGAAGTTGAGAGATTTCTTGATGCCGTCGATCGTGACCTCGCCGCTCAAGAATCCGCTGGACGTAGTCCTGACGGGGATTTCAATACCGGGCCGCGCCACGATCTTACTCGTTCCTGTAGTTGCGATTTGATCGATCAACGAGCCCAGATCCGCGCTGTTGCGTTGTCGAACCAACGTCATCCGCCGGCTTCCGTAATCCACGGCCGTCACCAGGCGCGACAACGCCGCGATTCCCAAATACCCATCCACCGGCGTGGTCATGTCGTAGAAGCGGCGAATGTAGACGGGCACGTTCTCGATGTGAATCTCCCCTAAATCGATTGAGTTGAGATAGCCGTAAATAATCTCGAAACGACCGCCGCCGCCAATTGCCCTGGCCATGCCGCCCCGGGCAACGGGCTTCAGACCGAGTTTGCGGGCGGTCTCGTCCGAGACTACTGACATTCCGGAACCAGTATCGAGAACGAAACGCAACGGTGTTTTCGATCCATTAATGCGAATCTTGACGATCGGACGATTGTCGATCGATTCAAACGACAGCACTGTTCGTTCCTGTCCGCTGACGGTGTAGAGCGAAGCTTGCTGCCCCAGGTAGCGCAGAAAATCGATCAGACCCCTGATTCGCGCGCGCCGATCGGCATCGGTGCGCGGAGCGATCAGCAGGAACCGCTCGTACGCGTCGGCAGCTTCTTTGTACCTTTCTGAACGCGCGGCCGCCTGGCCTAAGCTGAAGATGTAATCGGGCTCGCCGGGGTCCATACTGACCGCGCGCCGGAGCTTCTCGACCGCGGCCATATTTCGATTTTCGTAAAAGTCGATCATCGCCAAGCCCGCGATGGCCATCGGCTGGTCATCGTCGAGCGTGAGCGCGGTGCGAAATTCTTCGAGCGACAAGCGAAAGTCTCCCGCCGCAAGAATCGCCGAACCGAGCAAAGCATGCGCCGGAGCGGAAAGTGGATCGACCGCAACCACGCGGGCCGCATGATCGAACGACTCCTGCAACCGCCTTTGCTTGAGCAGGGTCCTGCTGAGTCCGAGGTGCGCTTCGAGATCGTAATCATCTTTTTGCAGGATCTCGCGATACAACTGTTCGGCGCGCTGAAAATCGCCGGAGCGCAAAGCCTTTTGCGCCTGCCGCAGCGCCTTCTTAGTGTCCCCGAAAGCGGTGACGCTCAACAGCAGAAAGAAACCAAAGAGCAGTCCGGTTCGAACGGTTTGGCGATACCTGACAATGAATGATGGAGGGTTTGCGGAAAGCTTCATGATCTTGAACCCCTGTGATTGCGATGTCGCAATCGTTACTTCAGAATCTTGCCCGTTTTCATAGACCAGAGCGCGAGGTCTAATTCGTCAAAGTTGATTCCGACGTCCCTGGCAAAGTCTTTCATGCGGCTCTCGCTTTCCAGATACCGCGTGCGACTTGTCGGCGGCTTTGCTGAATCAATCACGCCCAGGTCTGCCAGGCAGCGCACGATATGCTTATCCAGGATGCCGTAACCTTTGAAGCCGATATTACGCAAAAAGTGGCTTGCCTCTTTGTATCCCAGGCCTTTGATGCCGGGTGTGCCCGCGAGCCAGTCGCGTCTTTCGGTCGGATCGCGAAGGCTTCTGAGCCGATCGCGCAGGCGCATGGAAAAGTTCTCGCGTAGAAACTCGCGCGTCGTAACCACGTGCGCCGCCCTGACGTTGTGGAAACGGTACGCGGGCGGCTTTTTCAATGCGCGCGTGATTGCGGCACGGCTGCCGTTACTGAGCAAAGGTCTGACGGCCTTCACCGCCGTCAAGCCCATCGTGGCCGACGATCCCGCGGTGAAAATGCAATAGACCATTTCTTCCCACAGACGCGCATCCGATCCGCTGTTCCAGATTTGATCGAATTCGGTAAGACGGGCGCGGATCTCTTTGCGCCGCGTCACGTGCGTTGCGCGCAGTCGATCGATTGTGACCGGTTCCTGTTCTCGCATTGTTCGCTTTTCAAACCGATGCGTGAGTCTGTTGCGATTCTAGGAGCGCGTCTAACTGCTGTCAATAAAGTTGGCGGTCTGAGCGGACCGTCAGATTAATGCATCCCGTCGCGTAATCGCCCGCATCAAATCTTGCCGCTTTCCCGTTTTGCCGAAAGCGGGGCATTGGTCGTGTTATATTTTTCAGGGCATGAGATTCACTCGCACAGATCAACCAGTGGCAAATAGCCAATTCAGGCTCGCAGGTAGTGCGGTCGCCGGGCTTTGTGTGCTGGTGTTCGCGTCGTCGATCGCATGGGCACAGACCAGCGCGCCATCGCCGTCGGCTGGGCAGCATCAAGTCGTGACCAGCGGCGTTCAGAACTCGACCACGAATTCGACAGTCTCAAACACCGCCCGGGGAATCGCGCTTCCGGAATCGTTGACGCCAATTCGGGGGGTTCAGGGCGTACTAGCGGAAACGTTGGAAGGGAAGATCATCGCGTCGCAGTCAGCGGACGAGAAGTTCAATCCGGCGTCCTCAGTCAAACTCGCGACAGCCCTTGCCGCGCTCAGAAGTTTCGGACCGAACCATCGGTTTGTGACGGCGGTTTGGGCGGGCGGCACAATCGACCGCGCGACCGGGACACTGACTGGCGATCTCGTCGTAACGGGTCGCGATCCTTCATTTCGCTATGAACACGCGGTGATGTTGGCGCGTCAGTTGAATGACCTCGGCATCAGGACTGTTACCGGCAATCTGATCGTCGCGCCAGGATTTACGATGAACTTCGATTGGTCGGCGCGCCATTCAGGCGAAGAGTTACGCGAATCGATGGATTCCATGACGCGGTCTGCGAGCGCGACGCGCGCATGGCTCGATGAGCGTTTGCTGCTCGGCGATCAGCAAAGTCTTAGTTCAGTTCCCAGTCTCGCAATCGCCGGCGAAGTAGTGGTTGGCTCGACGCCGCCGCAAGCCACTCCACTGCTTACGCGCCGATCCAGCAAGCTGGTGGACATTCTGAAAGTGCTGCTTTGCTACTCGAACAATTTCATGGCGGAACGGATTGGCGAGTCGCTTGGCGGTGCCGATTCGGTGCGCACCCTTTTGATCAATTGGCTCAAGATAAATCCCGACGAGGTGTCTTTTGCGTCCACGAGCGGGCTCGGTGTGAATCGCGTGACGCCTCGGGCGATGATGACAATTCTGCGCGGTTTGCGCGACGAACTGAGGAAGAACAATTTGAAGTTGTCAGACATCCTGCCGGTTGCAGGAATTGATCCGGGCACACTCGAAGACCGCTACACGGATGCGATAGAGCGCGGGAGCGTCATCGCCAAAACCGGGACGCTCGTTCGCACTGATGGCGGCGCGAGTTCGCTGGTCGGGCAAATGAATACGAAGAGTGGGCGCGTCGTCTTGTTCGTGATTTTCAACCAGCGCGGCAGCGTCAATCAGTTCCGCGACAACCAGGACGCAATCGTGGCGGCAATTCAAAACGCCCTGGGCGGACCTGCGCCATTCGCCTACCGGCCCATCCAACTTTCGATGCGACTGGCCACTTCGGACTACGAAGCCGCAAAGGCGCGCGGCGAA
>Ga0114129_10005040_pt1 | contig 18593 bp, 17 predicted proteins | sample RhiMetdeltSRZDD1_FD_80071 | JGI IMG/M metagenome (GOLD analysis project Ga0114129, IMG submission 80071) | Populus rhizosphere microbial communities from Tennessee, USA - Rhizosphere MetaG P. deltoides SRZDD1 (version 2) (version 2) | ecosystem: Host-associated > Plants > Roots > Rhizosphere >...
CGTTCGGGCCCTGGGCCTCGCCCCGCGGTTTCCACGTGGCGCTTCCGTCGGACCGGCCACCACCGAGGCGACGCACGAGCACTTGCCGGCGTGCGCCATCGAGATGGAGCCGCTCGCCGATTTCCGCGCGGAGGGGTTGCTGGCCGCCTTTCCGGACGAGGCCGTCCGCGGCCGGCGTTTCCTGCTGCCCGTTTCGGACAAGGCGCGCGACGTGCTGGCCGACGGCCTGATTTCCCGCGGCGCCCATGTCGACCGCGTGGTCGCCTATCGGACGACCGCGCCCGCGGAGGCGGGGGCGGCGCTCGCCCAGGCGCTCGCCGAAGGCGTGGACATGGTCACCTTCGCTTCGCCCTCGGCCGTCGACAACTTCGTCGAGCTGGCGCCCACGCTCGGGGGCACGGTGTCCGCCGCCGTCATCGGTCCGGTGACGGAGGCGCGGGCCCGGTCCGTCGGCCTCCGTGTCGCCGTCACCGCCGAGCCGTCGACCGCCGAGGGCCTGGCCGCGGCCCTGGTGCGTATGCTCGGCCGCTGAATTCAGAACCGCAGCGTCAGCGCTGCGCCGGCTCCGTCCCGCGTCGGCGCCACGCCGAGAGACAGGCGGGGCGAGTGCGGCCTCTCGACCGACTCCCATTGCTCGCTCGGGATGGAGCCCAGCAAGGTCCCGATGCCGTGGCCCACCGCCCACCCGCCCAAGAGCCCGCCTACCGCGTATTCGATGCCGACACGGCCGTAGCCGCAATGGACCCCGCCGTTGTCCGGATCGCCGCACATCAGGCCGATGCCCGTTCCGACCAGGGTTCCGAGAGTGCCCAGCACGATGGCCCCGGCCGTCGCCCCGCGGCGGCGGTTCGTGCTCCGGCCGCGCGAGACGGCGATCTCGTCGACGGTCTTCCATTCGAGACGGAGCACGTCGGATTCGCCCTCCCGCCGGATGCGAAGGTAGCGTTCGTCGCTGCCGACGACAGTTCCGATGATCGGGTCGATGTCGACTCGCCGCATCAGACGGACGCGCGTGCCTTCGGGGGCGAAGCCGCCGGCTTCGCCCTCCGCCGACGCCGGCGCGATCCGCAGCGCGGCGGCGATGAGTACGGCGTGCACGATGGTCATGTGTCTACCTCCTCACCTGGGTCAGAAGCTCAGGGCAAGCTGGGCGCGGGCCCCGTGGCGCACGGGGGCCACGCCGAAGGTGAACACCGGGCGATGCACTTTTTCCCAGGTGTTCCCGGTCCCGGCAATGCCATAGCCGACGAAGGCGCCCACCGGGCCGCCGAGCGCGCCGAAGACGAGGGCTCCTTCCTCGGAGAAGCCGCTGTCGCACTCCGCGCCCCGAGCGCCTTCCAGTCCCAGGCAGAAGTGCCAGTGGGAAAGCAGCCCTCCTCCCAGGACGCCTGTCGCGGCTCCGACCGCCATGCCGATGGCCATTCCCGTGAGGACGCGACGGGGCCGGCGTCCCCGAGCGACCTCGATTCCGTCGATCGACGCCCACGACAGGCGCAGAGGAACCTCGCCGTTCGCGGTCCGGAGGAAGAGGTCGTCGTCGCTCATGGAGACGACGACCCCTTCGAGCTTCGAGCCCTCCGGCAACTCCCGGAGAGAGAGACGGACACGCTGGCGGAGTCCGACGACGCGGGGACCCACCTCCGACTCGGGGGCGTTGAGCGTTGGCGTGGTGGCGAGGGCGAGGATCAGGATCAATGGCATTTTGTGGACTTCCTCCGCCCCTGAGGGTCCCACGAGGCCACCGCCGGGCGCCCTAGGCAACCGCGAAGATCTGCCAAAGGTTTTCCAGGCAGGAGATCGCCGCCAATCTTGACAGCCCATCAATAAACCATCTAAAATCCACTCTTTAGCCCTGATGTACGAGGGCGCACCAGGACCCCACCGGGGACGGAGCGGGTGGGGCCTGTCGTCGTTGGAGGTTTCCAAGAAAGCATGCCGGAGATCGAGAAAGAGCGGACCATGAGTCCGGTTCGGGCCAAGTCGAGCGCGGCGGCGCCTCAGCCGCCTGCGGTCGAGGAAGAAAAGCAGAGCGACGGGGCGATGGACCCTGAAGAGTACGAGCGCCTGCTCGACATGTACGACGTCTCGTTCAAGAACTTCGCCGAGGGCGAGGTCGTGCGGGGCATCGTGCTGCACGTGTCGGAGTCCGAGGTCATCGTCGACGTCGGCTACAAGTCCGAGGGGATCATCCCCGTCGACGAGTTCAAGGACGAAACCGGCAAGATCACGGTGAAGCAGGGCGACACCGTCGACGTGCTCCTGGAGAAGACGGAGGACAAGGAAGGTTACGTCGTCCTCTCCAAGGAAAAAGCCGAGAAGATGAAGGTCTGGGACGAGGTGGAGCGCGCCTATCAGGAGCGCCGCGTCGTCACCGGCCGCGTCATCGAGCGCGTGAAGGGCGGCCTCGCCGTCGACATCGGCGTGCGCGCCTTCCTGCCCGGCAGCCAGGTCGACCTGCGGCCCGTCCGCAACCTCGACAGCCTCCGCGGCCAGGAGCTGCGGATGCGCGTCATCAAGGTCAACAAGAAGCGCGGCAACATCGTGCTCTCCCGCAAGGCCGTTCTCGAGGAAGAGAACGCCGAGAAGAAGCGCGACACGCTGGAGACCCTCGAGGAAGGCAAGATCCTCATGGGGACCGTCAAGAACATCACCGAGTACGGCGCGTTCGTCGACCTCGGTGGCCTGGACGGCCTGCTCCACATCACCGACATGAGCTGGGGCCGCATCAACCACCCCAGCGAGGTCCTGAACGTCGGCGACGAGATCAAGGTCATCGTCCTGAAGTTCGACCGTGAGACCGAGCGCGTCTCGCTCGGCTACAAGCAGCTCAAGGCGGACCCCTGGACCACGGCCACCCTCAAGTACCCGGTGACCAGCCGCATCAAGGGCAAGGTCGTGAGCCTCACCGATTACGGCGCGTTCGTCGAGCTCGAAGAGGGCGTCGAGGGCCTGATCCACGTCTCCGAGATGTCCTGGTCCAAGAAGGTGAAGCATCCGTCCAAGATCCTCACCGTCGGCCAGGAGGTCGAGTGCGCCGTGCTCGGCATCGACCAGGAGGCGCACCGCATCAGCCTCGGCCTCAAGCAGACCGAGTCGAACCCGTGGGAGCAGCTGGTCGAGAAGTACCCGATCAGCTCCAAGCTCAAGGGCAAGGTCCGCAACCTGACGGAGTTCGGCGCGTTCGTCGAGGTCGAGGAGGGGATCGACGGCCTGATCCACATCTCCGACCTGTCGTGGACCAAGCGCGTGAAGCACCCGTCGGAGGTCCTCAAGAAGGGCGACGTCGTCGAGGCGATCGTCCTCAACATCGACGCCGAGAACCAGCGGCTTTCGCTGGGCCTCAAGCAGCTCGCCACCGACATCTGGGACGAGTTCTTCGCGCACCACAAGGTCGGCGACATCGTCGAGGGCAAGATCGTCCGCCTGACGAACTTCGGTGCGTTCGTCGAGCTGCACGAGGGCATCGAGGGTCTCGTCCACATCTCCGAGCTGGACGAGAAGCGTGTCGACAAGCCGGAGGACGCGTTCAAGGTCGGCGACACCTACCCGATGAAGATCATCAAGCTCAGCGAGGGCGAGAAGAAGATCGGGCTCTCGATCAAGGCCGCCAAACACGACGAGTTCCGCAGCGACTACGAGGCGTACCGCGAGACGAGCACCACGGAGACGAAGACGCCGTCCACCGCCATGGGTGAGGCGTTCCGCGCCGCGCAAGCCGCCAAGAACAACGACGAGTAAGGTTCCTCGAGGGGGAGACGCCGTTTCCGCGTCTCCCCTTTTTCTATGACCAAGGCCGAGCTGATCGAAGAGCTCTCGAACGTCGCCGATCTCACTCGGAAGCACTCCGAGGTGATCGTGGATGCCGTCTTTTCCTCGATCGCCGACGCGTTGCACAAGGGCGAGAAGATCGAGCTGCGCGGCTTCGGGAGCTTCCGTCTCCGTCGCCGCGAGAGCCGGACCGGACGCAACCCCAAGACGGGGGCGGGCGTGGTGGTGCCCGCCAAGAAAGTGCCGCACTTCAAGCCGGGCAAGGAGCTGCGCGAGATGCTCAATCGCCCCTGACGCGATCGAGCATGGCGGCTTCCCTCTACTTCAAGGACCCCGCAAACTCCCGCTTCGTGGCGGGAGGCGTCGCCGAGGCGGAGGCCCTCTTCGGCTCGCCGCTGCCCCTGCTCCCGCCGCACGAGGTGGAGGATGCGCGCGAGGTCTTCCTCGTCCGCTTCCATCCCGGCCTGCGCACGCTGCTGCAGAAATTCTTGCAGAGCCTCATGGCGGAGATCTCGAACCAGACGCCGGTGCCGGGGATGTCGCGCCCGGACGAGGCGGCCCGCACCCAGGCCGAGTACGAGGTGGCGCTCAATCGGCTCCTGCAATCCGTCCGCGCCAGCGACCGGCGGCTCGGCCTCACCAACCTGTTCTGGCTGGCCCACACCCGCGACATCGCGGAGTGCCTGCGCGAGCTGGAGGGGAAGAACCCCAGCGTCAAGAAGCTGAAGTATTTCCTCCACCCGCTGCTCTCGTCGTTCTATCGCCGCGTGGACCAGGCCGCCTGCCGCGAGCTGGAGCGGGCCGACCCCGGCCTCGTCCGCTTCCTGACCGGAGACAGCGACAACCCCGCCGTCGTCGACGCGCTGCTCGACGACGGGTTCGCCTTCACCGAGCGCACCGTCTCCGACCTCGACTTCAACCAGTTTCTCGCCTCCAACAAGCGCTATCGGCTCTCCGCCGACCTCTTCTTCGAGATCTACTCGATCCTCACCAAGGAGACGGAGCGGCGGCTGCGCGAGGGCGACCGCGGCCTGCTCGTGCGCGTGGCCCGGCACATGTCCCCGCTCCCCAAGGAGCAGCTCCAGACGCAGGTCGGCGTGGCCAAGGTCATGCTCAACAGCCAGGTCATGACCTACCTCTTCGCCGATGTCTGGTCCACCGGCTCGCGCCTCATCTCGTCGACGAAGCTCAAGGCGGAGTCGGAGCGCCGCAAGCCCCACGAGATCCTGGACGTGTTCCTCGACCTCGTGGCCGGTGTCAAGAGGTTCGAGATCCTCTCCCACCTGCGCGAGCGCGTCGTGCTGCTCAAGCCCTTCGAGGACGATCGCGACGCCGGCGAGCGCTTCAGCAAGAACGCGCGGGTGTACGAGTTCGGCGACCGGGCCCAGGTCCTGAACAATGCCGCCAACGTCACCGTCCTCTTCCTCGACCTGCGCGGCTTCACCAAGACCTCCGAGGGGCAGGTGTCGGAACGGGACCTGACCCGCGAGCTCTACGTCGTGTTCGACGCCTTCGTCCCCCACGTACGCCGGTTCGGCGGCCGCATCGACAAGTTCCTGGGCGACGGGATCATGATCACGTACGGCACCGTGCAGAGCACGCCCCTCGACCCGCTGAACGCGCTGCGCTCGGCGATCCTCTGCCAGGAGACCATCCGCCGGCTGCGTGAGGAAGGGAAGACGTATTTCCAGATGGGGATCGCCATCCACCACGGCCGAGCGTACCTGTCGCGCTTCATCGCCGACGAGCACCACGTGCAGACGACAGTCATCGGGCGGAACGTGAACCTGGCCGGCCGGCTGTCCTCGGCTTCCAAGAAGCCGATGGACGAGGACGAGACGGGCCCCGCGGCGCCGGAAGCGGCGCCGCGGGCGTCCGGGCTGCAGGTCACCGTCGACAAGAACGGGACGCTCTTCAACGAGGGCATCGCCATCAGCCGCGAGACGCTGGCCCAGGTCGAAAACGGCGTGCCCATGAGCCACGTCGACGACAACGGACGCACGCGGATCGAATACTTCGACGAGGCCATCGGCAAGCGCATCGTCATCCGCTACGCGGGCGACGCCAAGTTCAAGGGCGTCCGCGCCAGCTTCCCGGTGTACGAAGTCGATTACGAGAGTTGACGAAACGGCGCCGCAATAACCACAAAGACACAAAGGGCACAAAGGATCACAAAGAACAGAAAAGAATGTGGGATGCATCCAAGATTTCTTTGTGCGTCTTTGTGTCCTTTGTGCCTTTGTGGTTGAAGGACGTTGAATCATGCCGGTGGATCGACTGTTTGCACCGTGGCGGGGTGAATACGTGAGCGCGAATACGCCGGCGGGCAACGAGGGGCGCGTCTGCATCTTCTGTGCGGCGCCGGAGCGTTTCGCCGAGGCCGGCAGCCTGGTCGTGCACGTGGCCGCGCACAGCGTGGTGATGATGAACCGTTTCCCCTACAGCTCCGGCCACGTCATGGTGTCGCCGCGGCGGCACATCGCTCGCCTGGCCGAGGCGGTGCCGGAGGAGCTGCAGGAGATGGTGGCGCTCGCGCAGCGGATCGAAGCGATTTTCGGCGAGGCGTACAAGCCCGACGGCATGAACGTGGGCATGAACCTGGGGCGGGCGGCGGGGGCCGGCTTCGCCGACCACATCCATCTGCACCTCGTGCCGCGCTGGCTCGGCGATGCCAACTTCATGACGACGACCGCGGAGACGCGGGTGATACCCGAGGACCCTTGCCAGGCGTGCCTGCGCCTGCGTCCGTTTTTCGGGGAGCGGCCGTGAACGTCGCCAAGGCCCACGGTCTCGGCAACGACTTCCTGCTGGTGCCGAAGGCGGAGATGCCGCCCGATCCCGCCGAGCTGACACGGAGGCTCTGCGATCGCCACCGCGGCGTCGGCGCCGACGGCGTCATCTTCTTCGAGGTCGACGGCAAGCGGGCGACCATGCGGCTCTTCAATGCCGACGGAGGCGAGGCGGAGATCTCCGGCAACGGCCTGCGCTGCCTCTCCGGGTACCTCGTCTCCACGCGATCGGTTCCCGCCGAGCACGTGGTGAAGACGGCCGCCGGCGAGAAAACGGCGATGGTGGAGTGGCTCGGGCTGTCGCGCTTTCGTGTCGTCGTCGACCTCGGGCCGCCGATCCTCGAGAGCGATCGCATTCCGGTGGCGCTCACGCCGGCGCGGTCGCCGGTCATCGGCCACGAGATCGACGTCGCCGGCCGGCGCGTGCGGGCGACCCTGACGTCGATGGGCAACCCGCACTGCGCGCTCTACTACGACACGCCGGCGAGCGACGAGGAGGTGCGCACCCTCGGGGCCGCCCTCGAACATCATCCGCTGTTCCCGAATCGCACGAACGTCGAGTTCATCACCGTCGTGTCGCGCGGCGAGATCCGTGTGCGGTTCTGGGAGCGCGGCGTGGGACACACCTCGGCCTCCGGCACCGGGTCGGCGAGCGCGGCGGTGGCCTCGATCCTGAACGGCTTCACCGATCGCGACGTGCGCGTCGTCTGCGACGGCGGCGTACTCGACGTGGGCTGGCCCGAGGGTGGGATCGTACGGCAGACCGGCGAGGTCGAGGTGTTGTTCAGCGGCGACTGGCTGCCGCCGGTGTAGCGCCGAAGCACTCTTCGCGGACGCGTTACGTGCCGGTGTTACACTCACGCGGGTGAGCCACCCGGGAAGCATGCTCCAGGCGGGAGATGGGGGAGAGGACGTCTCCGATCGCGTCCTCGCGATCGACAACGTCCCCCTCGACCTGCCGGTGGCCAGCGCGGGGACGCGCTCGCTCGCCGCGTCTCTGGACTACCTGCTCCTCGGCATCCTCACGGCGGTGGTGGTCGTCAGCGCCTTCTCCCTCGGTATCGCCGTCGGCCTGCAATCGTTCTGGTGGCTGGCCGTGCTGCTGCTCGCGCTGTTCCTCCTCGACTACGGCTACTTCGCGGGGTTCGAGATCTTCACTCACGGGCAGACGCCGGGCAAACGTGCGGTGGGCTTGCGCGTCGTGTCGGCCCACGGCAGCCGCCCCAGCCGAGCCGCCTTCCTGATCCGCAACGCCGTGCGGAACATCGACGTGCTGATCGGCGTGCCGCTGATGGTCTTCGATCCCATGGCCCGTCGCCTCGGCGATCGGCTGGCGGGGACGATCGTGGTGCGCACCCGCGCGCGCGCCGCCACCGTCCTCGGGCGGGTCCCGAAGGACTGGACGGCGCAACAGATCGAGGTGCTCGAGAGCTTCCTCGAGCGCGCGGGAGAGCTCGAGCCGGACAAGGCGCGACGTCTCGGCGAGTCGCTGGTGGCCGCCATCGAGCGAGACGACCCGACCTTCCTGCCCGCCGACACGCGCGGTTGGCCGGCCGTGAGTCGGCTGCGCGCGGCGATCCATCGAGAACGCGACGCGGAATGAGCTACGCGCGGTTCATCCGCCAGCGCGCCGCGGGCTGGGACGATTTCGAGCGACGGCTCGCCGAATCGCGCCGGGTCCCACCCTCGCACGGCGACCTCGAGACGCTGACGTTCCTCTACCGCCGCATCCTGCACGACCATGCCGTTCTTTCCCATCGCTTCCCCCGCACCGGCGCCGCCGTGCGGCTGCGGCAGCTCGCCCTCGAAGGCACCCACGCCCTTCGCCTCGAGGCGGACGAGGGCCGCGTGGGCCTCGTCGCCTTCTTCACGCGCTCCTTCCCGAGGGCGTTTCGCCACCATCTCCCGCACACCGGGGTGACCGCCGCGCTATTCGGTACCGCGCTGGTGTTGGGGTTCTTTCTGGCCACGCTGCGGCCCGCTGTCGGCCTGGCCATGCTCGGGCCGGAAGCCGTGGAGGGCCTCAAGCAGGGCCGGCTGTGGACGGAGGCCCTGGTCAGCGCGATCCCGCCGGCCGTCTCGTCGTCGGCGATCGCCACCAACAACATGACTGTCGCGCTCACGGGGTGGGCCGGCGGCGCGGTCGCGGGGCTCGGAACACTGTACGTCGCGCTGCTCAACGGCTTTCTCCTCGGCGCCGTCGTCGCCGCCACCTGGCACTACGGGATGGCGGGGGCTCTGCTCGAGTTCATCTCGGCCCATGGCCCGCTCGAGATCACGTTGATCCTCGTTACGGCCGGGGCCGGGCTGGGCGTCGGACAAGCGCTGCTCGCGGGCGGTGATCGACCGCGGCGCGATGCCGTCGGGGACGCCGCGAAACGTGCTGTCGTCGTCCTCCTCGGCTGCCTGCCCTGGTTCCTGCTGCTGGGCTTCGTCGAAGGTTACGTGTCTCCGGCGCCCGGAGTGAGGCACGAGTTGAAGGTCGCCCTCGGGATATTGCTCGAGATGCTCTTCCTGGCCCTGGCCTGGAATCCCTTTCTCGCGGAGGAACCATGAGCGAGACCGCCCCCATCCCCGCACCGATGCCGTTCACGCAGCTGCTGGACGAGGCGTTGCGCTGGTCGCGGCGGAACGTGAAGTCCGTGTTGCTCCCGACGGCGATTCCCGTGTGTACGGCGGCCGGGATGATCGCCGTCTTTCAAGGTTTCTGGTTCAGCCGCATGGCGGTGAAGCCGGGCGAGACGCCGGACCTGGGCGCGATGATGGCGGGCGGGCTGACGTTCTTCGTGGTCTTGCTCCTCTTTCTCGTCGTGCAGATGCTCGCCCGCGTCGCCATGATCGTGGCGGCCAGCCGCCAGGTCGCGGGCGAGGAGGGCTCGATCGGCCGCGCGTGGCTGACCGCCTGCGACCCGCGCGTCTTCGGCACCGCGCTGCTTGCGGGCATCTCTGTCGTCGCCGGCACCTTCTGCTGCATCGTCCCCGGGATCTACATCAGCCTCCTGTTGTCCATGGTGATCCCGGTGATGGTGCTCGAATCGCTGTACGGTCCCGAGGCGTTCAGCCGCAGCTACCAGCTTGCGACACACAACCCGTCCGGAGAGTGGAAGGCCGATCCGCGCGTGAAGATCTTCGTCATGGTCTTCGTCGGCTACCTGGTCGGCTACGCCTTGAGTTTCGTGGTGCAACTGCCCCTTACCCTGCTGCAGCAGGTCCTCATGTTCCGGATGATGGGCAGCGGGGAGCAAGTCGACGCCGGACAGATCATGGCCAAGATGATGTGGCTCCAGGCTCCGGCCACGATGCTGGGCGCGTTCGTGCAGCTTCTCATGCACCTGTACATCAGCTTCGGAGTCGCCCTGCTGTACCAGGATCTGAAGCAGCGGCGCGAGGGACACGATCTCGAGGCGGCGATCGTGCGCATGGAAACCGGCACGGTTCGCGAGACGACGTGATGGTGCCGGCCACGGCTGACCCGGCCACCGTGGAGCGTGTGCTCGCGGAGACGGGGGTGCAGACGACCCTGCCCGCTCCGTCGTGGGGCGAATACGCCGACGTGATCGCTCGCGCCGTGGCCGAGTCACTGGTGGGGGTCGTGGGCCCCGTGGGCGCGGCCCTGGTCGCCTACGGCTGGCTCGCCACCGCGGTCACGATCTTTCTCATCGGCGTGGTGGGGGCCTGGCTCGTGGTCATGGTGCTGCGCCTCGTCGAGAAGCGGCGGCGTGGCGGCGCGGCGGCGGCGGCGGTGACCTCGCTGCCCGGCGAGCCGGCCGACGTCCCGCGGGATGCCCGCGCGTGGCGACGGGAGCTGGAGCGTCGGCTCGATCAAGGGCTCGTCGGGCCCGCGCTGGAGGCGCTCTGGTGGTGGTTCGCGTGCTCGGCGGCGGGGACGAGCGAGGTGGAGCGTTCATGCACGAGCCGTGAGCTGGTGCGCCGCGCCGGGCGTGCGGACCTTGCCGGTCCCGCCGGCGAGCTGGACCGCTGGCTGTACGGTCCGCGCCGGCCGGCGGTGTCCGAGCTGCGAGGGTTGCTGCGGCGCGCCGAGCAGGTGGTCTCTTGAAGGCGCGAACGTTCGCGATCCTGGCCGTCGGCAGCCTCGGCCTCGTCACCGCCGTCGGCATCCTCCTGCGAACGGATGCCGGCGCCCCCGGCAGCGCCCTCTCGCGATCGGGGCGCGGCTGGCTGGCGGCACGGCGGCTGCTCGAGGCGCAGGGCGTCGCCACCCGGATCCTCGATGCGCCGACCGCCCGCGTGGCCGGCGCGGGCGTCCTCGTGGTCACCTTCCCATGGCAATCGGGGACGCTCTTCGACAATGCCGAGCCGCTCGCCGCTCACCTCCGGCGCGGGGGGACGCTCGTGCTCGGGTTCTCGGGTGACGCCCACGCGGTGACGGAGGCGGCCATTCTCGACGACCTGGGCGTCCCGCCGGCCAACTCGCGGCCGTCGCCGCCGCTCGACCCGTGGGGGTGGAGGCGATACTCGCGCGAGGTCTGGACGATGCATCCGGATGCGTCGCGTCTACCGGGGGCGAGCGACGCGCGGGTATCCGCCCTGCGCCGGGTGCCGCGGATGCCGACCGAGGGTCGCGCGCTCTTCACCAATGACGACGGGTTGCCGGTGGTGTTCGAATACGATCGCTGGTCCGGCAAGGTCCTGGTGATGCCCAGCGAGATGGTGGCCAACGGGCGTCTCGCGGAAGCGGGCAACGCCCAGTGGCTCGCGACGCTGGCCACGGCCTACCCCGGCTCGTGGACCTTCGACGAGTACCATCACGGCTTGATCGCCGCCGGCGCCTCCGCCCCCGGCGAGGTCGACACCGGGCGCTTCATGGACGTCTACCTCGTGCAGATCCTCTTCATCTACGTGCTGGCGGTGGTCGCGGTGGGCCGGCGATTCGGTCCCGCCTGGAGGGAGCCGGCCGTCGTGAGCGGGTCCGTGGCGCGGTTCCTCGTCGGCCTCGGCGGGATGCATGCCCGGCTGGGGCATCATGCGGAGGCCGCCGCCGCTCTCGCGCGGCGAGTCGTCGAGCTCGACAAACGTGCGGCCGTCTCGGAGGACGAGGTGATACGAGCCCAGGCGGGACCGGCGGGGTTCCTGGAGCTGGCGCAGGCGTTGGGGCATACGGAAGGGAGGAGCAAGGGATGAGCGGACAGATGCCGCAGGGCGGCCTTCAAGCGGCGGCGTTGCGCGTCCGTGAGGCACTGGCGGGACGTGTACTCGGACAGCGAGAGGCGATCGACGGCCTGCTCGTCGCCTACCTGGCCCGCGGGCATGTGTTGGTCGAAGGGTTGCCGGGAGTCGGCAAGACGCTGCTCGCGCGCTCGTTCGCGGAGGCGCTCGGGCTCGGGTTCGCGCGTGTGCAATTCACGCCCGACGTCATGCCGACCGACCTCATCGGCACGAATGTCTTCGACGCCGCCGGCGCCACCTTCCGGTTGGTGAAAGGCCCTGTCTTCACCACGGTGCTCATGGCCGACGAGGTGAACCGCACGCCGCCCAAGACCCAGTCGGCCCTGCTCGAGGCGATGCAGGAACGACAGGTGACGATCGACGGGCGCACACACGCGTTGCCCGAGGGCTTCTTCACGATTGCGACGCAGAACCCGATCGAGTTCGAGGGGACCTATCCGCTGCCGGAGGCGCAGCTCGATCGCTTCCTGTTGAGGCTTCGTGTCGGTTATCCCGATCGTGCGCAGGAGATCGGCATGTACCGGGCGGCCCTCGACGGCACCCTGGCGGGTTGGATGGACGAGCGTCCGATGGCTCCCGTCGTGACCCCCGAGGAGGCGTCGGCGCTGCGGTTCGCGTCGCGTTCGGTGCACGTGGCGCCCGAGCTCGTGGACTATCTGGGGGCGCTGGTCACGGCCGTCCGCGAGTCTCCGCATCTCGACATCGGCGTGAGCCCGCGGGGCGGCTTGTCGCTGCTGGAGGCCTCGCGTTCGGCGGCTCTGCTGGAGGAGCGCGAGTTCGTGCTGCCCGACGACATCAAGCGCTGGCTGGTGCCGTGCTGGGGCCATCGGCTGCTGCTGCGCCCCGAGTCCGAGCTCGAAGGTCTCACCAGCCAGCGCGTCCTGGAGGACATCGCGCGCGGGGTGCCGGTGCCGAAGGCCGTCGCACGATGATCCTGCCCGCGAGGCGTGCGTTCCTCGTCGCCGGCCTCGCCCTCGTCCTGTTGACGATCGCGGCGGCGGTGCCCTGGATGGCGGCTGTCGCTCTCGGCCTGGACGCGGCGCTGCTCGTGGCCGGCATCGTCGACGGGATGCGCGCGCGCTGGCTGCGGCTATCCGCCTCTCGCCGATGGCCGCCCCTGCTCGTGCAGGGTGAACCGGCGTCCGTCGTCGTCGTGCTCCAGAGTGCGCGGCGTACCCGCCTGTTGCTCCGCGACGCCCTCCATCCCGCGCTGCATTCGCTTCCCGCGCGTCTCGACTTCACCGCCGACGCCGGCCGCCAGGACTCCTGGCGCTACGACATCGTGCCCCGCCGCCGCGGCACGCACCGCGCCGGCCCGCTGACCGTGCGCGTCCTCGGACCGTGGGGCCTGGCCTGGGCCCAACGGGATCTGCTGGCTCCGGAGGAGATGCGCGTGTACCCGCAGGTGCGGTGGGAAGGCCGCGTGGGGCGCCTGCTCGTGCTCGCGCACCGCCGCGAGCTGGGCCGGGCGCCGGTGTCGCAACACGGCCTGGGCGGCGAGCCCTACGGCCTCAAGGAGTATCGTCCGGGCGACCCGCCGAACCGCATCCAGTGGAAGGCCAGCGCGCGCCATCGGCGGCTCATCGCCCGTGAGGAGACGTGGGAGCGCGGGCAGCGCGTGGTCGTGCTCCTCGACTGCGCCCGCGCGATGGCCTCCGTCCAGGACGAGCGCAGCAAGCTCGATCATGCCCTCGCGGCGGCGCTGGCCCTCGCCCGGGTGGCGGCAAGCCGCGGCGACGGCGTCACCATCGCCGCGTTTTCGGATCGGATGGAGCGGGCGGTGAAGGTCGAGGCGCGCGCGTTGTCCCGTGCCTACGCCGCGCTGTTCGACGTCGAGGCGCGGCTCACGGAGCCCGCCTTCGGCATGTTGAGTGAGCTCGTCTCGGCGGTGGAGAGGCGGCGCTCGACCGTCGTTCTCTTCACGTCGATGGTGGACCTCGGCGCGGCCGACGTGTTGCGCGAGGCTCTGCTGACCCTGGCCCGCCGCCACAAGGTGATTCTCGTCAACCTGGAGGATCCGGAGCTGGCGCGCCTGGCGTTCGGGCCGCCGGCCACGCTCGCCGCGGCCTACGCCAAGGTATCGGCCATGGGGATCGTGCTCGCCAACCGCAAGCTCGGGCAGCGTCTGCGCCGCAGCGGAATCCGCGTCGTCACGACACCCGCCGACCGCTTGGCCTGGGGCGCGCTCGAGTCGTACCTGCAGCTGTTCGAGCGGCGTCGGACGCGAACGGCCTAGGCCGCCGGATCTGGCTTGGCCCAGGCCAGCCACACCGCGGCGGCGAGCATCGCCGTATCACCGGCCAGCAGCTTCCAGCCGAGGGCACGTCCGCTGCCTTCCTCGCCGGCCTTGACGCTGAAGCAGCCGCAGTTCGCCAGGTCGATGCCGTGGGCCATGGCCCAGCCCACCGCCACCAGGAACATGACGAGCATGAAGGCGGCGACGAGCGCGGCTTCGCGCCGCCAGATTCCCGTGACGAGGAGCAGCCCGGTCACCCCCTCGACCCAGGGCAGCGTGACGGCGAGGGTGTTCGCCAGTGCCGGATCGATCGTCTGGCTCGGGCCGATGAGCCGATAGTGATAGACGATCTTCGCGAAATCGCGCGGGTGAAGGATCTTGTCGTAGGCCGCGTAGAGGAAGATGCCCCCCAGGGTGAGGCCGATGAGGTAGAGCACCACCCGGTGCCGGAGAAGGTTCAAGGCTGCTTGCCCTCTTTCGTCGGGTAGCCGGCGTCCGTCCACGCCGGCCAGCCCTCCTGGAGGACGACGGCGGGGATGCTCTTCTCCTTCAGCTTGCGGGCCGCCATGTGGCTCGCGTCGCACCCGAAGCCGGCGCAGTACACGACGATGTCCATCGAGTCTCGCAGCCTGGGCTCCATGGCCGGGAACATCTCGTCGAACTTTTCGAGGGGGTAGGACAGCGCGCCGGGGATGTGGCCGATCTCGTAGTTGAGGCCCGGCCGCACGTCGAGGAAGAGCGCTCCCTTGTCCAGCCGCTTCTTCGCCTCCGCCGGCTTGATCTCCTCGTCGCCGGGCAGCACGAGGGCGTTCGCGCGCAGCTCGAAACCGCGGCCGCTCCACTGATTCCAGGCGAACCCGAGGATCGCTCCGGCGCCCACGATGACGAGAACGCGCTTCAACATCCCGCGAGTATAGCAATCGGAGCCGGAGAGGGACAGAAGGCCGACATCGGCGTCTCCCGATCGAGCAAAACAAAAAAACGGGGAGGGCCGAAGCCCTCCCCGTGAACGTCGTGCGAAGTTTGTTCTCTAGAACGCGAACTTCAATGCGAACTCGAGGACTCGAGGCGCATTCGCGACGTACGTGACCTTGCCGAAGTTCGCCTTGTCGGAGAAGTCACGATTGGGCATGCCCGGGTTGGCGTGGTTCAGGACGTTGAACGCCTCGAGCCGCAGCGTGAGCGCACGAGCGCCGCCCAGGCTGAAGTTCTTGTCGAGACCCATATCCAGCATGTAGTAGCCCTTGCCGCGCAGGATCCCGACGCCGGCGTCACCGAACTTGCCGGGGGCGGATTCACGGAACGCGCGGATGTCGAGCAGCGGCTCGCCCGCGCGCCAGTCGCCGTCGAGCTGTCCGTCACCGTGACGGGGAAGCCGGAGCGGGCGGTGAAGATCGCGGAGAGGTTCCAGCCGCCGAGCAGCGACTGCTGCACGCCGCTCCAGTCCGAGCCGATCGAACGGCCCTTGCCGAAGGGCAGCTCGTAGTTCCCGGACAGGACGAAGTTGTGCTTGGTGTCGAAGAAGGACGGGCCGTATTCCTTCTCCGGCTCGCGGTTGTTCTGGTGCGAGTCGCCGGGACCATGCGCGTTGTAGTTCGACGTGGCGCCCCAGCCGGCGCTGTAGAAGCCGGTGTTGTCCTGCATCGCCTTGCTGAAGGTGTACGAGGCCAGGAACTCCAGCCCCTTCGACCGGCGGCGGCGCAGGCTGGCCTGCAGGCCGTTGTACTTGCTGTTGCCGGCGTCCGAGGTGAAGCGGATGGCGTTGGCGTTGGGGAGGATGCTCTTCAGCGGACGGCGCAGCTCCGCGTCGGCCCACAGGCTGGGATCCTGGTTGGCGGGGCCGGGCAGCGGCTGGTTCGCATCGCTGAAGGAGGCCAGGTGGCTGGCGTCATGGCCGACGTAGCCGATGGAGAGCGACGTGCTGTTGCTCACCTGGCGCTCGATGAAGAAGTTCCACTGGTGGGTGAGCTGCGGCCTCACGTCGGGGTTGACGGCGCGGATCCCGCCCGCGCCGACCGTGCCCGAGCTTCCGGTCGCGGTGTCCGAGAAGCCGATCGCGGCCGAGCCGGGCGCCGCCGTGTAGACGCGCACGGCGTCGACGGGCACGAACGGCGGGTTCTGCGGCAGGCGGTTGTTGGCGCCGGTGCCTTCCTGATACTGCACCATGCCGTAGCCGCCGCGGATGACGGTCTTGTCGTTGACCGTCCACGCGAAGCCGACGCGGGGCGAGAAGCCGCCGTAGTAGGCATTCACGCCGGCGTTCTTCACGGTGACGCAGCCCGCGGCGTGGCCCGTGCAGGCGCCGGCCGGGATCGCGCCCGCGAAGATCGCTTGACCCGTCTGAAGGTTGTAGTTGAGCTGATTGTCGTTCTCTTCCTTCAGGGGGGAGACGTACTCCCAGCGGACGCCCAGGTTCAGCGTCAGCTTCGAGCTGGCCTTGAAGTCGTCCTGGAGGAAGGCGCCGACCCGCTGCTGCTTGTGCGTCCAGGGGGCGGCACCGCCGAGCGCCTTCTGCGACACCTGGTCGAGGAGGAAGTCGGAGAACGCGTTGCCCGTGAACTGGCCGCTGTAGGTGAAGGCGCCCAGCACGCCGCTGTTGCTGGCGTAGCTGCGCTCCATGCTGTAGCTGAGGGCCTGCACACCGGTGACGATGAAGTGCTTGCCCTTCGACAGCGACAGCTTCTCGGCGAACTGCAGCGTGTTGTTGTTCGTGAAGCTGTTCGGGGCGGCGGCGCCGATGGCGTCGATGCCCGCGCTCGAGAAGTCGAGACGGCTGAGGCCGGGGATGGCCTGGCCGCCGCTGATGCCCAGCGTGGAGTTGTAGTTCCCGATGCCGGCCCAATCGCTGAACGTCTCTTCGACCTTCACGTTGGTGTAGCCGAGGCGGAGCTCGTTCACCGCGCTGGGGCTGAACGCGTGGCTCCAGCTGGCGGCCACGCTCTTGGTCGGCGAGATCTGCGAGGTGGCGAGAGCGACGGGCAGGACGAGCGCGCTGGCCGACGACTCGAAATCACCGATCGAGAAGCGCAGGAACGCGTTGTCCTTCGGGCCCAGGTTGGCGTCGAGCTTGAGGTCGCCCTGGTGGTTCTTCGTCGACAGCTCCTGGGTGCCCGTGAGGTTGCCCGCGGTGCCGGAGACGGTGGCGTTGGGCGAGGGGTAGTTCGCGCGGTCGGCGAGCAGCGTACGTGCGATCGGGCTGATGCGGTCGGCCGGGATGCGATTGCCCGGGAACGGCTGGCCCGTACGCGGGTCGCGGATGGTGACGCCGGCGGAAAGCAGGCTCGAGAGGTCGCCGGTGCGCCAGGCATCCGGGGCCACCGAGGCGGTGGCGCCGCCGGGACGCTTGATGTCGGTGCCCTGGTAGTCCGCGAAGAAGAACAGCTTGTTCTTCACGAGCGGGCCGCCGATGGTGGCACCGAAGATGTGCTGCTTCAGCTCGGCCTTGTCGGCGCCCGAGCGGTTGTTCTCCCACGAGTTCGCGTCGAACTTGTCGTTGCGCATGAACTCGAACGCGTTGCCGTGGATCTCGTTCGTGCCCGACTTGATGACGCTGCTGATGATGGCGCCCGCCACGTTGCCGAACTCGGCCGAGTAGTTGTTCGTCTCGATGCGGATCTCGGCGAGGGCGTCGGGGCTGGGGTTGTAGGCCACGAGGTTGTCCATCGCCTCGTTCTGGTCGAGGCCGTCCAGCATGAAGTTGTTGCCCTGCTCACGGTTGCCGTTCACGTAGGGGCGGCCGCCGGAGAAGTTCTTGGGCGAGGTGAACGACTGCGGATCGTGATGCTGGACGCCTGGCGCCAGCAGCGTGAGCTGGGCGAAGTTCCGGCCGTTGAGCGGCAGCGCCACCGCCGTGCTTCCGGAGATGACCTCGCCGACGACCGCGCTCTCCGTCTGCAGCACGGGATTGACGCCCACGACCTCGAGCTCCTCGGTGACCGCGCCCAGCTCCAGCTTGAGGGGGACGCGGGCGATCTGATGAGTCTCGAGGTTGAACGGGTTCGTCACCGCCGTCTTGAAGCCCGGCGCCTCGGCCTTGAGCGTGTACGTGCCGATGGGCAGGCTCGTGACTGTATATACGCCGGCATCGTTCGTCTTCGTCGGGTATTCGACACCGGTCTTCTGGTTCACTGCCGTCACGGAGGCGCCTTTAAGGACGCCGCCCTGGTTGTCCTCCACGACGCCGGTAACGGAAGCCGTGATGGACTGGCCGAGAACCGGAGAAGCGAGACCGGCCGCGAGCAGCAACGCCAGCGGACCAGCCTTCAACCAACTCCGCCGCTTAGTACTCATGCCTCTTCCTCTCCTTAGGCCCGAGCCCTCGGGCCGCCTTTTTCTCTGAAACGCTCGTTCTCGAGAGCGCGGTGAGCATAGTCATCAAGCTTCCGATGCGCAATTACTTAAGTGACTCTCGCCCTCCGAACAACCCCTCGACAAGGGACATAACTGGTAATGACCAGTGGATGGTGTGAATTTAAACCTTCCCGGGGAAAAGTCAAGCGATTTTATGGGCGGATGCTTAGGTCCTATGATTGGACCAATCGCTCGATGCGGACCCCGAAGCCCCCGCATCTGTGATACAAGCACACCCCGAGTGTGCATTGGTGAGCAGCCAG
>Ga0114129_10005041_pt1 | contig 18589 bp, 19 predicted proteins | sample RhiMetdeltSRZDD1_FD_80071 | JGI IMG/M metagenome (GOLD analysis project Ga0114129, IMG submission 80071) | Populus rhizosphere microbial communities from Tennessee, USA - Rhizosphere MetaG P. deltoides SRZDD1 (version 2) (version 2) | ecosystem: Host-associated > Plants > Roots > Rhizosphere >...
CGCGTTCCGGCCGCGTCCTCGATCGTACCCCGGGCGCGCCGCACGTCTTCCCGGAACTCCTCGACCGTCATTTCGTCGGCTCGCCGGTGCCGGTCGCCGTGGACCGCGACCTCGTGGCCGCGCTCGACGGCTTCGCGCACGAGCTCCGGACGCCGCCGCGCGACCCACCCGAGAAAGAAGACCGTCGCGCGGTGGCTTCCCTCCTCGAGCAGATCGAGAACCTGGTGAAAGGTCGTCTCGATCCGGGAGGGAAAAGAGTCCCAGCGGCGCCAGTCGGAGTAGTAGTCCTCCCCGCAGACGTGGAACCAATCCTCCGCGTCGATCGTGAGCACCCGGGGAGCGGGACCGGGCGTGCGGAGGAGAGTGATGACAGGCTGGGACACGAGGGCGGGATTGTAGCGACGTTTCCCCCTGTCATTCCGAGGAGCGCAGCGACGAGGAATCTCCTCGACGACGGGAGATCCCTCGCTTCGCTCGGGATGACAGCGCGATACCTAATCCACCTCGAACACCTTGTAGTACACCGCGCCCCACGAAATGATCCACGTGTCGCGGAACGGGCGGTAGTGCGACGGCGCCGCCGAGTAGATCGCGCGCACCGGCACGCTCGCGAAGCGGGGGACGTGGGGCGCTGCCTTCAGAAGAATCTCGGTCTCGATCGAGTATCCGCGGGAAGACAGGGAAAGTCTCCGTAGGACCGGAGCGGCGATGACCCGGTAGCCCGACTGGCCGTCCTGCACGTCGTGGCCTGTCATTCGCGCCAGGATCCGGCTGCCGATTTCGTTCGTCCGGAATCGGACGGCCGGGATCCCGTCCGCCCCGCTGGTCCGCGAGCCGATCACGAACGGTTCGCCCGCCCGCGCCGCGTCGAGCAGAGCCGGCAGATCGTCGGGATCGTGTTGGCCGTCCGCGTCGACGAACGCAACGTGGGTGAACTCGGACTCGAGCAGCCAGGCGAGGCCGGCGCGCAGCGCGGCTCCTTTTCCCTCGTTCGTCGGAAGCCGGATCAGAACGGCTCCTGCTTGCGCGGCTGCTTGTCCCGTGCGGTCGGTCGACCCGTCATCGACGACGAGAACCCGCGGAACGTGGCGCAACAGCCCGCGCACGACGCCTCCCACGGTCGCCTCCGCCTGGTAGGCCGGCACCAGCGCGACCGGCCGGAATTCCCCGTCCACTCTCCGATCGTAACTTCTTCACGTTGACTCGCCCGGCGCGCTTGTGAAAAAGTTCACAACCCGCGCGGCAGCCTCGCTGGAGCTTCCGCGCGATGCCCGAATGCGCGAGGTGCGGATGGCCGAAAACTACCTTCCGATCCTCATCCTGATGCTCTTCGCGATCGGAATCGCCGGCGCGATGATCCTTCTCTCCGCCGTACTCGGACCCCGCCTCCGCACACGCCGCAAGCTCGACACGTACGAGAGCGGAATGCCGCTGCTGGACGCCTCCCGAAAAAGGGTCTCGATCCAGTTCTTCCTGATCGCGATGGTCTTCATCCTTTTCGACGTCGAGATCGCGTTCCTCTACCCGTGGGCGCTCGTCTTCCGGTCCGGCGGCGCGCCGCTGTTCGGCGAGATGGTCGTGTTCCTGGTGGTCCTCGGCGTCGGGTACGCCTATCTCTGGAAAAACAGGGCTTTCGACTGGTGACGAGCCGCCGCTACGCCGTCCTTCCGGCGGGACGGCCCGCGGAGTTCCCGCCGGAAGCCCTTTCGCGAATCGACCGGATCCTCTCCCGCTACCCGACGAAGCAGGCCGCGCTCCTCCCGGTCCTCTGGGTGGCGCAGGAGACGTGGGGCTGGATTTCTCGCGAAGCCGCCGAGGAGGTCGCGCGCATCCTGGAACTCTCGCCGGCCCACGTGTCCGGAGTCCTGACCTTCTACACGATGTACAACCTGGAACCGGTCGGCCGTCACTTGCTCCAGTTCTGTACCTCGATCTCGTGCCACATCGCCGGCGCCGGGGGACTTCTGGATCACTGCCGCCGGCGCCTCGGCATCGACCTCGGACAGACCACCTCCGACGGCCGGTTCACGATGGTCGAGGTCGAGTGCATCGCCGGCTGCGATCGCGCCCCCTCGATGATGATCGACGACACGTATCACGAGCCGATGGACCCCTCCCGGCTCGACGCTCTCCTGGAAAGCCTGCCGTGACGTCCGAGCCGGTCCTCCTCGCGCGGGTCGGTCGCGACCGTTCGCAGGCGATCGACACGTATCTCGCCGACGGGGGGTACGGAGCCCTGAAGAAAGTCCTGACGGGCGGCTGGACTCCCGAAGCGGTCACCGAAGAGGTCAAGAAGTCGGGATTGCGCGGGCGAGGGGGCGCGGGATTCCCGACCGGCGTCAAATGGGGGTTCGTCCCGAAGGACACGAAGGGCAAGCCGGTCTACCTTCTCTGCAACGCCGACGAGTCGGAGCCCGGCACGTTCAAGGACCGGCTGCTCATGGAGGAGGACCCGCACCAGATGCTCGAGGGTCAGATCCTCTCGGCCTACGCGCTCAAATGCCGCACCTCCTACATCTATATCCGCGGCGAGTTCTTCCACGGCGCGCGCGTCCTCCAGCGCGCAATCGACGAGGCGTACGAGAAAGGTTTTCTGGGCGAGAACATCCTCGGGTCCCGTTTCTCCCACGACATCACGGTGCATCGGGGCGCAGGCGCCTACATCTGCGGCGAGGAGACCGGCCTGATCGAAAGCCTCGAGGGGAAGCGCGGGCAGCCGCGGATCAAGCCCCCCTTCCCCGCCGTCGTCGGCGTCTTCGGCGCGCCGACGATCGTGAACAACGTCGAGACGCTGTGCTGCGTGACCCACGTCGTGAACCGCGGGGCCGACTGGTTCGCGAAGATCGGGCGGAACGAGAAGAACACCGGCCCGAAGCTCTACTGCCTCTCCGGCCACGTGAACCGGCCGGGCGTCTACGAGGCGCCGATGGGCCTCCAGATGAAGGAGCTCCTCTTCGGCGAGGACTACGGGCGCGGGATGAAGGACGGCCGGAAGGTGAAGGCGGTCATTCCGGGCGGCGCCTCGGCGGCGATGCTGACGGCAAAAGAGATCGAAGACTGTCCACTCGACTTCGACGGCCTGGCCGCCAAGAAGTCGATGCTGGGGTCGGCGGCGATCATCGTCATGAACGAGGACACCTGCATCGTGGATGCCGCCACGAACCTCGCGAAGTTCTTCTCCCACGAATCGTGCGGTCAGTGCACGCCGTGCCGAGAAGGAACGCCCTGGCTTCACCGCGTCCTCTCCCGCATCGAGGGGGGCGATGGCCGAGCGGAGGACGTCGAGCTCCTCGAAAAGATCTCCAACCAGATGGCCAACGGAATGACCATCTGCGTCTTCTCGGACGCCGCGATCGCCCCGGTCCTGTCCTCGATCGAAAAGTTCCGCGACGAGTACCGGTACCACGTCGAGAACAAGCGCTGCCTCGTCGGGCCACGGGCGGAGGCGATCCCCGTGACGGCGTGAGCACTCCCGCCCCACCGCCGGCCGCCGAGAAAAAGACGCTGACCATCGTCTTCGACGGCAAACCGATCGAAGTGCCGCCGGGCATCAACCTGATCGAGGCGGCGAAGCTCGCCGGAATCGAGATCCCCCACTTCTGCTTTCATCCGCGCCTCTCGGTCGTCGGTCAGTGCCGCATGTGCTTGGTCGAAATCGAAGGGATCCCGAAGATCCAGGCGGCCTGCACGACGCCCATCAAGGACGGTCTCGCCGTCAAGACCACGACGGAGAAAGTCCGCCAGTCCCGGGCGGCAAACATGGAGTTCCTGCTGATCAACCACCCGCTCGACTGCCCGATCTGCGACCAGGCGGGCGAGTGCAAGCTGCAGGACAACGCCTTCGGATACGGGGAACAACGGTCGCGCTACGACGAGCGCAAGCGCCAGTACGCCGGATACGACCGCACGATGATCGGCCCGCACGTCGTCGCGGACATGACGCGGTGCATCCAGTGCACGCGGTGCATCCGTTTCTGCGAGGAGATCGCGGGGACCGGCGAGCTCACGTTTCTCGACCGCGGGGGACGGACGCTCGTCTGGACGCACGACGGCAAGCCGCTGGCGAACGATTGGTCCGCCTGCGCCGCCGACGTCTGCCCCGTCGGCGCCCTGACGACGAAGGAGTTCCGGTTCCGGCGCCGCGTCTGGGAGCTCAAGAAGACACCCTCGGTCTGCCCCGGCTGCAACATCGGCTGCAACATCTCGATCGAAAACCGCGACAGCGTGGTCTACCGGTTCCTGCCCCGGCTGAACCCGGCCGTCAACGACTACTGGCTCTGCGACTACGGCCGGTTTCTCTCGGAGAGCCTGAATGCGCGCGACGTCTCGAAGGCGACGGTTCGCCACGCCTCCGAAGTCCGCGACGCGGTCGTGCCCGCGGCGGTCGAGCGGATCGCCTCGGAGATCCGTTCGACGATCGAGACCGAGGGCCCCTCCGCGATCTTCTTCCTCGGATCGGCGCACCTCTCGAACGAAGAGAACTTCCTCCTCCGAAAGATCGCGGACCACGTGGGCTGCGGCAACCGCGACGTGGTGGTGGACCGATCCCGCGTGCGCCGCATGAAGTCGAAGACGGAGTGGATCGAGGGCGATCACGCCGGCGCGAACTATGCCGGCGCCCGGGACATGGGCCTGTCGCCGGGACCTGGCGCGCACGGGCTCGCCGACGTTCTCGAGGGCAAGTGGACTCCGCAGGTCGTCGTCGCCGCCGACGCGTCGTTCGCGGCCGCGGCGGACGATCCGGAGAAAGTCGGACGCCTCCGCAGCGCCCGGTTCCTCGCGGTCGCGGCGCGCACGGAGAACGCACTGACCCGGGCAGCCGACGTCGTCCTCCCGGCCGCCTCTCTCGCTCAGAAGGAAGGGTCCTTCACGAACGTGCAGGGACGCGTCCAGTGGTTCCAACGCGCCTTCCTGGCCCCTCCGCCCGCGCGCGCGCACTGGGACCTCCTGCTTCTCCTGGGAGTCGCTCTCGGCTGGGGCGATCGAACCTGGACGCCGGCCGACATCCGGGGGCGGATCCGGGAGGAAGTTGAGGGGTATGACGAAGTCACCGAAGAGGAGCTGGCCGGTGGCGGCCTGATGAGGAAGGGTCTCTTCGTCTCCACTGGAGCGGTGTGAGCGCCGCGGACGTCGGCATCCTCGCGCTGCGCGTGCTCGCGCCCGTCCTCGTCATCCTGATCGTGCTGCCGATGCTCCAGTGGGTGGAGCGGCGAGGCGCGGGCCTCATCCAGGACCGGCCGGGTCCCAACCGGGTCGGGCCGTTCGGCCTGCTTCAGCCGCTCGCGGACGTCGTCAAGTTCTTCATGAAGGAAGACCTGGTCCCGTCCCACGCGGATCGCTTTCTCTATGTGCTCGCGCCGGGCCTCGCGGCGTTCGCGGCGCTGACGACGTTTGCCGTAATTCCCTACGGCGCGACGCTCACCGTTCGCGGGCGCGCGATCCCGCTCGTCGGCGCGGACGTCTCGATCGGAGTTCTCTACCTGTTCGCTCTGACCTCGCTGTCGGTCTACGGAATCGTGCTCGCGGGCTGGTCGTCGAACAACAAGTTCTCGCTCATCGGCGGGATCCGCTCCAGCGCCCAGATCATCTCGTACGAGCTCCCCATGACCACGGCCGCTGCCGGAGTGGTCCTCGCGACCGGCTCCTTCCGCCTGACCGACGTCGTTGCCATGCAGAGCGGGAGCTGGCTCTCGCTTCCCTTACGCGGGTGGACCGTCGTCCCTCAGTTTCTCGGGTTCATCGTGTTCTTCGTCTCGGCGTTCGCGGAGACCAACCGGCTCCCCTTCGACCTTCCGGAGGCGGAGGCGGAGCTGGTCGCGGGCTACCACACCGAGTACTCGGCCATGAAGTTCGCGATGTTCTACATGGCCGAGTACATCAACGTGGTCGTCGCGTCGGCGCTCATGGTCACGCTGTACTTCGGGGGCTGGACCTTCCCCGGATTCACGCCGACGAACGGAGCCGGCGTCCTTCTCTCGGTCGTGATCTTCGCGCTCAAGACGGCGTTCTTCGTCTGGGTGTTCATGTGGGTGCGCTGGACGCTCCCCCGTTTCCGGTACGACCAGCTCCTGCGGCTCGGCTGGAAGGTTCTGCTGCCCCTCGCGCTCCTGAACCTCTTCTGGGTCGCGGCGCTCGTCCTGTGGAAGGTCCTGTGACGCCGCGGCTCGTCTTCGACGCGGCCGCCGGCCTCGCGATCCTGTTCGCCTGCGTGATGGTCGTCCACCGCCATCCCGTCAAGAGCGTGCTCGCGCTCGTCGTGTCTTTCTTCGCCCTCGCGGTGACCTATGTCCTGCTCGCGGCGCCGCTCATCGCGGCGGTCCAGGTCATCGTGTACGCGGGCGCCATCCTGGTTCTCTTCCTCTTCGTGCTGATGCTCCTGAACGTGCCGGAGGAGGCCCGGCAGAGCTCGGACCGCCCGATTCACCAGGCACTGTCGGCGGGCGGAATCGTGGCTTTCGCCGCCGCGCTCCTGGCGGTCCTGCGGGGCTACGGCGCAACGCAGGCCGCGCCTTCGGTCGCGCCGTCCCCGGGAGACCTCGCGCCGGTGGCAAAGCTCCTGTTCTCCGACCACCTGCTTTCGTTCGAAGCACTTTCGATCCTGCTCCTCGCCGCGCTCGTCGGCGCCTTCGTCCTCGCGCGGCGGGAGGGAAGCCCTTGACCGCGAACGGAATCCCGATCGGCGACGTCCTCCTGGCCTCCGCCGCGCTCTTCGTGATCGGTCTCGCCGGAGCCCTGCTGCGCCGCAACGCGATCTCGATCTTCCTCTCGATCGAGCTGATGATGAACGCCGCGAACTTGACGGTGCTCGGCTACGCCGCGGCGCTCCATAGCCTCGAGGGGCAGATCGTGGTCTTCTTCGTGATCGCGATCGCCGCCGCCGAGGCCGCCGTCGGTCTCGCAATCTTCGTGGCCCTGTTCCGCCACACCGAAACGATCGACGTCAACCAGATCAACCTGCTGAAGTGGTGACATGACGGTCGCGCTGTGGATCGTTCCGGCCCTCGCCCTCGCCGGGTTCCTCCTCTGCCTGCTCGTGGGCGCCCGGCTCGGCAAGGGTTTCGTGTCTGCCGTGGGCGTCGGCACGATCGGACTCGCCACGCTCGCGGCGTGGACCCGGCTGGTGCCGTATCTCCGGGAAGGGGGCGCGCCGGTCGTCGAGCGACTGGCTCCGTGGATCGCGGCGGGCAACTTCTCCGTGGACCTGTCGTTCCGCCTGGATCCGCTCTCGGCGCTGATGGTCTCGTTCGTGACGTCCGTCGGCTTCTTGATCCACGTCTACTCGATCGGGTACATGAAGCACGACGAGACCGACGCGGGTTACGCGCGTTACTTCGCGTACATGAACCTGTTCATGTTCTCGATGCTGACGCTCGTCCTCGCGAACAACTTCCTCCTGATGTTCGTCGGATGGGAGGGGGTCGGGCTGTGCTCCTACCTCCTGATCGGGTACTACTACGAGAAGGAGTACGCGGCGGCGGCCGGCAAGAAGGCGTTCGTCGTCAACCGCATCGGCGACTTCGGCTTCCTGCTCGGGATCTTCGGCGTCTTCTCGCTGTTCGGCACCCTCGACTTCGGCGACGTCTTTTCGCGCGCGGCCGCCGAGCCGAGCCATTTCGCGCCGGGCCTCACGGTCGTCTGCCTTCTCCTCTTCCTGGGGGCGATGGGAAAGAGCGCGCAGGTGCCCCTGCACGTCTGGCTCCCCGACGCCATGGCGGGTCCCACGCCGGTCTCCGCGCTCATCCACGCCGCGACCATGGTGACCGCCGGCGTTTACATGGTGACGCGCTGCAACGTCCTCTTCCGCCTCGCGCCGGAGGCCATGTACGCCGTGGCGCTCGTCGGAGCATTCACCGCGATCTTCGCCGCCGTGATCGCGCTCGCGCAGAACGACATCAAGAAGGTCCTGGCATATTCGACGGTTTCGCAGCTCGGCTACATGTTCCTCGCGTGCGGCGTCGGCGCTTACGTCGCCGGGATGTTTCACGTCCTGACGCACGCTTTCTTCAAGGCCTGTCTCTTCCTCGGGTCGGGCGCCGTGATCCACGCCCTCGGCGGCGAGCAGGACGTCCGGCGCATGGGAGGCCTCGCGCCGCGGCTTCCCGTCACTTACCGCACGTTTCTCGTCGCGACCCTCGCGCTCGCGGGCATCCCTCCCCTCGCCGGGTTCTTCTCCAAAGACGCGATCCTGACCGGAGTGTTCGCGGCGCACCGTCCGATCCTGTTCTCTCTCGGGCTCTTCACCGCGGGACTCACGGCCTTCTACATGTTTCGCCTCGTCTCGCTGACCTTTTATGGAGGCTTCCGAGGATCTGCGGACGAGGCCGACCACGTCCACGAGGCGCCGCCGACGATGACCCTGCCGCTCGTGGTGCTGGCTTTCCTGTCGGCGGTCGGCGGGTTCCTGGGCCTCCCCGAGGTCTTCGGGGAGAGCGCCAACCGCATCGCGGCGTTTCTACGCCCGGTCTTTCCACCGGTCTTCCTGCCGGGCCGCGAGATCGCAGGACAGACGCTTCCTCCCGCGAAGGAGTGGATCCTCATGGGCGTCTCGGTGACCGTCGCCGCCGTCGGGTTGCTCCTCGCCTGGGACTGGTACGCGGAGAAGGCCGGGCGCCCCGCCGCTCGCCTCGCGGCGTCGTTCCCGGGACTGTACGCGCTCGTTGCCGACAAATTCCGGGTCGACGAGCTCTACGACGTCCTCTTCGTCCGGCCGTTCAACTGGTTCGCCCGGGTGCTCTGGAAGGTCGTCGACGTCCTCGTCATCGATGGAATCCTGAACGCCGGGGCGTTCCTGGTCGAGCTCGCCGGGGACGCCCTGCGGTTCCTCCAGACCGGCAACGTCCGAAACTATGCGTTGACGTTCCTGCTCGGAATCGTGGCGCTCCTTCTCTTCGTGCTGGCCGGATGACGGGCGCGACCGGAATCGTCGCGGTGCTGGAGTCGCGCCTCCTGACGATACTCGTCTTCCTGCCGAGCGCCGCGGCGGCGCTCCTCCTGCTGTTTCCGAGGAGCCGAACCCGGGAGGCGAAGATCTTCGCGATCGGGGCCTCGGTCGTCGAGCTCGCGCTCGCCCTGCCCCTGTGGTCGCGCTTCGACCTCCATTCGGGAGGTTTCCAGTTCACGGAGACGGCAACCTGGATCCCCGCTCTCGGCATCTCCTACTCGATCGGCATGGACGGGATCTCGCTGCTGCTCGTCCTCCTGACCGTTCTGCTGACGCCGGTGTCGCTCCTCTTCTCGTTCGACCACGTCGAGAAGAGCGCGCGCGCTTTTTCGATCGCGTTCCTGGTGCTCGAGACCGGCATGATCGGGAGCCTGCTCGCTCTGGACCTCGCCCTGTTCTACGTTTTCTGGGAGGTCATGCTCGTCCCGATGTACTTCATCATCGGGATCTGGGGAGGCGGTCGGCGGATCTACGCGGCGATGAAGTTCTTCCTCTTTACGATGGCCGGCAGCCTCCTGATGTTCCTCGCCATCCTCTACCTCGCGATACGACACCGCGCCGTGACCGGCCGGTGGTCGTTCCTCCTGTCGGATCTCGTCACGCTGTCTTTCCCGACCATGGCGATTCAGACGCTCCTGTTCGCCGCTTTCGCCCTCGCGTTCGCGATCAAGGTCCCGGTCTTTCCGCTCCACACCTGGCTACCCGACGCCCACACCGAAGCGCCCACCGCCGGCTCGATCATCCTCGCGGGGGTCCTGCTGAAGCTCGGCATCTACGGATACCTGCGCTTCGCGCTCCCGCTCTTTCCCGACGCCGCGATGCGGTACGCGCCGTGGCTCGGAGTCCTCGGAATCATCGGCGTCATTTACGGGGCGTTCGTGGCTTATGCGCAGAAGGACATGAAGCGGCTGGTCGCGTACTCGTCCGTCTCCCACCTCGGGTTGATCGTGGTCGGCATCGGCGCTTTCACGAGCGCCGCGGTCACCGGGTCGGTCCTCCAGATGATCAACCACGGCCTCTCGACCGGAGCGCTGTTCCTTCTGGTCGGCGTGCTCTACGAGCGGACCCATACCCGCGAGATCGCGGACTACGGAGGTATCGCGGGCGTCGCACCCGTGACGACGGCGCTCTTCCTCGTCGCGACGTTCTCCTCGATCGGGCTGCCAGGGCTGAACGGATTCGTCGGCGAGTTTCTGATCCTGCTCGGGACCTGGACGTCGGTCCACCGATGGTGGGCAGTCGCGGCGGCGACCGGCGTGATCCTGTCCGCGATCTACATGCTCTCGCTCGTCCAGCGCGTCTTCTGGAATCCGCTCACGCGTGAAGAGAACCGCCGGCTGCCGGACATCCGCGCGAGCGAGGCGATCGGCGCGCTCGCGCTCGTCGCCGTGATGGTCTGGATCGGCGTGCGACCGAACGACTTTCTCGATCGCATTCGGCCATCGGTGGAACAGGTGCGGCAGTCGGTCGCGACGAGGAAAGTGGCCGCGACCTTGTCGCGGCCATCCCGAGCGGAGCGAGGGACCCCTCGGGAAAGTGGATCGGTCCGCCAATGACGCCGAGCTTTCTCACACTGGGGCCCAACGACCTCGCTGCCGCGTGGCCCGAGACCTGTCTCGCCGTCGCCGGGTGTCTCATCGTCCTGCTCGACGCGTTCGCGCCCTCCGCACGGCGGTGGTTTGCGACGCTTTCGCTCGCCGCGATCGCCCTTTCGATCTGGTTTCTTCTCGCCGCGCCGGCGGGCCTCTCGTTCAGCGGCCGCTACGAGACGTCGGACCTCACCGCTGCGGCGGGACTCTTCGCCGGCGCGACGGCGGCCGTCGCGGTCCTGGTCGCCAGGCCGTATCTCGAACGCGTCGGTCAGGTGAAGGGGGAGTTCTACGCCCTGCTCCTCTGGGGACACCTCGGGGTCCTGCTCATGATGCGCGGGCTCGACCTGCTGGTGGTCTTCATCGGCCTCGAGACCCTCTCGCTCTCGTTCTACGTCCTGGCCGCGTTTTTCCGAACGATGCCCGCTTCCTCGGAAGCCGGCCTGAAGTACTTCTTGACGGGCGCCTTCGCATCCGCCTTCACGCTCTACGGCATCGCGCTCCTCTTCGGGAAGTCGGGCACCGTCCGGATCGCCGCGCTGTCGCGGCCCGACCTCGCCGCCGACCCGCTCGTGGCAATCGGGCTGCTGCTCCTGCTCGTCGGCTTCGGCTTCAAGATGTCGCTCGCGCCCTTCCACGCCTGGGCGCCCGACGTCTACCAGGGCATGCCGACGCCGGCGGTCGCCTATCTGTCGGTGGCGCCGAAGGGCGCGAGCCTGATCGTCCTCTACCGCGTCCTGGCGGCGGTCTTTCAGGCGGGAATGCCGGACCGCTTCCGCACAGCAATCGCCGCGCTCGCGATCCTCTCGATGAGTCTCGGAAACGTGGTCGCTCTGGCCCAGCGCGACATCAAGCGGTTGCTCGCCTACTCGGGGATCGCGCACATGGGCTACGTCACGATCGCGCTCGCGGTCTTCGGCCGCGACGCGCTCGCGGCGGTGATCGTCTACTTCTTCGTCTACGTCGTTTCGAACGCGGGCGCCTTCGCCGCGGTGGCTGCGCTGTATCGCGACGAGACGAAGCCGCACCCGGTCGGACTGCTCGCCGGAGAGGGCCTCCGATCGCCGTTCGCCTCGGGCGTGCTGGCGCTCTGCCTCTTCTCGCTCGCGGGCATCCCCGCGACGGCAGGCTTCATCGGGAAGTTCTTCGTCTTTAAAGCCGCGATCGAGCAGGGCCTGTACGCCCTCGCGGTCATCGGCGTGGTGAACAGCCTGGTCTCCATCGGCTATTACCTCAAGGTCGTGTACGTCCTCTACATGCGCGAACCGGTGGAAGAGGAAGGTCCGCCGGCGCTCGCCGCCGCCGACCGGCTCGTGCTCGGCCTCTGCGCGGCGGGCATCCTCGCGCTCGGAATCTTCCCCGCGGGCCTCTGGAACCTCGCGCAGAGGGCCGCCGAGAGCCTCCCCTTCGGGCCATGAGTCGCAACTCCGCTCTCTCCAGATCTGCCCGCGACGCGCGGGAGTCGGTCTCGGAGGCGACCGCCGCGCGCCTTTCGGTCTACGTGCGCTGCCTCGCGACCCTCGAAGGGGAAGGCCTCGATCACATCTCCTCGCACGAGCTCGCGAGACGGTTCCACCTGAACTCGGCGCAGATCCGCAAGGACCTGGCGACGTTCGGGGAGTTCGGGATTCGCGGCGTCGGCTATGCGATCAGCGCCCTGAAGCGGCATCTGATCTCGATCCTCGGACTGGACCGGACGCGCCGGGTCGCGATCATCGGGGCGGGACGGCTCGGCTCCGCCCTCGCCGATTACGGCGGTTTTCGATCGGGCGGCTTTCGCATCGTGGCGCTCTTCGACAACGACCGCGCCCGGATCGGGTCGAAGAGCCGCGCGGGAGTACCGGTGCACGACGTCCGGCGGCTCGCGGAGGTCGTCGCGGTCGAAAAGATCGAGATCGGCGTGATCACGGTCCCCGCCTCCGCTGCCTCGGAGGTGGCGCGGAAGTGCTGGGAAGCAGGCTTGAAGGCGGTCCTGAACTTCGCGCCGGTACGGCTCGACCCCCCGCCCGACACTTACCTCAAGAACGTCGATCTGAAGATCAACCTGGAAACTCTCTCCTTCTACATCGCGCGCTCATGAGCGAGACGCTGGAGAGCTCAAAGGAGAAATGAATGTCTTCCAAGCCGAAGCCGGTTTCGTCGGCGGCCCGGGTCATTCCCGTACCGAAACCCCTCGCGCCGGATCGGGCGGCGCCCAAGCCGAAGCCGGTCGCGGCGGAGAACCTGAACCCGTATGACTTCGCGCTGCTGCAGTTCGAGCGCGCGGCCGACCACCTCGGGCTGGACGCGGGCGTCCGGCGGGTCCTGAGCACTCCCAAGCGGCAACTCATCGCCTCGGTCCCGGTGAAGATGGACGACGGGTCGATCAGTGTTTTTAACGGATACCGCGTCCAGCACTCGATTGCCCGCGGCCCGTCCAAGGGGGGCATCCGGTATCACCCGGGCGTCACGCTGGACGAAGTGAAGGCGCTCGCGATGTGGATGACCTGGAAGTGCGCCGTGGTCAACATCCCGTTCGGTGGAGCGAAGGGCGGGATCACGGTGGACCCGAAAAAGCTCTCGCTCGGCGAGAACGAGCGGATGACCCGCCGCTACACCTCCGAGATCTCGATCCTGCTGGGGCACGACCGCGACATCCCCGCGCCGGACGTCTACACGAATTCCCAGACGATGGCCTGGATGATGGATACCTTCTCGATGACGAAGGGCTATTCGACCCTGGGCGTCGTGACGGGAAAGCCCCTGGCCGTCGGCGGGTCCGCCGGCCGCAACGAGGCGACCGCGGAGGGGTGCTTCGTCGCGATCGAAGAGGCCGCCAAGAGACTCTCGCTCCCGCTGAACAATGCGACCGCCGCCGTGCAGGGTTTCGGTAACGCCGGCGCCGCCGTGGCGCGTTTCTTAGACGAGGCCGGCGTTCGAGTCGTGGCGGTCTCCGATTCGAAGGGCGCGGTCTACGACAAACGCGGTCTGCCGATGGACGCGGTCTTCGCGGCGAAGGAGAAGAAAGGAAGCGTGACGGCGGCGCGCGGCGAGAAGATCACCAACGAGGAGATCCTGGAGCTGCCGGTGGACATTCTCGTGCCGGCGGCGCTCGAGGGAGTGATCACGCGGAGGAACGCGGCACGGATCAAGGCGCAGATCGTCGCGGAAGCGGCGAACGGCCCGACGACGCCGGACGCCGATGACATCCTTCGCTCCAAAGGCACGGTCGTCATTCCCGACATCCTCGCGAATGCCGGCGGCGTGACGGTCTCGTACTTCGAGTGGGTCCAGGACCTGTACTCCTTCTTCTGGGAGCCGGACGTCGTCCGCACCCATCTGGAGCGCACGATCCGGCAGGCGTACGACGAAGTGGACGGGATGGCGAGGCGCTTCAACACCGACCTGAGAACCGGAGCGCTCATCCTCGGCGTCGGGCGGGTCGAGGAGGCGACGAGGATTCGGGGCCTGTTTCCGTAGACTACGGGGAAGCGCTCAGTCGCGGATCAGGATCGCCCGCACCGGCGAGGCGTCGAGGTCGTCGAGACGCAGAGGGAGCGCCACGAGCTGGTACGCCCCCTCTTCGATCGCGTCGAGGTCGAGATACTCCAGGAGAGCGACGCCGCGTGAAAGGAGCGCGCGATGGGCCGGAAGATCCTCGGCGTCCGCGGGATCGATCGAGGAAGCATCCGTCCCGACCAGGATCGTGCCGGTGTCCGCGAGACGCAGCGCCGCGAGAGGTGAGAGAAACGCCTGTCCCCCGGTCCGGAAGAGGATTCGTCGGACTCTCAGGCTCTTCTCGGGAAGGTCGTCTGGTCCGACTTCTCCTCGCCCGGACAATTCCACCACGCGAGCCGCGCCGATGTAGGCCTCGAGGGGCACCTGGCCGATGGTGGCGCCACCCGCAAAGACGTGGCATGGGGCGTCGGCGTGACTGCCAAGGTGGGCGCTCATCGTGAAACAGGTCGATTCGAAGGGGGACCCCTCGGCCAGGCTCGCGGTGCTGCGGAACGAGAACGGGACGTCCCGGGGCCAGGCGGCCGTTGCCTCGTTGATGCGGCGCGAAATGTCGAAGATCCTCAGCGCATCCGGCGGACGGTCTTCTTCTCCGCGTACCTCTCCGCCACGTGTGGATCGTAGTCGCGGTGACGCGGGTTCAGGGGAATGTCGCGATACTCGGCGTCGCACCGGTAACAGATCGTAACCGGTCGGATTCTCCTCGCAACGATCCAGTCGACGGCGACGGTCGCGAGAAGGGCCGGGGTGAACCAGATCCAGCCGAACCGCCAGCCGACGAGGAGCGCCAATCCCAGAGAAACCGCGAGAAGAAGGCATCCAAGCCGCTGGTCGAAGTCTTTCTGCCGAAAGAAGGCGCGGTTGCCGCAGAATGCGCACCGCTCGATCGAACCGACCGGCGCAACCCCGTCGAAATGCGCCGAGTAAGGCTCGCCGCACCCCTCGCAGCGGAACTCCCCTGCCTCCGACTGGGCGTGGTCGCGCGCCCTCAGGCAGTTCGGACAATAGTGGCGGGCGCGCACGCTGCGACCCCGACTAGGCGGGAAAGCCTGTGGCCACCGTCAGATAGGAGGAAAGGAGCTCGCCGATCAGCACGAATACGAGCGCGACGTAGAGGAGACCGGTCGCCGCCTGGTTCGATTTCATTTCCGCCGTCCGCCAGATGAAGTACGAGAGCGCGAGCGGACCGGCGAGCCCCCAGACGACGCGAAAGAGGAAGAACAGCGCATCGCGATCGAGCGACAGCAGAGCGTCCAGTCCTTCCGGCCGGGGATTCACCACGATCGCCGCGCCGAGGAGAGCCGCGCGCGCAGCGGCGAAGCCCGCGAAGAGAGCCGCGCCGCGCGCCAGAAGCTGAAAAGGGAGGGCGCGTGAAACCAGGTACCAGTGACCCAAGTTCATCGTCAGGAGAACGGCTCCGAAAAACAGACCTCCAACCGCGGCGCTCGCGATCGTCCAGCCATTTCCGGGCGAGCGGGGCGCGAGAAGCGCGACCCGCCCGGCCGACAGGAACGCGCAGAGAGCTCCTCCCAGAAGGAGCGGGCGCGCCCGGGAAGCGTGACCGGAGTGCGCCGCCAGGGAATACGCGGCGAGGAGCGCCGCGCTCGTTGCCGCGATCGCGAGAGAGAGTCCGGTCGGACGCAGCAGCACGGCGAGCGCGATCAGCGCGAACGCGATCGTTCCGTGAAGGGAAAAGAACCCCTTCCCCAGCGTTTTCGGCGGGAAGAAGAGCAGCAGGAACGCCGTTCCGGCCGCGGCTTCGAGGAGAAAAAGGCCGAGCCCCGCGCGCGTCACGGCGCAGGATCTTATGCCGCGAGGGTCGAGCGGTCGGTCAGGAGCCGCTCGCCGTCTCGCCGGCGAGCGCGACGATCTCGCGGGCAATTATGTCGGCGGACTCGACGAGCCCGTGATCGCCGCCGGTGATCTCGACGAAGTGCGAGCCTTCGACGAGCTTGCCGGAGCCTTCCCAGGTTCGCCAGACGCCGCGGACGTGCTCGTAGGGCACGCTTTCGTCCCGCGTTCCCATCACGATGACGACCGGCGCCGGCGGCGGCTCGCGGTCGGTTTCCAGGGTTGCGAGCTCTTCGAAGAACCGGCGGTGAATCAACAGCTCCTTCCCAAGAGCGTGATGGAAGAACGGAAGCGGGTCTCCGACCGGAAGCTTCTCGATCCACCGTCGTCCGAATCCGACGGCAGGCGCCACGAGAAGGAGAGGAGCGCGTGCGCCGAGTCGGCTCGCCTCGAGCGCCGCAAGGGCGCCGAGCGAGCTGCCCACGATCACCCCGGGAACGAGTCGCTTCGCCTCCGCCAGAGCGACCTGCACGATTGACGCGAAATCGAGGTCGCGGAACGACGGGACGTTCAGATCCGGTGCGACGATCCGAAAGGCACGCGGATCGAGTAGCGCCTTCAAAGCCGCCACTTTTCGCCCTTCCGGCGAGGATGCGAATCCGTGCAGGTAGAGGATGTTCTTCACGCGTCGCGGAAGGATAGACTCTCGCGCACTCGGAGGTCACACATGACACGCCGAATCACCCGCCGCACCGCGGCGAAGCTCGTTCTCTCCGCCTCCGCAGCGCTGGCCCTGCCGAATCCCATCGCGGGAGAGCCGGCGGGGAAGGCGTCCCCGAAAGCGACGCTTTCTGCGAACGAGCGGAAGCTGCTCGACAAATCCGTGGTTCAGCTGCGCGATGCGGCGCACAAGATTCAGCGGATGAAGATCGCGATCGGCACGGAGCCGGCGTTCGTGTTTCGCGCGCGGCTGCCGAAGAAATGACGCCCGACGAAGCGCTCGACGGGACCGTTGCGCAAGTCGCTCCCCTGATTCGATCACGCCAGCTTTCCCCGGTCGCGCTGGCCGAAGCATCCCTCGCGCGCCTGGAGACGACCGGGAGGTCTCTGAACGCCGTCGCGACGCTCACGCGCGAACGCGCGATGGAGGAGGCCTCGACCGCGGAACAGGAAATCGCCTCGGGACGGTACCGCGGTCCCCTGCACGGCATTCCCTATGGAGCCAAGGATCTTCTCGCGACGAAGGGCATTCCGACCGGATGGGGCGCTCGTCCCCTCAAGAGCCAGACCTTCGAGGAAGACGCCACCGTGATCCGCCGTCTCCGGGAGGACGGAGCGGTTCTGGTCGCGAAGCTTGCGATGATCGAGCTCGCCGGCGGCCTGGGCTACAACACCCCGGCGGCGTCCTCGAGCGGCGCGACCAGCAATCCCTGGGATCGCAGCCGATGGAGCTGCGGCTCTTCTTCGGGGTCCGGTTCGTCCACAGCGGCGGCCCTGGTCGGGTTCGCGATCGGATCCGAGACCTGGGGCTCGATCCTCTGCCCCTCCGCGTTCGACGGGGTGAGCGGCCTCCGCCCGACGTACGGTCTGGTGCCGCGGACGGGAGCGATGGCGCTTTCCTGGACGATGGACAAGATCGGCCCGATGGCCCGCTCTGTCGAGGATTGCCGGCTGGTGCTCGGCGCCATCGCCGGACACGATCCCGCCGATCCGTCGTCGCTCATGGAGACGGGCGGACCGGAGGGAGGCGCGGCGCCGCCAACATCGGATGCCCGCGCTTACCGGGTCGGAGTCGTGCGGCCCGCTTTCGGAAAGATCTATGACCGCGAAGTCGAGGCGGCTTTCGAGGAAGCGGTTCGAGCGATCTCGGGTCTCGGCCCGACCGTTTCCGATGCGAAGCTGCCGGATCTTCCTTTCGACGAGACGGCGGTCTTGATCATCACTGTCGAGGGAGCGGCCGCCTTCGAGCCGTTGATTACGTCCGGGCGGGTGCGGGAGCTCGTCGAGCCGGGGGCAAAATGGGCGGGCGACGCCGCGAGAAGCGTGAGCGGCGTGGACTACGTGCGCGCGATGCAGGCGAGGCGGCTGATCCAGCAGGCGTTCGCGGAGATTTTCGACAAGTACGACCTGCTGATCTCACCGACGATGCCGATCCTGGCGGCGCCCCTCGCCGAGAAGCTGGAAAAGGCGTTCGCGTACGCTGACCCGCTGGGCTCAGGAGGAAACCTCGCGGGCCTGCCTGCCCTGTCTGTGCCGTGCGGCTTTTCGAAGAGCGGGCTGCCCATCGGGCTCCAAGTCGTCGGACGCCCGCTGGACGAGGCGCGGATCCTGACCCTGGGGCGCCTTTATCAGGAGAACACTGAATGGCACCGCCGCCGGCCGCCGCGCGCACCGGCGAAGCCCGCCTAAAACATCGGGAAGAGTTTTTCGCGCTGACGGCGAGGGGGTGCGTGCGGCTCGACGCGATCGGTCTGCGGTCGTTGCCTTGCTCGAGGTCCTCGGAACACCTCCGTCAGGGGTTGGCGAAAGCGCCGCATCGGTTTTTCCTCAACCTGACGTCGGCGTCTCCTCCATTGCATCAATTCGTCTGCCGGGGATGCCCACGGAGTTCAGCCGGTGTCTTGGGTTCGAGTTGCTGACGCCGAATAGCCTCCGCGAGGAGATTGAGAGCTACTACCGTTTCAGCGACCATTGCGTGTTCTTGTAGCGTCGGAAGCGTGGCTCGAATCTCGAGTTCCGCCTCTTTTGGTCGGCACATCGCGAGGTATGTCTC
>Ga0114129_10005042_pt1 | contig 18586 bp, 17 predicted proteins | sample RhiMetdeltSRZDD1_FD_80071 | JGI IMG/M metagenome (GOLD analysis project Ga0114129, IMG submission 80071) | Populus rhizosphere microbial communities from Tennessee, USA - Rhizosphere MetaG P. deltoides SRZDD1 (version 2) (version 2) | ecosystem: Host-associated > Plants > Roots > Rhizosphere >...
TCGCTCGAAACAGCGATGCCGCCGATCCGGCCCTGGTGCCCCCGGCACCTCCTGAACGGTCGGCAGCTCGCGGAGTGCCACACGAGCCCGATGCTCTTGCTTGATGATTTCGAGCGCGAGCTTCCGGGCCACGCCACCGGCAAACCCGTACACGTCCTGGATCTGCTCACCATCCTCGAGCTTACGGGCAACTCGATTCAGTGTCTCGTCGGCCTGGTCCTCTGGTGACGGGCAGCCGCGCCAGCCAAAGAACTTCACCAGCTTCGCATGCAGGCGCTCGTACTTCTCTCCGGCGAGCTCGCGACTGGAATCGAGTTGCGCCAGCAACATGTCGAACGCCTGCGGCGTGAGGACCCACCGGCCTTTACGCAAGCCGACTCTGTCCATAGCTGACGCCTCCAGTCCACGCGTCCGCGAAGGCTATGAGCCTGCGAATGCCGTCCATCCGCGCCATTCTCCCTGCAAAACGAAGCCGGCCCAGTAGTAGGGGGCGTTCCAGCGCCGGTCTCTACGCATCTGCACTTGCGCCAGCCGCAGGGCCGCTGCAGGCGAGCGGTGCTCGTCGCCCAACAATGCGGCGTAGAAGCGCTTCATCAATTCAGCGGTCGCAACATCGTCCACTTTCCAGAGACTCGCGACGACTCGCGTCGCGCCGGCATGCATGAAGCCGCGCGCAAGTCCGATCAGCCCTTCGCCCCTGATGTCCTTGCCCAGCGCGGTCTGGCACGCGCTCAGCACGACCAGATCGGCGGGGAGGCTGAGATCGTAGAGCTCATGAACCCTCAGGAACCCGTCCTGCGGAGCGCCGCGGTCATCGACCAACGACAGGACGATTCCTGACAAGCCGGGATGATCGGTGTCGAGGAAGCCATGTGTCGCGAAATGCAGGATCCGGTATTGACGAAGCGCGCCGCTCGTCACCAATTCACGACTGGCCTGAAAATCGAGCGCGGCGGTCGCCTGACCGGGCGGCACCAGCCGCACGATTGTCTCGGCCTCGCGACGCGTGAACGGGAGGCGTGGAATTCGTCCCTGCGCGTCGAGCAGGCCCATGTTTCGTGCGGAGCGCTCGACCATCGCGGGTTCTTCTGCCGTTCGGAGGGGCCACGCGCGCCGGCCTTCGCGCGATATGCGGATGTCGTCGCGATCGAACACGGGATCCGCGACGATCGCCAGTGTCTTTGCAGGAATTGTACGATCTCGCGCATCATCTCGAAGAACAGCGAGCACCGAAGCGGAGGGTACGTTCGCGATCTCGTGCTCGCTGATAAGCGGATCGGAGCTGCCTGTCCTTCGAACGCCATCGTCACCCACGCGATTGACGGCGCGTGGAATCGGCAGCGCCGCCCAGGGCACGTACTGCAGTGCACCGTCGCTCACGATCACGATCCGATTCGATCCGAGATGTGCCGCGACCGGGCGCAGGACCATGTCGCTCAACGCATCGGCCGCGGATCGGTACGTTCGTTCGGTCTCGCGGCCCGGGATCCGACTCCGCGCGGTGTGCGGCGTTGGCGTGGTCTGATGTGTCCCGAGCGCATCACAGTACCTGCGGGCTGCGGCTTCGATCACGGCGCGGCCGGGAAGCGCATAACCCTCGAACGTCGCGGGCGTGACGGCCCAGACGTAGCTTCGTTCTTCCCCGAGCGAGTACTCAAGGAGCACCGTGCCAGAATCGAGCAGGTGTTGCTGCATGTCGCGAACGCTAACCGGCTCGGGCTGGGTTACGGCGTTATAGCGTGGGCTGCGCGCTCGTATTCGACCTTCGACCTCCGCCAATTCCGTGGTGAGCGAGTCAATTTCCCGCGTGATCGTGGCGGCGGCCTCGTTCGTGTGCTCATTTCCGAGCATCTGAATCTGGCGCTGCGCCTTTGCGTGCAGCCGTCGTTCGAGCGCCCGTTTGCGCTCGAGCAGCACCGGGTCACCTTCCTCGCGAACTTCGGCACCTGCTTCGGCAAGCAGCTCGAGCAGGCTGCGCGCCCGTGCGCGCTCGCTCGCCTGGAGCGCTAGCGCGGCAAAGCCCTCGGTCGGGCGCGAGGCGTGGAGCTCCATGAGCACATCGATGTAGAACGCGTACTCCTCGCGAGCGCTGGCCAGATACGACGAGCGCAACTCGTGAATGGCAATCCTGCTGCGCTGCGATTCAATGAGACGGAGTGCCTCGGAAATATGACCCTGCGCCGTCGGCAGATCGGCAAGGTTGCGCTCCACTCGCGCGAGCCCGGCGAGCGCGCGCGCCTCGCCGCCGATATCGCTGAGATCGCGACTGAGGGCGAGCCCATCACGGTAGTGGGTCAGGGCTTTCTCGGGCTGTCCGGTCGACGCGTAGAGTGCGCCCAGCGCGATCAGAACCCGCGCCTCACCGATACGATCGCCAGCCGCACGCCGAAGCGGCAGCGCCTCGAGCTGGTAGGTCAGGGCGACCTCCCGCTCGCCCATCGAGGCGTGGACCTCTCCGAGATTGTGAAGCGTATAGGCGACGAGTGCCGGGTCGGCAACCTCACGCGCGATCGCAAGCGCCTCCGTCAGGAGCTCGCGTGCACGACGATGCTCCCCGAGCGCGCTGTGGGCAATCGCCAGCGTATTCAGGGTCGAGACTATGCCGTGCCGATCTCCCAGCTCTCGTGCGAGGTGCAATGCGTCGCCATAAAAATTGACGGCTCGTTGCGTCTCGCCAAGGCGGTGATACACCGTGCCGATGTTATGCAGCGCAACGGCCTGGCGGCCGCGATCGTTGAGTTCCTTGAACCGCGCCAGCGCGTCGCGAAAGGCTTCAAGGGCGCTTTCGTCATCGCCTGCCGCCTGATGCAGGCTGCCGATGTTGCCGATAGCGGCAGCTTCCGTGCGTCGATCGCCGGCCTTTCGCGCCACCTGCAGCGCCTCGCTGAACGCCTCGAGTGCACGGTCGTACTCGCCCCATGATTCGTACAGGCGAGCCATTCGGTTCAGGGTGACTGCCTCGTTGCGAGTGTCGCCAATCCTGCGTGCAATCGTGAGGGCTTCGGTGTACTGTGCCGCGGCTTTGTCGGGCTGCCCGAGTGTGTGGTAAACAGCGCCCAGCTGGCTCATCGTCTCGACGATCCGGGCCGGCTCACCGAGCTGACGGTACAGTGTGAGTGCCTGTTCCAGGTACTGGAGTGCGCGCCGATTGTCTCCGAGCGATCGGTAGGTCGCACCAAGAAGATTGAGCGCGCCGGCCTCACCCGATGGGTCAGCAGACGACTGCCACAGCGGAATCGACTGCTCGAGTCGCGCGACGGCCTGGCGCAGGGATTCTGCCGTATCTTGCGAGCGCAGTCGTTCGGCCTCGACAACCAACGCTTGCGCGGCGACTCGGTTCTTTTCCCCGGTTTCGGGAGACTGTTCGTGCGGAGCTGCAGCCGTCATCACGAGGCAGGCGGCCACCACAGCGCCCGACACTCTGGCACAGGGGAGCAAACCGACACGGCAGCGGTGCATGTGTCCCCTTCTACCGGAAGCCGCACAATCTGTTCGCCGGGCGCCCCGCGCGGGCAGGCGAGGCGCCCTTGCGGATGCCGCAACCGGTCTGACCGGAGAATGTAGGACCGGCTGCCGCGGTGCGGGAGTTCCGCTCGGTGGACCTAACCCGGGAGACACTTGTGTTGACATGTGGGGACGGGCCTTCAGGCCCGTTCTGGCGGGGTCTGAGACCCCGCCCCACAACAACAGAAGTGAACTCCGTGATTAGTGGTCCGATCGCCCTACCCTAAGTGGGAAAGACCTGCAAAACGTTTCAGTAGACCGTGTCCCTACCTCGTACGCCGCGCGCGTCGGGCCGCCAGCCACGCGACACCGACGGCGAGAAGAGCGCTCGTAACTGGTTCAGGAACCGTGGCGGTCTGCATGAGAATCCGCGTGCCATCATCACTCGAGAGCGAGAACGGCTCGGCGAAGAAATCGCTGAAGGGCGTTCCGTCGAGCAGGTAGTTCACACCCGGAATGAGCACGGCACCCGGTACGGGGAAGTGGGTCCACGACGTATTGGCGCTCGACAGCACCTTCGATCCACTGAACACCACCGGCCCGTCGAGCGAGCCTCTTCGAACGTCGAAGGACCAATTGATCGGATCGTACCGGAAAGATCCGTGAGGCGGGGGCGGCACGTGGGGACCGCTGAAATCCGTAAAGACCATCGTGCCACCGGAGGGTGTCGTTGTCTGCAGGGTTAAAAAATGGATGTCGAGCCCGAACCCCATGTCGATCGCGATCTCACTCCGCAGCTGCATTGCGAGCAAGAGAACAGGCACCAGATCCATAGGCGCGTTGGCATCGTCGAGCCGCTCGATGATGGTGTCGGCATTGAATGTCGGTACCGCACCGGCACCAAAATCGAACGTGCCGAGCGGAACGCCGACGAAAGGAACCAAGCCCAGGCCCGGGAGGTTCACCGCGGTGCCGGGCAGCGGGTCGGACAAATCGAACCCGCGTGCGATGATGTCACTCGCGTCAGCAGGCCGCGGTACCGCCGCGACGACGATCAGCGTCAGCAACGCCGCGCCGACGCGGCTCAATAAGTTGTTCTGCAACCTTCCGCCGCGGATGCCACACTCGAACACCGAGGACCTCCCGCAAGCAAGCCGCGAACATGAGGCCGTGGAGCACGATTCGGCCGTCGGGAGAGGGGCAGACTGTACGGCCGAACCGCAACCGTGTCAAGCGCGCCGAAGCGCGCTGTCAAGCAAGAGAACGCGCCTACATGCCACGGCGCTCGCACGCCGGACAAACGGACGCGATCAAGAAGCAGGAGCAGTCACGAGCAACGAGCTATGGAACGAGCCACGTTGCCGCAGAGAATCCCGCTAGTCGTGACGCAACGCGAGGAGCGGGTCGGTGCGCGTCGCGCGCGTGCCCGGCTCGAGACGCAGCGCGGCTCGCCGGCCTGGACCTCTCGCTGCAGCCGGTGACGCCGAGCGAAGCTGCTCTTCGCAACACCGTTCGTAGCCACGACAGCTCGGCGATCTACTCCACGCGCAACGCCAGCATCGGTTCGACTCGCGCAGCGCGTAAGGCGGGGATCAGGCCAGCCAGGCTCGAGCGTATCAATCCGGAGCACCGGCAGCTGAGGAGCCACTTCACGAAGGGCGGCGCGAGCGAGGGCAGCCACTGCCATCCGATCGCCATTGGTACGAATCGCCAGACACATGCCGAAAAGGGTGGGACTACGTACATCGACGGTGCCGTTCTGCGTCAGTCTTGAGTCGCGGGTTTCCGGCGGGGCCGCTGTTTCGCAGAGACCGAGCGGACGATGAGTCGACCGCGTCCGGTTGTGGGCAGAGGTGTCTTTGCCTGTTTGATCGCGGCGGCGACGAGCGCTTCGACCTCAGGTCGCGCGAGCTCGCTCGCAGACTGCAGTCGGATGAACCGCGTCTGGTTGCCAGAGCCCTGGAGAAGCCGCTCCGGATCGGGCAACCGCGCGCCATGAATGAAGCAAAGGCCGATGCCATTCGCGCGGGCGGCGATGGAGATCATGGCGTCCGAAGGCCGTTCGGTAGGGGAGTACCCGATGACGAAAAAGTTGTAATTGTCGTAGACGAGTTCGTTAGCTGTGGGCAGCCGCTTGCGCACGGCTCTTCTCACCGCACGAATCAGCTGTTGGTCTTTCTCTCCAAACTTGGCGATGAATGACGCGACCTGCGTCTGCGGGTTGTCATCCGGGGCACGCCTGGATGCTGCTCGCATCACGTCCCTCCTGAACCGACGCGAGTATACATTGAGTGGTTTATGCCTGCGTTCCGTCGCCGATGAGCCGCGGAGAATCTGGCAAATCAGGACCATGACGGTCTACGAAGGTGGGGCCGTCACATCGTGGCAAAAGTCCGAGTTTTCTTCGGAACGATCGTCGCATTCCTCGTCATGTCAGTCGGCGTACTCGCGCTGAGCATCGCGCCGTGGTTCGCGCTCGGCCTCGACGCGGTCCTGAAACCTGGGCTCTTTGCCACTACGGCGGCGTTCAATATCTACGCGGTGTTTGTCGGAATACTCGGTGCACTCTTTGGCGGCTGGCTGTGTGCCAGCATCTCACGGTCGAGAGTCGCCGTGGTGTTGCTGGCGACGCTCGCCTGCGCCGGTGGTCTTGCGAATGCCGCCGCTCAGAGTCGCAAGCCGGAGCCGGGCGTGCGTGTGACCGGTGTGACGGTCGCTCAAGCCATCTCCATTCGCAAGGAGCCCGCCTGGTTTACGCTCTTGATACCCTGCGCCGGCTTTGTCGCAATCCTGGTTAGCGGCCACCGTGCGTTGAACCGGTAGCGTCATATGCGACGCGCTTTCTCGGTCTGATGACACTTGAGGGCATTCTCACAATGGCCGCCTAGGTCGGAGGCCGTGACCCGCGCTTTCTTCCTCGACGGATGAGCCACTGGGGGCGCCCTCTCCTCGGGACGCCGGGTGCTCCGCGCATGCCCAGCCTCATCTAACTGCAGCACGGGAATCTGGCCCCCCGCGGCGAGATCTGGAGCGTGTACTCACAGATCTGAAGCGAAGCGATCGAGCGGGCGACGAAACGAGTAAAGAGATCCGTCCTACGTAACCCGGCTGTTGCCACAGTGCGCAAAAAACGGCCGGGACGCCGCGCCGCCGTTCGGGCAGCACCGTTGCTATCTCTCCGGCGAAAGGAGCACAAACGCCATGAGGAAGTTGCGACTGGCCGTCCTCTCCGGCGCGCTGGCGGTGATTGGTGCATGCGGCGGTGGATCCTCCACTCCTGCGCCGTCGCCGAGCCCGACGCCGACGCCGACGCCGACGACCACGACCGCCAACGTGAGCATTCCCGTGGGCGCGCGAACCGCCGGCAGCGCGGCTTACATGCCGAATCCGGTGATGATCACCGCGGGGTCGACGGTCACCTGGACGAACAACGACACGATCCCGCACACGTCGACGAGCGACAGCGGCGCGTTCGACTCGGGCAACATCGCCCCCGGCGCGAAGTTCAGCTTCACGTTCAACACGCGCGGCACGTTCCCGTATCACTGCACGTTGCACACCGGGATGGTGGCGTCAGTGGTCGTACAGTAGGAGTCGGCCGCTCGTCGCCCGTTACAAGCGGATCCCCGCCGCATGGGCGGCAGCCAGCGCACCGGCGACGTGCCCGCACCATTGCACGACTGATTCGAAGGGAGGGTATTCTGGCGCCAGTGCCCGCAGCGTGCGACCTTTGATGAGCTCCATCACGATGAAATGACCGATCGCGGCCTCGCCACTATCGTGAATCGTCACGATGTGCGGGCGCCGTCTGAGATTCGGCGAGCACGGATGAGCTGTTACGCACCGCCGGCAAAACCGCCAACATGAGGGCGACAAACAATACTGCCTTCCCGAGATCGAAGTTTCGCTCAAGGTCTCAGAATGTGGGGCCATTTCGGCTTTTGGATCTGAGCCCCGCCATCGCCGCAGTCTGGCTCGCTTCGGTCCAGGTGCTTTGTGCGCACGTCGCCGTGGCGCAGGACGATCGGCCGTATGTCGTGGTCCTCGATCGCGACATGACGCCTGCAGCCGGCACCACCGATCTCCTGACGATCGAGCGGGGGGCCGCCGACCTCGAGGATCGATGGCTGGCGCCGTCGCGCTTCGACGAATCGACGAAGGCGAAGCACGTGCTCGGGATCGCCTACCGCCTCGGAAAGTGGTACGGCTTGGACCTGCCGCAGGACCACTTCCTCATGGTGCTGGGGCATGAGGTGTTCGGCCACGGCGCGCGTCTGCGCGAAATCAACGCGCACGGCATCAGCTACGGCTTCGACGTGCCGATCCCTTACGGCCCCGGCGGCTACGCGGTTGGTCCTGTCGCAGTCGATCCGGCCCGTCGGCGTCGGCCTTTTCATCGGCGGCGGTTCAGCCGCCGGACTGGCCGCGGTCCTGCTGGCGACACCGGCCGCCGCCGGCATCGGGAAGATCGTTCACGTTCTCGATCCGCTCTCTTACGCCGTGAGTCTGCTGATCATCATCGCGGCCTGCCTGGTGGCCGCCTCGATTCCAGCCACGCGCGCCGCGCGCCTCGATCCGACGCAGACGCTCCGCCAGGAATAAGCCGACGCAGACCTAAGCTTCTCGCCTCGCGCCATCAACCCGCGTCAATCCTTCGCCGCGACCTGGCCGGCTCGGCTCTCGGGTTGTAAATCTGACGTGGCTGCAGGCGTCACTTCACGTTGCGGCCCGCGTGCTGGCTCCCTCCGCAGAGGCTTCTGACACGTCGATGGCTTCTTCCCGCCCGCGAGAATCGATTAATAGCCAGGCCGAGACAGCCCGGCCGTTCGCTTGCGCGTTTCGCCAGCTGCCCGGCGCCGCTTGCCTCAGCGATGCAAACCGACACGCGCGCGACCCTGACGCGGCCTTCGATGAGCCGAATGGCGCCCTGAAACGCAGCCTAGAGTCGTACATCCAACGTTGATTTCAGCCGCTCTTCGAAGATCTCCCGTGCAGATCGCACAACCTTGCTTTGCCTGAGGCGAGCGAGCTCCTCATCGTCCAGCATCTGGCTCGCAAATTCGCGGCCGATCGCGTCGCGATCGCTCATCGCCGACCACCGCTTCCAGTGCCAGGCGAGATCATCGTAGTAACACGCCGGGTTCTGGGTCAGCTCTGCGCGGATGTTGTAGAGCTTTCGCGCGAACCGCTCCGCCGTCGAAAAGGGCACGTGGGCGATGAGCAGATCTGCTGCCGCAAACCGCCTGATGGATTGGTCCGCCGATTGTTCACGTACGTCATGAGACCCGGGAGCAAGGCCCGCAATCGCGAGCGGACGCGCCATGACCTTCGCTCCTGGCATCAGTGTGATGAACGGAACCTCCGGATGGTTCTCGACATATTGTCGAAAGTGCGAAGGCATTGTCGTGAACAGAAGGAGATCGTCGTGACGCTCCAGCCATAACGTGGGCGGCATCGATCGCTGGCGCGAGGTCAGGCCAACATTGAAGCGATCGACGGCAAGGACATCGCCTTCGAGCAGGCAGCGGCAGTCGCGCAGCGACCCTGACGCCGGAATCCAGAATTCGTCGGCATCCAGGAAGAGGACCCAGTCGGCGCCGGTCGACGCCGCGAGCGCCGCCTCTCGAACGGACCACGTGTCGTAGTCGGGGACGGTCGAGACGTCCACTGATTCCACCAACACATCACCGGCTCGGTGTTCATCCGCAAGGATGTCGAGTGTGCCGTCAGTGGACCCGTAATCCGAGACGACGATCTGATCGACGCCGATGTTTCGAAGGTGCGAAATGCAGGGGCCGATGAGCTCGGCCTCATCCTTGACGCCCACAAGGGCCGCGAACTTCATCGCTCGGTGTCGCGGGCCGCAAGAATCGCCTTGACCTCGTCCGCATGCTCACAGGCGTGAGCGACGATTGCTGCGATCTTTGCCGCGTCATCGCGCGTCAGTTGCAGGCCGGTCGGCAGCTGCATGACAGTTCGGCATAACTTGTCGGTGATCGGCAGGTTCCGATGTGCCGACCGGTCGTAGGGCGGCGAGCGATGGCAGCCCGGGAAAAAGTACCGGCGTGCCACGACGTTTTCGGCGGCCAGCACCCGGCGAAGCGCCTCGGACCCGATAGCCGCTGTCTCCGATACAGAAAGGACGGCGTAGTGATCGCACCTCGCGCAATCGGGCCGGCACTCCTGCAGGGCGATGCCGTCGAGTCCGGCTAGGCCCTGACGGTACGCCCCGTGAATGTCGCGGTCGTGCGCATGCAGCCGGTCGTAGCATTCGAGATTAGCGAGCGCCATGGCGGCGGAGAACTCGTTCATCTTGGCGTTGATGCCGATGCCGCTCACGGTGTCCTCGCCTACGAACCCGAAGTTTCGCAGCAGGCGCACGCGTTCGGCCAGGCCGCGATCGTTGGTGGCTACCATGCCGCCTTCAAGACCGTTGATCGACTTGGTCGCGTGCAGGCTGAACACTTCCGCGTCACCAAACCCGCCAAGGCGAACGGAACCGTAGCTGCTGCCGGTGGCGTGCGCAGCGTCGAACAGCAGTGGCACGTCACGACGATGGGCGACCCGTTGCAGGCCTTCGACGTCGCATGGCTGCCCCCAGATGTGCACACCCAGGATGCCTCCGGTCGCGCTCGTGATCGCATCCTCGACACACTGGGGGTCGAGGGTGTGTGTTTCGCGAGACACGTCGCAGAACACCGGCCGCAAGCCGATCCAGGCCAGCGCATGTGCTGTGCCGATGAACGTGAACGACGGCATCAGGATCTCGCCGGTCATCCCGAGCGCCCTGGCGGCGAGCTGGAGGCCGAGCGTGGCATTGGCAACGGCGACACAGTGCTTCACACCCTGGAATGCAGCGAAACGCGCTTCGAGCTCCTGCACCAGGGGACCATCATTGGTGAGCCAATTGCGCCGCATCGCCGAGACAATCAGCGACGCGGTCCTGTCCGGTTGCAGAACGTTAGGCCTGCCTGTCATGAGAGCGGTCGCGAAGGCCGGAACACCGCTCACGAGCGCGAGTTCGCAGCCCGACCGTACCAATGTAGATCGCAAGGAAGCACCCATCATGTGAACGATGCGACGAGTGTATCCGCAGACCTCCGGCTCTGCAATCGCGACGGCACTACGCTCGAATTCGTCACGGCTTTCGGCGCCTACTCGCGAAAGGTCCCGCACGCCGCCAAGCGCGGTAAGCCGGGAACCAGGTTTCGCCAGGCGACACGAAGGCGTCCTCAATCAGGCGACGGTAGAGATCGGGTCGATAGATCTGCCGAACCGCATGAAGAACGCGCTCCTGCCCTCCGAACTTCGCCTTGAACTGGAAGAGGCCATCACCATGACGTACGCCGCCGCCGAGATTTAGCCGGCGCACGCCCATCTCGCGGAGCCGAAGCATACCGGCGTACAACAGCAAGGTCTGCAGGCCACGCGCGGTGCTGGTGCTGGCGCCAAGGTGATACTCTGCCTGATCGTCGCGCTGCAGGAACAGCGCGCACGCCTCGATTCCGTCGCCCGCGCTCGCGCCGAGCACGACACTTTTGGGGTCGCGAATCCAACGGCGCAACGTCCGCTCCGAATAGGCGTAATTATCGTGTGCCTGCACCCGCACCATGGTCTCTCGGTACAGCCGGACAACAGCCTCTTCGATGAGGTGTCGATCCTCGCAGAGCCTGGCTCCGGCCGCCTTCACGCGCTTTAGCTTGCGACGCACGATCGTTGACGCGCCCGCAAGAAGGTCGCTGGCGTGCAGGTCCACGACGAAAACCGAGTTTCCGGGATCGGCGCTCGGCACGCGGGAGAGATCCGTCTCGGGATGCAGTTGCAGGTAGCCGGCAACCCACCCTCTCGAGCGGGCATAGTCACTCCATCCATCGAGTAACACGGGATCCGGGTCGAACCAGGCCGCGCCGGAGACCGTCGTGATCGTGGTAATGTCCAGCGTACCGGCCCAGCCGCGTTCGACGAATGGCATGATCAGCAGGGAGCCCGCGTTCGAAATCCGAGCAAGGTTGGGAGCCGGACCCGAATCCGCCAGCGCCGCGCAGAACTCCCAGGCGTGCGACGGCACACGGCTCTCGCCGGCAGCCGCCTCCCATCGCGCTCGATCCGCGAGCGGAATCACGACAATGTCGCCAGCCATCGTTGCGATCCGGATGAGCCCAGCGAGCGATGCAGATGCCATGCGGTGAGGCAGCGGAGTACGAGGACATCGCCGACTTCTACGATGACATGGTCGGCGACCGCACCGCTCACATCGCGTTTTATACCAGTCTTGTCGGCGCGGGACAGGCGTCGGTGGTGGACCTGGCGTGCGGGACCGGCGTGATAACGGCAGCAATGGCCACCGCCGTGCGAACGAAATCGCCACTGGCAGCGCACCGCGTGTCGGGCATCGACGGCTCCGCGCGGATGCTCGCCCGTGCCCGCATGCTGGATCCCACGATTGCGTGGATGCAAGCCGATATCAGACACGTCCCGCCATTGGAACCTTTCGACCTCGCTCTGTGCAGCTTCCACAGCCTGCAGGCGTTCGACAGCAAGGGCTTCGCACTCGTGCTCGGGTCGGCGCGGCGACTCCTGCGAACCGGTGGAAGACTCGCGTTCGACATTTATCAGCCGAACCGTTCGGCGATCGTCGCAGCGCCGCGCACGAGAATCGTTCGCTCTTATACCGACGCGCATGGTCAGCGCCTGAACGTCCACGAACTTTCTAGCTTCGATATCGGTGCGGACGTGTATTCGCTGTATTGGACTCTGTGTGAGGCGGATGCTCCCGGCAAGGACCCGCGTGCCGGATGCCACTTCCGGTTCTGGCAGCACGATCCGGAATTCGTGAACGCTGCCCTCCTCGACGCCGGGTTCGCCGTGTCCGAGCGCTACGGGGATCTGGACCGAAGCCCATTCGACCATGCTGCCAAGCGGCAGGTGCTCGTCTGCGAAGCCGTGTAGAGTCAGTTGCCCTGTTCCTGTGCCGTCGAGCGACGTGCCGCCAGCTGTGCTCTCGACGCCGCGTTCAAGCGCGTGTTCAGGATCTCGCGAACAGCATCCGGCGAATTCCACATCAACGTATCGAGAATCGAGAGCGAGGGCTCGAATCGGTAGCCAGGGGTATCGTACCGCCACGTCACTGAGCTCAGAATCGTTAGGCCAATACCATGGGCAGCGAACTTTGCCGCGTCGTAGAGATCGCGACCGCCCGGCGCGTTGACGTATTCGGTCGCGTGGAGTGCTTCGCCCAGCCGCAGCCCCCAGTCGCTTGGCTGGTCGATCGGTCCCAGCTTCACGTTCATCTCCGAAAGAAAGCGGGATGTGAGTGGGATGCCCACGAACCGGCACGTCTTCTCGAGGATCGCCACATTCAAACGTGACACCGACGTCTCCTCCACGGCAAGGCAGTCGCGCACGAGCGCCAGCACCGGCTCGAAGTGGGGTGCGTGACGGCGGTAGTGGAGAAGCTGTCCCTCGATGCGGCGACGCCACGCGCTGTCGTCGGCGATCAGGATGTCCGCGATCGGGGTGTCGCGACGATGCTTGCGGACGGGCATCGTGATGTACGTCCAGCCCTCGACCGGATGAAGGATGCGGTTGCGATTGATCCAGCCCCGACGAATGTACTGTGCAGTGTCGAACGCGACCCAGCAATCGGCGCGGTACAGCAGCTCGAAGTACCCCAGATAGGGAAAGAAGTACGGCTGCATCAAACCGAGGACCACGGAGTGCTCAGGCCTTCGCCACGCAATCCACGAGGCGCTTGGCGGTGCCCGCGCCGATGGTCGGCTCGAGATAGACGTAGACGGTGAACTCGTACAGGGAGTAGTCGTGCCTCACCACCACATGCCGGCTGATCTCCCGCGACAGAAAGCCGAGCACTCTGTCCAGGGACACATGGAACAGATCGGCACGCTGCGAGTCCACATGCATGGACATCGCGTTGAACGCCAGGCCTACCCTGGTCCTCGATGCCACGCGACGCACGAGCCGGCACATGTAGTCGAACATCTGGTCGTCGCTCAGACGGCCGCGATACGTGAAGATGCCGTTCATCACGACGTAGTCGAAGACGGGAACCGTTGCATCGTCATCGAGCAGATCGACCTGGTAATAGGTCACCTCGGGAAATTTGCGCCGTGAAAGCTCCAGGAACGAGGGAGAAACGTCGAGTCCACTGTAGCCGATGCCGTTCAACCTTCGCTGGCGGATGAACTCGTAGAAATGAGAGGCTCCGCAGCCGAAATCGAGCAACGTTACATCGCTGGCCGACCGCAACAGGTCGAGCATGATCCGATAGCGAAGCTCCGCGTCGTTGCGTAGCCAGCCGACTCCGGGCGCACTATCCCCGTACAGCCTCAGGCAACCTTCCCACGCGGCGACGATGGATGCGTAGGGCTTGTCGGTCATGCTGGCCGATAAGCGTAACCCAAGACTGCTGGGAGACAGTCATCTGCGGCTCGAGTGCATTACGCGCCTCAGAACCTCAGAATGAGCCCGGCCGAGCCCCGGGCGAAATCGAGCCTGTCCGTTCGCTCGATGACGTCGATAAAGTCCACGGCGCTGAACGTGCGGAAGTAACGAAGGTCGCCACGCACGCCGACGTGAGTCCCGAAGAAGAGCATCACGCCACCGCCAATGTCCCATGCGGCTTTGCTGTTGTCGAGGCTCAGGACATCGCCGAACGCGTCGACTTTGGAGCGAATCACGCCGAGGCCCACCAGCGCATAAGGACGAACGCCGATGCCTTTCTGGCCGCCGAACGGAATGCCGATCAGCAAATTGCCCGTCGCGGTCAGAACGCTGCTGCCACCGAGGTCGGTCTTACCGAAGAAGTCTGGACTGCGTGCGATATCCGCCTCGAGACCGAGAACCCCTCCGCCCATATAGGCCAAGCTCACACCCCAGTCGAAGCGCTCCGCGCCGATCGCATCCGAAAGCTCGTTCCCCGACTTGCCGCCGAAGTTGGCGCCAACGAACGGGATGATCATGCCATCGGCTCGCGCCGCGGCAGGCGCCATGACTCCGAGCAGCAGGCTCAGTGCGAGCGTTCGTCGGAATGACATGCGGTCCCCTTTCACGAACGACCTGCGTACGCAGGGTTACAACTCTTACTCTTACACGGAAGAGGCCAGTCGAGCGAGCGCGAGCGACTGTCGTTGAATTCACGGCGGGTCCTCGGACGGCCGCCCAGCACTCCGGGTTCGGACATTCACGCGTGTTCTCTGCACGGGCCACTCGCATTTGATTCAACCTCATCCGTGATACGTTATTCGAGCTCAGAGCGTTCCGAACAGGCCATCAGTGTGTCCAACCTGGCGGCTTGATGTTCAGATTCGCTCGAGCCCCGGAGGTTTGATGAGAGACATCATTGCTTGGATAGTCGTGTTGGGCGGAGTTGTTGCCACGGCGCCATCGTCAGCGCAGACGAAACCGGCGTCGTCAACCGCGACCGATGTGTACCACGTGCATTTCACCAAGGCGGTTCCCGGACAGGCGGCTGCGCTTGGCAAGGCGCTCATGGCACCTGACAAGTCCTCGTCGATGCCCGAGCACTTCGTCGTATTCCGTCATCTCGAAGGCGACGACTGGGACTACGCGGTCATTCAGCACCTGGGCCCGAAGACCGAGGTGAGTGCGGCAGCGCCGGCTCCTCCGGATGCGGTACGGAATCTCAGGGCGTGGCATGACGACACGTTCGTAAGCGGGCCATCATGGGCGGACTTCACGAGCCAGATGGGAATCGGTGGATCAGCGACCGCGGCGGGCTCGATCTATATTGTGGGCGTCCACCGCACCGTACCAGGCCATCGCGAACAGCTCGAGAAGGCACTGAGCGCACCGGCACCATCGAGCAAGATTCAAACTGGTAATGTCTTGCTCCAACACCTGGAAGGGGGCAACTGGACTTTCGCGACCATCACTCGGTACAACTCGTGGCAGGACCTCGCCAGCGAACGCGGGGCCGCGATGTCCGCGGCCCCCGCGGCGGGCGGCTGGGCCGACGTTCGCGAGCATTCCGCGTTTCATCGCGACACGATCGCGGATCGGATCTATCCGGCCAAGTAGAGAAGGCTCGTTTCGTCAGAGGTCGGAGTCGGTTCCCGGCCTCTGACGAAAGACTGACCACGAAACGGAATTGAAGAGCGGTCATGGCGATCAACACCCCATCGGCGCGTGCAGCGGCTCTCGTGATTGTTGTGGGCGTGTCGGCAGCGGGTCTCGTGGCGCAGACGGTGGTGAAGCTGCCGAAGAACAAGTACACGCCAACGCAGGACGTGGAGCTCGGTCGCGAAGCGGCCGCCGAAGTTCGCCAGCAGTATCCCATCATCCAGGACGAGCGAATCGCTCGTTATCTCACGAAACTTGGCGATCGACTGGTCGCGGCCGCCCCGTCGGATCTCAAGGAACCCGTCTACGAGTATTCGTTCACGCCGGTGAATCTGAAAGAGATAAATGCCTTTGCGCTCCCGGGTGGACCGATGTTCGTTCACCGTGGCATGTTCGACGCCGCAGCGTCCGAAGGAGAGGTCGTCGGCGTCATGGCGCACGAGCTGTCGCATGTCCTGCTTCGTCATGGAACCGCCAATGCGTCCAAAGCGCAGAATCCCTGGTTGCAGTTGGGTCAGCTCGCCGGCGCGGTCGGCGGCGCAGTCGTCGGAGGGGCAGCGGGAGGGGCGATCGCGCAGGGCAGCCAGTTCGGACTGGGCACGTTGCTCTTGCGATACAGCCGCGACTTCGAGAAGCAGGCGGATCTCCTGGGCTCGCAGATCATGGCGCGCGCCGGCTACGACCCGCGAGCGCTCGCTCATATGTTCGAAACGATCGAGCGCGAATCGAAAAGTGGTGGCGGTAGCGGCCCGCAGTGGATGAGCAGCCATCCAAATCCCGGCAACCGGACGCAATACATCAACCAGGAAGCAGGCCTCCTGACGATCGCGACCGCCGCCGATGCAAGCGAATTCGCGCCGATCAAGTCGGCGTTTGCATCGTTGCCGCCGGCGAAGTCGATGGCCGATCTGGCCCGGTCGGGCGGGTCAGGGGGCGACGCGCCTCAATCCGTCGGAACCCCCGGGCAACCCGTACCGCGACCCTCGTCGCAATACCGGGACCTCAGTGGTGGAAAAGTGTTTCAAGCGTCAGTTCCGGCCAATTGGACGAGTCTCCCCTCCAAGAGCGCGATCAAAGTCGTCCCGCAAAATGGATACGGTCAACTCAACGGACAGACGGTTTTCACCCACGGCATCGAGTTCGGCGTAACGAAAGCCGGATCGCGCGATCTACGGGAAGCGACGAACGCCTGGCTGCAGGCCGTCGCGCAGGCCAATCCCGAGCTTCGCGCGGCCGGGACGCAACAGGCAATACGGATGTCGCAGCGTTCTGCCCTTGCAACGCCGCTCGTCAATCTGTCGCCGCTTGGCGGCCAGGAACGCATCGCCGTCTATACGACGTTCCTCGTCGATGGGAGCCTGTTCTATTACCTGACGATCGTGCCCGAGACCGACGCCGAGGCTTTTCAGGAGACATTCCGTCGCGTCGGCGAGTCCATCCGGTTGACGGAAGTGCGTTGACGACACACGCCGGGCAACTCCACCGCTCCACGTCAACACCGAGCGCGTGAAACGCGGAGCGTAGTCGCGAATCATCCGCACGATCCCAGCCCCCACAGCTCACCTTTCGAACGCTCGATATCGAAGAGGAGCGACCTACGTGCTGTGGTAGTAGATGGCACACCCGGTTAGATTTAGAGGAACTGGGGGCGTGTCCTTCCGTCGGTGCTGGCGAATCCTGGCAGGCCGGCTTAAATAAGACGGCCTGATGGGAAATGGCAAATGGGAGATGGCAAAACGTATCGGGTTTTCCCATTTCCGATCTCCCAATCTCCATTCAGGATGTGTTTTTCAGCATCCTGCTGGGAATAATCCGTCCGCGTGGCGCCGCCAACGGCGACGCTCCGTATGCGTGAAGAGGCTCTGATGAGAATGCAGGTGCGCGCCTGTCTGTTAGTCCTCGTATCAATGCTTGCGGTACCCGCGTTCGCGCAGACCCCCAACACGGCAACGATCGTCGTCGTCGTGGTCGACCAGACGGGCGCGATCGTCAGCGACGCGAGGGTGACGCTCGTCAACAGCGCGACCGGCGCGACTCGTGACGTGGTAACCGGCGCCAATGGCTCGGCGGCGATCACGGCGGTGCCGCTGACGGGCACCTACACCATCAATGTGACCAGGACGGGCTTCACCGCCGACGCGGTCACGGGCCTCACGCTGCGCGCGGGGGAAGCGGCGACCGTCAAGGTCAGGCTCGTGGCGAGCGGCGGGGAGACCGGGGTGACCGTCTACGGCACGACACGAGGAGTGCGCGCGGACGCGCAGATCGGCCAGCGGATGGACAGCGCCGCCATCGACGAGACGCCGATCCTCGGGCGCAAGATCGGGAACCTGCCGCTGTTCAACGCGGCGTTCCGCCAGGGAAAGGGCACGGGTGACCTGTTCGTCAACACGCCGTACTTCATCACGGCCGCAGGCAGCCGGCGAACGACCACATTCATGCTGGATGGCGCGAGCAACGACGAAAGCTGGGGACGCCAGACGATGCTGGCGACCGTGCCGGTCGGAGCCGTTCAGGAGATCTCGGTCCTGTCGAACGCCTTTTCAGCGGAATTCGGATGGACCGCCGGGCCCGCGCTGAACATCGTGACCAAGGGGGGCACGAATGCGCTGCGCGGCGAAGCACTCTACATGGCGCGTCCCGGAAGCTGGCAGGCGAAGACCTTTTCGACCGATGGGGTCTGCGCGCCGTCGGTCCCGAGCTGCGTGACGCCCCCGACGCTCACGGCGATCAACCCCACGGACGTGCCGGATGAATTGGATCAGATCTCCGGTTCGATTGGCGGGCCGATCGTCAGGGACAAGACGTTCTTCTTCGCGACGGCCGACTACACGATGCAGGATCGTACGACGTTCCTCTCGCCCACGCTGCCGGCATTCGTCCTGCCGCCCGACGGCAGCCTCACATACGTGGGCCATTACAGGCAGACGCTCGTCAACGCGAGGGTGGATCACAAGCTCACGCCGACGCAGACGTTGATGGTGCGGGCCAACGTCGATCGCATGCACGACACGAATCCGAACGACGCCGTCGTCGGCACGAA
>Ga0114129_10005043_pt1 | contig 18585 bp, 14 predicted proteins | sample RhiMetdeltSRZDD1_FD_80071 | JGI IMG/M metagenome (GOLD analysis project Ga0114129, IMG submission 80071) | Populus rhizosphere microbial communities from Tennessee, USA - Rhizosphere MetaG P. deltoides SRZDD1 (version 2) (version 2) | ecosystem: Host-associated > Plants > Roots > Rhizosphere >...
CGCATCCGGGCGAAGAGCGCCAGGTTCTCCTCGACGGATCGATCGCGGTAGGGGCTGTTCCGTCCCGGCTCGGTCAGTGTGCCGCGGTACGCGCGAACCTCGTCGGCATTCAAGCTGTCGACATAGGCGTGCCCCTGCTCGATTAGCGTGACGGCAAACTGGTACAGCCGCTCGAAGTAGTCGGACGCGTAGAGCTCGGCGTTCCACTTGAAGCCAAGCCACTCGACGTCTTCCCTAATCGCGTCGACATACTCGACGTCTTCCTTGGTCGGGTTCGTGTCGTCGAAGCGGAGGTTGCACGTGCCGCCCCGCTCGTCGGCGATCCCGAAGTTCAGGCAGATGGACTTCGCGTGTCCGATATGCAGATAGCCGTTCGGTTCAGGCGGAAACCGCGTCGCCACGCGCCCATGGTGCTTCCCGGACGCGAGATCCTCGTCCACGATGCCGCGGATGAAGTCGAGGGGCGGGGACGCGGCGGCCGTTCGATGGTCGTCGCTCATGGCCTCGCTTCTTATTTTATGCCGGGCCGCGCGGCCCTGTCGCTACGGCTCCGCTTTCCAGCGCGCGGCGATCTTCTTGCCCTCTTCTCCGGGTACCCAGACGACGATGGCTTTGGCGCCCCCCGGTCCCGTTTTGTGCCGGACCGAATCGGGCGGCTTCACGTAGCCGGTCATGCCCGCCTTGAGGATGTGGCTCTTGCCGTTGACGACGTGATCGAGTTCGCCCGAGACAACGTAGAACATCTCGATGGCGCCGTGCTTGTGATCGCCCGAGTCGCTGTTCGGTGGAAACGTGATCTCGCCGAGCGTCACTTCCGAGCCGACGTTCGACTCGTCGAGGAAGAGCTTGAGGGTGGTGCCGCCAGGGGCGCGATAGGTCGGGCCATCCGACTTGCCGGACTGCGCCTCGCCTCGCGTCGCGAGACAGAGCAGAACCGCCGCCGCGAACGCACTGAGTCTGATCATGCCAACAGTGTAGCCAATCGCGCGACGGTCAGCTCGCCGGCATGGGATACTCGAAGGTCGGCGGCGCTCAAGTCGTGTCGTTCGGTCAGCGGGTGAGGAATCGCGACCGTTTTCATCCCTGCCGCGCGGGCGGCCGCGACACCGGGAGCCGAATCCTCGACGGCGATGGATCGCGTGGGGTCTGCGCCGAGGCGCCGGGCCGCCTCGAGATACGACTCAGGCGACGGCTTCCTGTTGACGACGTCATCGCCGGTGACAATGGCGCCGAAGAACGACGTCAGCTCGAGCTGCTCAATCCCCGGCACGACCCAGCGGGCCGGTCCCGACGAGGCGATCGCGCGGGGCACGCCAGCCTCTGCAAGGGCTTGCAGCAGCTCCCGGATCCCGCGCATCGGCTCCCGTGGAACGATCTCCTGACAAATCCGTCGCTGCTCGCGCTCGAATGCCTCGCGATCGAGTGGGCGGCTCGACCGTTCGCATAGCGTCGCGTGCCAGCGGTCGCCGAGACCCTCCGTCCACGTCCCGATCTGTCCGCACCACTCGTCGCGCGTGAGCTCGACACCGCATTGTGCGAAGACCTGCCGGTGGGATTCGAACTCAGGAGTCTCGCTGTCGAGGATCACGCCGTCGAAGTCGAAAATCACTGCGGAAGGAAGGCGCACGAACTCGATTTTAACCGCGGATCGACAACGGAGGTTGACGGAGGGAACGGGATCACACGGAGCAACAGAGGAACGGAGATTGAACGGAGAAGACTGAGCGGTTCGACGGTCGGGCCGCCCGCCCTCTGTTCGACCTCCGTTGCTCCGTTTCTCCGTGTGATTCCGTTTCCTCCGTACCCTCCGTTCACTCGGCGCGGAGCGCGATCATCGGGTCGACGCCCGTGGCGCGGCGTGCGGGGATGTAGCTGGCGAGCAGCGCAACGAGCGCGAGGAAGACCGCCGTGCCCACGAAGCTGAGCGGATCGGTGGGACTCACGTTGTATAGCTGACTCGCGACGACCCGCGTGACGCCGAACGCCGTGACCACGCCGACGACGATTCCGGCGCCGGCTAGCTTCGCGCCGTAGCCGACCACGAGCCTGAGCACGTTCTTCCGACCGGCGCCGAGCGCCATTCGAACGCCAATCTCCTGCGTACGCTGCGAGACGGAGTACGACAGCACGCCGTAGACGCCGACCGACGCGAGCGCCAGCGCGACGACCCCGAAAATGGAGAACATCCACCCGAACAGCCGGAACTGCCAGTACGAGAGGGCGCGTGCGGCATCGCCCGTCTGCTCGTCGAAGATCGCCAGCATCGGATCGGATGCGCGCACCTCGCGCCGGACGGCTTCGGTAATCGACGCCGCCGGCACGCCTGCCACGCGGATCGTGAACCCGGTATTCCGGAACGGATCGTACGGATACGGCACGAACGCGTACGGCGACGGTTTGCCGTCGCGCACGGTGAACAGACGAAAGTCGCCGACCGTCCCGATGACAGTGATCCAATCAGCCTGCGGATCGTTCGTCGGCTTGAAGCGCTGCCCGACCACGTTCGTCAGATTCGGCCACAGGCGCTTGGCGAACACCTGATTGACGATCGCCACTCGCGACTTGCCTGCACCGTCGGCGTCCGTGAAGTCGCGGCCCGACACCACCGGCTGCCCCAGCGTCCGCAGCAGGTGCGGCGTCACGGCCATGTACAACGCGCTCGGCTCCTTGCCGGGTTCGAACGTCGCCCCCTCGGGCACGACGCCGCTGCCGGCCGCGCCACCATTGAACGGCACCATGCGCGAGGCGACTGCGGACTGCACGCCGGGCAGCTGCTCCACGCGTCGCACGATGTCCTCCACGCGCCGGATTCTCGTGTCCGCGTTCGTGTACGCCTCTCCCACCATGAAGATCCGCAGCGTCATCAGCCCTTCGGTCGGCAGCCCCGCCCGCGCCTGCTCCAGATTGATGAACGTGCGCACGAAGAGCGACGCCCCGACCAGCACGACCAGCGCCAGCGCAATCTCGCCGCTGACCAGGACGCTGCGCAGCCGGTTGCGCGCCCCGCTGCCCCCGGCGCCGCGGCCGCCGTCCTTGAGGCTGCTGTGCTGGTCGCCCCGCGCCGCCTGCAGCGCGGGCGCGAGCCCGAACACGATGCCCGTGATCGCCGCGACCGCAATGGTGTACACAACCACGCGCGGGTTCATGTCCCAGTTGATGTAGTACGGAATGTCGTTGGTGGGAACGGATGCCGAGAGCCAGCGCAGGCCGACGGAGGCGATCGCCACGCCGAGCGGCGCGCTGGCCAGCGCGACGATCACGCTTTCCGTGAGCAGCTGGCGGATGATGCGGGCGCGGCCGGCGCCGAGCGCCGTGCGCACAGCGATTTCGCGCTGCCGGACCGTGGCGCGGGCCAGCAGCAGATTGGCGACGTTGCCGCACGCGATCAGGAGCACGAACGTCGCGGCGCCCATCATCGTGAAGACGATCAGCCGCACGTCATCGGGCACGAAATCGTCGCGCAGCGACTTGACGCCGGCGGACCACTCCTTGTCCTCTGGGAACTCTGAAGCGAGCTGTGCGGCGACGCCGACGACGTCTTTGCGCGCCTCGTCCACCGTCACGCCCGGTTTGAGACGCGCGTAGATCCCCAGCTCGCGCGCCGAGCGCGGGCTGCCAGCCGTCGCCGGACCCGCCGGCATCCACATCTGCGCCCGCTCGGGAAACTCGAAGCGCACCGGCATCACGCCGACAATGGTGGCGGGCTTGCCGTTGACCAGGATCGACCGGCCGGCAATGCCGGGGTCCGACCCGTATCGACGCTGCCAGACGCCGTGGCTGATGAGGACGACGTCGGGCGCGCCCAGACGATCCTCATCGTCGCGAAAATGACGGCCCAGGATCGGCTGGATGCCGAGCATCGGAAACAGAGCGGCCGACACGACGGCGCCGTCGAATCGCTCGGCTTCACCGCCGTCGGAGAGCGCGAAGTTCCGGTACGACAGCCCGGCAAGCTGCTCGAACGACCGCGTGCGGCCGCGCCAGTCCTGGAGGTCGAGGTACGAGAGTCCGTTCAAGTCGCTTCCGCTGCCCGCGCCAACCTTGAAGCTGCCTGCCGATACAAGCCGGCCGGCATCCGTGAACGGCAGCGGCCGGATGGCCACGGTGTCCACGACGCTGAAAATCGTGCTGTTGACGCCAATCCCGAGAGACAGGCAGGCGATGGTGAGCGCGGCAAACCCCGGGTGCTTGACGAGCGCACGCACCGCGTACCGGAAGTCCTGAAACAGTGCGTCCATACGGCACTTAGACGTGAGCGGCGGCGGGAAGTTTCGATACAATCCGCGGCATGCGAAGGCTCATCACGGCGCTGGTCCTGCTCCTGGCGGCCGCCGGTGTCCACACCGCCGTCGACGACAGCTCGCCCGCCACGATGATGGCGCGGATCGAAGGCGCCCAGTCCCCCAACCGGCAAGGGCTCGATCCGCTCACGCTTCAGCAGCTGATGGAACGGTTCCACGTGCCAGGCGTGAGCGTGGCGGTCATCCGCGATTTCGAGATTCACTGGACCAAGGCATACGGCACAGCGGATGTGGAAACAGGCGCCCGCGTCGATGCCGACTCTCTCTTCCAGGCGGCATCGATCAGCAAGCCGGTCACGGCGATGGCCGCGGTCCGCGCGGCTCAGGATGGGAAGTTTTCGCTGGACGAGGACATTAATTCGATTTTGAAGTCGTGGAAGCTGCCAGCCGGCGAGTTCACCCGCCGCCAGCCCGTCACGCCGCGCGCGTTGATGAGCCAAAGGGATACGGCGTCGCCATCATGACGAACAGCGACAGCGGACGGCCGGTGATCAACGCGATCGAAGACCGTGTGGCCGCGGCGTACGGCTGGGACTCGCTCGACAAACCAGTATTGCGCTAATCCCGGGACTAATCGGAGAGCAGTATGCGAAAAACGTTTCTGATCGTCGCCGCAGCGCTGGTGGCAGTGAACGCCGGCGCGCGGCCGCTTGCCGTCGAGGACTACTACCGCATCGTGGCCGTGCAGGCGCCGGCGATGTCGCCCGACGGGCGGTGGATCGCTTTCATCCGCAGCTCGATCGTCGAGGCGGAGAACCGGCGGCAAGGCGAGCTGTGGATTGTGCCGGCCGACGGCAGCGCTCCCGCGCGTCGCGTGTCGGATCCGGCGATGAACGCATCGGGACCGCGGTGGAGCCCGGACGGCGCCCTGCTCGCGTTCTCGGGGCGCCGCCGAGGCGCACCGACGTCAGACGATGCCGGCGGATCGATCTGGTTCCTTCGCGCGGACCGGCTCGACGAGGCACCGACGCAGATTCGCGGAGTCGAAGGGACGCCGATCTTCAGTCCGGACAACAAGTGGATCGCGTTCACAAAGCGCATCGCGAAGCCGAAGGCGCCCCAGTACGCCAACGACGCTGAGCGTCTCATCAACGAGCGGTTCAAGGGCAAGTCGTACGAATGGCTCAATTACCGGTTCGATCAGCGCGGCTATCTGCCGGACCCTCGCGATCCAGAGGCGACGCCACCCGAGGAGCTGTTCATCGTGGCGCGCGCGGGCGGCGAGGCGAAGCAGTTGACGCGGATGACGGTCAACGTGAGCGGCGCGACCTGGCGTCCCGACAGCGGCGCCCTCGCGTTCGTCGCGAACGAGTTCCAGCGCGATGAATACACGTACGGCCGCGCGGATCTCTGGACCGTGACGCTCGACGGCGCGGTCAGGCGCCTCTCCAACGACGGCTACGATCACAATTCGCCGGCCTGGTCGCCGGACGGCAAGAGCCTGGTGGTCCGCCGCGAGCTCGGTCTGAGCGCCGTGATTGCCTCGAAGCAGATGCACGGCGCGCCGACCGACCTCGCGCTGTTCGCGGCAGAGGGTGGAGCCCCGAAGAACCTGACCGCAGACTGGGATCTGCTGCCCGGCCCTCCCATGTTCAGCCCGGACGGCCGCTTCGTGTACTTTGCGGCCGGCATCGGCGGGAACGATCATCTGTTTCGCGCTGCGCTCAACTCGTCCCGCGTCGACCAGATCACGGCAGGCGAGCGGCACCTCGCCAACTTCAGTCCGTCCGCCCGCTGGGACACGATGGCGTATATCGCCGGAGACAGCGCGCACCCCGAGGAGCTCTTCGTCTCCGGCCTCGACGGCCGCGCCGAGAAGAAGCTGACGGCCTTCAACGATACGCTCGTGAAGGAGATTGAGGCGGTGACCGCGGACCGGATTCTCTACCCGAGCAAGGACGGCACCCAGATCGAGGGTTGGGTGCTGAAGCCGCGCGGCTACGATCCGTCGCGCGCCTGGCCGCTGATTCTGGCGATGCACGGCGGGCCGCACGGCGCGTACGGCAACGACTTCTCCTTCGAGTTCCAGCTATTCGCCGCGAACGGTTACCTCGTGGTCTACACGAACCCGCGCGGCTCGACCAATTACGGCGAGAAGTTTCTCTGGGCCACGTGGGGCGGCTGGGGGAACCTCGATTTCGAGGACGTGATGGGCGGCGTCGACTATGCGAAGACGAAATATCACGTCGATGAGAAACGCATGGGCGTCACCGGCTATTCGTACGGCGGCTTCCTGACCAACTGGGTGATCGGCCACACGACGCGCTTCGCGGCCGCCATCGCGGGCGCCGGGATCTCGAACTGGATCAGCGACTACGGCACGGCCGACATCCCGCGCACGAAGGAGAGCGAGTTCATGGGTCCGCCGTGGGACCCGAAGGCGCACGAAATCCTGCGCAAACAGTCGCCGATCGAGTACGTGGCGAACGTCAAGACGCCGACGATGTTCATCGACGGCGAGTCGGACCACCGCGTGCCCATCGAGGAAGCGGAGCAGATGTACACCGCGCTCCGGAAGCTGCGCGTGCCGGCGCGGATGGTCCGCTACCCGGACTCCTACCACGGCGGCTGGAGTCCATGGAACACTGTCCACCGCTACCACGAGGAGCTCAAGTGGTGGCGGCGGTATCTGGACGTTCCGCGGACCACCACGAGCGCTGGTCCGCGGCAGTAGGACTGGGGACTAGGGGTCCCCATGTTCCTACGTCCGCGCGCGACGCAGCTAGACCCTAGCCCCTAGCCCCCGACAGCGCCGGGAACTTCTCTTTGCAGCCGTCGTCTCCTATCTAGACTGCCAACATAGGTTGGCTCCCTATAGAGCTTTCAGCTTCCAGCCGTCAGCCGAGGGCCCGAGCTGACAGCCGATGGCTGATAGCTGACAGCTTTCTTATGCGCAAATCCGCTCCACTCTCGTTCGGCCAGGTCTCCGTGCTGCATGCGATTGCCGACGGCAACCGCTTCGGCTTCGACATCATCGACGCGACCGGCCTCACCTCTGGCAGCGTCTACCCCACACTCGACAAACTCGAATCGCTCGGGTATCTGACGTCGCGCTGGGAGGACGCCAAGATCGCGCGGCGCGATAAGCGTCCACCGCGCCGCTACTTCGACCTCACCGCGGAGGGTGCCGCGGCACTCGCGGCCGCCCTGGCCCGCTACAAGAATTTGAAGCCCGTGTCGCTGGCGCGTTTCCGAAGTCTGAGAGCTGAGGCCTGAGAGCTGAGATGTTGAAGTTCTTACTCGCCGTGATCAACGCGGGCCGTTGGCTGGCGCCGGTGTCCCGACGGAAGGAGTGGCGGCGGCAATGGCGCGCGGATGTCGCGCATGAATGGCGATGGATCGAGCGGCGCGATTCCGGCATTGCCGCGCGCGCCGGGCTGATCGGGCGCGTCGCCGGCGCCCTTCGCCATGCGTTCTGGCTGCGCATGCACGTCAGGAGAATCGAGATGATCACGCAGGACATCCGTTATGGCTGGCGGCTGATGGTGCGCAAACCCGCCTTCGCGCTCGTGGCCGTCCTCACGCTGGGTCTCGGCATCGGCGCCAACGTGACGATGTTCAGCTGGACGCAGATCATGATGCAGCGGCAGATCCGAGGCGTCCGCGACGGCGGCCGCCTCGTCGCGCTGAACGGTACAACACGCTCCCGTCAGGACCTCAGCGTCTCCTATCCATATTTTCGCGATCTGCGCGAGCGGCGCCCCGACAGCGTCGAAGATGTGATCGCCTTTACGCTCGCGCCGATGAGCCTGCGCGCCAACGGCGGCGATCCTCAGCGGACCTTCGGTCAGCTCGTGACCGGCAACTTCTTCGACGCACTCGGCGTTCGGCCCGTGCTCGGCCGCGCATTCCTCCCTGAGGAAGACACGACGCCGAACGGACATCCTGTGGCGGTCTTCAGCCACAGTTTCTGGCAACGCCGCTTCGGCGGGGATCCCTCCATCGTCGGCCGGACGGTGATGCTGAATGGCGTGGCGTACACCGTGATCGGCATCGCGCCGCCGGAATTCCGGGGCACCGAGCCGTACTTGAACCTCGATCTCTGGGTGCCCATGGCAATGCAGCCATTGGTGACAAGCGGCGGCAATCGGCTGGGCGTCCGCGGCAACTCGTGGCTCGAGGCTATGGTCAAGCTCAAGCCAGGCGTCCCCATCGCTCGCGCGCAGGCCGACTTCGATGTCATCGCCCGCAATCTGGCGGACACCTTTGCGGACGACAAAGGCCGTGGGTTGAAGCTGTCCGAGCTGTGGCGCGCGCCGAGCAGCGGAGGACCTGCCGTTGTCGCGGTCATGGTCATCCAGCAGAGCGTCGCCTGCGTCGTCCTGCTCATCGCCTGTGCCAACGTGGCCAACCTGCTGCTCGCAAGGGCCGCGAGCCGGCAACGCGAAACAGCCGTCCGATTGACGCTCGGTGCGAGCCGAAGCCGCCTCGTGCAGCAGCTGCTGACCGAAAGTACGCTGCTCGCCCTGGCCGGCGGCCTGTGCGGCATCGTTATGTCGTATTGGACCAAAGATCTCGTGCGCCTCTTCATCCCGCCGGCGCCGCTTCCCATCGAAATGAATCCGACGCTCGATCTGCCGGTCGTCGTGTTTGCCCTTCTCATGACCGGCGCCAGCGTTGTCGCGTTCGGGCTGGTGCCGGCGCTGCAGGGCTCGATGTCGTCTGTCGGGGCGGCGCTGAAGGACTCGGCCGGTCATTTGACGGCGTCGCCGCGACGGGCGCGCATCCGTCAAACACTGGTGGTGGCCCAAGTCGCGCTGTCGTTGATGCTGCTGGTCTCGGCCGGATTGTTTCTTCGCACACTTCAAAATGCACAAGCGCTCGATCCGGGCTTCTCGACGCGGACCGGCCTGCTGGCCTCGATTGACCTACTGCCTGCCGGGTATGACGCGCCGCGCGGGCGCGCGTTCTTCCGCGACCTGCTCGCCAGAGTGCGGGAGCTGCCAGGTGTCGAGGCTGCGAGCCTCGCGACGAAGGTGCCGCTCGGATTCGGTGGTAACAGCGAGACGAGCGCGAGCATCGACGGGTATACGCCTGCACCGAACGAAGAGATCTCGATCTATTACAACCGGGTTGGCTCCGAGTACATGAAAACGATGGGAGTAGCCCTCGTCGCGGGGCACGAGTTCACGGATCTCGATACGACCGATCGGCCGGATGTCGTCATCGTGAACGAGACCGTCGTCAAACGGTACTTCTCGGGCCGCGGCCCGCTCGGCAGTCGAATCCGCGTCGGCAATCGGACCCTTCAGGTGGTCGGTGTCGCTCGCGACGGCAAGTACAGCAACATCACGGAAGCGCCGCGATCCTTCATGTACATGCCGATGCAGCAGTGGTATCGGGCCGACACCGTCCTGCACGTCAGGACAAGCGTCGATCCGGGCACGCTGGTTCCGCGACTCCACGAAGTGCTGCGCACGCTCGATTCGAACGTGCCGCTGTTCGACGTCAGGACGATCGCCGAGCAGTTGAGCATCGCCGTCTTCATTCAGCGGATGGTTGCCAGTCTGCTTGGCGCGTTCGGAGCGCTGGCGCTGCTGCTGGCCACCGTCGGCCTCTATGGCGTGATCGCCGCTCTGGCCGCGCAGCGCATTCCGGAAATCGGGATGCGCATGGCGCTCGGCGCCACACGTCGCGACATCGTCGCGATGATCGTGCGGCAGGGGCTCAGCCTCACACTGACGGGCGTTGCGATCGGCCTGATCGCAGCATTTGGCGCGACCCGCCTGTTCAAGAGCCTGCTGGTCGGCGTCAGCGCCACCGACGCCACGAGCTTTGCGGTGACGACGATCCTGCTCGTGACCGTGGCACTGGCGGCCGCGTACCTGCCCGCGCATCGCGCGGCGCGGATCGATCCGCTCCAAGCTCTCAGAAATGAGTAGTCCCCTAGTCCCCAGTCCCCGTGGCCTACTAATACCGATTCGGTAGTATATTGACCGAACCGGTATGCCCAAACCCGACGACCTGCTTCCCCTCAAACCGTTGCATTTCCTGATGCTGCTGACGCTCGTCGACGGCGAGCGACACGCGTACGGCATCAAGCGGCACCTCGCGGCCCGCGGTGCCCACCGCGACATCGGCCCAGGGACGCTCTATCGCTGCATCGAGCAGCTGACCGACAACGCCCTCATTCAGGAGTCGGACCGCCGTCCGGTTGCGGAGCTCGACGACGAACGTCGCCGTTACTACAGGCTGACAGCCTTTGGCCGCCGCGTCTTGGCCGCCGAGGCGGCGCGACTCGACGAGCTCGTCGCCGCGGCGCGCGCGCGCAAGCTACTGCCGCATCCAGGAGCCGCGTCATGACGGTCCACCTCGCGGAGACACTCTTCCGCTGGCTCATGCGCGCCTATCCGGCCCGATTCCGGCGGACGCACGGTCTGGCCTTGTTCGAGCTGTTCCGCGACGAAGCGCGCGAGGCGCACCGCGCGCGCGGCACAATCGGGTTGATCGCGCTGCTCGCACAGACGGCCGCCGACACAATGAGATCGGCGCCCGGTGCCTGGATCCAACCCGCCTCGACTCGATCTGGTGCAACCGAGCTGCGGCGCAGCCCCTCTCGACTCTTCCAGGGCTTCGCGCAGGACGTGCGGATCGCCGCGCGGCACCTGCGCAAGTCTCCGGGCTTCACGATTGTCGCGGTGACGATGCTTGCGGTGGCCGTCGGCACGAACACGACGATCTTCAGCGTGATGAACGCGGTGGTACTGCGTCCCCTCGCCTCGCGGGAACCGGACCGCGTCGTCCGCATCGTCGCTCGAATGGGGACCGGCGCCGCCGGAGCGGCCGCCCGGCGCTTCTCGTTCCGGGACTTCGTGGATTATCGCGAGCAAACGGCGACGCTCGAGGATCTGTCGGGCGTCAACCTCGCCACGCTGCTGATGACCGCGGACAACCGCACCGATCAACTCATTGGGGAAATCGCCTCCGCGCGGTATCTGTCGCTGCGCGGTATCCGGGTGTCGCAGGGCCGCCTGCTGGCCGACGCTGACGATCGGCCGGCGGCGCCGCCGGTTGCGGTCATCAGCGACGCCCTCTGGCGCCGTCGCTTCGGCGGCGAAGCGATCGTCGGTCGTCAGGTCCTCATGAACCGGATGACCTACACCATCGTCGGCATCGCGGAGTCGTCCGCAATCGGCAGCTTCATTGGCGCCCCGGTGGACGTGTGGCTACCGATCGAGAGTTCGGGAACCGCTCTGGGCTCGCGCTGGGATGTCGATCGTACGCAGCGCACGCTCGCCTTGATGGCTCGGCTGCGTCCGGGCGTCACGCCAGCGCAAGCCCGGAACGAGCTGCAGCTGGTCGCGGATGGCATCGCGCGCGAATACACGCCGGATCTGCATCCGATCGTCGACGTGCTGCCGGGAACACTCGCGACCGGCGATCAGCGGCGGCTGTTGCAGATGTTTCTCTCGCTGCTCCTGGGCCTCGTGGCGCTCGTGCTCGTGATCGCGTGCGCGAACGTGGGAAACCTGCTGCTTGCGCGCGTACTCGGACGGCGGCGCGAGCTGGCCATCCGCCTGGCGCTCGGTGCGAGCCGCGGGCGGCTGGCGCGCATGCTGGCGATCGAGGGCGCGCTCATTGCCTCAGCGGGCGGAGTGGGTGCGTTCTTTCTCTCGAGCTGGACGGGCCGGGCGCTTGCGAACGTCAGCCCGTTGCCGACATTGACGCTTCGGTTCGACGTGCGCTCGGATGTTCGTGTCCTCGCGTTCACGGTGCTGGCCTCGCTCGGGGCTGCCGCACTTCTTGCCATCGTGGGGACGCTTCAGGCGATGAAACCCGACATCGCGCCAGCGCTGAAGGAAGACGCGACCGCCTCGATAGGCGGGCGCCGGCCGGCGAGGCTGCGGGGGGCGCTTGCGACCGTGCAGATCACGGTGTCCCTGCTGCTCGTGATCGGTGCCGCGCTGTTCGTCCGCAGTGTGCGCGAGGCGTCGGCGATCGACCTGGGCTTCGATCCGGCCGGCGTCGTCGTGCTCGACGTCGACGCGTCGGCGGGACGCACGAACGCCGAAAGCCTGCCGCTGTTTCGAGAAGTCGTTCGCCGGGCAGAGGCGTTACCGGGCGTCATGGCCGCCGCCGTCTCGACAAGGGCGCCGCTCGACAGTTCGACGCCGCTCGTTCACGTGAACGCACGCGAAGCGATCGCCACGGGCGGCGAGCCTGCGTCGCCGACAGCCAGCTTCATGGTCGTCAGCTCCCGCTACTTCGATGTCGTGAAGACGGCCATCGTCTCGGGTCGAGCCTTCATGGACGACGATGATGGGGACAGACCGTCCGTTGCAATCGTCAACGAAACGCTGGCCCAACACCTGTGGCCTGGCGCCGACGCCCTGGGTCGCAGGCTGTGGGTCGAGGCGGCCGCGACAACAGCGATTCGCGACCAGGGCGTTCGCGGGGCGGCGCCATTCACCGTCGTCGGCGTCGCCAAGGACAGCAAGTACCGCACGCTCGGCGAAGAGCGGCAGGGACACGTGTACCTGCCGTTCGCGCAACAACCGCGGCGAGGCATCGCCATCCTTGTTCGCTCCGTCGAGCCGCCCGATCGCATCGCCAGCGCGGTGCAGGACGTTCTGCGGACCGTGGATCCCAACCTCCAGGGATTCTTCACGCGAACATTGACCGAACATGTCGCGGTATCGACGCTGCCGGTCCGGCTCGCTGCGCGGCTTGCCACAGGCGTCGCTGCGTTAGCGCTGGCGCTGTCGCTCGTCGGTCTTTACTCGCTCGTCTCCTTTCTGGTGGCCGAGCGAACGCACGAAATCGGGCTGCGCAGGGCGCTTGGCGCCGACACGGGCGCCGTGCTGCGATTGGTGGCTGGCTACGGGGTCAAGGTGGCGCTTCTGGGATTGGCCGTCGGCATTCCGGCGGCGATCGCATCCACGCGCCTGCTGCGAGGTCTTCTCTACGGCGTGAGCCCCACCGATCCGCTCGTGTTCGTCGGCGTCTCGATCGCCATCCTGACGGTGGCGACGGCGGCGTGTTGCGTCCCTGCACGACGAGCGATGCGGGTGGATCCGCTTCAGGCACTGAGAAACGAGTAAGGGGGGAGGGGCTTGAGGCTCGGGCTAGGGGCTAGCTGAAACGGTAGGTAGTGTCCGGCTTTAGCCGGACTTCACGATCCACCAAGCCACGACGAACCCCAGAAGCAGCTTGAGCATTTCGAGAGACGTGTACGCGGCGTGCAGGATCCAGAACTTCTGCAGGCCTGGCGGCGCTGGATCTCGGGGCACGAAGTCGAGGCTGCGACCGAGCGACACAATCTGCGGCGTGAGATACCCGAGCATCAGCACGACAACGCCGACCATCGCGGCGACACCCCAGAGCGCGCGGCGTCGTTGCGCATCCTGCCTTTCCGATGGAGCCGGCGAGGTCGCGAGGAGCCACAGCGCGAGGCCGCCGAGGACGAGTTGTGCGACATTCCACATCTGGAAGTACAGGCGATTGAGCTCGGACGACAGATATCGCAGCAGATCGCGCGCCGGCGTGTGCCCCAGCCTCTGCACGGCGCCATGAAACTCCATCTTCGTCGACGTGTCGAGCAATCGATCGATCGTGTAGAAATTCTCGGTCGCAACGACGGACATGCAAATCGACCCCATGATCAACATGCCCATGACGACCAGCGCCCACCGCGGCTTCATCGACCCACCGCCGGCGCGCTCAACGTCCGATCGAGCCAGGCGTCTGCGTCCTGCCAGGCCTCGCCGCGCAGCGACTGGTTGTGTCCGGCTTGGGTACGAGAATCAAGTGTTTGGGTCCCCGCAACGCCTCGAACACTCGCCGCGAGTGGTCGGGGGGCGTACTCGGATTCCGCGAGCTGAAAAGCCCGGCGGATGGACCGCGATGCCATGAAGGTAGATGAGCGTGGCCCGGTGATCGCCGGCGCCGCGACAGCGTCATCACTTGAGACGAACGCCAACACCGTCGAAGAGCACCGTGTCGCATCTGTCCGGACTGCGTCACAGTTTGTTTCCGGCCCAGTCCATCGCGACTCCAATGAACACGTCGACGAAGGTACTGATCGCGGCGGCATCGATGGAATCCGGCCCGCGGTCGGCCGGATTGTGAAACAGCGCGCTCCGACCGATTACCGAGAGGTAGCGTCCGCCGCCGCGGTGGACGACCTCGGCTTCGCCGCCAGGGACGGTGCCGCGCGGGTTTCTGCGTGTGATTCCGACCCCCTCAGCGGCCATGCGATCGGCCAGCTCCTTCTCGAACTCGTCGTCCGACGCCTGAATCACGTTGCCGGGGTCCTGCGCGGCGCCGATGTTGGCGCCGAGGTGCATCCAGCCAGCGCTCTTCGCCACGATCCCCGGACGACGATCGACGAAGGCATTGATACCGAGGTGGCCCAGCTCGTGGCCGCTCGACGCGACGAAGATGAAGTCGTGCACCAGCGGCCCTCTCCGGACTCGGTGCCGACGGGATCTCAGCTCACGCATCAGCTCGAGCCAGCACGCGATGCCACCGCCGCGCTCGCTGGCGCACGTCCACCAGCCGCTGCGGGGCGTCATGACGATGAACGGCGGGAGCGAAGGTTCGAAACCGTCGAGCGTTGCCACGACGTTGAATGCATCGACGGCCGTTCGCTTCACGTGCGCGGTGACGTGCACCTCGACCCCTTGACGCGCGCAGTCGTCGAGCCAGCCAGCTTCGTCAGACGACACCTGCAATACCGGCGGACCGAACGGGTCGAGGAACTGATCGGCGTTGCTCGGACACAGACCGGGGCGGCTGCCGCGCGTCACACAGACGATCGCCGTGTGACGGTTCTTGCGGCGCGCCTCGCCGAGCGGTCCGACGGCCGCGGTGTTCGGTGCCGCCGACGTCAGGCCGATGTGGGCGTCGCCGTCGAGCGGACCGAGGCGGCTGCGCACTCCGGCGGCGCCGGTGAAGCCGGCGTCGAACAGCGGCACGCCGTCGATGCGGCGACCGCGCGCGACAAGCGATGCCGCAACCGGATCGACGCGGTTCACTGGAAACGGTTCGCGCGCAGCCTTCAGGCCTGCCCGGCGCGCTTCGGCAACGAGCCATTCGGCAGAACGCCGATCGACGTCTGTCCCAGTCCGATGGATGCCCTGCTGTTCGTACGCCGCGATCAATCGGCTGATGCGCTGCTGGCGCTCGGGGGACGCGGCAAACGGCGCGATGGGCGACACCGCCGCGATCCGGAGCCACTCGCGACGCGTGATCAGCATCAGTACTCGATAAGCAGCCGTGCCGCGCGCACGATTTGCGCTTCGCTGGGCAGGTAGAACTCCTCGAGTGAGGGCGAGTACGGCACCGGTGTATCGAGCGCACCGAGGATGCGGACGGGCGCGTCGAGCGCTTCGAACGCCTCTTCCTGAATGATGGCGGCGAGGCTTTCGCCGATGCCGCCGGTGCGCGAGTCCTCGTGGATGATCAGGACCTTGTGGCAGCGCCGCGCCAGCGCCAGTACGGCCGCGCGATCCAGAGGCACCAGCGTGCGCAGATCGAGCACGCTCGCCTCGATACCGCTCTGCGCCAGCTTCTCGGCGACGCGCATGCCCGTGTGCGCGAAGGCGCCGTACGAAATGATGGCCAAGTGATCGCCGGCTCTGCGGAGCGCCGCGCGTCCAAGAGGAATCGGCTCCGGCGCCGTGTCCGCAAGCGCCTGTTTGATCCGCGGGTCCCGATAGAGTGCGATGTGCTCGTAGTACAGGACGGGATCCGGGTCGGCGACGGCGGACGCCAGGAGCGCACGGGCGTCGTGCGGGGTCGACGGCGCGACAATCTTGAGACCGGCCGTGTGATAGAACCACGCCTCGGTGTTTTGAGAATGATAGGGACCCGCGTGCCGCAGGCCTCCCCACGGCATCCGGAGGATCATCGGCACGCCGTAGGACGTGCCTCCCCATCGGTAGCGCGCTTTCGCCGCGTTGTTCACCAGCTGGTTGAACCCGGTCGCGACGAAATCGTTGAACTGCATCTCGCCGATTGGGCGCTGGCCGGCAATGGCGGCGCCGATGCAAACGCCGATCACGCCGCTCTCGCCGATTGGCGAGTTGATCAGACGGTCGCCGAACTCCTTGAGGAGCGGCTTCAACAGCAGGAACGCGTTGCCGTATGTCCCGCCGACGTCCTCGCCGTAGACGAACACGCGCGGGTCGGCGCGCAGCGCGTCGCCGACACCGAGCATGACGCCCTCGAGGAAGGTCTTGCCTTTCGAGTCGAACGGCGGCGCCGCTTCGACCTGTCCACGTTTAACCGCCGAGACCGCGGAGCTCGCAGAGATATCTTGCTCTGCGCTCTCGGCGCGCTCTGCGGTTAATCGGATCGCAGGGTCCAACACTTCGACATGCTTTCGTGGCGGTTCGTTCGCGAACACGCCGACGCCGGCCTGCGACGGCTCCGGCCACGGCGCTTCGATGATCGCTCGTGCCTCGGCCTCCACCGTCGCGTCGGCCTCGCGCTTGAAGCGCTCGACGTCCTCGGGCTGGACGAGGCCCTCCGCCTGCAGGCGCGTGACGTAGAGCGCGATGGGATCGCGCGCCGCCCAGTACGCGTAGAGCTCGCGGTTCGCGTATCCCTGGTCCGACAGCGGCGGGATTTCCCAGGACGTCTGCGGATCGCGACCCAGATAGAGCATGTCGTCGTGGTGTGCGTGGCCACACAGACGCATGGCGACCAGTTCGATCAGCGTCGGACCGAGGCCCGCTCGCGCCCGTTCCGCCGCCCAGCCGAAGGCACCGGCGATTGCCTCCGGATCGGTGCCGTCGAGCGTCAGGCCGGGCACGCCGTAGCCGGCGGCCTTGTCGGCGAAGACGCGGACCGCCGACTGGTCGCACACGGGCGTCGACAGCGCCGTCTGATTGTTCTGTACGCAGAAGACGATCGGAAGGCGGCGCGCGGCGCACAGATTGATGGCCTCGTGCCACTCGCCCAGCGATGAACCGCCTTCGCCGATGAAGGACACCGCGACGCGCTTCGAGCCATCGCGCCAGAACGCCATCGCCATACCGGCGAGCGTGAGCGTGCCTATCGTCAGCGGCGACGCCGGCAGCAGGATGCCCCAATCGAGATCGCCGTAGCCGAAGTCTTTGCCCTCGGTGGGCATGCCGGCTTTCGCCATCTGCGAGTTGAGGACCATTCGGACCGTCGGGGGATCCGAGCGCATCGCGTACACAGCACCGAGGTCGCGAATCATCGGGACGATCACGTCACCCCGCCACCGGCGCGCGGCCGGAGCGGTCGGATTCGATTCGTCACGGTAGCTGGGACCGCGCCGCAGCCGCATCGCGGCACCGTAGACGGCTTCCTGACCGAGCGATCGAAAGCCCTTGCCCTGAAACGCTTTCTTGCCAAACCGCACTTCGCCACCGAGAAAGAGTGCCTTGAGGCGGTTGTCGGTGGCGCGCGTGACGATCATCCCGCGGAGGATCTCGAGGCGTTCGTCTCGCGTGAGAGAGGCCTCGATGGCCATGCGGCGGAGAAACCCGTCGCACTCGTCGAGGAGAGCGCGCTGCGCCTGCTCGAGGCGCTGCGCGGCGGTCGTGCGTGGCGTCGTATCGCAGAGTCCCAGCGGAACTGGGCGCGCACCGAGCCGTCTGGCGAGCTCCTTTCGAAACGCCGGACGCAGCGCTTCGAACGCCGCCTCACCCTTCGCTTCGCGGCCGCCGGTCGTCGCCTCCCAGGCGTCGATCGCGTCAGCGAGCGCGAACGGATGCCGCTCGGCGACGAAGGCGCCGAACCGGCTCGCAACGCCGGTCAGCTTTTCGAGTTCCGCGGGCTGCGCCATGTGGGGTCGATCGTATCAAACGGGGCCACGAAAACACGAAAACGCGAAGAAGATCGGCCTCGGTGGCTAGAACGTGATCGCGCCGGACCGCTCGACGCTGACACGCATTCCTGTTCGCAATGCGGCGGCGTCATGCGGTTCGAGCGCGATGACGGGAAACGACTTCGCGTACATCACGTCCGCGACGATCGACGCCAGGGCAAAAAACGAGTCGACGCCGGTCGTCAGAATCGCCGCCGGCGCCGTGCCGGCGCGCACTGCCTCCAGGAGCACGGCCGTCGTCGTCGACGAGCCTTTGCTGAACGGCACGACGAGGACGCGACCGGCGGCGCGAACGCCACGGAGCGGATGGTGCTTGTCGATGATCTCTCCCGTGTGGAAGTCGTAGCCGCCCCAGAAGGAGAGTGCCTCGGTCGTCACCAGCGCCTCGCCTTCGGCCGTTCCCTCGACGATCGGCCTGCCGATAATCATGCGGTCTGCCATATCGACTCATCCCGCACGACCCGTCCTTCGATCGCCGAGCGA
>Ga0114129_10005044_pt1 | contig 18585 bp, 16 predicted proteins | sample RhiMetdeltSRZDD1_FD_80071 | JGI IMG/M metagenome (GOLD analysis project Ga0114129, IMG submission 80071) | Populus rhizosphere microbial communities from Tennessee, USA - Rhizosphere MetaG P. deltoides SRZDD1 (version 2) (version 2) | ecosystem: Host-associated > Plants > Roots > Rhizosphere >...
CGCGGTCGCATCATCGAGAAGATAGGGTGAATCGTAGAATGGTGAATTGTGAATTGCGAATTGCGAGTGGCCTCCGGATGCTCTCCGGGGTCCGGGCGACTTGGGCAAAGAGCTGAACTCGTCCGGACGGGGCTCAGAAACGCGTTGCGGCTCAATTCACAATTCACGATTCACAATTCGACAGCGAGAGGGGTTATGAAGGTACGGGCGTCAGTCAAACGGATTTGCGACAAGTGCAGAATCGTCCGTCGGCGCGGCGTCGTCCGGGTGATCTGCACGAACCAGAAGCATAAGCAGCGGCAAGGCTGAAAAGGGAAAACGGAAAAGGGAAAAGGGAAAAGGCATGGCTCGCATCGCAGGCGTCGATCTTCCCCGAACCAAACGGGTCGAAATCGGATTGACGTACATCTACGGCATCGGACGGAAGCGCTCGAACGATATTCTGGGCGAGGCGGGTGTGAGCCCGGACGTGCGCGTCAAGGATCTGTCGGAAGAAGACGTGCGCAAGATCAGCCGCGTCATCGAGGAGCAGGGGCGGGTCGAAGGAGACCTCCGCAAGGAGGTTTCGATGAACATCAAGCGTCTGATGGAGATCGGCAGCTGGCGCGGCATGCGCCATCGCCGGAATCTTCCGGTTCGTGGACAGCGCACGCGCACGAATGCGCGCACGCGCAAAGGACCGCGCAAGGGCGCTATCGCGAAAAAGAAAACTGTCTAGAAGCTAGAAGTCAGAAGTTAGCGCGATCGTGATCGCTCTAGATTCTAGCTTCTAGATTCTGATGTGGCAGCGAAGGAACAGACATGGCAAAGAACGACCCAGTTGACGCGTCCGCGCAGCCCGAGGGTGGAAAGAAGCCGGCCGGACGACCTGCGAAGAAGAAGACGTTCAAGAAGCGTGGCGAGAAGCGGATCGTGCACCACGGCTTCGCGCACATTCAGGCGTCTTTCAACAATACGATCGTGACGATTGCGGATCCGGAAGGGAACGTGGTCGCCTGGTCGAGCGCGGGGGGAATCGGGTTCAAGGGATCGCGGAAAGGCACGCCGTTCGCCGCGACGCAGGCCGCGATCGCTGCGGGCAATGCGGCGAAAGCGTTTGGGATGCGGAGCGTCGAGGTCCGCGTGACCGGCCCCGGCGCGGGACGCGAGTCGGCGATTCGCGCGCTGCAGACGATCGGGATCGACGTGAAGTCGATTCGCGACGTGACGCCGATCCCGCACAACGGCTGTCGGCCACCGAAGCGGCGGCGCGTGTAGATCGGCTTTGGGCTCAGGGCTTTGGGTTAATTAGAGGTTCTAGATGGCACGTTACATCGGTCCGGTTTGTCGGCTGTGCCGGCGCGAGGGAATGAAGCTCTTCCTGAAGGGGGAGCGCTGCTACACGGAAAAGTGCGCAATCGAGAAGCGCAACCTGCCGCCGGGGCAGCACGGGAAGCTGCGCAAGGCGAAGCTCGTGGGCTACGGCCTGCAGCTGCGCGAGAAGCAGAAGGTGAAGCGTATCTACGGCGTCCTCGAGAACCAGTTCCGGCGCTACTTCGAAATGGCAGACCGCCAGAGAGGCATCACCGGCGAAACGCTCCTGCAGCTGCTCGAGCGGCGGTTCGACAACGTAATCTATCGTCTCGGTCTCGCGACGTCGCGGGCGCAGGCCCGTCAGCTGGTCCGCCACGGACACTTCCTCGTCAACGGCCGCAAGGTGGACATTCCGTCCTACTCGCTCAAGGCGGGAGACGTCGTGACGGTGCGCGGCACGAGCGCGCAGAACGCGGCGATTCAGCACGCCATGGAGGAAGTGAAGGGGCGCGGCATCCCCGAATGGCTGTCGTTCGACTCCGGCAACATGACCGGACGGATCTCGTCGCTTCCAACGCGCGAGCAGATCAACCTGCCCGTGCAGGAACAGTTGATCGTCGAGCTTTATTCGAAGTAGGCGACCGTCGGCTTCGCCGATGCTGCCGCCGTCAGAAGCTAGAATCTAGAGAAGCTAGAGTGATCGTGAACGCAAGACGCTCTAACTTCTATCTTCTAGATTCTGAGACAGACAGCGTCAGAATAGACAGCGTAGCTCCCCGCCCGCAGCCTACCAGACCTGCGGCGGGAGGCGGGGAGCGAAAAGGCAGGTCTGGCGGCGCTCGATGGTGAGCGCCTGAACGCAGCGCCAGCCGCAGAACTCACACGTTACATCATCGATGCGTTCTGCGGCGGCCTGAAAAGGATGATCGATGCTTTGGAAAGGTTTTCAGCGGCCGAAACGGCTCGAGTTCGAGCGTGAAACACTGACGGACCGGTTTGGTCGATTCTATGCCCAGCCCTTCGAGCGCGGGTTCGGGACGACGGTGGGGAATGCGCTGCGGCGGGTGCTGCTCTCCTCGATCGACGGCGCCGCGGTGACGGCAGTCAAGATCGAGAACGTCCTCCACGAGTTCTCGCCCATTCCGGGCGTGGTCGAGGATGCCACCGACATCATCCTCAACCTGAAGCAGATCCCGCTCAAGATGCACGTCGACGCGACGAAGACGCTGTATCTGCGCGTCGACAAGCCAGGCGAGGTGCGGGCGCGCGACGTCGAGACCGACGCCGACGTCGAGATCCTCGAGCCGGATGCGCACATCGCAACCGTCGCCGAGCACGGCAAGTTGCACATGGAGATGCGCGTCAAGCGCGGCCGAGGCTACGTCGCCGCGGACAAGAACTTCGACGAGGATCTCGGCATCGGCTGGATCCCGATTGACTCGGTGCACTCGCCGATCAAGAAAGTCAACTATCTCGTCGAGGCGGCGCGCATCGGTCAGGCGACGGACTACGACAAGCTCACGGTGGATGTCTGGACCAATGGGTCCGTCACTCCGCGCGACGCGGTGTCGCTCTCGGCGAAGCTGATTCGCGACCACCTGAACATCTTCATCAACCTCGAAGATGCGGGCGATCTGCAGCAGGACGCGTCGGCCGACCAGCCGCGCGCCGCGTCGAACGAGAATCTCGACAAGAGCGTCGAGGAGCTGGAGCTCTCGGTCCGTTCGTACAACTGCCTGAAGAACGCGAACATCAGGACGATCCGCGAGCTCGTGCAGAAGACCGAAGGGGAGATGCTGAAGACGAAGAACTTCGGCCGGAAGTCGCTGAACGAGATCAAAGAAATCCTGTCTGGGATGGGACTGAGCCTCGGGATGAGGCTCGATCAGCCCGCTGCGCAGGCGCAGGAGTAGACAGAGGACCTGTCCGGGGACCAAGAGCCGGGGACCGGAAGATTCAAAGCGAGAGGGTACTCCTCGCCTGATTTTTCCGGTCCCTGGGTCCTGGTCCCGGCTCCCGGCAGTGTCGGCGAAGGAATAGACGACCATGCGACACAGAGTCAGTCACCGCAAACTCGGCCGCGTCACCGAGCATCGGATTGCAATGTTGCGCAATCAGGCGCAGGCGCTGCTGCGCTACGAGCACATCGAGACGACGGTGCCGAAGGCGAAGGAGCTCAGGCCGTTCGTCGAACGGATCATCACGATCGCCAAGCGCGGACTCGCCGGAGGACAGGCCAACGGCCGCGCGCTCTACGCGCGGCGGCTCGTGCTGCGCGACATCCACGATCGCGAGGTCGTGAGCAAACTGTTCGACACGATCGCGCCGCGGTTCGAGACCCGACCCGGCGGCTACACGCGAATCCTCAAGCTGGGGTACCGCCGCGGCGACAGCGCGGAGGTTGCGCAGATCGAGCTCGTCGGAAGCGAGTACAATCCCGACGCTGCAACCGAGAAAACCGATGCGGCGGCGAAGCCGAAGCCAAAGGGCGTCGGCGGACGTCTGCGTGCCGCAGCCGAGCGTCTCCGCGGCAAGAAGGCGGAGGCTGCCGGCGAAGAAGGCGCCGCGCCGGAGAAAACCGCCAAACCCGCTCGCCCGAAGGGCGGCAAGACCGGCCGCCTCGACACACACGGGAAAGGCAAGAAGACGTCGGCGCCGAGAAAGGCCGGGGGCAGCTAGCCAGCCGGCTTTCGCGATCGTCCTGGCGATCCGATGAACGTGCTGCTTCGCGTCGTCGCGGTCGCGCTGGTCGCGGCGCCCTGTTTCGCCCAGGACGCTTCTCGCCTGGATCAGATCGTCGAGGCCTACGTCCATAGGCTGTGAGTGCCATCGCCTCGAAGCTTGCCGACGCGCTGCACAGGGTGGACGTCCAGATTCTGGCCTAGCGCGAAGTAATGGTCTTCCCGCTGGCGATCAGCAGATACTGATTCAGTCGCGCGACGAATATCGGTCATCCACAGATTTCCGCGCCGTGACCCCAGCGGAAAGACAATTCTGTCGCGGCCGACGCCTTCTCTTTTCTCCCTTCGCCGTTCTCCCTTGTCCCTTGTCCCTTTTCCTTTTGCCAGTCCTCAGACTTCTTCAGCCGCCTCCTGCCCGCGTTCGGCCTTCGCCGCCGAGATGATCTTCCCGTGCAGGTGCGGCGGGACTTCCTCGTAGTGCGAGAACTCCATGTGATACGAGCCGCGTCCACTGGTCGCTGACGTGAGGTGCTGCTCGTATGTCAGCATCTCGGCCATTGGGACCTTCGCGCGAATGACCGTTGATGCACCGCGCGTATCCATGCCGCCGATGCGGCCGCGGCGGCTGTTCAGATCGCCCATCAGATCTCCCGCGTAGTCGTTGGGCGCGTAAACCTCGACGTCCATGATCGGCTCGAGGAGTGTGGGGCGCGCGCGGGCCATGCCGTCCTTGAACGCGAGGGACGCCGCAAGCTTGAACGACAGCTCGTTCGAATCGACGGGATGAAACGATCCGTCGAAGACGGTCGCGCGGAAATCCACCATCGGGTAGCCGGCGAGGAACCCGCGCATCCGCGCATCCTGAAGCCCTTTCTCGACGGCAGGAACGAACTGTCGCGGAATCGCGCCCCCGAAGATGTCGTCGACGAACTCGAAGTCCGCGCCGCGCGGCAGCGGCTCGAAGCGGACCTTGCAGTCGCCGAACTGCCCGTGACCGCCAGTCTGCTTCTTGTGCCGGCCGTGCGCTTCGATCGGCACCGTGATCGTCTCGCGATAGGGAATGCGCGGCAGCTTCAGGTTTACCTCCACACCGAACCGGCGTTTGAGTTTCGCGACGGTGACCTCGATGTGCGACTGCCCCTGGCCGGCCAGCAGCAGCTCCTTCGTCTGCGGGTCGCGGTTGTAGCCGATGCTCGGATCTTCTTCCTGAAGACGGTGCATCGACGTGCTGATCTTCTCCTCGTCACCGCGGCTCTTCGGCTCGATCGCGTACGAGATCACCGGTTCGGGGAACTTCGTCGACGGAATCCGGAACGCGATGCTCTTGTCGGCGAGGAGAGCGTTCGTCTGCGTGTCCTTCAGCTTCGCGACTGCGCCAAGATCGCCGGCCTTGATCTCGGGAACGGTCGTCTGCGTCTTCCCTTGGAGCACGATGAGATGTCCGAGCCGCTCCGGTGAATCCTTCGTGACGTTCTGGACCGTGGAGTCGGACTTCAACGCTCCCGAGATCACCCGGAAGAGCGTGATGCGCCCGGCAAACGGGTCGGCCACGGTCTTCCAGACGAACGCCGCGGTCGGATCGGTATCGCTTGCAGCAACGCGGACCTCTGCCTCGCCTTTCGCGTCCTTGGCGGACACCGGGCGTTCAGCGGGCGATGGTACGTAGCTCAGAATTGCGTCGAGGAGCGGCTGCGCCCCGATGTTTGCGATTGCCGACGTGCAGACGACGGGGAAGATGCGTCCGGCAGCAACGCCGCGCTTGAGACCCGAAACGAGCTCTTCCTGCGACAACGTCCCGGCGTCGAAGAACTTCTCCATCAACGAGTCGTCCGCCTCGGCGACCATCTCGATCAGCGCCTCGCGCGCAGGTTGCGCGGCGCTCTCGAGCTCTGCCGGGATAGTTTCCTCTGTCGGCTTGCCGCTGCCGTCCGGTGGAAACGTCCACGCCTTCATCGCGACGAGATCGATGACCCCCCGGAATGCCCGTTCTTCGCCGATCGGGAGTTGAATCGGGACCACGGTACGCCCGAAGACGCTCCGGAGCGACTCGAGCGATCGCTCGAGGCTCGCGCGCTCGCGATCGAGGCGGTTCAACACGACGATCCGAGGCACGCCGAATTCCTGCGCCGCCTCCCAGACCTTCTCCGTCGAGACCTCGACGCCGGCAACCGCGTCGACGACGACGAGCGCTGCGTCGGAGACACGCAGGGCGGCGTGCGCATCTGTGAGGAAGTTCGCCATGCCCGGCGTGTCGATGAAGTTGATCTTGGTCTTGTTCCACTCGGCGTACGCGAGGCTCGACGTAAGCGTGTGCTTGCGGGCGATTTCTTCTTCGTCGTAATCGGTCACCGTCGTTCCATCGTCGACCCGACCGAGACGATTGGCCGCGCCGGCATCGAACAGCAGCGCCGAAAGCAGCTGGGTTTTACCGGCGCCGCTATGGCCGATCAGCGCGACGTTTCGAAGTGATTTGGCGTCATAGACCTTCATGGGCAGGTACCTTCCTTGGCCCCCTCGCGCGCTGAGGATGCGCGCTGGGGGCCCGTCTGGGTGCCGACACGACCACGCATTGATGAGCAGAACATGGCGGAGCCAGAGAGGGCCAAATCCCGATCCTAGTTCAGGCAGCAGAGGGACTCAAGCCGGAATGCGCCGGCATCCACTTCAGGACGGCGACGCGCGATGGCCTGAAGCTCGGAGGCAAGATCGGCAGATTCGCGTTTGCCCACTACCTCGAACCTGTAAAGTGAGCGAGGGCAGCCGCGCATTGTGCCGCGCCAGGCCTGCGATCACTCGCTCCAGGGATTGAAGGTGGGCACACCCGTCGGTCTGATGTCAGCGGTGTTTCTCGTGGCGAATGTCAGATTGTGGTGCAGGGCGGTCGCGGCGAGTTGAGCGTCAATCGTCGGCAGGGTCAATCGGCGTTTCTTCGCCAGCGCCTCGAGTTGGCCCCACCGCTCCGCCACATTTTCGTCGAACCCGAGAAGCCTCCCGGCGAAGCGCACGCGGAGATCACGATCCAGCCAACCCTGCAGCGCCCCGCGCTTCGGGTCAGCTTCGTCCAGGAGGTCGATCCCTTTCCGAATTTCACCGATGGTAATCACGCTGAGGTGCAGGAGGTCTTCGGCTGTTGTTTCGATCCAACGCGCGACCCGGCGAAGCGGCCGTCGCTTCATGAGCTCGCAGATGACGTTGATGTCGAGCAGAAAGCCGGTCTGGCTCACCGCTTGATGGTCCTTGTCGTGTCGCGTTTGCGCCGCAAATCGAGGGAGTGGCCGCCTGTCGGCGCCGCACGAAAGAAGTCGACCAGTGATGTCGGCTGCCGTGCGCGCTCGCTAGCCCGATCGAACTCTTCGGTGGCCACGATGATCACCGCTTCCCCCCGTTGCTTGATCACTTTCTGCGGGCCCTCTGTGCGCACCCGGCGGAAGACCTCGCTGAAGCGTGCCTTGGCTTCATGGAGTTGCCATACCTGCGGGTTACCAGCCATGAGCTTTAGACTAATCGGACTAGTCAGAATGGTCAAGCGCCAGCGTCGACAACCCAGAGAGTCGAACCCGCCGCATCTGGCGCAACCAGCCTTCGCTCACCTAATGGTGGCGAGCTGCGGCCGGCTCGCGGTCATTCATATCTCAGCGCTTCGATGGGATCGAGCCGCGAGGCTTTGACAGCAGGAAAGAGGCCGAAGAAGATCCCGACACTGGCCGAGAAGCCAATGCCGATCGCGAACGACCACCAGGGCAGGGAAATCGGGAACTTGGTCAGCCAGTGCACGAGCAGGCCGATGCTGCTGCCGAGGATGATGCCGAACACGCCGCCGGTGGACGTGAGGAACGCGGCCTCCATCAGGAACTGCCAGAGAATCTCGCGGCGTCTGGCGCCGAGCGCCTTGCGCACGCCAATCTCGCGCGTTCGTTCGGTGACCGAGATCATCATGATGGCCATGACGCCGATGCCGCCGACCATCAGCGCGATTGATGAGATGACCACCAGCGCGAGAAACGTCGCGCGGCTGACTTGATCCCACACCTTGAGCGCAGCGTCCTGCGTGGCGAGATCGAAGTCGTTCGGCTCGTCGAGCTTCAGGTTGTGCCGGATCCGCATCACCTCTTCTACTTCGCGCATTGCCGCGTCCCGTCCGGCATCGTCGCGCGGGACGACGGCGATCATAGCTGTGCGGAACACGGCCGGGTTGAACGTGCCGGGCGTAATCTTCGCCGAGCCCTTCAAGGGCTTCCCGTAAAACTTCTCGTGTGCGCTGTACGGGATGACGGCGAAGTCGTCGGCGCCCGAGGCTAGGCCGCCGAGGTTCGGGCGGGGTCCGAGCACGCCGATGACGGTGAAGGCGTTCGAGCCGATGCGTACCTTCTTGCCGATCGGATCAACGTTCTTGAACAAGGACAGATACGGGGTCTGACCCAGGACCACGACCTGACGGCGGTGTTCGACTTCACCGGGAATGAAGAAACGGCCCATCTCGAGCTTCACGAAGTTGACGGCAGCGAAGTTCTCCGTCGCGCCCAGGATTCCCAGTTGCTTCGTGCGTTCGTGGCCGTAGTACATCCGCGAGCGCGCGTTGCCCATCATTCCGAGCCACACGTCGATGAGCGCGACGGACGGGCACTCCCGTGCGATGGCGCGTGCATCCTCCATCGTGAGGTTTGGCCGGCGTGCGACTTCGAGGAAGCTCTTGCCGCTCAGGATCGTGAGGCCGCTGAACTTCTGGACCATGATCGTGTTCGGGCCGAGCGCGCGGATGGAGTCGCGCAGGGACTCGTCGAACCCGCGGATGAGCGAGGTCATCCCTACGATCGACATAATGCCGATGACCACGCCGAGCACGGTCAGCGCCGAGCGCATCTTGTTCGCGCGCAGCGTATCGACCGCCATCGTGACGATCTCGCGGAAGAGACCGGAGCGGAAGTTAGCCATGTGAGTTCGAGCCACCGCCGATACCGGAGAGGACGGAGGTCACGGAAAAACCGTCCACCGCGGAGCCACGGGGGTGTCCTCCGTCTCCTCCGTTGAGAAGCCGCAACTATTCCCTGCGCAGCGCTTCAATCGGATCGAGCTTCGCCGCCCGCATCGCCGGATACAATCCGAAGAACAGTCCGACGATGGCGGTGATGCCAATACCAATCGCGACCGACCAGACCTGCACCGCAGCCGGCAGCGGCGAAACCTTGCTGATGATCAGTGCGACGACGAAGCCGATCGCAGTCCCGACGCAGCCGCCCGCCGTCGAGAGCGTCACCGATTCGGTCAGGATCTGCCAGATGATGTCTCGTCGCCGCGCGCCGAGCGCCTTGCGGAGACCGATCTCGCGCGTCCGCTCGCTGACGACCATCAGCATGATGTTCATGATGACGATGCCACCGACGACGAGCGAGAGTGCAACGACCCCCACCAGGATCGCAAAGATGCCGTTGGTCGCGGTGTGATAGATGCCGAGCAGCGTGTCCGACGTGAACATGCCGAAGTTGTCCCGTTCCTTCGGACGCAGCCGGCGCTCGATCCGCAGCGCTACGGTCGCATCGTCCATCGCGGTCTTGATTAAATCGGGACTGGTCGGACGGACGAGGAGCTGCAGGCCGAACATGCGGGATCCGAACATCTTCTGGAACTGGGCCAACGGAACGATCGCGAACTCGTCCTGAGACTGACCGAACGCCGACCCTTTCTTCTCGCTGACGCCGACGACGCGGAAATGCCGGCCGGACAGGGAAATAGTCCTGTCGAGCGGATCGAGTCGGCCGAACAGGCGGTCCGCGACGTTCCACCCGAGGACGGTCACAGGCCGGGCCGCGTCGACTTCCGCGGGGCTGATCAACCTGCCGCGTTCGACGTTGAACGTCGAGAAGTACACGTAGTCGCGCGAGACGCCCTGGACCTGCACGCTGTCGAGCGACTCAGATCGATATGCCGCCTTTCCGGTGGCGTTCGCCTGACCGGCCACCGCGCTGATGTTGTCGCTGTATTTTCGGACCGCTTCGGCATCCGCCATCGTGACACGCGGGTTGTTCCGGACGCGTTCTTCGTCTTCCTGGGTGCGGACGACTGGCATCCGCTGAATCGTGAAGTTGTCGGCGCCCACGCCGGAGAGCACGGCGTGGGTGACGTACTCGTTCATCCCCTGGATCAGCGACACCACGGCAATGATCGAGGTGACCGCCACGATGTTCCCGAGAACGGTCAGGAACGATCGCAGCTTGTTCGCCCAGATCGCGCTGAGCGCGATGCCGACGGCTTCGAGGAATTGATTCATTCGTTGCGTGCTGACGACGTCCGCCGCATAGTCAAGCTAGAAGTTAGCGTGAGTTCTGCCACGGTCGCGCTAACTTCTAGATTCTAGCTTCTGACAAAAGCCCTGCGTTCCTGCTTACGATGCCCGCGAGGTCGGTGCCTTCGGCGCTTGTTCGACCTTCACCGCCGCGCCATCGGCCAGCTCGCGCACCGAGCTGAAGGGCCCCACAATGACGTTGTCCCCTTCCTTGAGTCCCGACGTGACTTCGAAGAACTTGTCGCCGGCAATGCCGGTCTTGACCGGCGTGAACACCGCCTTGCCGTCCTTGACGACGAAGACGCCTTCGAGCTCTTTGCGTGACTGACCGGACTTCAGCTCCGAGGACTGCGCCTGCACGGCGCGGGCTCGCGGAGGACGTTTCTTGTCGGCCTCGGGTTCGCGGACGATCTCTCCCTTCTCGTCCACGATCATCTCGCGGACCGTCGTCGCCTGAATCGGAACGGAAATGACGTCCTTGCGTGTGGCCGTCGTGATCTCGGCCGTGCACGTGAAGCCAGGCCGCACTTCAGGGATCTCCGAATCCAACTGGACGGTCACCTTGAAGTTGGTGGCCTGAGATGCGGACGTCTGAGCCGTGCCGGAGCCCGTGGCCTGGATCGGACTGTTTCCTATCTCAGTGACCTTCCCGGTGAACGTCCGGCCAGGCATCGCGTCGATCGTAATCTTCGCTATCTGACCGAACTTCACCGTCGGGATGTCCGTCTCGTCGACTTCGACTTCCGCCTCGATCACGGACATGTCGGCAATCGTCAGGAGCACGGTCCCCGCGTTGTTCATCGTGCCGACGACAACCGTCTCTCCCTCCTCGATGTTGCGCCGGGTGACGATGCCCGTGATCGGCGACTCGATGCGAACCTTGCTCAGGTTGTATTTCGCGTTCTCGAGCGATGCCTGTTCCTGCTGGACGCGAAGCCGCTGCGTCTCGATTTGCCGCTCGGCTGCGTTCGCCTCCGCCTGCCGCATCTTGAGCGTGCTCTCGGCGCTATCGAGCGCCTCTTTCGTCGTCAGGCCCCCCTTCCAGAGTTGCTGTTGACGGTTGAAGTTGTCCTGCGCCTGCTTGAGTGCCGCCTTCGCGCTCTCGGACTGGACCCGCAGCTGCTCCATCTGCGAGCGGGACGCCGCGAGCGACGCTTCGGTCTGATTGAACATACTCGCGAGGTTGCGCGGATCGATCTGCAACAGGAATTGGCCCTTGGTGATCCGAGCTCCTTCTTCGACCGCCAGATTCGTGACGCGGCCCATCGTGTCGGCGCTGATGTTGACCGAGCGCTTCGGCTGAATCTTGCCCGATGCCGAGACGATCGCTTCGAGGTTGCGCTTCTTGATGGCCTCGGTGTTGACCGTGACGCCTTCGTTTCGCTTGAACTTGAAGTTGGCGAACGCGATCGCGCCGAGAATCACGATCACACCGACGCCGATCAGAATCTTCTTGGTACGACTCAATGCGTTCCCCCCAGCCGGCTCATGATCGCCGCGACACAGATCGCGATGACCGCGTACACGCCGAGCAACGAGAAGGCGATGGGTTGCGTCCTCCGCCGGTAGAGGACCCCAAGTCCGATCGCCAGCACCAAGACCCACCACAGCACGAAAAGGTCGACCATGCCGAGGAGACGCGCGAGGAAGGACCCCTCTTCGAGCATCGGCAGCAGGACGCCGAGATTGGTTGCGCTTTCCATCGATCCGCGAATCAGGTTCAGCGGCGCGATGAAGAATTGCGCTGCCGCCGAGATGACGCCCGCGTGAACGATCACGCTGAACAACTGGCGGAACGTCGCATCGCCCCCGAGCGCTGCGTTGAACACCAGAAAGAAGATCCCCGCGATGATCACAGCGATGATCGGCGAAATGAGCAGGATGCTGATGGCGGTCGTGTACGGCGCTCTGCCCATGCCCTGCTGCATACGCGCGTACATCTCTTCGTTGACCTGAAACCCGAACGACTCCATCTGCTTGACCTGTCTGTCGAGCGCCGCCTGACGCCCTGCTTCGGTCATCATCGGAGCGGCCGTGCCAACCGCGGCGATGACTGTTGTCAGCAACAGCATCCCGAGCCAGCGCGGATGGGCCACCACCGACTGAAACGTTTCCCGTGGAGATGTGATGATGCCGACGAAACGTGCCAGCAGGCTCTTCGGGGCGGCAGCCGCCACCGATCCCGGAGTTGTGTTGGTCATAGGGATGAAGTTGAGTTGCCGAGTTACAACGGACGCTCAGCCGAAGACCGCACGATTGTATAGCAAATCCATACGATGAACGGCGTTCAAATGTTCCGACCCCAAGCAACGCAAGTCCCTGTCCGATGTGGCACTTAGGGACCAGCGGCGGGACACGAGTTCACGGTGGCTCCGCAGCTCTGTAACCCCGGTCGCCGGGCTCCGTTAGAAGCTCGTGACTCGCTTCATTTCCCGTTCGAGTCCTTGGAACCTAGAACCTCGAGATGTTCCACGTATAAGCTGACCACTATGAGACAGATCCGGCAGTTGATCATCTTGACAGCTACAGCCGCCCTGGTCCCCGCGATTGCCCAGGCGCAAGCGTTCGAGGTCATCGGCACTCGGGCGGCTGGGATGGGGGGCGCGTTCGTCGCGGTGACGGACGATGCATCGGCGGTGTATTGGAACCCCGGCGCTCTCGCTTCTGGTGCGTACTTCACCCTTCTGCTCGATCGAAACAGCGCAGACTTCTCTCAGGATGAGGACCCACAGCTCGGAGCTGGAAACCAATCCGGCACGCTCGTGTCGATGGCGGCGCTTCCGCTGGGGCTCTCGTACTACCGGCTCCGGGGGTCGAAGGTCCGGCCGGCGGAGGGAGACAATGTTCGGCTCGAGACGCTCATTACGCACCATACGGGCGTCACCTTCGTGCAGTCTCTGACGGGCCACGTCTCAGTTGGTGCGACGTTCAAGCTGGTGCGCGGCATAGCAGCGGCCGATACTGTGTCATCGACTGGCCGGAACCTCGATGATCTGCTCGACCAGACCGAAGACCTTGTCGGTCGTGCGACCAACAAGTTCGACGCGGACGTCGGGGTGTCCGCAGTGTTCCGAACATTCAAGGCGGGACTCACGCTCAGAAATGCCGTCGCACCGGGCTTCGAGGTCGCCAGCGGGTCCGAGAAGCTGCGATTGGAGCGGCAGGGCCGCGCAGGTATCGCGCTCATTGCAGCCACTGGATGGCTCCTCGCGGTCGATGCCGACCTGAATCGAACGCCAGGCCACCTGGGCGACGTTCGAAACATCGCCGTCGGCGCGGAGGCGCACCTCGTCCGCCGTGCGTTCGTCCGGGCCGGCGTCCGGGCGAACACCGTCAGCGATCAGCCGGCCGGCCGAACGCCAGTCGTGAGCGTCGGCGGCAGCTACGCAGTTCGGGGCCCGCTGCTCATCGATGGTCAGGTGACCGGCGGGTCGGAAGGCGGTGGCACCGGGTGGGGGCTCGCCGCGCGCGTCGTGTTCTAGTCGCTTGTCAAGGGAAAAGGGAAAAGGGAAAAGGGGAAAGAGAAGTAAACAGCAAGAGGAACAACAATGTCAGGCGGCCCACGAAAGCGTGCTCCGTTTTCTCCGTTTCTTCTCCTTTCCCTTTTCCCTTTTGCCTTTTCCCTTTGACCTAGCCGCTTCGACCTTGACAAAAACTGTCAGTCTTGTACAATCTTGTTCTCCCCCAGCACGACCTCACGCGTCGATCGAGTGTTGACGCACCGGCTTCCCCGCCCTGTCGAACTGCACACACTTCGCCCAGAGTTTCAGACAATGGCCGTCCGGATTGGAGAACTGCTGCTCAAGGAGAAGCGGATTACACCTGCTCAACTGCAGGAAGCGCTCACTTACCAGAAGACCAACGGCGGCAAGCTCGGTCTGAACCTCGTCAAGCTCGGGTTCGTGAAGGACGAGGAGATCACTTCGCTTCTCAGCAAGCAGTACGGCGTTCCCTCCATCAACCTAGCTCAGTTCGAGATCGACAGCTCCGTCATCAAGCTGATCCCCGCGGAAACCGTCCAGAAGTATCAGATCGTACCGTTGAGCCGATCCGGTGCGACCTTGACGATTGCCATCACCGACCCGACGAACGTGTTCGCCATGGACGACATCAAGTTCATGACGGGCTACAACGTCGAGCCGGTGGTCGCCTCGGAAACGTCGGTCGCTGAGGCGATCCAGCGGTACTACTCCTCGACCGTTCCTGCGCGGCAGGATCGAAAGGGGAATGGCGCGGCGGGCGACGCGAACCTCACGAGCGCGGCGACGCTCGAGATGGTCAGCAAGGCGCTCGAGGAAACCACCGCGATTGCCGACGACGATGTCGAGGTGCTCGATGAGCTGGAGCAGATCGACGTTGCGTCGCTCGAGCGCCAGAGCGGCGAGGCGCCGGTCATCCGGCTCGTGAACCTGATGCTGATGTCGGCGATTCAGAAGGGGGCGAGCGATATCCACATCGAGCCGTACGAGAAGGAATTCCGGGTGCGTTTCCGCATCGACGGCATCCTCTACAACGTCATGGCGCCGCCGATGAAGTTTCGTGACGCGATCACGTCGCGGCTGAAGATCATGGCGAAGCTGGACATCGCGGAGAAGCGGCTGCCCCAGGACGGCCGAATCAAGATCCGGTTTGCCGCCGACGGCGCGACCAAGGAGATCGATTTCCGCGTGTCCTGCCTGCCGACGTTGTTCGGCGAGAAGATCGTCCTGCGTCTGCTCGACAAGGACAAGCTGATGCTGGACATGACGAAGCTCGGGTTCGAGCCCACGTCGCTCGCGAAGCTCGAGGCGGCCATTGCGAAGCCGTGGGGCCTGGTGCTCGTCACGGGTCCGACCGGCAGCGGCAAGACGAACACGCTGTACTCCTCGATCGCGAAGGTCAATACGCCAGAGACGAACATCATGACCGCCGAAGATCCCGTCGAGTTCAATCTGGTCGGCGTCAATCAGGTGCACGTGCGCGAGAACATCGGCCTGAACTTCGCGGCGGCGCTTCGATCGTTCCTCCGGCAGGACCCGAACATCATCCTCGTCGGCGAAATCCGTGACTTCGAGACCGCGGAGATTGCGGTCAAGGCGGCGCTCACGGGTCACCTCGTGCTCTCGACGCTGCACACCAACGACGCGCCGAGCACGATCAATCGCCTGATGAATATGGGGGTCGAACCATTCCTCGTGGCGAGCTCGGTCAACCTGATTTGCGCGCAGCGCCTGGTGCGTCGGATCTGTGCGAGTTGCAAACACGAGCACCCGCACCCGCCGCAGGCCCTCGTTGACGCGGGCTTCACGCCCGAAGAGGCGAATCGCGTGGCCCCGAAGAAGGGAAAAGGGTGCGAGAAATGCAACCAGACCGGCTACAAGGGCCGCGTCGGTCTTTACGAAGTGATGGAAATCACCGACGAACTCCGCGAGCTGATCCTGGTCGGCGCGTCCGGCCTCGAGCTCAAACGCAAGGCGGTCGAAGAGGGGATGATTACGCTGCGACGCAGCGGCCTGCAGAAGGTGATGGACGGCGTGACGACGATCGAGGAAGTCGCGAGAGAGACCGTGAAGTAGAGGCACGAGGAATATACGCGGGAGAGGATTCCATCTTTGGCGACATTACCCGAACTGCTCAAGACCGTGGTCGAGCTCAATGGCTCGGACCTGCACCTGACGACGCAGACGCCGCCGCAGATTCGCGTACACGGTCAGCTGCAGACGCTGGATTTGCCGGTGCTCGGTCCGTCGGAAACGAAAGCGCTCTCGTACAGCGTGCTCACCGACGCCCAGAAGAAACGTTTCGAAGAGACGCTGGAGCTGGACTTCTCCTTCGGCATTCGCGGTATTGCCCGATTTCGCTGCAACATGTTCAACCAGCGGGGCGCGGTCGCGGCGGTGTACCGACTGATCTCCGAGAACATCAAGTCGTTCGATCAGCTCGGTCTTCCAGCCGTCCTCGGAACACTCTGCGAGCGTCCGCGTGGCCTGGTGCTTGTGACAGGTCCGACGGGCAGCGGCAAGTCGACGACGCTCGCGGCGATGATCGACAAGATCAACACCGAGCGGCGCGAGCACATCCTGACAATCGAGGACCCAATCGAGTACCTCCATTCGCACAAGGGATGCCTGGTCAACCAGCGCGAGCTGCACAGCGATACCCACAGTTTTGCTGTCGCGCTGCGAGCGGCCCTGCGTGAAGATCCCGACGTCGTGCTGATCGGCGAGCTGCGCGATCTCGAGACGATCGAGTCCGCCTTGCGGATCGCCGAAACTGGTCACTTGACGTTCGCCACGCTTCACACGAACTCGGCGGCGCAGACGATCAATCGCATCATCGACGTCTTTCCTGCGCATCAGCAGGGGCAGATTCGGACTCAGCTCTCGCTGGTGCTCGAAGGTATCGTCTGCCAGACGCTGTTGCCCCGGAGCGATGGCGCAGGTCGTGTGGTCGCACTGGAGATCATGGTGCCCACGCCGGGCATCCGGAACCTGATTCGGGACGACAAGGTGCACCAGATCTACTCGTCGATGCAGGCCGGGCAGGAAAAGCTCGGAATGCAGACGATGAATCAGTCGCTCGCGACGCTGTACTACAAGCGGCTCATCTCGCTCGAAACCGCGATGAGTGTGTCGTCGCTCAAGGACGAGCTCGAGCAGATGATCGCGCGCGGTGCGGGCGTGATCGCTGGCGCAGGCACGAATCGTCCGGCCGCACCGCGGGGACGGTGAGAAGAACCGGCTCTTGGCTCATGGCTTTGGGCTGTAGGCCGGCAAAGAGTGTAGGGCGGGGTCTTCAGACCCCGCATGTTGGGCGGGCCTGAAAGGCCCGCCCAACGTGAGAACTTGGCAGGCCAAGAGCCAAGAGCCGTAAGCCCAAAGCCGATCTCGATTCACGATTATGCCGACATTCGCCTACTCCGGTCGTACGAGAAGCGGGCAGGTCGTCACCGGCGAGCGCGTCGCCGACAGCGCGGACGCGGCTGTCGCGGCGCTTCGCCGCGAGCAGATCCTCGTCACCCGGATCGATCAGGCGAAAGTTCGCGCCGAGGTCAAGGCGAAGCCGGGCAAGGCCAAGGGCGTTCCTGCCAAGAACCTCGCGATCTTCACGCGACAGTTCTCGGTAATGATCGACGCCGGTCTGCCGCTCGTGCAGTGCCTCGACATCCTCGGCAAGCAGGAACCGAACAAGAATTTCGCCTCCGTCATCCTGAAGGTTCGCGAGGACGTCGAAGGCGGAGCGGCCCTCGCGGATGCGATGAAGAAGCATCCGAAGACCTTCGACGCGCTCTATTCGAACATGATTGCGGCCGGAGAAGCCGGCGGCATTCTCGACACGATTCTCAAGCGGCTTGCCGTCTACATCGAGAAGAACGTCAAGCTGAAGGGGGAAGTGAAGTCGGCGATGATCTATCCGGTCGCGGTCATCGTGATCGCGACGCTCGTCGTCGGCGCCATTCTCTGGAAGGTCATTCCGACGTTTGCCTCGCTGTTCGCCGGCCTTGGTGCAGAGCTGCCGTTACCGACGCGCGTCGTGATCGCGCTCAGCAACTATGTCGTGAAGTGGGGGTGGCTCATCGTCATCGCGATTGGCGGGGCCGGCTATGGTATCAGGCAGTACTACGCGACGGAGCAGGGACGGCAAACAATCGATGCGCTGCTGCTGAAGGCCCCGCTTCTCGGCACTATTCTGCGCAAGGTCGCCGTCGCGCGCTTCTGCCGGACGCTCTCGACGCTGCTCGCCTCCGGTGTGCCGATTCTCGATGGCCTCGAGATCACCGCGCGAACGTCCGGCAACGCGATCGTCGAGGACGCCATTCTGAAAACCCGCAAAGGCATCGAGCGCGGGGAGACAGTGTCGGGCCCGCTGCGCGAGACGAACGTGTTCCCCTCGATGGTCGTGCAGATGATCAACGTCGGTGAGACGACCGGCGCGCTCGACGCGATGCTCGCGAAAATCGCGGACTTCTACGAAGAAGAAGTCGACGCCGCCGTAGGCGGCCTCCTGACGCTGCTCGAACCCGTGATGATCGCGTTTCTCGGCGTCGTCGTCGGCGGCATCGTCATCGCGATGTATCTGCCAATTTTCGATTTGATCTCGAAGCTGACGGGATAATCGCTGAATCGTGAATAGAAGCTAGAAGTTGGACGTTGAGCGTCCCTGAACATCGATCGCTTGAGCTTCTAGCTTCTAGCTTCTGACTTCCATTGAAACTTGAACCCGACGACCCCTTTACGTCGAAAACTCCTGTGGCTGATGAGCGGCCGGGCGGCCGCGGTCACGCTGCTGCTCGGGTCGGCGATCCTCGTCCAGATCAAGTCGCCGGGATCGCTGCCGGTCGATCCGTTTTTC
>Ga0114129_10005045_pt1 | contig 18582 bp, 18 predicted proteins | sample RhiMetdeltSRZDD1_FD_80071 | JGI IMG/M metagenome (GOLD analysis project Ga0114129, IMG submission 80071) | Populus rhizosphere microbial communities from Tennessee, USA - Rhizosphere MetaG P. deltoides SRZDD1 (version 2) (version 2) | ecosystem: Host-associated > Plants > Roots > Rhizosphere >...
ATCCGCTCGCGGTACGTCGGCACGCGCTCGAGCCACGACACCGGCGTCACCATCGAAAACAGCAGGTGCAGCTCGGCGTGCTCGGGCACCAGCGACTGGATGAACAGCGTCGAGCGCTCGGGATCGAGGCCGGCGCCCAGCCAGTCCGCGGCCATCTCGATAGTGTTTTGCGGAACCTGCGCGGTGTCGAGCCGGTCCGTGAGCACGTGCCAGTCGGCGGAGAAGTAAAAACATTCGTATGAGTCCTGCAGCTTGACCCAGTTGGTGAGCGCTCCGAGGTAATTGCCCAGGTGCAGCCGCCCGCTCGGTCGCATTCCCGACAGCACACGCTCTCTGCCGACCATCACGCGTCCGTCCTCTCCCAGATCTTCGCCGTGCGAATCAGCACATAGTACGCATAGAGGCTGGCCAGAAGGAACCCCCTCCAGCCGTCGAGGAAGCCGCGGCGCACGACGTACATGCCCAGAAAGCGGCCGACCGGTCTGAGCACGAAGTCGGCGATGCCGACGCGACGTCCCCGAGCCACCGCTTCCTCGGCGGCGAGCGTGGCGTAGCGGTCGGCGCGGAGCAGGAAATCGCTGAGGTCGCGATACGAGCGGTGCTCGACATGTCCGACGAGCCGCTCGACGCGGCCCTGAACGGTCACCGACTCGTGAACGGCGAGCGCGTTGAATCGGCCGCGCGTGCGACGAAAGAGCCGCACCTGGTGATCCGGATAGAGTCCGCCGTGACGGACCCACCGCCCCCAGAAGATATTGCGCCGCGGCACCGCGTAGCCGTCGGCCGGGCCGTCGGCCGCGAGCACGTGGCCGATCTCGGTGGCGAGCTCGGCGGACACGACCTCGTCGGCGTCGAGCGAGAGCGCCCAATCTCCCGTCGCCAGGTCGATCGCGTAGTTTTTCTGGATGGCGTAGCCGGGCCAGGGCCGCACGACGACGTGGTCGGTGAACTCGCGCGCGATCGTCGCCGTCTTGTCCTCGGACTCCGCGTCCACGACGACGATCTCGTCGGCCCACGCGACGGACTCGAGGCACGCGCGCAGACGCTCCTCCTCGTTGCGCGTGACGAGCACGACCGACAACCGCGCTCTTGAGCCGGTCATCGCGCCAACACCTCGAGCACCGCGTCGAGGACCGGCGTCACCTCGAGTGCGGGCATTTTTCCGTCGGGCGCAGCGATCACGTGATGACCAGCGCCATAAGGGCCGTTCCGCGTGCCCGACGTCGGGCCGTACAGACCGACGCACGGCGTGCCGACGGCAGCCGCCAGATGCAGCGGACCGGTATCCCCCGACACCATCACCGAGGCGCGACGCGCGACCGCGGCGAGCTCGTCGAGATCGGTGGGCGGCGCGAGGGCCGGGCGCGGCGGCGCGATCTCGGCGATGGCGCGCGCGGCCTCGCCTTCGCGCGGTCCCCAGAGCACGAGCACCTGTGCCCCCTGCTCGTGGCAGAGCCGCTCGGCAAGCGCCCGGAATCGCGCCACCGGCCAGCGCTTGTTCGCGCGTCCGGCGCCCGGATTCAGCACAACGAGCCGATGCCGAGGCTTGAGGCCGACGCCCACGAAGAAATCGTCGATGCGCGACTCCGCTGCCGCGCGCGTCGGCAGCCGGAAGCGCGCGCGCCCGGGCGGCACGCTCACGCCGAGCGGCTCCAGCAGCGCCAGGTACTGATCCACCACATGACGCGCCTGCGGCGGCGGCGCCACCCGACGCGTCGTGAACAGGGCATTGAGCCGCTCGCGGCTCCAGCCGGCGGCGAAGCCGATCCTCAACGGCGCACCCGTCGCCCGCGCGACCGCGCCCGACTTCACGAGGCCCTGCATGTCGATGGCGACGTCAAAACGTGACGCGAGCAGTGTCCGCCGGAGCGCCCGGATGCCACGAACGACCGCCAGCAGCTGGGCCGGCGTGCGCGCGGAGCGCCACGCTCGCGTATCGACGTCGATCACGTCGTCGACGGCAGGGTGGTTGCGCAGCAATGCGGATTCCCGGCGCTCGACCAGCCACGCCAGCCGTGTGCGCGGAAACGCGGCGGCCAGTGCCTCGGCCGCGGGCAGCGCGTGGATTACATCGCCGAGCGACGACAGCTTGACGAGGGCAATGGCGCGCGGCTCAGCGGGCACGCGCGAATCGCTCCACGATCGTCTGGATGGCGTCGCGCGTCGCGTGATCCTTCGGATCGCCGACGATCACAACCTTGCCGCCACACCGCCGCACCGTGTCACGCTCCGGCACCGTCTCGGGCGTGTAGTCGGTGCCCTTGGCGTGAATCGCCGGCCGGAGCGCGGCGACGAGCGCGTCCGCCGTGTCCTCCTCGAACACGACGACGTGGTCGACCGCGCGCAGCGCGCCGAGGACCTCCGTGCGCTCCGCGGCCGGCATGAGCGGCCGCCCCGCGCCCTTGAGGCGCGCCACCGCCGCATCGCCGTTGATGCCGACGAAGAGCACGTCGCCGAGCGCGCGCGCGGCCTCGAGATAGCGAACGTGGCCGACGTGCAGCAGGTCGAAGCAGCCGTTGGCGAGGACGATCCGCTTGCCGTCGGTTCGAAGGCGGTCGGCGAGCTTCGCCGCCTCCGCTACCGTCAACTGCCACCGATCGACTGGCGCAGCTCCCCGGGCGCGACCGTGGCCGTGCCACGCTTCATGACGACGATGCCGCCCGCGATGTTGGCCAGCGTCGCGGCGTCGAGCGCCGGCGCCCCACACGCCAGCGCGAGCGTGAACACACTGATGACGGTGTCGCCGGCGCCAGTCACGTCGGCGATCTCATCGGTGCCGTGCACCGGAATGAACGTCGTGGCGCCGTCGCGCTCGAGCAGCGCCATGCCGCGGCTGCCGCGCGTGACGAGCAGCATGCGGGCGTCGAGACGCTCGAGAAGCTGGCGGCCGGCCTTCTCGACGTCGCGCTCGTCGTCGGCGGGGCCACCGGCCAGGTGTTCGAGCTCCGCCTCGTTCGGCGTGGCGGCGGTCACGCCGGTGAACCGCAGGAGCCCGTACCGGCTGTCGACGGTGACCACGGCTCCCGTGCGACGGGCGATCGAGCGGATGCGCTCGAACACGCGCGGCGTCACCGTTCCGTAGCCGTAGTCCGAGATGACGATGGCGTCGGCGCGCGCCGCCAGCGACGTGAGCCGCGCGAGCAGCGCATCCTCGGTGATCGGCTGCGGCTCGTGCGCGGGCTCGCGATCGAGCCGTACCACCTGCTGCCGCGTGGCTTGATAGCCGCCGGCCATGATGCGCGTCTTCACCGGCGTCACGCGGCCGGTCTCGGAAACGATGCCGTCGGTCGGGATCCCGGTGGCGTGGAACAGCGCGAGCAGCTCGTCGCCCGCCGCGTCCTTGCCGATCACACCGATCGGCACGACGCGCGCGGCGAAGTCGTGCACGTTGTGAGCGGCGTTGCCAGCGCCGCCGAGGCTCACCTCGCGCTCGGTGAAGCGCAGGATCAGCACCGGCGCCTCGCGTGAGATTCGCGCCGGCTTGCCATAGAGGTACTCGTCGGTGATCAGGTCGCCGACGACGACGAGCGTCTTACCCGGGAAGGCGTCGACGAGCGCGCGCAGCCGAGCGTTGAGGCCGCTGCTCACGACAGCACCCACTGAACCGCATCGAGCAAATCGCCGGCGACGTAGTCGGGCGCGACCGGCAGCTCCACGCGACGGTATTCCCACTCGCCCCGACCGTAACCGGTCAGCACGAGGATCGCGCGCGCGCCGACGGTCCGCGCCGGCACGAGATCGCTCGCCTTGTCGCCGACCATCACCGATGCGGTCAGATCGAGGTCGAGCTCGAGCGCCGCGCGCTGCAGCAGCCCCGGGGCCGGCTTACGGCAGTCGCACGCTGCGCGGTACGGCGGCTTGCCCTCGGTCGGGTGGTGCGGGCACACATAGATGCCGTCGAGATGTGCGCCCGCGTCCTTCAGCTGCTCCACGAGCGCCTCGTTCGTGGCGCGCAGCACTTCGGCGGTGAAGTATCCGCGCGCCAACCCCGCCTGGTTGGTGACGACGACGGCGGGGCGTCCGGCGGCGTTGATCCGACGGATGGCTTCGGCCGAGCGCGGCAGTAGCCGGAGTCGGGACGGATGGTTGATGTAGCCCACCTCTTCCGTCAGCGTCCCGTCGCGGTCGATGAAGACGGCGGGTCGGTGACCCACGCTCGCAGTCTATGCTGTCGGTGTCGTTTGCTCAAGAAAAATCAGCGGTTGCGCCTCAGTCGACGATAGACCTCTTCTAGCGCGCCGACCTGCCGCGCGAACGTATACGGCTCGGCCGCCGCGCGGGCGGCGTCGCGCAGCTCGGCCACGGGCCGGCTCCGGAGCTCTTCGAGCGCCTGCGCCAGGCCGCCGGCGTCGTCAGGCGCAATGGTCGCGCCGCAGCGGTTGTTCACCACCTCGGCACCGCCCGCGACGCGGCTGGTGACGACCGGCAGCCCGCTGGCGAGCGCCTCGAGATGAACGTTGCCGAACGGCTCATAGCGCGTCGGCAGCACCAGCACATCGGCGGCGGCGTACCAGCGCTCGATGTCCGGCCGCGCGCCGAGCCACACGATGCGCTCCCCGACGCCAAGCTCGGCGGCGAGCCGTTGGTAGGACGGCACGTCTCCGCGTCCGAGCACGATCAACCGGGCACCCGCGTCCAGGAGTTTGGCGAAGCCGCGGATCGCAGTGGCGAGGCCCTTGCGCTCGAAGCCGCTGCCGGCGAACAGCACAGTGAAAGCGTCGGTTGGAATCCCGGTGGACTTGCGTGCGGTCTCGCGGTGCTCCGCGCGCAGCCGCGGATGGAAGCGGGCGAGGTCGACGCCGTTGTAGACGACGGTCAGCCGCGCGGGCGGCACGGCGTGACGGTCGGCGATCTCCTGAGCGCCGCGTCGTGAGATCGCGACGATCTGCGGCGTGCGCGCAAACACACGGCGCTCGAGCGCCAGCGTCACCGCGTGATGCAGACGGCGTCCCGGCGGTGCGCCGGTCGCGTCCAGATACGCGCGATGCGAGCCCTCGCCTGCCCTGTACACGTCCTGCAACAGCGTCCGTTCGTGGCTCTGCACGACGTCCCAACCGGATCGGCGCGCCACCACGACGGCCGCGAGCGCGAGCGCGACGCCGCGTGCGGCCGACGGCAGCGGCGGCAGTGACAGACGATGCTCGGTGACGCCGGACGCCGCGCCCTGCGCTCCTGGCCCTGCGCGATGCACGTCGTGTCCATGGGCGACGAGCGCGCGCATGAGCCCCGCGGTTGCGCTTTCGACGCCGCCGTGAAACGTGTACGGCCTGGCGATGATGAGTATTTTCATCGGTCGCAGACGGCGGCGTTCACCGCGGGCGCAGCGGTGGCCGGCCCTGCTCGGGCACGCAAATCGACAGAGCGTTACGCCTGCCAAGGTGCCACGATAAACGGCCGGAACCGACGCAGTACGCAGAAGACACGGCTCTCACAGGGCCGGGCCCCGGCGCAGCCATCGGCCGCCCCCGCACCTGCGCACAAAATCCCTGTCCATCATCGACTCCGGGTCACGTGCGTCGGGCGAGGCCGAAGCGGGAGGCGAGGTCGTCGATCAAGGGAAAGAGGATGGAGCGAGCGGCGGTGAAGCTGTAGCGCTCGGCGCAGCGCTCTCGCGCGCGGCGGCCGAGCTCGGCGGCGCCCGCGGGATCGTCCAAGAGTCGGCTCAATGCGGCACGCAGCGCGATCGGATTCTGCGGCGGGACCAGCACGCCGCAGCCCTCGAGAATCTCGGGAATCATCGACACCGCGGTGGAGACGATCGGCCGGCCGAGGGCCATCGCGTCGAAGAGCTTCGCGGGCACCTGTCCGATCGTGTCCGTCGTCGCGCGTTGCGGCACGGCGACGACGTCGGCGGCGATGAGGTAACGCGGCACGTCATCGAAGGCGATTTCACCGACGACGCGGACGTGCTCGCGTCCCGCCCAGCGCCGCGCGGCCTCGCTCTCGGAGGCGGCGCCCACCAAAACGAGCCGCGCGCCGTCGAGTCCGGCGGTGGCCTCCACGAGATCATCGATCCCCTTGTGACCGCGCGGTGTGCCGAGAAACATCACGACGCGCGCGTCGCCGACGCCTAGCCGCGCGCGGGCCGCCGCGCGATCGAAGCGTTGCGGCGCCCATGCATCGGTATCGCGGACGTGGGGCAGCAGCGCGCCGCCGAAGCGCTCGGCGAGAAAGCGTGAGGCCACCGTGAGCGCATCGGCCCGCGACACGAGTCGCTCGACGAGCCACGTCCACGGCAGTCCATTCGGATTGGAGACGTTGAGCAGCCGGCCGACACGTCCCCAGAAGCCGCTGCGATAGAAAAACCCGAGCTCCCAGTCGTCGATGTCGAGCAGCAGCGGGCGCCGTCGCTGTCGCCGCGCCAGCAAGGCGACGCCGAAGCTCGTCGGGCGGGGCTTGGACGCCAGCAGCACGTCGCCGTCGACGAGACGGGCCAGCGCGGGCAACACCGACGCGAACCGCGGCCAGCGCGCGCCGGGCAGCACCCGGTACCGAATGCCACCGCCGCGCGCCGGTCGCCAGATGTCGTCGCCGAAGCGCGGCCCGACCACTTCGACCTCGTAGCGCGGAGCCAGGAGCCTCGCCAGCAGGTCGGCGCGGCCGGTGGCGTTGTCCGAAAGATCGAACGCGAGGACGGAAACCTTCACGCCACGAGGCGTGCGTAGTGGGCTTCGAGGTCCTCGGCCAGTCGCGCGCCGGAATAGCGTTCCAGCGCGAGCGCGCGGGCCGCCTTGCCAAGGCGGCCACGAAGCGACGCGTTACCCAGCAGCTGCGCGAGGCCGTCGGCAAGCGCTGCCGCGTCACCGGCCGGCACGAGCAGCGCGTGCACGCCGTCGTCGAGCACCTCCGGCACGACCCCGGTGCGCGCGGCAATTAGCGGCCGTCCCGCCGCCAGGTATTCGAAGAGCACGCGAGACATTCCGTCGGATTCCAGCGGCACGTAGAGCGCCACGTCGAGAGCCGCCATCACGGCGGGCAGATCGGACGCGAAGCCGGCGACCCTGACGCGATCCTCCAGCCCGGCGCGACGGATTGCCTCGAGCACCGCCGGCTCGTGAGCGCCACGGCCGATGAACGCGACGCGCGGCGTGAGCCCTCGCGTCGCGAGGCTCGCGACGGCGTCGATCACGATCTGGTGGCCCTTCATCACCCGCAGACCAGAGACGAGTCCCACCAGCAGCTCGTCGCCGCTGCCACCGAGTCGTTCGCGCACGGAAGGATCCGCCCGCTGTGGACGGTACATTTCGACGTCGGCGCCTCCCGGCAGCGTCACCACCCGCTCGGCCGGCAGCAGACCAGACGCCAGATACTGACGACGGATCGCCTCCGTCACCGTGACCACGAGCGCGGTCGCGCGACGATAGAGCCAACGATTGCCGGCGTGCGGGCGCACGGCCTGCGCGATGTGACGGGTGCGGACGATCGGCGGCCGCCGGCCGCCTGTGAGATAGCCAGCGGCGACGGCGAGCCAATGCTCCTTGCCGCGATGGACGTGCACGACGTCGACGTCGCGTAACACGCGCGCGAGCATCCTGAGATCAGCGCCGTCTCGCGCGAGCCGGATCCCTCCGGCCATCTCGAACGTCTCGATACGGGTGACGCCCTCGGCGCGCGCCCGATCGATGACGCGCGCGTCGGTTCCGCGTTTACAGCCCAGCGTCACGGCGTGGCCCCGGCGCTCGAGCTCGCAACACGCGCGCGCCGCCCAATAGGCGTCGGACGACCAGCCCCGGCACGACATGAGATGGAGAATCTTCACCGCCGAGCGCTCGCCATCGCAGCACGCCCATCGAGCATCGCGCGGTACGCGCGCTCGACGATCTCTACCACCCGTCCCGCGCCGAACTCCTGCTCCGCACGCCGGCGTCCCGCCGCACCCATCGCGCGCGCCCGCTCACGGTCCGCGAGCACGGTCCGCAGTGCCGACGCAATGCTTTCCGGCCGATCGTCCTGCACGAGGAGCCCTGTCTCGCCATGCAGCACCGTCTCGGGCAGTGCACCGAGCGCACGCGCGACGACCGGACGCGCAGCCGCCATCGCCTCGAGGGCGGCACGACACGAATCATCGGAACCCGGTGCCATGAGCGCGAAACAATCGGCGGCCGCCAGGACGGCGGGCAAGTCGCGGTCGCGATACCCGGCGAAGCTGACCTGACGCGCGAGGCCCTGTTCGGCGACGAGGCGCTCGAGCCGATCGCGCATCTCGCCCTTGCCGACCAGAAGCAGGCGCGCGGTCGGCACGGTCTCGAGCAGTCCGCGGAAGCCGGCGAGCAGCAGGTCGTGGCCACGCCGAGGCGCCAGGCGCGCGACCGACACGACGAGCGGCGCGTCGCCGACCGCGAATTCTTCGCGCACCGCACGCGCGTCGGCGGCAGCGCCGAAACGCGTGAGGTCCGCGGTGCCGGGCGTCCAGTACGCGCGCCCCGGCGCGAAGCCCGCCTCGCGGCAGCGCGCTTCGATCTGGCGCGAGACCGCAAGCGCCGCACCCGTGCGCCGATAGAGACGCCGCGAGGCCGCGTCGCGCTTCACCGCGCGCAGCGTGTGAAACGTGCGCGCCACCGGTGGGCGGCCGCTCCCGACCGTGGGTCGAGCCAGCACCGCCAGCCAATGATCGTGCGAGTGATGCGCGTGCAGCACGTCGACGGCGTGCTCGCGCGCCGCACGACGGAGTCTCGCCGCGTCGCGTGCGATCTGCACCGGCGCCAGCCTCGCGCGGAGATGAAAGCCGTCCAGCACCGTGAGGCCTGCTTCGCGCGCCTTGGCTTCGAAGCGATCACCGGGCGGCACGGCCAGCAACACCCGGTGACCATGCGCCTGCTGGGCGCTCGCCAGCTGGATCGTCGGATCGGCGCTGCCCGTCCACCAGCGGTTCGTCGCGAGGTGCAGCACGGTCAGCGCGGTTGGGCTCATCGACGCGATTCCGTCGGCTCGCGCGAGCCGTGCGGCGCGCTCACCGCCGGCTCAACAGCGGGCCGACCTGCGATCATCGCCATGACGGCGTCGCGCACGCGCGCCGCGTCGAGCCCGCGCAGACACGGGTGCTCGATGGGGCAGACGCGATAGAAACACGGCGCGCATGGCACCGGATGGGTCAGCGCGGTCGCGCGGCCCCGCGGAGCCGACAGCGCGGGATCGGTCGGGCCGAACAACGTTACGACCGGCGTACCGAGCGCGGCGGCGAGGTGCGCCACGCCGGTGTCACCCGCGACGAGCGCGTCGAGCTCGGCCAGCAGCGACGGCAGGAGCGCGGGCCGGTCGCGGCCTGCGAGGCACGTCGCCGGCACCTGCGCGGCGATTGTCTCGGCGGTTGCCGCCTCGTTGTCCGTGCCGAGCAGCACGGCGTGGGCACCGATCTCGTCGAGCAGTCGGCAGAAGTCGACGACGCGCTCCGCGGGCCACGTCTTCGCTGGGCCAAAGGCCGCGCCGAGGTGCACGCCGACGGCCGGAGATCCACGGCGCGCGCCCGCGGTTTCGAGAAGGGCCCGCACCTCTGCACGTTCGCCAGCGTCCACGGGCGGCGGCGCGAGCGTGGGCACGGCGTCATCGACCCGCGTGTCACAGCGCTCGGCGAGCATCACGTACTCGTCGATCTGATGGCGCCGCGGCTCCGGCACTGCCACGGCGTCCGTCAGGGCGATACCACGCCCGCCGGTGTCGAAGCCGATGCGACGGCGCGCGCCCCAATACCACGCGGCGAGCGCGGACTCGAACGAGTTCGGCAGCAGCACGGCGGTGTCGGGCGCGAAGCGTCGCACGACGTCGGCCGCGGCGAGCCGGTCGGCCCACGGACGTGGATAGGTCACGAGCGTGTCGGCGAGTCCCTGCCCCGCGAGCATGGACGCCCACGGCCCGGCCAGCAGCATCCGCGCTTGCGGGTGCGCCCGGCGCAGCGCGCGAACCGCCGGCACGGCCATCACGGTGTCGCCGAGCCAGTTCGGGAGACGGACCGCGAGCGCTTGGATCACGCCGGCCGCTTGGAACACGCGCGCGCGAACGCCGCGCGCCATTGCGCCTCGCCCGACAACAACATCAGCTGTACCCCCAGCACGTAGAGCGGCACGCCTCGCGGCGGCAGCCCGCGCAGGCGCGCCCAATCTTTCTCCGTGGTGACCAGGCCGACGGCCGAGGCCGCATACGCGCGCCGCTCGAGCGCCGCGAGCTCGTCGACCGTATAACGGTGATGGTCGGCGAACGGCGCGAACCCTGCCTCCACGGCGCCGGTCTCCTCGAGCGTTTGTCGGAAGCCGTCGGGCGCGCCGATGCCGGCGAACGCGAAGAGCTTGAGCCCTCGCAGTGCGTCGACGCCGAGATCGCGCATGGTGCCCGCATCCCAACACTGGACCGGGATGTGGCGCGCGGCAAGCACTGGAACGCCGGGCGCGTGGACGCGGGCGTCTCCGGCAACCTCGTCGATGTCCGCGGGACCTCGTGCGCCCGTCACCACGATGAGGTGCGCGCGCGCCAGCGCCGTCAGCGGCTCACGTAGCGGGCCGCCGGGCAACAGCCGTCCGTTCCCCCACGGAGCGTGGGCGCGCGCCATGACGATCTCCAGGTCCTTGGCGAGCGTGCGGTGCTGGAAACCATCGTCCAGCACGATGGCACTCACACCGAAGCGCGTGGTGGCCAGACGAGCCGCCTCGTAGCGATTCGCACCGACCACGATGGGCACGCCGGGCAGGCGACGCGCGAGCAGGAACGGCTCGTCGCCGCCCTCATCGGCGTCCAGGCGAATCGACGCGGTGTCGGCGACGATCTGAATGCCGCTGCCACGCCGACCGTAACCGCGGCTCACCACCGCCGGGCGTTCGCCAAGATCCATGAGCGTGCGCACCGCCAGCTCGACGGCGGGCGTCTTACCGGTCCCGCCGACGGTGAGGTTCCCCACCGACACGACGGGAACGCCGGCGGCGCGGCTTCGAAGGACGCCGCGCGCATACAGCCACTCGCGCGCGTCGAGCAGCCCCCGGTAGCCTCCAGCGGCGACGTCGAGCACGCGCGAGGCGGCGGGGCCGACGCCACGCTGCCACGCACGCGAGACGCGCTCGCTCATGGGACTCATCGGTCGCCGTTGCCCCAGCGCCCATCCGAGTGCGGGGCGAGCACACGCTCGACGAGATCGAGCGTCTGCCTCACGGCGCCGTGTTGGGCGGCGATGGCAGCGAACGCCGCCTCGCCGCGCCGTGACGCCAGCGCGGGGTCGGCGAGCAGTCGGCGCAATTCGACTCCCATCGCCGCTCCGTCTTGCACGACGACGGCGCCGCCGCTCGCCGCCATCAGACCCGCGGCCTCGCGGAAATTGTCGGTGTGGGGCCCCATGAGCACGGGCTTGCGGCGCAGCGCAGGCTCGAGCACGTTGTGGCCGCCTCGCGGCACCAGACTGCCGCCGACGAACACGACCTCGCCGAGGGCGTACATCTGGGCGAGCTCGCCGACGGTATCGACGACGATGACGTCTTGTGTGAACCGAGCACGCTCGGCGGGCAGTCGGCTCCGCTGCACCGCCCGATACCCGCGCGCGGCAACGAGGGCCAGCACCTCGGCCACGCGCTCGGGATGCCGCGGCGCCAGGACGAGCGTGAGCCCCGAATACTCCGCCGCCGCTGCCGCATGAGCGGTGAGCACCGCCTCTTCCTCACCACGATGCGTGGAGCCCGCAATCCACACCCGCTGGTCGCGTGACAGCCCCAACAGCCGCCGCCAGAGATCCGCGGCGCCGGCGCCGTCCGTCGGCGTATCATTCTTGAGGTTACCGGTGACCACGACGCGCTCCGCAGGTGCGCCGAGCGCAATGATCCGGCGCGCGTCCTCGTCGGAGCGCATGCCGAACACCGTGATGCCGGCCAACACCCCACGCAGGGCCGAGCGAACCAGGCGGTACCGCCGGAACGACCGATCGGAGAGCCGGCCGTTGGCGATCATCGTCGGCACGCCGCGCGCGGCGAGCGCGCGGAGCATATTGGGCCACAGCTCCGTCTCCATGCAGATGAAGAACGCGGGATCGATCGCGGCCAGCGTCCGCCGAACCGCGCCGGGAAAATCGAGCGGGAAATAGCGGTGGCTCGCGATGCTCGCGAATCGCTCGGTCACGATACGCGCACCCGTCGGCGTCACCGTCGTCACGACGAGCGGCAGCGACGGGTAGGTGCTGTGCAGCCCCTCGACCAGCGGCGCGGCGGCGATGGCCTCGCCGACTGACACGGCGTGGACCCAGCCGCGCGGGCCGGAGCCGTGCTCAGGCCCGAAGCCCAATCGCGCTTTGAGATTGAGAGGCAGGCCGCGCGTAAGCCGACGGGCGACGGCGACCGGCGCGTACGCGCCGACGCCAGCGGCAAGCAGCGCCGTGTAGAGCAGATAGGTCACGGCCGTGCTCCGACGAGCGCATCCGCCGCGGTGGTGGCGTCGGTCATCGCGCGCTCGACACGCGCGCGCGCATCCTCGCGATCGTCGTGGCGCTTGACCTCGACAAGACCCCCGAAGGCCACACCACAGCGCGCGAACGGCATCGGGACCATGAAGCGATCCCACGAGCCAAGACGGCGCGCCGGCGATGCCGCGACGCCGAGCGGAACGATCGGCGCCCCCGTCGCCGCCGCCAGCGCCACGATGCCGCCTTGAAGTCGGCACGCCGGGCCACGCGGCCCGTCCGGCACCATCGCCACGTCGTCACCGCCGCGCAGCGCGCGCACCAACTCGCGCAGCGCCTCGAGACCGCCCCGGGACGATGAGCCACGCACGACGGCGAGGCCGAAGCGCCGCGCGAAGTCGGCCATGAGCTGCCCGTCGCGCGAACGACTGGCCAGCACCGTCACGCGGCGCGCCGCCTCGCGCTGGCGCAGGCGCGCGTTCAGCCACGGCACCATGAGGATGCGCGCATGCCACACCCCGTAGATGAGCGGATGACCGGCTTGCCACAGCGGACGCAGCGGATCCATGCCGACGACGCGCACGGACAGCGTCATGCCGAGCACGCTCACGGCGGCGCCGGCAACGGCAGGGAGCACGCGAGCGATCATTGGAGCGGGGCCCGCGAGGCCGGCTCCGGCCGTGGGTGGCCTGCTGTAGATGCGCGTGGGGTCATTGTAGCGGGGCCCGCGAGGCCGGCTCGGGCCGTGGGGTGGCCTGCTGTCGATGCGCGTGACCTCATTGTAGCGGGGCCCGCGAGGCCGGCTCGGGCCGTAGGTGGCCTGCTGTCGATGCGCGTGGCGCTGGTTTAGCCAGTTCCAATATGTGACGGGCGGCGCGGGCGCCCACACCCGGCTCGCCGAGCTGGCCCGCGAGCTCACCGAACGCCTCACGCTGACGCGCGAGCGCCGCTGGCGAATCCAGCAAGCGCAGCGCTTCGCGGCCGAGCGCCGGGCCCGTCAGCGCACGCTGGTAGAGCTCGGGCACCACTGCGCGACCAAGCGCGATGTTGGCCAGGCTGATCCACGGCACCCGAATGAGCGGCTTGAACAGGAGCTCGGTCAGCCGGGAGAGGCGATAGCACACGACCATCGGCGTCCCGAGCAATGCGGCCTCGAGGGTCGCCGTGCCCGACGTCGCGAGCAGCAGATCCGCCGCGCGCATCACGGCGTACGTCCGGCCGCTCACCACGCGAAGCGGTGGACCGGCGTCGGCGCGTAAATCGGCTGCGTCCACCGTCGGCGCTTGCGCGACGAGAAAGCGCGCGTTCGGATGCGCGGCGGCGATGAGCGTCGCCGCTTCACGCATCGCCGGCAGCACGCCCGCCACTTCCTGACGGCGGCTACCGGGTAAGAGACCGATGACGGGAGCGTCACCCTCGACGCCGAGCTCCTTGCGCGCCTCGGCACGCGAGGGCGCCTCGACGAGCGCATCGAGCACCGGATGGCCGATGAACTTCACCGGCACGCCCGCACGACGATAGAGCGACGTCTCGAACGGAAACACCGCGAGCACGAGCGAAACCACGCGGCGGATCGCACGAACGCGCCACGGTCGCCATGCCCACACCTGCGGCGGAATGAAGTACGCAACCGGGACGCCGGCGTGGCGCGCGGCCCCCGCCAGTCGCAGATTGAACTCGGGAAAATCGATGACGACGAGCGCGTCGGGGCGCGCCGCGCCGGTCACGACGGCGCGCAGCCGACGATACGCGCGATACAGGCTGGGCACACTGCCCACCGCCTCCGCGCTGCCCATCGTCGCGGCCGCGGTGACGTCGACCAGCAGCTCGACACCCTCGGCAGCCATGCGACGGCCACCCATGCCGTAGAGTCGAACGCCGGGTGCTGCGGCCCGCAGCGCGCGTGCGAGTGTCGCGCCGTGCAAGTCACCCGAAGCCTCGCCGGCGACGAGCATGATCGCGCGCGGACGCTCAGGCGCCGGCGCCACGCGTGCTGACCAGCGCAATCGACGCGGCGTCGGCGCGCCGCGTGGTGGTCTCTCGCTCGAGCACGAACACCCGCTCGGCCTCGAACGCGAGGACGGCGGCGCTCCCCTCGGCGGCGGCGTCGATCGTCTCCGGCCCGATCGTCGGCACGTCGAAGCGGAAATCGTGCTCGGCGCCGACGGCCTTCACCACGACGGCGCCAGGGCCGCTGAGAGCCGTGCCGCGACGGATGGTGGCCGTCGTGCCCTCGATCGCCTCCACCGCGCTGACCGCACCACGTCGTACGACAACCGTTTGGCCGATACTCCAGTCGGCGGCGGCGCGTGCAACGCCGAGTCCGCGTCGCACGTCCACCCACTCGTCGGACGTCGGCGTTCGCGCACCGAGAATCGTCTCGCCCGGCAGTCCGGCGCCGAGAAACGGGCGCTGATCGAGCAGCTCGATACCCATGCCGGCGAGGGTCGCCAGCAGCACGCCCTTGACGTTGCCGTCGAGCAAGCCGCCCGCACGGCGGGCCATCGCCCGGTGCGCCTCGTCCACCGCGTCCGCGCGCAGGAGATCACCCATCCAGAACTTGCCGGAGAAGAGAACGCCGGTGACCTTCTCCTCCTGCAGAGTGGTGATGACCGGCGCCATTTCGGCGATGGTGGAGGGCACGACACGCGCCGCGTGGTCAGCGGCGCCCGTGTCGGCGGCAAAGGCGAACGCGATGACGCGCCATCCCTGTCGCCGCGCCTCGGACGCCATCAGCGCCGGCAGCTCGCCGGCGCCGCACATCAATCCGAGCGACCGCTCCACGGCAGCTCCTTCGGCCATGCGATCTCGGGCACGCCGTCCCGAATCATCCGCTCGATCTCGAGCGCCATCGCGAGCGAGGTGAGATCCTCGGCGAGGTTCAGGTCGACCTTCTCGCCTGCCTGACGCCGGCGGTGCGCAGCGATGAGGTGCTGGATCTCGAGCTTCAGCGGATTCTCTCGGTGCACCTGCAGATGTTCCACGAGCGATGCACGCGAATAGCGGATGGCCTTACGGCTCATCGTGTACTGCTGGTTGGCCCGGCGATAGATCCGGATGTCCTGATCCGTGTAGTCGAGGTGGATGTAGGCGTCGGGCATGGTGATCGCGAGCGTGCGGACCTTCTCTTCGGTCGCGCGGCTGGCGGTGATCGTCGCGATCGTTCCCGACTCGAAGCGGATCTGCACGGTGGCGACGTCGGTCACCGGCGAGTGCACCAGCGTCCCCTGGGCCGCCAGGCGTACGGGCGGGGAGTCGACCAGACGCAACACGATGTCGATGTCGTGGATCATCAGATCCATGACCACCGTGTCCTTCTGCACGCGCGGCGCGAACGGCCCGAGGCGCCGGGACTCGATGAGAATCGGCGCGCGCACGATCTGGCGGAGCTCGTCGACCGCGCCGTTGAAGCGCTCGACGTGACCGACGTGCAACACGGCGCCGGTCCGCTCGGCCACGCCGAACAGCGCGCGCGCCTCGTCGAGCGTCGCCGTCATCGGCTTCTCGACGAGGACGCTCACGCCAGCTTCGAGCAGGTCGCGCGCGACAGCGAAGTGCTGGTTGGTGGGCACCGCGATGCTCACCACGTCCACGCGCCCGACGAGCGCGCGATGATCGGGAAAGATGCTCGTGTCGTACTGGGCGGCCACCGCCGCGGCGCGGCCGGCATCCGCATCGACCACTCCCACCAGCTCGACATCCGGCAGCTCGGCGTAGACGAGCACGTGGTACTGACCCATGTGGCCGGTGCCGACCACTCCTGCGCGGATCTTTGCCCCGCTCGCCATCAGCCTGTGACCTCCTCGGGCTCCGCGGCTTCGCCACGGAACGGTCCCACGATGCCGTGTCGTGTGGCGCCCGCGATGAAATCCACGAGCCGCCGCACCGGCTCGGTCGCGGGCAGCTCGTCCCGAATGCGCTCGACGGCGCGCGCGGGCGCCAGACCGCTACGGTAGAGGATGCGGAACGCGTCCTGAAGCGTTCGGCGATCGCCGGCCGACATGCCGGCGCGGCGTAAGCCGATGACGTTGATCGCTCGTGCCGTGGCCGGTTGGCCGTCCACCAGCACATAGGGCGGCACGTCCGCGGTGATCTTCGCCATCCCGCCGACGTATGCATACGCGCCGATGCGCGTGAACGGCACCATGCCGGTGAGGCCTCCGACGGTGGCGCGCTCGCCGATCTCACAGTGGCCCGTGATGCCGGCGTAATTGATGACGATGACGCCGTCGGCGAGGCGGCAGTCGTGCGCGACATGACTCAGCCCCATGAGCAGGCAATCGCGGCCGACCAGCGTCGAACCCTCCGGTTTCGTCGACCGATGCACCGTGACGTATTCACGGATGACCGTGCCGGCGCCGACGCGTACACCCGACGGCGTGCCGTCCTTGTATTTGAGGTCCTGCGGCACGCCACCGATCACGCTGCCGTGGCCGACCTTCACCCGCGCGCCGAGTGCGACGCGGCCTTCGAGGACGACGTGGTGACCGATCTCGACGCCCTCTTCCAGGACGACGTCGGGCCCGATCACGCTGAAAGCGCCGATCCGGACATCGCGGTCGAGCCTCGCGCGAGGATCGACGAGGGCCGAGGGATGGATAGCGTCACTCATCACGCGTCGCCTTCGGTCCGAGCGGCTTGCCGCCGAGTGCCTCGACCGCGCGCTCGAGCGCCCGCACGCGCCGTAAGAGCTCGGGGAGACGCGACTCTGCCGCGAAGATCCGCTTGGCCTCGAGAATCGGCCGCGCCGGGGTGCCGAGATAGCGGCCGCCGGCCTCGACGTCCGACGGCACGCCGGCCTGAGCGCCGATCAGCGCACCGTCACCGACACTCACGTGGTCAGCCACCCCGACCTGTCCCGCCAGGACCACGCCACGGCCGAGCCGAGAGCTGCCCGAGACGCCGACCTGTGCCACGAGAATCGAATGCTCACCCACCTCCACGTTGTGCCCGATCTGAACGAGATTGTCGATTTTCGTGCCGCGACGGATGATGGTGTGGCCGAACGTCGCGCGGTCGATGGCGCAGTTCGCGCCGATCTCCACGTCGTCCTCGATGACGACGCCTCCCGTCTGCGGGATCTTGCGGTGCCGTGCGCCGTCGAAGGCGAAGCCGAACCCGTCGGCGCCGACGACCGTGCCCGCATGCACGATGACGCGGCGCCCGAGTCTCGCGCCGGCGAGCAGCGCCACGTGTGGACCGAGCACGCATCCCTCACCGACCTCCACGCCCGATCCCACGAAGGCCAGCGCACCGATGCGCGTGCCCGCCGCGATCTGCGCTCCAGACTCGACGACGACGAGCGGGCCGACGGCCGCCGTCGCATCGACACGCGCGTCCACGGCGATGATCGCGGTCGGATGGACGCCGGACACCACGGGCGGCGCGGGGTGAAAGAGTAGCAAGAGGTCAATCATCGCCTGCTGCGGCGCGGCCACGCGCAGGATGGGCGCGGGAAGTCCGCTGATGCCGGCGGCGGCGACGAACGCGCCGGCGCGAGAGACTTGTGCGGCAGCGCGATACCGCGCGTCGGTGAGAAACGACACGTCGTCCGGCCCCGCGCTCTCGAGCGGCGCCACGCCTCGGACCACCCTGGCGGCGTCCCCCTCCAGGGTGGCGCCGAGCGCCTCCGCGAGCTGGCCGAGAGTGAACTCGGCTCGGCTGGCCATCGTGGCTACTTCTTCTTGCCTCCGGCGTCGCGATCGTAGGCCCGAATGATCTCGTCGGTGAGGTCGGCGTCGGTGGCGGCGTAGAGCACACCTGCGTTCCGCTTCTCGACGATCATGTAGTAGTTCTTCTCCTTGCCGACTTTCTCGATGACGCCGCCCATCTCCTGGAGCACCTTCTGCAGCAGCTGGCCTTCCTTTTTCTCGAGCTCCTTCTGGTAATCGTCCGCGGCGCGCGCGGCGTCGCGGCGCTTGCGCTCGAATTGCTCCTGTTTGTCGCGCCGCGCGTCGGCCGTCATGAGCGCGCCCTTCTTTTCGATCTCGTCGCGAAGCTTTTCGAGCTCCTGACGGCGCCCGTCCATGTCCTTCTGGATCGTGGCGCGCTCTTTTTCGAGCTGCTCGCGCGCAGCCACGCCGGCCGCCGAACGCGCGAGCACGCGCTGCACGTCGATGTAGCCGATCTTCGCCGGCCCCATCGCGGCCGCCGGCGCCGCGGCCGCCGGCTGCGCCGCGGCCGGGGCCGGCGCCGGAGCCTGCGCGGCCGTGCCGGAA
>Ga0114129_10005046_pt1 | contig 18581 bp, 13 predicted proteins | sample RhiMetdeltSRZDD1_FD_80071 | JGI IMG/M metagenome (GOLD analysis project Ga0114129, IMG submission 80071) | Populus rhizosphere microbial communities from Tennessee, USA - Rhizosphere MetaG P. deltoides SRZDD1 (version 2) (version 2) | ecosystem: Host-associated > Plants > Roots > Rhizosphere >...
GTCGCGCTGGGCCTACAGAGCTAACGCGACGCCGTCAGGCGCGGCCTCGCAGGAAGGCGATCGCGGCCTGGAGCTGCTGGTCGGCCGGGTCGGCGACGATCTTGTCGGGCACGACGCCCTTGCCCGGACCGTTGAGGTCGGCGCCGGTCTTGGCGTCCTGCATCTTGGTCAGCGTCACGAGCAGCAGGCCACCATCCGGGAGCTCGCGTGGCTGTCCGGTGCCCACGCAGCCAGCCGTCTGAGCACCCATGACCGTGCCCACGCCGTTGGCGCGTATCCCGGCCGCGATGATCTCGCTGCCGGAGGCCGAGTTCTTGTTCACGAGCACGACGAGCGGCTTGGTGAGTCCGAGGAACTTGCCCGGATTTGTGTCCACGGCGGTGCGCTGACCGTCCCGGCCGACCTGGTAGACGAGCGTGCCGCGCTGGACGAAGAGGCTGGCGACGTTGACCGCCACGGCGAGCTCGCCGCCGGGGTCGTCGCGCAGGTCGAGGATCCAGGCCGTGGCGCCCTGGGCGGAGAGGCTGCGCGCCGCGGTGGCCAGCTCATCGGCGACCGTCGAGATGAGCTGCCGCGCCTGTAGATAGCCGATCGAATCGGTCTCCATGCGGGAGGTGGTCAGTGGCGTCTGGAAGCGGGCGCGGTTGATGGTGAACTCCACCTCGCTCGACCCACGAAGGAACGTGACCGTGACCGGCGTGCCCTCGGGTCCCTTGACCTTGTTCGCGACCTCTTCGGTCGTGAGCGTCCTGACGTCCTCGCCGTTGACGCGGATGATCTTGTCGCCCTTCTTCACCCCGGCGCGCTCGGCCGGCGTGCCCGCGATCACGTCGATGACCTCGATGGGCTGGCCGGGCTCGGGCTGGAAGATCGTCACACCGATGCCCGACACGGGCGCCGGCCGCTGGTTGAAGCCCTTGGCGCGATCGGGGTTCAGGTAGTACGTGTGGCACTCGTTCATCGCGCGCGCCATCCCGTCGACCGCGGCGCGCTCCAGGAGGGTCCTGTCTGCGGTCGGATAACGCTGCACCACCGCGTCCAGCGACCCGGCGAACTTCGCGAAGTCGGACCAGACGCTGCCGGTCAGGGTCGGGCGGTCCACCGTGGGCGCGGCGTCGATCTTGGCGTCGGTGAGGTATTTCGTGACCCCATCGAGTGCCCCGGGGATCAGCTGCTGGGGCGTGGGCTTGTCGACATGGCGCTCGACCAGGACCGAATACGCCGCCTCAGCGGTCTTGTACTGGGTCTGCGAGGGCAGCAGCTCGTGCTGCAGATCCGCCGGCAGCAGACCGCATGCGGAGGCGACGAACGCCACGGTGAGGAGCAGGGGAAGGGCGCGAGGTCGCATCGACTTGAGTCTATGGCCGCCGAAGTCGGTCGGTTTCAGGTCCTCAGGCGACCTCGGTCGTCATGAGCTTGCGCAGGCGGCCCAGCGCGCGGAACTGCAGGGCGCGGATCGCGCCCTCGTTCTTGCCGAGCATGTTGGCGACCTGTCGGCTCGACATGTTCTCGACGAAGCGAAGAACGAGCACTTCCTGCTGTTCGGTCGTCAGGTGCTTCACCGCGCCACGCAGCGCGTCGACTTCCTCACCACGGACCGCGTGCTCGTGCGCGGTCGGGCCGTCCTCGGCGAGACCGAAGGCGTTCTCGAGGTCCACCGTCGGACGCTGACGCCGGCGGCGATCCGTCACGGCGTTGCGCGCGATCGTGTAGAGCCACGCCAGGAATGACTTGCCCTGCCAGCGGTAGCGGTGGATGTTCGCGAAAGCGCGCGTAAAGACGTCGCTGGTGAGATCTTCCGCGTCGCTGGGCTCACGGACGCGGTACAGGATGTAGCGGTACACCGCGTCGACGTGCGTGTCGTACAGGTCCGCGAACGCGGAGCGGTCGCCACTCCGAGCGCGCTCGATGACGTCCGGAACCGGACCCATCTGCTCGAAGGAAGGAAGCGCGTCGACTCTGGCCGCTGCGGCAACTGTCACGACGTGATGGCCCCCCAATCCCGTCCTCAGTGATGTGTGCGCAGACCATATCGACCGGAAGGTCGCTTGTTAACCCGTCAGGGGTACCAAAACCGTGACACTGAACCCCGATTCGGGCGCGATGCGTACGAGGAGGACCCCCGTACTGGTACCTATGGGGCAGGTTCTGAGCGACCGAACGTGTCCTCGTCTGAGTCGGAACGCGCTCAGATCTTTTGCCTCAGGACCTCGATCGCTTTGTCGACCGCGGTCGCGTCATCGGCCTGGACATCGGGCTGGATGCCGACGTTGTTGTAGATCGTGCCGGTCTGCGCGCCCACGAACTCCTGCGTGACGACCGCGAGGCGCGAGCCGTCGGTCATATTCGTGATCGAAGTGGCGCCCATGCACCCGATGCTCTTGCCACCAACGATCGTCGCGCGCTTGTTCTCCTTGAGGTCCGCGGCGAGGACCTCCGGCCCCGAGCCGCCGCGGTCGTTGATGATGACGGCCAGCGGCAGCTGATAGGCGTCCGGGAGCCGCCACTCCTTGCGCGCGCTGGTGGAGACGACCGCGCCGCCGCCGCGGTAGACGATGTTGAGCATCTTCTCCCCGTTGAGGAAGAACGCCGCGATCGTGTCCGCGTCGAAGCCGCCCACGTTTCCGCGGAGATCGAAGAGCCAGGCCTTGGCGCCGGCGGCGAGACCCTTCTCCATCATCTTGCGGACCTCGTCGAAGATCTTGTACGTGCCGGTCACCGCGAACTCGCGCCACGTGATGTACACGATGCCGCCCGGCAGCATCCGACCGGTCAGGCCCGCTTCGTCCGGACCGCCGAGCGGCGTGCCGGTCGTCGGGACTTGCGCGACCCGGCCGACCGCGGGCTCGGGGCGAGAGCGATGCACCTGTCCCGCTTTGTCGACGTAATAGGTGTGGCAGTCCGGGGTCGCGCTCATCATCCCTTCGATCGCGACGTCGGCGAAGCGATCGGCCGTGATCTGCGGGTTGAGCGCCTTCACCTGCGCCGCCGCCTCCGCGAACTTCCGGAAGTCGGGGACCACGGTCTCGCTGACGTCCTGGAATTCGATCGGCGCGATCTCTCCCTTGCCGCCGGTCTTCTTGATCTCGGCGTTGATCGCGGCGATCGCGCCCTCGAGGATCTTCTTGCTGCTCACCTTGTGGACGTCCTGATCGCTCAGCGACGCGTAGCTGATGTCCAGCTTCGTGCGCTTGATGTCGACCGACGCCGTCGGCGTGGGCGAGGTCGTTGCCGCCGGCGTTCCGCTGCAGGCGACGACCAGGAAAGCGAACACGGCGAGAAGGCGAAGTGCACGCATCCACACAGGATATGTGAGGAAAACGCCTACTCGGCGGGCGTGCTCACCTTTGGAGCGTGCTGGGCCTGCCACTCCGAGGGGGAAGCGCAGAAGCCCTCGTAGTCGATGTACTCGGTGATGGTCGGGTTCTCGCCGCAGACCGGGCACTTCGGGTCGCGACGCAGCCGCACCTCGCGGAATGAACCTTCGAGCGCGTCGAAGAGTAGATAGCGACCGACGAGCGGTTCCCCGATCCCGAGCAGCAGCTTGATGACCTCATTCGCCTGGATGGTGCCGATCACGCCCGGCAGGACACCCAGCACGCCGGCCTCGGCGCACGAGGGCGCGAGCTCGGGTGGGGGCGGTGTGGGAAAGAGGCAGCGGTAGCACGGGCCTTCGCGCGGCTTGAACACCGTCACCTGACCCTCGAAGCGGTAGATGCTCCCGTGCACGACCGGCTTGTCGTGCTTCACCGACGCATCGTTCAGGAGGTAGCGCGTCGGGAAGTTGTCCGCACCATCGACGACCACGTCGTACTCGGAGAGGATGCGGTCGATGTTCTCGCTCGTGAGCCGCTCCTGATAGCCGACGATCTTCACGTCCGGGTTGAGCGCTTCGAGCGTCTGGCGCGCCGATTCCGTCTTGGGCTCACCGATCCGCTCGGTCGTGTGCAGGATCTGGCGCTGGAGATTGGTCGCGTCGACGACGTCCGAGTCGACGATGCCGAGCGTGCCGACGCCCGCCGCGGCCAGGTACAGGGCGGCGGGTGATCCGAGACCGCCCGCGCCGATGAGCAGCACCTTGCTGCGGAGGAGCTGCAGCTGGCCAGCCTCGCCGACCTCGGGGATGAGGAGGTGCCGGCTGTACCGCTGACCCTGCTCCCGTGTGAGGCCGGCGTCGGGCTTCTTCCATGGGAGGCCGGAGTCTTTCCAGCGGTTGAAGCCGCCGCTCATGGAAATGACGTTGCCGTAGCCCAGCTTGGCGAGCGTATCGGCGGCCATCACGGAGCGAACACCGCCCGCGCAGTACAGGATCGTGGTCTTGTCCTTGTCCGGGATGCGGTCCTCCGCCCACTGCTCGACATAGCTCTTGGGCAGATGGACGGCGTTCGGGAGGTGCCCTTCGTCCCACTCGTTCTTCTCGCGGACGTCGGCGAGCTGGATGTCGCCCGCGCGGAGCAGGTCGGCGACCTGCTGCGGCGTGGCTTCCTTGACCCGCTTTTTGATCTCGGAGAAGTAGTCGCGGTACGTCGGCATTCGTGCTCCCTTGCCCGTCAGTCTAAACCGACCCGCGCGGTCGGAAATTCCTTCTGTTCATGATGCACGCGTGGAGACGCTGTACTTCGATGTCCTCCAGTTCGTCTACCACCTCGCGCTCGCCATCCTCGTTGGCGGCGCGCTCGTCCTGGGCGCGGCCGCCGCGCCGGCGATCTTCGCCGCGGTGCGTTCGCGCGGCGAAGCCGGGGCGATCTTCGGCGCGGTCCTGGGCCGGTACGACGGACTCGCGATCCTCTGCGTCGTCCTCATCGTTGTGACGAGCATCCTCAAAGCGGGCGCGTTCGAGGTGACCGGCTCGCCCGAGACGCGACTCATGCTGCGCTGGCTCGCGCTCCTCGTCCTCTGCGGCGCGACGATCTACGCAAGCGCATGGGCGAGTCCCGTGGCGCGCTCGGTCCGGTCACAGACACCAGGCTGGGACGATCTCCGTGACGATGCGCCCCTGCGCCGCGAGTTCCAGTCGCTGCACCGAAGCGCGCGACGCGCGATGACGATCGCGGTCGTGGCCGGCATCATCGCGATGTTCCTCAGTTAGCGACCGCGACCGCGCGACCGACTTCGGCCGAGCGGTACGCCGCATCCATGACCTCCTGTACACGCAGCCCGTCGGCGAACGTCGGATGCGGCGCATCGGCCTTGCCCGTGGGTCCGGCCTCGATGTGCTCCCGCACACGCCGGGCGAGATCGGGAAACGCGCCGTCGGTCGTGCCCGCCGGGAGGACCTCCTCCAGCGCGCCCGACCCGCGGGCGAGGAGCACCCGGCCATCGCCGCCGAGAACGATCGTTCCGTCGCCGCCGTACAGGATGACGCGGCGCGACGGATGGTGGACCGCACTCGAGAGCTGGATCGTCGCGATCGCGCCGCTGCTCATGCGCAGCAACAGCTGCGCGGTGTCGTCCGCGGTCACGCGTACCGGCTCACCGGTCGTGGTCGGACGCGTCTCAGTCGAGATCCCGAGCTCGGACGAGACGCGATCGACGGATCCGAGCCACCAGATCAGCGAATCGATCCAATGCGATCCGAGCGCACCGAGCAAGCCCCCGGCGCGGTCGCGCCGCAGCCACCACTCCTGACGCGGGCGCGCCGGGTCAACGAGCATGCCGGTCATCTCCATGACGAGGGCGAGACGCATCTCACCGATCGCGCCCGCCGCGAGGAGCTCTTTCACCTTCGACCGTGCGGGTGTGTAGCGGAACTCGTGGTCGATCGCGTGCACGACGCCGGCGCGTTCTGCCGTGGCGAGCATCTCGCGCGCCTCGCGGGTGTCGCGGGCCATCGGCTTCTCGCAGATGACGTGCTTGCCCGCGGCGAGCGCCGCAATCGTGTGCTCGCGGTGCAGTGCCGGCGGCGACGCGACGCACACGACATCGACATCGTCGCGCTCGACGAGCTGATCGACCGTGTCGACCGCTGCGGGAATGTGGGCCTGCTCGGCCGCTGCCCGGGCGCGCGCCGGGTCGGCCGAGCAGATCGCCGTCACCTCGTACCCTGCGCTGCGAAAGCCGGGGACCTGGACGCGCGCGCCAAAGCCCGTCCCGACTATCCCCACCCTCAGCGCCATTGCCGCACAGTATGAGCACCCATGGCCGTGACACGTGCGCTCCGTCAGTCGCCACGCCCCAAGGACACGCGGCTCGAAGACGCGCTCGAGGCGCATCGCGCGAAGGTGAACCGCGCACACCGGGTGCGGAACGCCGAAGGGCTGGTGACGATGGTCGACGCCTTCGGGTTCTGTTTCGCATTCACCCTGCGCACCGGAGACGCGCCCATCCCGGCCTGCTTCGATCACCTATCGACGACCAGCGAGGATCGCAAGTGGGGCTGGATGTGGGACTGGAAGGACGACCTGCCCGAGGCGAAGCGTCTGTATTACGGCAAGCTTCTGATCCGCAAGCCCACCTTCGTCTCCATGAAGATGCTGCCCACCTTCTACGCGACGTTCGGGCGCGCCGGCGAAGCCGACGACCATCTGGACGACGTTCGCGCCGGGCGGCTCTCAGACATCGCGCGCCGGGTCATCGATTACCTCGCGCAGCGCGGCGAGACGCAGACCAAGCGGATGCGCGCGGACCTGGGCATCACCTCACAGGAGGGCAGGTCCGACTACGCGAAGGCGGTGGAGGAGCTGCAGCGTCTCATGTATGTCGCGCGCGTGAAGGCCGTCGGTGAGGGTCGCGTCGACTACAACTACACCTACGACCTGTTCGTCCGCCGCTACCCCGAGATCGTGAAGAGCGCGGAGCGGATCTCGTCGAGCGACGCGATGACAGCGCTCCTGGATCGACTGCTCGAGCTCGCAGGCGGCGTGACGCCGAAGCAGGTGAAGCGTCTCTTCGACTGGGACGATGCGCAGACGGAGCGCACGACTTTGCGCCTCGAATCAAAGCGCGGTCTGGTCCGGGTCGACGGAATGCTGGTGCTGCCTGAACTAGTACGATAGCCCGGCTTTTCATGGATATTCAGCAGCTTCGTTCGTGGATCTTCGAGCTCTACACGCCACTCGATGACGAGCGCCAGTACATCGTCTTCGACGCCGCGCGGGGCAACCTTCTCATCGACATTCCACCGTTCAGCGAGCGCGCCCTTCGGCTGATCCTCGGAGCGGGGCGTGCCTCGCTCCTCCTCGCGACGAACGCCGCCCGCGCCGCGGAGGCGCAGCGCTATCGCGAGACGCTCGGCGTCCAGATCGCGGTGCACGAGGACGACGCCGCGGCGGTACAGGGGGGCGCCGACCTGGTCCTCAGGCCCGATGACCTCGTGCGGCCGGACACGCGCGTCGTCCGCGTGCGGGGTGAGGGACAGGGCGCCACCGTCGTGCTGGTCCGCAAGTCCGGCGGCGTTCTGTTCAGCGGCGATCTCGATCTTGCCAGCGAGGGTGCGAAGCAGCTGATCCCGCTCGCCTTCTCTTCAGTGCTGTCGTCCAAGCGCGCGCCGATCTGGAACGCCGGCCGCGACATGCTGATGCAGCTGCAGCGCGAGCTACCGAAGCCGCGCAAGCAGTTCGGCATCCTGCTGCCGCCGCCCTGGGACCGCGCCTACAAGGGGCGGCTCGAGGACAAGATGTACCACCACGACGTCATCGTCCCGAAGGAGGACACCGCCGTGCGAACGGCCGCGATGGGTCCCGAAACGCTCGTGGTGGCGAGCGCGACGCGTGTGATCCAGGAGGCCGCGAAGCGTCCGGTGCCCGCGACGGCCGCGACCCTCGGCGACGGCGCGGGCGCACAGGCCGCGCCGCCCGCCTCGCCCGCTCAGACGCGCGAGCAGAAGGCCCGGCCAAAGCCGTTCGCCGAGGACTGGCGAGCCACCTCGACCGAGCGGCCGGCAACGACTCTTGCCAACGCGCCGACCGACATCGTTCCGGCCGCCGCCGGATTCAAGCCACGCTCGCTCGGCGAGCGATTCCGACGTGCTCCGATCGAGGATCTGGTCGGCTCGCCGTACGTCGACTACGTGTGGGGCGGCATCGACCTGTCGCCGGACGGCGCCGAGGTCGCGTTCTCGTGGAACAAGAGCGGGACCTTCGAGATCTACAGCGCGCCGATCGAGCGCGAGCGGCTCTTCCAGCTCACCGATGCGAAGGAGCGGTCCGTGTGGCCGCGCTGGTCGCCCGACGCCAAGCAGCTGGCCTTCCTGCGGGACAGCGGCGGGAACGAGCGCTTCGACATCTGGCTCGTCGATCGCGACGGCGAGATCGAGCGGAACCTGACGAACGAGCCGGATGTGATGCATCGCGAGATGAGCTGGTCACCGGACGGCGCCCGCATCGCGTACGTCGCCAATGCCGGCGGCAAAGGCTTCGCGGTGCACGTCATCGACGTCGCGACCGGGAAGAAGCGCGCGCTCACGGACGGCGAGTTCGACGACGCACAGCCGCGCTGGTCGCCGGACGGAAAGCGGCTCCTCTTCTCCTCGCGGCGCGAGACCGTGCGCACCAACAGCGACCTGTTCGTGATCTCAGCCGAGGGCGGCACGCCAACGAAGCTCGAAACGCGCGACGTGGACGGCGAGTCCCTGGAGGGCAGCTGGTCCAAGGACGGGACGCGCATCGCGTTCACGACGAACGTGCGACGACGCTGCGAGATCGCGGTCGCGACGCTCAAAGGCGACGAGGTGATCCGCGTCGATCCGCTGACGAAGAGCATCTTCGACGAGAGAGAGCCTGCGTGGCGGCCCGACGGCCGCGCGGTGCTGTACCTCCACAACGAGGACGCCGAGGTTTCCATCCGCCGCGTCTTCACCGTGTCGCACGCCGACCATGCTGTCGCCGACCGTGCCGGCGTCCACCAATCCGTTCGTGTCGGACCCGACGGTGACCTCGCGGCGTACCTCTTCACCAGCGCGCGCGAGCCGTGGGATGTCTACGTCACGCGCGAGCGCATGACGGAACCGCGCCGGCTCACGCGCTCGCTGCCCGCGACCATCGATCCGGAAACGCTGGTCGAGCCGATCCACGTTCGCTATCCGGGGGCCATGGGCCGCGAGATCCCCGCGCTCCTCTATATCCCGTACGCGGAAGCCGTTCGCGGCGACGGGCCGCCGCCGGCGGTGGTCCACGTGCACGGCGGTCCGACGAGCCAGCACTACCGCTGGTGGGACCGCGCGAGCCAGCACTTCGCGAACAACGGCTACGTCGTTCTCGCTCCGAACATCCGCGGGTCAACCGGATACGGCCGCGAGTTCCAGGAGGCGAACCGGCAGGACTGGGGCGGCAGGGACCTCGAGGACGTCGTGAAGGGCGTGGAGTGGCTCGGGAAGCAGCGCATCGCCGACGGGAAGCGCGTCGGGATCTACGGCGGGAGCTACGGCGGCTACATGACGCTCATGGCGCTCTCGATGTACCCGGACCTCTTCGCGGCCGGCGTTTCCGTCGTGGGCGTCGTGTCCTGGAAGACGATGTACGACACGACGAGAGGCGATCTGCGCGAGATGCTCGTACGCGAGTTCGGCGATCCCAAGAGCGACGCGGAACGCTACCGCGACCGGTCGCCGCTCACGCACGTCTCCAGGATCGAGGCGCCGCTGCTGATCCTCCAGGGCGAGAACGACCCACGCGTGCCGCTTTCGGAAGCGGAACAGGTCGTGGCCGCGCTGCGCTCCGCGGGCAAGATGCACGAGTACTACGTGTACAAGGGCGAGGGCCACGGCTTCCGCACGCGCGAGAACATGATCGACTCCGTGCGTCGCGCGGAGGAGTGGTTCGGCCGCTACCTGCTGCGTGCCTGATGCGGTCGTCGTCGGAGCTGGTCCGAACGGCCTTGCCGCCGCCATTCAGATCGCGCGCGCGGGCCACTCTGTCGCGGTGTACGAGGCGAACCAAGACATCGGCGGTGGTGCGCGCTCCGCGGAGCTGACGCTTCCCGGCTTCGTGCACGACGTCTGCTCCGCGATCCAGCCGCTGGCCGTCATGTCGCCGTTCCTTCGGGGGCTGCCTCTCGATAAGCATGGTCTCGAGTGGATCCAGCCCGACGCGCCGCTCGCGCATCCGCTCGACGACGGCAGCGCCGTGATGCTCGAGCGCTCCGTGGAGGCGACCGCAGCGGGGCTCGGCGCGGACGGCGACGCCTACCGAGGACTGCTCTCGCCACTCGTCTCGCGGTGGGAGCAGCTCGCAGCCGAGGTGCTGCGGCCCGTGACGCACGTTCCCCGGCATCCGCTCCTTCTCGCGCGCTTCGGACTTCACGCGATGCGCTCGGCGCGCGGACTCGCGTCGTCGTTCCACGGGGAGGCGGCTCGCGCGCTCGTCGCGGGGTGCGCGGCGCACTCGTTCCTGCCGCTCGAGCGCCCCTTCACCGCGGCGTTCGCGCTGATGTTCCTCGTCAGCGGGAACGCGGTGGGCTGGCCCCTGCCGCGCGGCGGCTCGCGCCGGATCGCGGAGGCTCTCGCTTCGCACCTGCGCGAGCTTGGTGGCACCATCGCGACCGGTCACCAGGTCCAGGAGATGACCGATGTGCCGACGGCGCGGGCCTACGTGTTCGATACGTCGCCGTGGCATCTTGACAGCATCGCCGACGAGCGTCTGCCCCTTGACTATCGGCGCGCGCTCCGTCGCTTCCGTCGCGGGCCCGGCGTGTTCAAGATCGACTACGCGCTCGACGGCCCGGTCCCGTGGCGCGCACCTGAGTGTCTCCGCGCCGGCACGGTCCACCTCGGCGGGTCGTTCGAGGACATCTCGGCGTCGGAGTCGGCGCTGGGGCGCGGCAAGCATCCGGAGCGGCCGTTTGTCCTGGTCGCGCAGCAGAGCCTGTTCGATCCGTCGCGCGCGCCTCAAGGCAAGCAGACCCTGTGGGCGTACTGCCACGTGCCGAACGGATCGACCGAGGACATGACCGAGCGCATCGAGGCGCAGCTCGAGCGATTCGCGCCGGGCTTCCGCGATCGCGTCCTCGCGCGCAGCGTGATGAACACGCGCGACATCGAGCGCCGCAACGCGAACAACGCCGGCGGCGACATCTCCTGCGGGTCGCACGCGGGTCTGCAGCTCTTCATGCGTCCGCGGATCGCGATCGATCCCTACGCAACGCCGGCGCGCGACATCTATCTGTGCTCCTCCGCGACGCCGCCGGGCGGCGGCGTGCACGGTATGTGCGGCTACAACGCCGCGCGCAGCGTCCTGGCGCGCGCGCTCAGCTAGACGTGCCGAGCCAACGTCGATTACGTTCTGCGCCGTGCCGGAGGCGTCTGAGCTGACCGCGGTGCGTGGTGCGGCGGTGGTGTTCTGGCTGATCGCCGCCGGCTTCGGCCCGTATGCATTCCCCGCGGCAGCGCATCTCCTGCAGCACCGCGAGCTGCCCATGACGGTTTTCGGCTTCCGTGCTTACGGCGGCGGCCCCTTCGAGCGCTTCTCGCCTGAGGTGTTCGCGATCCTGCTGGGTCTGTTCGTCGGGATCTGCGCCGTCGAGGCGTTCGCCGGATGGCTGCTCTGGAACGGCTCGCGTGCTGGTGGGACCCTCACGCTTGCGCTGTTGCCGATCGAGATCGTGTTCTGGTCCGGCTTCGCCGTGCCGATTCCGCCGATCGCGGCGGTGATCCGGCTCGGACTCTTGGCTGCGGGCTGGAGCGCGCTTCGATAGACCGCCTTCGCGCTGGACGCCAACGGCTAGACGCGGACCGCCAGGTTCTCCGCCGCGACACGTAATGCGGTCGCGCCCAGGCGCTCGGCGATCGCCTTCGCCTCATCGCACTGCGCCTGCGCTTGATCCTCGCGGCCCGGCACGTTGCGCAGCGCGCGCGCGAGATCGGCGAGCGCGACGGCGCGCTCGTAGTCGAGCCGGAGGCTCGCGAACGCCTGCACCGCGTCGAACAGCAGCTTCGCCGACTTCGAATGCTCGCCCGCGTGATAGGCGCGGATCGCCTCCGCGTGCGTCAGGAGGGCGCGGCCGCGCGCATGCCCGGTCCTGTCGACGACCGTCGCGACGCGGTCCTCGAATGCCTCGTCCGGGACGTGCCAGCGTGCCGCCGCGAGGACGAGCAGCGGTCCGAGCAGCGTGAGATCGACGATGGACTTCGGCTGCCCCGCGCTACGGATCGCGTGGTACGCGCTCTCGCTCTCGCGCAGTCCGTAATACGCCGAGACGAAGTCCGCGACGGCGAGCTCGGCCGGCGAAGCCTCCTGCTCGACCATCAGGTCGCGGTACATCTTCTCGTCGGAAGATGCCATCGCGGCCGCGGCGCCGATCGCGACCGCGAGTGTCGAGGGCCACTTGGTCGGCGACGCGAATCGTTCCCGCCGTGCCGCCGCCACGAGCGTGCCCGGGAAATCCCCGGCGAGGAGATGCGCGAGCGCCTCGGTCCGCAGTGCGTGCGCGCCGAGCCGCGGCTTCTCCGTCTCGATCGCGACCTCGCGTGCGCTGGCGGCGTGCTCCATCGCCTCGTTCATGTCGCCGAGCGACAGGGCCGAGATCGCGACCATCGTGTGCGCGTCGATGAGCTCGTCGCTGTCCTGTAGCGACCGCGCGATCGGCAGCCGTCGCTGGTTCGCGAGATAGGCCTCGCGGAAGTTGCCCAGCTCGCGGTACGCGTAGCCGACCGCATCGAGGCACAGCGACCGCTCCCGCAGCAGACCCAGCTCCTCGGCGATGGCGAGCGCCTCCTTCGCGGTCGCGAGCGAGGCCTCCCAATCGGCGTCGGTGGACTTGGGACCTCGGCGCGGCATGAACGACTTCGCGGCCAGGAGCAGGACACGCTCGCGCGAGCGCGCCGTCCCGACGATGGCCAGGCCGCGCTCGATGAGCCCATCGAGATCCGGGTGCTTCGCATCCCACCGCGTGCACAGCTCCGCCATGTGCGCCAGGAGGATCGCGACCTCGCCGCTCTTCGGATCGCGCGCTTCGAGCAGAAGCAGCGCGCGCTCGTACGCGGCGAGTGCTGCGTCGTTCTCGCCGCGGTAGCGGCGAACGCGTGCGATGAGATACAGCGCCTCCACGGCTGCCTCTATCCGCCCGATCTTCTCGTACAGCTCGAGCGCCTGCTCCGCGAACCGCAGCGCCTCGATGTAGGCGTGGATCGCGGTCGCGCGCTGCGCGGATTTCCACGAGTACTCGGCGGCCTTCTCGGGCACCTCGCCGATCAGGTAGTGGTGCGCGAGGGCGGGGTAGAACTCCTTGAGCTCGTCGGTCAGGACCGCCTCGTACGCGGCCGCGACGCGCCGGTGCAGCTCGATGCGCCGCCGCACGAGCAGCGTGTTGTAGGCGACCTCCTGCACGATCGCGTGCTTGAAGCGGTAGCGGCCTTCACGGCGCTCACCCGGCGCTGCCTCCAGCACGAGGTCGGCGGCGATGAGCTGATCCACCGCGGCGGCCAGGCGCTCGCCGCCCGCCTCGCGAAGCACACGATCGCCGAAGCGCTGGCCGATGACCGCCGCGAGCTGGATGCACTCGCGCGCGGTCGGCTGCAGTCGATCGATGCGGGACGCCACGACCGCGTGCAGCGTCGCGGGCACCTCGAGCGCCGCCGGGCGCTCGATGAGGTGCCACTCGCCGCTCGCGTCCTTCTCCGCCGCGCCCGACTCCACGAGCGACCGTAGCGACTCCTCGATGAAGAACGGATTGCCGCCGGCGCGGGCGACGATCCGGTCACGCAGCTCGTCGGGGATCCAGTCGAGCGATGCTTCGACGATGCGCGCCGCTTCCTCATCGGAGAGCGGCTCGAGCACGAGCTGGCTGAAGTTGGTGCGTGACGTCTTCGGCTCGGGCGAGCCCGGACCCAGCCGCTGAGCGAGCAGGAACAGGATCGGAACGCGCGAGGCGCGCGACGTGAGGAACCACAGGAGGTCGAGCGAAGCGGCGTCGGCGAAATGCAGGTCCTCCAGGACGTACAGCAGCGGACGCTGGCGCGCGAGCGCCGCGATCACGTCGTAGACGACGATGTACATCGAGCGCTTCCATTCCTCCGAATCGCTCGCGGGTTCGCTCACGCCCGGGAGGTGGAGGAACTGCGCGAGCATCGGGGCGACCGTCAGCGGATTCGCGAATCCCAGCTCGTGAAGCTTCTCGCCGAGGCGCGTGATGCCTTCTGGGTCTGACGGCTGGACGTTCAGCTCGACGAGGATCGGCTCGATGAAGCCGGCGTAGCTGCGTTGATTCACCCGCGAGAACGTCCAGCGCATGACGCGTGGCGCGTCGGCGGCCTTGGCGCCTTCCTCCGCCGCGGTCGCGAGGCCGATGAACTCCGAGGCGAGCCGGCTCTTGCCGATGCCGGGCTCACCGGCGATCAGCACGACTTCCGTCCGCCCCAGACGCGCGGACTGGTACGCGAGGTCGAGGCGCGAGAGCTCCATCCATCGACCGACGAGGGGTGCGGCGATCTCGATGCTCGGCCGCACATCGGTGCGCTCGCCGATGAGCGCGTACGCGAGGATCGGCTTGTCCTTGCCCTTCAGCTCGATCGGGCCGACCTCGCGGAAGCTGAACTCGCGGTTTGTCAGGCGGAACGTGGTCTGCGTGACGTAGATCTCGGCCGGGCCGGCCGCCGACTGGAGGCGTGACGCGATGTTCACCGTGTCGCCCATGACGCCGTACTCCGCGACGCTGCGGACCGCGCCGGCCACGACCATGCCGGTGTGGATCCCGATGCGCAGTCCAAATTCCACGCCGCGCGCCTTCTTCACCCGCGCCGCGTGGTCCGCGAAGACGCGCTGCATCGCGAGTGCGGTGCGGAGGGCGCGCTGCGGGTCGTCCTCGTGCGCGACCGGTGCGCCGAAGACGACGAAGATCGCGTCGCCGATGAACTTCTCGATCGTGCCGTCGTGCCGGATCGCCTCCTCGGCGAGGTCCTCGAAGATGCCGGAGACGAGGACCTGGAGCTCCTCCGGATCCATCTGGTCGGCGAGCTCCGTGAATCCGGCGAAATCGGCGAACAGCACCGTCACGAGGCGGCGCTCCTGCGGCTGGTCTAGCACTTGTGCTCCCAAAGCTTGTGCTCGTTGAATACCGGCGGTCCTTCCTCCGGGGCCCGGATGATCCGCTCGATGTACATCAGCTCGAACGTGTCGAGCGGAATCTGGCCCGGCCGCAGGTGCAGGTTGCGCGCGCGGCAGAAGTACCGCGCGTACTCAAGACGATAATCCCCGTACCCAGCGTTCGCGACGCGTTCGTGCACCTTGACCCACCGGGTGTACAGAGGGTCACTGTATCGCTCGCTCACGTTGTCGACGGATCCTCCGGTGTAGAGGTCGAACGTCGTGCCGTCCGTGAGACGCGCCGGTCCCAGCATCCAGCCATCGGCGCGCGCGGGGTCGGGCGAGAACATGTCCCAGCGCTGATCGAGCGAGAGGAATCGCACGAGGCCCGCCGTATCGCCGGTCGGCCGAAGCATGTCGAGCTGCCGTGGGACCGCCGTCGAGAACACGAACAGAGCGAACGCCACGAGGGCGATCGTTCCGGTCCGCTGCAGCAGCAGGTTCGGTCGTCCGACTCGATCGGTCGACGGCGGGAGACGGTCACACGCGAACGCGACGAAGCTGTCCCACGATCGGCGCGCGGAGCGAGGGGCTCGCGTCTGAAGCGCGCTATGCGTCCGATCGACGAACGCGCGTATCCACGTCGTTGGGAGGAATAGGACCAGGGTCGACAGCATGATCACCGGGAAGTTGCCGACGTTCATCATCGTGAGGATCCCGAAGTGCAAGCCACCGGCTGCGACCCCCGCTATGAGGCGCGTCGATCGCGACGGGATCATCGCGAGAGGAAGGAAGCCGAGCTCAACGGCGATGGTTCCCCAACTGATCATCTTCACAAGGAGCGGCTGCAGCGCGATGGGGCGCGCCCACCATCGCCCGAAGGTGTGCTCGAGCTGCAGGGCGTAATACGCCGCGGTGCCATCGACCCAGAGCGCACCCGCGACCTTCTCGATCCCGGTCGCGAGATAGATCCACGCGACCTGAAGCTCGAGAATGCGCACCGGCAGCGCCCATCCGCGGCCAGTGGGTGGCTGCGGGCCGCGCAGCGCGTCGATCGACCAGAGGCCGCCAGCGTTCGTGAACATCAGCCATAGCGGAACGAAGCGAAAGACGAGGTCACTGCCGTCGAGGATCAGCGGGTTGCGCCACTGGAATGCCACGATGAGGACGAATGCGAGGAAGCACGAGAGCTTCGTGCGCCAGCCGACCGTCAGCGCGACAGCCACAACGCACGAGAAGGCCCAGATCACCGCGACCTGCCACCACTCGCCAACGAGATTCAGGAGGGACAACCGCTCCGGGTAGAACGCGAGGAGCTGCCGCCTGGGAAAAATTCCTTCGTCGGTGAAGAACGCGCCGAGATTCGGATACAGCTGCCAGAAGTAGTTGAAGAGCTGAAGCCCATAGAGGATCCGGAAGAGGGCGACATGGGCCATGTCGGCCTCGCCCACCCAGAACGACTGAAGCCGCTTCACCACTTCAGTGTGCGAGATAGACGGAAGGGAGCCCATGCGGGCTCCCTTCCGTGCGCAAGGCTGGCCTCTCGGCCGGTGCCTACTGGGTAAAGGGTTGCCGCGGCCGCTGTCGGGCAAGCATCACCGCGCCCATTCCCATGAACGCGATGCCGAGGTAGACGAGCGGATTCTCCGCGTTGCCGTCCGTGCTGGTGGATGGAAGCGTCTGGACGCCGGCGACCACGCCGCCGCCAGTCTGCATGCCGCCACCGGACGTCCCGGGCAGATTCTCAACTCCGGCGACCGCGCCGCCGGTGGTCGTTCCGGTGGTCGTACCGGTCGTGCCGCCAGTGGTCGTCGTTGTAGATGTGCCGGTCGTGCCGGTCGTGCCGGTCGTGCCGGTCGTGCCGGTCGTGCCGGTCGTGCCTGATGTTCCGCTGGTGCCGGACGTTCCAGACGTTCCGGACGTACCGGATGTACCGGAGGAACCCGTCGTGCCAGCGGTCGTCGTGCTCGATGAGCTAGACGTCCCGGTCGTGCCGGCCGTCGTGCTCGACGAGCTGGATGTGCCGGTCGTGCCAGCGGTCGTCGTGCTCGATGAGCTCGAGGTCCCCGCGGTCGTCGTACCCGCGGTGGTCGTGCCAGAGGTCGTCGTGCCAGATGTGGTCGTGCCACCGGTCGTCGTCTCACCGGTCGTACCGGTGGTTGACGTGCCCGTGGTCGATCCTGTTGTGGTCGCGGTCGTCGTACCCGTCGAGCTCGACGTTGTGCCGGCCGTGGTCGTACCCGATGAGGTCGTGCCAGCCGTCGTCGAGCCGGTCGAAGTTCCTGTGGTCGTACCGGTCGTCGTACCGGTGGTCGAGCTCGAGCTTGTGCCACCCGAGGTCGATGTGGTCGTCGTGCCGGTCGTGGTCTCACCGGTCGTGCCGGTCGTCGACGTCGAGGTGCTGCCACCCGTCGTCGATCCGGTCGATGTGCCGGTCGTTGTACCCGTGGTCGTTCCGGTAGTCGTGCCGGTCGACGTGCCAGTCGTCGAGCTCGAGCTTGTGCCACCCGAGGTCGATGTGGTCGTCGTGCCGGTCGTGGTCTCACCGGTCGTGCCGGTCGTCGACGTCGAGGTGCTGCCACCCGTCGTCGATCCGGTTGATGTGCCGGTCGTTGTACCCGTGGTCGTTCCGGTCGTGGTGCCACCCGTCGTGGTCGTGCCGGTCGTCGTGGTCGTGCCGGTCGTCGTGGTCGTGGTGCTGGTGTTGGTGTTGGTCGAAGTGTTCGTTGTCGTCGAGGTACCCGTGCCGGTGGTTCCGGTCGTACCTGTCGTTCCGGTCGTACCTGTCGTTCCGGTCGTACCTGTCGTTCCGGTCGTACCTGTCGTTCCGGTTGTTCCGGTCGTGTTGGTGCCGGTGCTCGTGTTCGTGCCGGTCGTGCCGGTCGTGTTCGAGCCGCCGGTTGTGGTGCCCTGTTCCTCACATTCCACCCAGAAGACTTTGTGCTTCTGTCCGCCGGGGGCGGAGGGAGTGGTCTGATCCCAGAACAGCTTGTAGTGACCGTTCGGGAGTGTGATCACGCGCGACTTCCAGTTACCTTGGTCGTCCGCTGGGCCCCATGTCTCCTGCAAGACGGTTCCACTGCCGGTGGGTGCCCATCGCTCGATCCGCCACCAGCCGGTGGACCGCGAATCGAAGTTGAACCCGTGGATGTGGAAGATGCACACGTGCGGCTCGTTCCGCATGATCGGCTCTGCCTCGCCTGGCTCCTCGTGGATCTTCACCGTGCCGTTGAACCCGGGCGCGTTGTTGTTGTTGCCGCCTGTGGCGGTGGCCGGGCTCGACGCGGTGAAGACCAGGAGGGCCAGACCAGTGATGAAGGTCAGGACTCCAGACGCCTTGCGCATTGGTTGCCTCCTGTTGGTTTCACAGCACCCCGAATCAGGTGGGGTTTTGTGTCGGCGCACGGGGAGGCAGGACCCGCTCCACGGGAGTGCCGGGGCGTAACGCGATGACAAACGCGGATATCGCAAACGGGTAAAGGGATGTCGTCGCTTTTGCTAAAGCAAGCGTGCGTTGTGCGATTCGTTGCGCAATCAGTTCTGGTTTCCGAGCCGTCGCTGCTCGAGACACGACGGCCGCCGTGCGCCTCCCCGCCGGAGACGGCTCCGCTTGCGGCGACCAGAAGA
>Ga0114129_10005047_pt1 | contig 18576 bp, 22 predicted proteins | sample RhiMetdeltSRZDD1_FD_80071 | JGI IMG/M metagenome (GOLD analysis project Ga0114129, IMG submission 80071) | Populus rhizosphere microbial communities from Tennessee, USA - Rhizosphere MetaG P. deltoides SRZDD1 (version 2) (version 2) | ecosystem: Host-associated > Plants > Roots > Rhizosphere >...
ATCCGAGCGAACAGGGCAACATCCAGGTCCACCCCTAGTCTCATCGATAGTGCGCCGCGACCGGTCTCACCTCGGCTTTCTTCTCATTGTCGGGCTTCCAGCTATATCGCTGCTGGCAGCGCTCCTTGTCAGTTGCCGTTTCAATGGACGACCTGACGTCCCTAGGTTCGCACCCGTCCACGGCACCGTCTATCAACACCATGGGCCGTCGATCCCCCATGTCCCCGCGGTGCCACGGGTGGTTCGGTCGCGTGCCAGACGCAATTACAGTGCGTCCCGTGGTGCAATTCCGGCCCGCCTGCTCGGCTCTATCTACATTCCAGCGAGTCGGGTCTGCCAGCCAGCCCGAGCGACGTTTAGCCCCAGCTCGGGGGTCGTGCCGACTGTCTATCCGCGGGCACCACCCATAGTCAATTCCAATCGACAAAGGCACCCGGCGAAAGCCGGAGCCGCAATGCCACGGGTCCTCGCCTCGTCCACGACGCGGGACTCAGCATGCCACGAAGGACCCCAAAGATCGCCGAGCTACGGAACGGGCTAACTCGGTGTCCTTGTCCTGGCTTGAGCGTTGTCCCCTCGCAGAAGTCTGCCGCCTGGAGGTCTCTATGCATCGGCTCTTTCTCGTTCCGGCCGCGCTCGCGAGCGCCCTCGCGCTCGCCTGCGGTGATCAGCAACTCTCGCCCACTGAGCCGCGAGCGGACGCACCGCGCTTCAACTTCCTGAACGGCCCCCCGGAACTGCGCAACCTGATCCGGTTCGCGAGCAATAACACCGGCTTCTTTATTCTCGATGAGGAATCGGATCTACTAGCGGTTGAGGGCCTTCCCGCCAACCCGCAGGATTGGACCGGCTGCGGCGGGTCGTCAGATATCTCCGTGCTCGAATACCAATGGGTCGGGCTGCTCCATAATGTCATTCGCCAGCTCACAGTCGGCCGGGACGTGGGCGTCCACATCTTCCGCCTGAGCGAAATTGACTTCAACAATCCGCAGGCGTTCTGCGTGCCGCCCATCGCGGCCGGCACCGGGCGCCTCACGCTCCACGACAACGACCTCTTCGGCACGGGCGGGAAGAACAATGCCGTGACCTTAGAGATCCGAGGCACGGTGACGGACCTGAGCAGCGGCCAGCTCTTGCGCGTCCTCGCCCACTTCCACGTAGTGCAGAACCTCGCGGGTTTCCCGGACGTGCCACCCACCATCAAAGAGTTAAAGCAGTTCGTCCGGCTGAACCCGATCGGCGGGCCGTAGCGCCGTAGCAGGTGGCCGGCTCGCTTGCATGGAAGTGTGCGACTCGTCATCCGGCCAGACGGCCCTCTGGTGAAGGACCAAGAGCTGGTAACGCTCACGCCGCTTTGATGCTCGGCGCCACTCAACCCCGGGGCCTTGCGTACCGACCGTAGTGGAACAAAGCCCCCAGAGTCGTGACTCTGGGGGCTTCTGAGTGTGCCCGAATTGTGCCCGTTCTATCGCAAACAACTTCTAAAATGACCGAAACGCCCGACTAAGTGTCGGGCGTTAAGTCATGAAATCGTTGGGGTTAGTTGGTGATAACCGGTGGTGCTCGCAGGCCGGCTACGGATTGAACTTTCCGAAATCCTGGGGATCCATCTTCTCGAGGTACTGCTTCAATTTGTCCGCCTCGAGTCCCGGGTCGGGAGAAGGCTCGTCGGTCTCGACTCCGGACTGATCGAGCAGGTTATCGTTGGTGAAAATGGGTGCGCGGAGCCGCAGGGCCAGCGCGATGCTGTCGGAGGGGCGCGCGTCTACCTGGAACACGTGGTCCTCGCGCCGGATCAGCAGCTCGGCGAAGTAGGTGTTCTCCTTGACGGCGCTGATGATCACCCGGCGAAGCTCGCCGCCCAACCCCACGATGACCTGCTTCAACAGATCATGCGTGAGCGGCCGCTGCGCTTTCATTCCCTGCAGCTCCATGGCGATGGCGCTCGCCTCTGCCGGCCCGATCCAGATGGGCAGCACCCGCGAGCCGTCTTTCTCGCGCAGGATCACTACCGGGGTGTTCGTCGTTCGATCGAGCCCCAAGTGTGCTACAGTGACTTCGATCATGCTTTTATTGGCGATTCCTCAGCGCGCGGCGGCCTGGAGGTCCTTCACGCGGTTGGTTTCTTCCCAAGTAAACAGCTGCACCGTGCGGCCGTCGTACTTGGCCGTTCGCGGCCGGCGGCCGAAATGCCCGTAAGTGGCGGTTGCACTGAAAATTGGCCGCTTGAGCTTGAGAGTGTCAATGATGCCGCGAGGAGTGAGATCAAACACGTCGCGCACGATCTGCTCCAGCCGCCGATCGGGCAACACGCCGGTCCCGAACGTGTCGACCATGACCGACACCGGTTGGGCGACGCCGATCGCATATGCGACTTGGACCTCGCAGCGGCGGGCGAGCTTGGCCTCGACGATGTTCTTTGCCACCCACCGAGTAGCGTACGCAGCCGAGCGGTCCACCTTGGAAGGATCCTTCCCGCTGAATGCGCCACCACCGTGACGCGCCATGCCGCCGTACGTGTCGACGATAATCTTGCGTCCGGTCAACCCGGCGTCGCCGTGGGGTCCGCCGATCACAAATCGGCCGGTGGGGTTGATGAGGATCTTGGCCCGGGAATGTTCCAGCTGCGTGGTCTCGAGCACCGGCCGGATCACTTCATCAATGACGGCCTGGCGGATGGCTCCATTGCTGAGCGTCCGACCCGCGTGCCGCTCAGCGTGCTGGGTCGAGACAACCACGGTCCGGACTGCTACGGGTCGATCGCCTTCGTACTCTACCGATACCTGAGACTTTCCGTCCGGCCGCAGCCACTCGATTCCGCGCATGCCGTCACTGCCCTTTCGCGCCTTGGCCAGCCGCTCGCAGATCCGATGCGCCAACACGATGGGCAGCGGCATTCGCTCACGGGTTTCGTTCGTGGCATAGCCGAACATCATGCCCTGGTCTCCAGCGCCCTGCACATGGTGATATCCCTCGTCTACTCCCATGGCGATGTCGGGCGACTGCCGGTCGATCGAGGCAAGGACCGCGCAGGTGCGGCAATCGAATCCGTACGACGCGTCAGTATAGCCGATCGCTTCCACGGTTTTGCGGACGATGTCCGGAATGTGGACGTACGTGCGCGTAGTAATCTCGCCGGCGACGACGGCCATGCCGGTCGTGACCAGCGTTTCGCAGGCGACCCGGCCCTGCGGATCCTTCGAAAGAATCGCATCCAGCACTGCGTCGGAGATCTGATCGGCGACCTTGTCGGGGTGACCTTCGGTCACCGATTCGGACGTGAAGACGTGGCGCTTGGAGAGGGCCATGGGAATGGAGAGAGTAGTAGAGAATGAAGCTGCGTCAGGGCAGCACAGAAGAACCGGGAGGCAAGCTAGCCACTCGTGCACGGCCCGGCAACGCCGCGTGGGGATCGAGGAGGCGCAAATCGAGGTAGGGGCCGGCTGCCTTCCGCAACGCGGCGAGGACTTCCTCTGCCGTGCCGGCTCGCAATGCGGTGTCGGCAGCTTCCCGAGCCGCCTTTTCCGGCACGGTGCGCACCACCCATTTGACCAGCGGGAGCGCCGGCGGTCCCACACTCAGGCTCCGATACCCCAGGCCGATCAGCAGCACGACCGACAACGGCTCCGAGGCCATCTCGCCGCAGACGCTGACGGGAATGCCGGCGGCGCGCCCGACGTCGATAATCTGCTGTAACTGCCGGACCACGGCCGGGTGGTGTGGGGTGAAGCGCTCCGCCAGCCGGGCGTTTCCCCGATCGACCGCGAGGGTGTACTGGGTGAGATCGTTTGTACCCACACTGAAGAACTCGCTCACTTCAGCCAGCCGGTCGGCAATGACGACGGCGGCTGGCGTTTCGATCATCACACCCACCGGCACGCTGGCTGCAGCTCGCACGCCTTCCTGCTTGAGCGCAGCGGCCTGCTCTGCCAGCAGCTGCTTTGCCTCGAGTACCTCTTCCACCCGGGTGACCAATGGTAGCATGAGCTGGAGATTTCGGTCGGCAGCGGCGCGAAGCACGGCTCGCAGCTGAGTTCGAAACACCTCGGGCTGGTCCAGGCAAACCCGAATCGAGCGCCAACCCAGGAACGGATTGGCTTCTGCGGGCGCCTGGAACGATGCCGGAAACTTGTCGCCGCCGAGGTCGAATGTCCGCAGGATGACAGTCTGATCCCCGAAGGCATGAGCCACCCGGCGGTAGTATTCGGTCTGCTCATCCTCGGTTGGAAGACTGGTGCGCCCCGTCAGGAGAAACTCGGTCCGGAGGAGGCCGACTCCCTGGGCGCCGAATCGGAGCGCGGGCTCGATCTCCTCAGGCAGATCTACGTTCCCCATCAGCAAAACCGGATTGCCCTCGGGGGTGACCGGTGGCTGGTCCGTCACCATCTCCAGCTCGAGCTCGAGGCGATGACGTCGGCTGACCTGAACCTTCGCCTCTTCCAGCTCGTCGCGAGTAGGCTCGAGGACGACGGTGCCCGCGTGGCCGTCGAGCAGGAGCATGCGACCGTCGGGAATCCAGGTCATGGCGCCTACGGCGCCCATGACGGCGGGAATCCCCAGCGAGTGCGCGAGGATTGCCGCATGCGAGGTCCGGGTCCCCTCTTCGCTGATCAGCCCCACGACGTGCTCGCGATCGAGCTGGACCGTCAGCCCGGGCGACAACTCCCGCGCCACCACGATGACCTGCTCGTCGGACGACACGTCCATCAGCTCGTCGAGTTTGCGCCCCAGCAGACGGTGCAGCATGCGCATTTGAATGGCATGCAGGTCCGCCAGGCGATCGCGCAAACGGGCGCTGGGTGAATGTGACCAGAGATTGCGAATCTCCAGCGCCTTGAACTCATACGCGCTCTCGGCCGCGAGGAGATTGTTGCGGATCAGCTGTTCCACCGACTGGATGAAATACTCGTCCTTGGCCATCTCGATCTGCGCATCGAAGATTCGCGATTCCTCCGGCCCGGCCCGCTGGAGCACGCGCTGCCCCAGCTCCTGGAGCGATGCCGCCACCGAATCGACCGCCTCGCGCAGCCGCTTGATCTCGTGGTCCACCTGTGACGGCGGCACCGCCCGATCGGGAACATCGGGAAAGTCCAGGCGGATCAGCACCGCCGGCGCGCAGGCGACGCCGGGGGAGACGCCGACGCCGCGAAGGACGTGAGGCGCGTCCACAGTCACATCTCCCCGAAGCCCGTCGCCACGAGCTCGGCTATGGCCTGCACCGCCTGCTCCGCATCGGGGCCGGTGGCGCGAATAACGACGCTGCTGCCGCACTCGGCGGCCAGCATCATGACGCCCATAATGCTCTTGCCATTGACCTCTACGCCGTCCTTACTGAAGAAGATTTCCGACCCAAACGTCGCGGCGAGCCGCACCAACTGCGCGGCAGGCCGAGCATGCAACCCCAGAGGGTTCACGATCTTTGCCTCGCGCTCCACCACCGGGGCGGTCATCAGCGAAGCACGAGACGGCAAAGAAGCGTGAGGAGCACGGCGACCAGAGCAAACCGGCTCCCGGTCATGCGCGGCCCAAACAGCCGTCCGCTGGCAAGGCCGAGAACAGCGACCAGCAGAACGGCAACGACGCTCAACCGCCCGAACGGACCCAAATACCATCCGGCTACAATAGGGGCAGCGAGCCCCACCGCGAAACCGGCCGCGACACCGACCCGCGGAATGGCGCGGGGAATCCAGGAGCTTCCGATGGCGGCGCCGACCCCCATGCCGGTCGCCAGGCCGGTGCGAAGCGACCAGGTTGCGGTCCACACGTGAACGACGTTGTAAGCGACGAGGAAGCCGATGATGCCCCACAAGCCTCCTCCCAGGACTACGACAATCAGCGCGAGCCCCACGAGCGCCGGCAGCAAGCCGGCCCAGAACAACTGATCCCCCAGCGCACCGAGCGGACTGCAAAGCGCAGTGCGGAGCCGGGCGATCTGCGTACCAGGTGCCGCGTCGTACTCCGCTCGGACGGTTGCACCCACCGCCAGCCCGGCGAGATTCGGGTTGCAGTTGAAGAACTCGGCCGAGCGAACTACGGCCTCGGAGTGCCGCACGGGGTCCGCTGTCTTCAGGTCCTGGAGCAGCGGCTCGGCCCCGTATCCGAAGCCGACTCCGAGCATCCGCTCGTAGTTCCAGGTGCCCTGCACCGCAAACAGACGGAGCAGCGCTCGGCCAGTCCCGTTCATCGGAACGCCGCCACGGCCGCGCCCACGACCAACCCCGCTGCCAGCCAATTCCTCCGGCGACCGCGACCCGCGCTCCGAAGTGCGCCACCGACGGCCGCGGCCAGGCCCGCTCCCACCACCACGAGAGTGAGCGCGACAGCAGTCCGGCGGTCGAGCGTGAGCCAACGTTGCGCAGCCCACGCGCCGGCGATCCCAATTGCGGTGAGTAGAGCGCTGCGGATCGCGTCGCGCAGAATGCCGGCGTACTGAAGCCGACGAATTGCGTCGCTATCACCCGCGGCGAGCGCTGCCGTGTGCCGCTGCACTGCCTCCGCGTTGAGTCGGCGGAGCTGCTGGAGACTCCATCCGCCCAGGACGGAGACCAGAAGTCCCACGGTTCCGGCAAGCCCCAGGCTCAACTCCCAGGGAGAGCCGGCGAGAACTACGGTCGCCGCGATCGTTGCCGGCCCGTAATCGGGGTAGCGAGCGGCGCCGACCGGAAGGACGTCGAGGGCAAAAAGCTCGAGCAGCACGCCCGCACGAAGCCCCGCCATAGGATCACCCAGCAGCACGCCGGCAATGCCGCCCGCGACGAACGGTCGCGCGATCATGGTCTGGGCGACGCTCACGAGGTCGAGCCCGACCAGCGTGCCCCACACCACGAGCGACACCAGGACCAAGGGTGGCGCGATCATCCCAAGCTCCGAAGCGGGACAGGCATTCCAGTCGGAAGATCCTGGGCGGTTACCGTGGCGCCTCTTGATTCGAGTTGCCGCAGGCAGCCCAACTCGTCATCGGTGAGATAGAGGTAAGGCAGCCGCTGGGTGCGGCCGGGACGATGATGTATCCCGCCGAGATTGATCGCTTGCACCACCGTTCCGTCGGCCGCCTGAAGCGCGGCCATGGTGGCGATGTCTCCGGTGAGGAGAAGGCTTCGGCGGGAAGCGGCCTGCCACTCGGGAAGTGAGCGGGCCGCTTCGGCGATGCTCGCGAAGCGCAGCTCGATCTCAGGAGGGACGGCCATCCGATACAAATCCTGCTCCCAGGTGCTCTGGGACACCTGGTCGTCCACCAGAATGATCAGATCAATTCCCAGCGGACGGCCCCAGCCCACGATCACCTGCCCGTGAATCAGGCGATCGTCCACCCGGTTGACCAGGATTGGCATCAGGGAACCTTGATGGCCCGCTCCCCTGTGCTCGCGGCACGGGCCGCGGCCGCCTCGGGAGTCTGGGACAGATGAAAGACGAAATCGACCAGCATTGCCAGATTGACGCCGGTAACCACCTTGACGTCGGGTCGGGTGCGGAGCTGGGCCAGCGCCGCAATGAGGCAGGATCCGCTGGCCATGTCCACGAATACCACGGTCGCCCGGTCTCCAACAGCGGTGACGATGCGCTCCTCTAATCGACCCCGATCACACCCGGAATTCGAAACGGGCACCAGCGCCCCGCGCACTCCGCTCACCTGCTCGACCGCATCTACCAGCGCGCCTGCCAGTGCACCATGGCAGACAACTACCCCCTGCAAGTCACTCATAGTCGTCCTGCAGGTATTCCTTGACCCCACTCCGCTCCTTCATCCGACGGATGAGCCGCTCATTGAAGGCCGCCGCGACGTCCACGCCGGAATACCGCAGCAAATGCATCATCGCGACGACCTCGGAGATCACGGTGATGTTCTTGCCGGGGTTGAGGGGGACCACGACCTTGGGGACGGGAACCTCGAGGATCATGGTATCCTGACGGGTGAGCCCGCTGCGGTCGCTGTCCTTGGCCGTCTCCCAGTCCTCCAGCTGCACGATCACCTCGATCCTCTTCTGCTGACGGACCGCGCGCACACCGAAGAGCGCCGGAATGTCGATCAGGCCGATGCCGCGGATTTCCATGTGGTGGGCTGCCAGCTCGTGGCCCCTGCCGATCAGGACGTCGTGCCCCCGCCGGGTGACCTGCACGACGTCGTCGGCCACCAGGCGATGGCCCCGCTCGACCAGATCCAGAACGCATTCGCTCTTGCCGATGCCCGACCGGCCGACGAAAAGCAGCCCGACCCCATAGACGTCGGCCAATGAGCCGTGCAGCGTGGTTCGCGGGGCAAACGCGTCTTCGACGATCGGTTTGACCCGCCGATAGAACTCGGCGGTCTTGAGGCGACTCCGAAGCACGGGGACGCCTCGCTGTTTGGCGAGATCCAGGAGCTCCTGAGGTACCTCCTGCCCCTTGGTGACGAACACACACGGCAGATCGAACGTGAAGAAGTGTTCGAGGCGGTGAAGACGTTCCGCCGGAGGGAGCGAGCGGAGGTAGGTGATTTCGGTTTCACCAAGGACGTGGAGCCGATTCGGCGCGAAGCGACCGGTGTAGCCCGCCAAGGCGAGCCCTGGGCTCGCGACTTCCGCGTCCGGCAGCTGGCGGTCAAGTCCCAACTCGCCGGTGAGCGCCTCGAGCTGGAGCGGGTCGCCGCGCCGGGTCAGAAAGTCGCGCAGTCGCAGCATCAACTCGTCGGGGTCGGCGGAGTACGTTTGCGGCGGGGCCGTCCGTTGGTCTTTTCCAGCTGACGGCGGAGTTTGTCTTCGGCCCGATCCAGCGCCGTGCGATGGTCGCCGGCCTCACCCTTGGCCACGAGGATTTCGCCTCGGGCCACATGCAGCCGAAGCTCGACCACTCGCTGGAGCCCATCTGCGTCGAAGACGACGGTGGCTTCGAGCGGCCGGGGCGCGAACGTCGCGAGCCGGTCACTGACCGCGAGGGCGCGCTCCCGAAGAGCGTCGCTGATCTCGCAGTGGCGCACCGTAATCGTCGTCTGCATGTCCCCTCCCTTCCCGGCTTAGGCCGAGCCCGCGATTATGGCTTGCAGATGCCGCTCGGTGGCTTGAGCTGATCGCTCCCAGGTGTGGGCCTCGGCGAACCGGCGGGCAGCCGCCCCGAAACGCTCCACCAGGGAGGGCGCGGCCGCAAGCTCGAGCATCCGGTCTGCCAAGGCCTGCTCATCACCATGCCGCACGAGATAGCCGGTTTCGCCGTGACGAACCGAGTCTCGCAGGCCGGGGCTGTCCGATGCCAGAGATGGGGTTCCACAGGCTCCTGCCTCGACCACGGTGATGCCCCAGCCCTCTTTCGGAGATGGGAACACGTTGGCCCATGCCTGATGCAGCAGTCGAATTTTTTCCGCCTCGCTCACAAATCCATGAAACGTGACCGCAGAGCCGACACCGAGCCGCTCGGCCAGACTCCGCAGTGCTGAGGCGTAGTCACCGGAGCCGGCGATTTCCAATCGCAGGTCGGCGCGGGTGCGCCGTGCGAGGGCCAGGGCGCGAATGGCTACGTCCACTCCTTTATAACGCTTCAACCGTCCAACATACAAGAACGCCGGAGACGACGCCCGCGCTCCCGGCGGGCCCGGCGTAAAGTGATCGCTATCGACCCCCGGATGGATCACCCGGATCCGCTCGGCACGAACTCCGCGGGCAACCAGGTCATCCCGGGTACTTTCACTGATGGCGTGAAACCCAGCTCGCCGATAAGCCCGCGCGAGCGGCCGCTCTCCCAGCCAAACGACCGTCGCCGCCGGCCAGGACGCTTCCTGATACGCCGTGGCCCCGAACAGGTGCGGGACGATGGCACAGAATGGAAGGGAGGTGAGGCTCGGGAGGAAAAGCGGAAGCTTGTTGATATCCTCTACGACGATGTCGGGCCGCTCCTCGGCGATTGCCCTCCGCACCGCTCCGCGTCCCGCCAGAGCAAACCCGTTCCGACCCGAGATGCGCCGAATCTCGATCCCGTCGATCGTGGCGCTTGGAACCGCGCCGCGCCAGCCGGAGCAGATCAGCCGAATCCGGTGACCGCCGGCCGCCAACCGCTTGAAGATCTCGAACAAATGCAACTCGGCGCCCCCGGCATAGGGGTTTTCGCGGTCCTGCCAGTTGACCAGGAGGACGTTCACAGCCGGCCGAGTGAGTGGGCGATCCGATCGAGCACACCATTCACGAACGCCGGTGCCCGAGCTCCGGCAAACCAATGGGCGAGACGGACGGCCTCATCGATGGCAACTTTGGGAGGAACATCGGCCCTCTCGAGCTCTAAAATGCCCAAGCGGAGAATGTTGCGCTCGACGGTAGCAATCCGACTCAGGCGCCAGTTCTCTGCCGCCTCAGCCGCGTGGCGATCGAGCGCCGCCAAACGAGTGACCACTCCCGCCGCCAGCCGCTCGGCGCGCTCGAGCACGTCCAGGTCCGGGCATCGGCTGAGTCTCGCGAGGCCGGTTGCGATGACGGGCAGGGACGGACCGGCCTGCAGCTCCCAAGCGTACAGGAGCTGAAGCGCGCGGGCACGCGCCTTGGTCTCAATCCGCAGCATGCGACGCGCGCAACCGGGCGATCACGTCGGCTGCCTCGATTGCGGCGGCCGCGGCTTCGTAGCCCTTGTTCCCCGCGCTGCCTCCGGCTCGCTCGACCGCCTGCTCCAATGTTTCTACTGTCAGAAGGCCGAAGCCGACGGGAAGCCCGGTTTCAACCGACACATGGCCCAGCCCACGAGTCGCGGCTTCGGCCACGTACTCGAAATGCGGCGTCTCACCCCGGATCACGGCGCCGAGTGCCACGATGCAGGCGTACCGTCCGGTTCGCGCCGAGGCAGCAGCCGCGACCGGGAGCTCGAAGGCGCCTGCAACCCAGATGACGTCTACGTCGGCCCGCGGGATCTGCGCGGCGTCGGTGCAGGCGAGCGCACCCTCGAGCAGTCGGGCGGTGACCGCCTCGTTGTAGCGGCTGACAAGGATGGCCACTCTGCCGACAGGTCGGAGGTGGCCGGAGAGCTCAGGCATGGAACGGAATTTAGTGCGCCAGGAGATGGCCGAGCTTGTCGCGCTTAGTGCGGAGATACTCCAGGTTGTCCTGGGTGGGGCTCGAGACCAGCGGTACTCGCTCTACGATTTCCAGTCCGTACCCTTCCAGGCCCACCAGCTTCCGAGGGTTGTTGGTCATGACTCGAATGGAAGAGAGGCCAAGATCGCGCAGGATCTGAGCGCCGATGCCGTAGTTTCGAAGGTCGGGCGCGAATCCAAGCCGTTGGTTGGCCTGAACGGTGTCGTCACCCGAGTCCTGCAGAGCGTAAGCCCGGATCTTGTTCAGCAATCCGATACCGCGGCCTTCCTGATCGAGATACACGATCACTCCACGGCCCTCGCGCTGCACCAGCTGCATCGCAGTGTGCAGCTGGAAACCGCAGTCGCAGCGTTGTGAGGCGAAGACGTCGCCGGTGAGACACTTCGAGTGCATCCGCACCAGGACGTTGGGCTGACCGGACACGTCACCCATCACCAACGCCACATGCTCCGCCTTATCCACGTCATTTCGATAGGCGATAACACAGAATTCACCGAACTCGGTGGGCAGTCGAGCCTCGGCGACCCGGTGTACCAGTCGCTCGGTGCGCAACCGATACGCCACCAGTTGCGCCACCGTGACGAACGTGAGACCATGCTCCCGCGCGACCGTTTCCAGCTCAGGGCGTCGCGCCATCGAGCCGTCAGGATTCAGGATCTCGCAAATCACGCCGGCCGGGACGAGCCCGGCGAGGCGCGCCAGATCCACGCTCGCCTCGGTCTGGCCCACCCGCTGCAGAACGCCACCAGGGCGCGCCCGCAAGGGGAAAATGTGCCCTGGGCGGCGAAGATCGGTCGGGACCGTGGCGGGATTGATGGCGACGTGAATTGTGGTTGCCCGATCGCTGGCAGAGATGCCCGTGGTTACGCCGAACCGCCGCTCCGCATCCACGCTGATGGTGAACGCGGTCGCCTGATCCTCGGTGTTGCGCTCCGTCATCTGCGGCAGGCCGAGCTGATCGCAGCGTTCGCCCGTCAGGGCGAGACAGATAAGCCCCCGCCCGTGCAGGGTCATGAAGTTGATGGTCTCGGGCGTGACCAGCTCTGCCGCGCCGACGAAATCGCCCTCGTTCTCGCGATCTTCGTCGTCCGCGACGATGACGAGCTTTCCGTTCTTCAGGTCGTCAACGGCTTGTTCTATAGTGCCGAAGGTCATAACCCCGAAACTGCGTGAGCGGTGAACGGTAAACAGTGAACGGGAGGTTCCCGGCGACGGCTCCTCCCGCTCACCGTTCACCGTTTACCGTTCACGCTTTTCCCTTAGAAGGGCCGCCACATACTTCCCAACCGTATCCCCCTCGAGATGCACTTGGTGGCCGGCAACGCGCTCCCCGAGAGTGGTGTGCTGTAAGGTAAACGGAATCAGGGATACCTGGATGATTGACGCGGCGGGAATGGCGTTAATGGTAAGACTTACCCCATCGACGGTGATCGAGCCGAGGGGAATCGATACCCCCATGATTTCAGCGGGGGCGATGATATCGAGCAAGCGCGCATCATCCTGCTGGGCCACTCGAACGACCTCACCCACGCCATCCACATGTCCCTGCACCAGGTGCCCTCCCAGTCGATCACCTACGCGTAACGCACGCTCCAGATTGACCCGAAATCCTGGCCGGCACCGCCGGAAGCGGGTCCGCTCGAGAGACGTGGCGATCAGGTGCACGGAGAAGCCTCCGGAGCCTACAGAGTTCACGGTCAGACAGGCGCCATCCACGGCCACACTCTCACCGAGAGCAAGGTCGTCGTATGGGGCTTCGATCACGAGGTCGAGCCCACCGTTCTCCGAGCGGGCCTCGATGACCTTGCCCACCGCCGTGATGATGCCGGTAAACATCAGGTTCGATCCAGAACAAGCAGTGTATCGTCGCCCAACGGACGGCGCTCGACTACCTGCCAACGGGCCGCCTCTTCCAGCTGAGCCGATGCGAGACCGCGCACGGCCGGTATGCCCCCGTCGCCCAACCACACCGGCGCCTGAATCCAGTAAAAGCGATCCACCAGGCCGGCATCGAGGAAGTCGCCGGCGAGTCTTCCTCCACCTTCCACCAACAACGCCGTGACCCCTGCGGTTCGCAGCTGACGCAGTGCGTCGTCCAGGTCGCGAGTGCGCAGGACAGTAAGCCCCAGCTTTTCGATGGAGTCGACACGCTCAGCCGGCGGCCCAGCCGCGGTCACGACGAGAGTGCGGAACTGCCCGACGCTGCGGACCAGATCGAGATGCGGCGGTAGCTCGAGCCGCCGGTCGAATACGATGCGAACGGGTGGCACCCGAATCGCCACTGCTCCGCGTACGCTCAAACGCGGATCGTCCGCCACCGCTGTGCCAAGACCTACGCCGATTCCGTCGAAGCCGGCTCGCAGCCAGTGCACGTACTCCCGGGCTTGCGGACCGGAAACCCAGCGGGAGCGCCCGGAGCTATCGGCAATACGAAAATCCACACTCGTGGCCAGCTTGAGTGCCACATAGGGGCGCGCTGCGTGGCGGGCGAGATGGAGGAAAGCCGCATTCTGCCTGGCTGCCTCGGTAGCCATAAGCCCCAGGTCCACCTCTACACCAGCTGCTCGCAGGCGTTCGGCGCCACCCGCGGCTATCGGATTGGGGTCCCTCAGCGCGGCAACGACACGCCCAATGCCAGCCTTGAGAATGGCCTCAGTACAGGGCGGCTGCTTTCCACTATGGTTGCAGGGCTCCAGCGTGGAGAGAAGCGTCGCGCCATGTGCGCGTTCGCCCGCCACCGCCAGCGCCTGCAACTCGGCATGAGGTCCGCCGAACTCGGCATGGAACCCCTCGGCCACCGGCGCTCCCTTGGCCAGCACCACGGCACCGACCATGGGGTTGGGATGCACGCGGCCCCAGCCCAGCCAGGCAAGATCGAGCGCGCGGCGCATTGCTTCAGGCTCGTTCACGGCCTGCGATGACGGTGAGAGCCACCGCTCCGAAAAGCTGCGGTGCGCGAGCCCAGATCAGCGAGCGAACCGCACTTCCCGCGGCCCCCGTCTGATCTCGCCCATGACCCACGCTTCTGTTCCCGCGGCCGCGGCGGCACGCTGCACGGCTGATACCGAGGCGGGCGGCAGCACAGCAATGAAGCCGACGCCGAGGTTGAAGACATCCCGCATCTCATCCCAATCGATCCCGCCGCGCTCCTGGAGGGCGTTGAAGAGAGGCGGCACTTCCCATGAAGTCGGATCGATGACCGCCTGACATCCCTCGGGGAGCACCCGGATCAGATTGCCTGGAATGCCTCCGCCTGTGATGTGCGCCAGCCCATGGACCTGGGAGAGGATCGGAGCGACCGCGCGAGCATAACTCCTATGAACGGCGAGCAACGCATCGGCGACGGTTTGCCCTGTCCCCGCGAGTCGATCGTGCACGCCCAGCTTCATCTGCTCGAAGATCACGCGGCGGGCAAGTGAATAACCGTTGGTATGGAGGCCGCTCGAAGGGTATCCTATCAACAGATCCCCTGGCGTGATTCGATCTCCGTGGAGTGCCTCCTCCTCAGCGACCACTCCCACGATCGTGCCTGCGAGATCGAAGGTTCCGGCTCGATACAGACCCGGCATTTGCGCCGTCTCGCCGCCGGCCAGGGCCATTCCGTGTGTCCGGCAGCCCCGGGCAATCCCCTCGACAATTTCGGCCGTCTGTTCCACCGTCAGCGCGGAGCCGGCGACGTAATCCATGAACGCGATCGGTCGTGCGGCATGGACCAGGATGTCGTTCACGCTGTGGTTGACCAGATCCTCGCCGACCGTGTCGAAGCGCCCGGCCTCGAGTGCGACCAGCACTTTGGTGCCGACACCATCGGTGCTCAACACCAGCACCGGATTCGCGATGTCGGATGGAACTCGGATCATCCCACCGAACGCGCCGATCCGCCCCATCGAAAGCGAGGTGCGGGTGGCACCGACCAGCCGTCCGATTCGCTCTTTCGCGGTCTCGGCCGCTACCAGATCCACACCCGCTGCGAGGTACTGTCCGCCCGCTCTCTCACCTGCTTTGTCGCTCACGGAACCAGCTCTGCCAGCGCGACGTGGGTAAGGTCCCGAAACGTCCGTACGCGCCGCTGCACGTCGATCAAAGTGACTCCCTCGAACCCGCGAACGCCGAAATGCGAAACCGCATACGAACCCATGGCTGCGCCGTAGACCATTGCGGAGCGCATGCTCTCCTCGGAAATCGAGTCGGTCCGAGCCAAATATCCCATGAACCCGCCGGCGAACGCATCGCCCGCCCCGGTGGGATCGAATACTTCCTCGAGGGGAAATGCAGGAGCGTAGAACGTGCGGCCCGGCTCGATGAGCATGGCGCCATGCTCCCCCTGCTTCACCACCACGCGCTTAGGCCCGTTGGCGAGAATCCAGCGCCCCGCACGGTGAATGTTCCAATCGCCCGAGAGCTCGCGCGCCTCGCTGTCGTTCACCATGAGGATGTCGACCCGGGCCAGCAGCGCCATCAGCGCTTCCTTCTTGCCCTTGATCCAGTAATTCATGGTATCGCACACGACCAGCTTGGGCCGGATGATCTGCTCCAACACACCGAGCTGCAGCTCGGGATCGATGTTGCCGAGGAACAAGTAGCCGGACGAGCGGAAAGCCTCAGGCAGCTTGGGCCGGAAATCGGCGAATACACCAAGGCGAGTTTCCAGCGTTTCCCGACTCTGAAGGTCGTAGGAGTACTTGCCCTTCCAGCGGAAGCTCTCGCCGTCGGCGCGTTCGACGCCGCTCCAATCGATGCCCCGCTGGCCCAGACGCTCCAGCTCGGCCCAGGGATAGTCGCGCCCCACCACGCCAACCACCTTGACCGGGCTCAGCAAGGAAGCCGCCACTGCGAAGAAAACCGCTGACCCACCGAGTGCGTCGGCGGTCTCTCCGAAGGGGGTGAATACCGAGTCCAGTGCGACGCTGCCGACCACGAGGAGACCCATCAGCTCACATCCGGTCAGGGGCGGAAATGCCAAGAATCGCGAGTGCGTTGGCGAGCACGGTTCGAGCCGCGCGCGCGAGTAAGAGGCGACCGTGCTCGGTGGCCGGTCCTTCGGGAGCGCCGACCGCCCGGGTGTGGTGATACCAGCCGTGCACCGAAGTCGCGAGCTGCTGGAGATAATTGGTGATTCGGTGCGGCGCGCGTTCCTGCGCGGCCTTTTCCACCGTTTCCCGGAAGATCACCAGCTGTTTGAGCAGCTCCTGATCCTCATCGGCCGGGAGCGCTGCCACGTCGAGCCGGCCGTTGAATTGCTCGGGCGCCTTTCCTGCGGTTCGGAAAATCCCGCTCAACCGGGCATGCGCCATCTGCACGTAGAAGACCGGGTTCTCGTCGGTCTGTCGTTTGGCCAGCTCGACATCGAACACCAGCTGCGAGTCTCCCGGACGCATGAGAAAGAAGTAGCGCGCAGCGTCGCTGCCGACTTCGTCGATCAGATCACGCAGAGTTACGAACTCGCCGGAGCGCTTCGACATCTTCACCTCTTCACCGCCGCGCACCACCTTGACCAGCTGGAGCAAGGCGACGTCGAAGAACTCCGGGGGATAGCCGAGGGCCGAGAGAACCGAGCGCATCCGAGGCACGTAGCCGTGGTGGTCCGCGCCCCAGACGTCGATGACCCGGTCGAACCCTCGGCTCCGCTTGTCCACGTGGTACGCGATGTCCGGAACGAGGTACGTCAGAGACGCATCGCTCTTGCGCAACACTCGGTCCTTGTCGTCGCCGAATTGCGTCGTCCGAAGCCAGAGTGCGCCCTCGCGCTCGTAGCTGAGCCCTTTCTCTCCGAGCAGCACGAGCGTCTCTTCGACCATGCCCCTGTCATATAGGGACTGCTCTGAGGTGAAGACGTTGAAGCGGACCCCGAAGTCGGCCAGGTCGCGATCCTGCTCTTCACGCTGCATCCGAAGCGCCAGCGCACGGCACTGTCGCACACCCTCTTCAGCCGGCAAGTCCGCGAAGTCGGCGCCTTTTTCGCGGAGAACCTGTTCCGCCGCTTCGGCCAGGTAGAGACCGTGGTATCCACCGTCCGGGACATCGCTGTCCCGCCCCATTGCTTCCTGGACTCGGGCCCAGAGCGACCAGGCGAGCTTGTCGATCTGAACACCGGCGTCGTTGATGTAGAACTCGCGGGTGACTGCATGGCCGGTCCACTCGAGCAGTGAGGCGAGGGCATCGCCGTACGCGGCACCCCGGCCGTGGCCAACATGGAGCGGACCGGTGGGGTTGGCCGAGACGAACTCCACGTTGACCCGGAGGCCGACTCCGATCTGGCTTTGCCCGTAGGCCGGCCCGCGCTCGAGAATCTCTCCGACAACGTCGGCAAGCTGGTCATCGGCCAGCCAGAAGTTGATGAAGCCCGGCCCGGCAATCTCTATCTTCGAAACGAACCCCTCAGGAAGGTGGAGCTCAGCGACGACCCGCTCGGCCATCTGGCGAGGCTTGCTCCGTTCCAGTTTGGCGAGGACCATGCCGAGATTGGTCGCCACGTCACCGTGTCCCGAATCGCGAGGGCGTTCGAGGACGAAGTCGATGCCCGGATGGCCCAGCCGCTCAGCAACCCTCGCAAGCTCGGTCTTGAGCACCTGACTCACTCAGCAGCCTTCTTGGACTTTGGCTGGGCTTCGGCGGACTTGTCGGCTTTGGCAGGCGACGCCTCCTTAGCGTCGCTCTTGGCAGGCGCACTTTCGCCGCTCTTCTCCGTCTCAGCTTTGCGGGGGCCTTTGCCGTCCTTGCCGTAATCGGTGATGTAGAAACCGCTACCCCGGAAGACCAAACCGGCACCGCCCGAGATTTTCCGCGTGGCAACTTTGCCGCAAACCGGGCACTTGGCCCGCGGCTTGTCGGTCATCTTCTGGAACTTGTCGAACATGTGCCCCGAAGGGCACTCGTACTCATAGGTCGGCATGGTCGCTCGTGTCGTCTAACTGAAACCAGGCGATAAACTTAGCTGCCGCTGGCCAGTGGTTCAACCCGCCGCTAGCTTAGAAACCTTCCCGCTCCCGTGAGTGCTCCGGTGTCTCCAGACGAACGCCTTCGTCCGCCGCCTTCCACTCGTGCTCGGGGCCCTGAAATCGCAATGGACCTGGGCGCCACCGCCAAGGCGCTGCGGGAAGAGCCGCATCCCGCCAAGGACGGCCATCGCCAGATCGGACTACTCCACCAAGAGCACATCCGGGTTGTGCTCTTCGCGTTCGATCGAGGCGGAACGCTGCCCAAGCATCAAGCGCCCGGTCTGGTGAGCATCCAGGTCCTGTCCGGCCGTCTGAAGGTCACCACCTCGGCTACCACTCACGAGCTTGGCACCGGTCACCTGCTGGTGCTCGAACCGGACATGCCGCACGATGTCGAAGCGCCGGAAGCGAGCGATATGCTCCTCACGGTGCATTTGGATGGGGGGGCGCAGCGGGGCGCCTTGATGGGGTGACCGAGAGAAAGCCGCTCAGACAGGTGGACGGTACGATCCCCACAACTGCCGCAGCGCATCGCTGATCTCTCCCAGCGTCGCCCGGTCGTTGACCGCCGCGATGATGGTCGGCATCAGCGG
>Ga0114129_10005049_pt1 | contig 18572 bp, 19 predicted proteins | sample RhiMetdeltSRZDD1_FD_80071 | JGI IMG/M metagenome (GOLD analysis project Ga0114129, IMG submission 80071) | Populus rhizosphere microbial communities from Tennessee, USA - Rhizosphere MetaG P. deltoides SRZDD1 (version 2) (version 2) | ecosystem: Host-associated > Plants > Roots > Rhizosphere >...
AGACCCAACTCCTCATCGACGGTGATCTGCGACCACACGCCGGTGTTGCCGTTGATCGCCCACGATTCCTTTTCCCACGTGTCGTTGCCGAACTCGCCCGGCCGCGGGATCGTGTTGAACGTCCAGAGCAGCCTGCCGGTCCTCACGTCCCACGCGCGCACGAGGCCCTTCGTGTTGTTGTGCGTCTTGACGGTCAGGCCTTCGCGGAACGAAGACCCGACGATGACGACGTCTTTCGCGACTGTCGGCGTCGAGTGCAGACCGATTTCACCGGTCTCGAGATCGATCTGCTGGCCCTTGCCGATGACGGCGCCGACCTTCATGTCGACGATGCCGTCCTTGCCGAAGCTCTTGATCGGCTGGCCCGTTTCCGCGTTGAGCGCGACGAGCCGGTAGCCGGTCGTCACGAAGAGGACGCGGTTGTCGCCCTTGCCGTCGGTCCAGTACGAGAGCCCTCGGCCAGACAGCTGCCGTGGCGCCGCGACCGCGCGCGCGCCTTCGCGCAGCGAGTAGACCCAGCGCAGCTCGCCGCTCCTGCCGTCGAGCGCGACGACCGATCGCCGCGTGCCGCCGGTCGCGTAGAGGATGCCGTTGATCGCCAGCGGCGTTCCTTCGAGCTTGAACTCGGGGCGCGTGCCGAGGTTGTCGGTCTTGAACCGCCACGCGACCTCGAGCTGGTTGAAGTTGCTCGCGTTGATTTGATCGAGCGGCGAGTAGCGCGAGCCTTTCACGTCGGCGGTGTAGTACGGCCAGTCGCCTTTCGCGGTGCTGGGCTGTCCCTGCGCCTGGCCGGTCAGGCGAACGGTCATCTTCGGCAGCGACACGGCGAACGCCGCAGCGAGCGCGCCGTAGACAAGTACTCTGCGAATCATCGATGGCTCCTGATCACGGTCCGCCTGAAGGCGGACACTACGTACGGACGACGAGACGACGAAATGACGACTATCGCTGCGCCGACGTAGACGTTTTCGCCTGTGTCGGATGGAGCGTCAGCTTCTGCGCGCGCCAGTTGAGCAGCTCCGCGACATACAGCTCGTTCTCCGACGGGCAGGCGATCTCGTGGATCCAGCCGAACTGCTTCAGCTGGTGACCGCTCTTGCCGAGCCAGCCCAGGACCTTCCCGTCGAGGGTCAGCTTGTAGATGCGGCCGGGAAACGCGTCGGACGAGTAGAGGAACTGCTGGCCCTGCGCGGTGGGCGGCGTGATGCAGATCGCCCACGGCGCGCCGCTCTGCGCCGTGGCCTGCTCGCCGGTCGGCGTCGCGCCCATCCACGGCTTCGCGTCGGCGGGAACGGGGACATCGATCTTGATCTCCCGCACGAACGTGTTCGTCTTCGGATCGATGACCTGGATGCGGCGGTTGCCGCGATCGCCCACGTAGATATTGCCCTTCGCGTCGTTCGCGATGGTGTGCGGCGTGTTCAGCTCGCCGAGCTTCGTCCGGCCAGGCTCACCGATCGACGCGACGAACTCGCCGTCCCTGGTGAATTTGGCCACGCGCGAGTTGATGTAGCCGTCGCTGATATAGATGTTGCCTTCGGTGTCCCACGCGACGTCGGTCGGCTGGCGGAACTGTCCGGGCACCGGCGGCCGCGGCGGGTTGACGCGCTCCCACGGCTCGGCGCGGTCGGACGCTTCCTTCTTCCGGCCGAACACCATCGTCACGCGGCCTTCCGGGCTGAAGCGCACGATCATGTCGGAGCCTTTATCGACCGCCCACAGGTTGTCGTCCTTGTCGTAGCGGACGTCGTGGGCGTAGGACCACGCGTAGAGGCCCTTGCCGATTTCCTTGATGAACTTCCCGGTCTTGTCGAACAGGAGAATCTGCGAGGCCGTGGCGCCGTACGCCGGGCCGCTCGCGCTGTTCGATCGCGTGTAGATGGCGATGTCGCCCTTCGAGTTGACGGCGATGCCCGAGACCTCGCCGAAATTCATGTCGGGCGGCAGCTTGAAAAAGTTCGGCGTGGAATCGAACGGGATTTCAGGTACGGCGGCCGGCTGCTGGGCCAGCGCCGTCGGCCCCGGCGCCATCAGGGCCGCGAACACGATGACGGCTGCGAAAAACCACTGCTTCACGGGTCGCCCTCCCTTCGCAACGGCCGTGTGTGTGGATGAGGGCGGAAGTATAACGTAGGCATATGGCTGATGGCTGATAGCTGATGGCTGAGGGCTCACGGCGGATGGCTTATGGTTGATGGTCGATGACGGTCCGCAAAGCGCTGCTCGATCGCATCGCCGGCGAGCCGCGCTCCGTCTCGTCGCTCGCGCGCGAGCTCGGGTTGAGACGCGGCGATGTCGAAGAGGATCTGCGACATGCGCTGCGGTCCGCCGAAGCCGCAGGCTATGTCGTCGACGTGCTGCCGGCGCGCTGCCGCTCGTGCCGGTTCACGTTCGACACGCGGAAGCTCTCGAAGCCCAGCCGCTGTCCCGAGTGTCGCGGCTCACGCATCTTCGAACCTCAAGTTCACATCCGGCGAGCGTGACCAGGAAGCGCACGAAACACCCAACGAACCACTGAGCTCACAAAGTTCACAAAGATATGGGCCGAAGCTCAGGCGTTCACGTCCGGCACGCGACTCGCAGATAAAACGCGCGAAGAGGTCAACATGCGACAACTTGTACGCGCGGTGCTCGTGATCGTGGTGGTCCTCGTGGTCGCGTTTTTCCTGATGGGGTATGTCACCGGACGTCGCACGACGCCGGTCCGCGTGGGCGATCCGTCGGTCGGCACGTCGGGATCCGTCGACGTCCAGCGCGCGCGAGAGCGCGGCGCGGAGATCGGCGAGAAAGCCGCCGTCGCGACGAAGAAGGTCGGCGACGCGATGACCGAAGCGGCGCTGACGACGAAGATCAAAGCGAAGATGGCGCTCGACGATGCGGTGAAGGCGCGCGCGATCGATGTGACGACGGATGGCGACGTCGTGACGTTGAGCGGCACGGTCGGATCGACCGCCGAGCGCGAACGCGCCGTCACGCTCGCCCGCGAAACCGCGGGGGTGACACGCGTGGTGGACAACCTGACGGTTCGGCCGTAGACACCAGCGCAGAACCCGCGGAACACGCAGAACGATATTGGTACGCGTTTCGGTGAATTTGATTCTGCGGGTTCTGCGGCTTCTGCGCGGTTGACGATCGATCCGTTAACTCGCGATGACCTCCGGCAGGCTGCGCGCCGGCGCGACGCGCAGCGTGAGCGGAAACCTCACGACCTCGATGGCGAAGCGCGTGGCGTACCGTCGCCGGTGGACATTCTCGTACGTCACCTGGAGAACCCATCGGCGCTGCGGCTGTCGGCCCGCCAACACCTGACGCACGATCGTCCGACTGACGAGCGCGGTGAGTGTCGTCTGTTCGACATCGCCGCCGCCTGCGGTGGAGCACGTCACCGGATCGAGGGACACCGTGGCGCCCGGTTCGAGGTGCCCGAGCGCGCGAAAGCGGCAGCGAACGGCGCCGTCGATCATCAAATCTGTGATTGTGACGTGGCGGGCTTCCTCGACGCCGACATTCTTCAGCCACACGCCGGCTTTCGCGCGCGCCTCGGAAGAAATCCACACGTTCGAGGCACGACAGCGTACGCTGATGACCGGCGCGACCGCGCGCGGCAGCCGCGGCGGAGGTGCGGTGGCGCCGGAAAGATCGAGCGTCTCGATCATTTTCTTCCGCAGCAGCGGACTGCGTCTTGAGGCATGCTATACCAGCATGCCCGGGGACGTCACCAGCGCGCGATCGGCGGCGGCGCCGCCGGGAACGCTGACGCACAGCGGCGCGCTCGCGTGGCTCCTCGACGTCCGGCAGCGTCTGCGCGTGTCGATCGATCTCGTCGATCACGGGCTGACGCCGGTGCTGCCGCCTGCTGAGCCTCGATCGCAATCGACGCGGCACAGCGCGCTCGACATCGCGCACCGGCAGCTGCACCCGGCCATCCTCGACTCGATGCGCACGCTGAAGCAGGAAGCGATTTCCGTCGACGGCGTCAACGTCGTGAGCACGCCGATCGTCGGCACCGACGGCCGCGCGGCAGGCGCCCTGCTCGTGTCCGATCGCGGTGCCGCGCAGGGAACCGGCGGAGGCAGCGACGATCTGGCGCGCATCGGCATGTGGCTCGCCGGCTCGATCGACGCGCAGTTCGCGAGCGCGCTCGCCATCCATGCCGTCGAGTTCCGTCAGCTCGCTTCGCTCCATCGCCTCCTCAATCGAGTGACGCGATCGGGTTCGGAGCACGAGCTCGTGCGCGCGTTCATGGATGCGGTGGCCGTCTGGCAGGATGCCGAGTCGTGGGGCTACGTCCGCGATCTGGCCGGCCGGTTCGTCCGCGTCGTGTCGCTGCCGGGCTCGCACGACGAAACGGTGCCGGAGATCATCGACGAAGGCCGCGTCGCGGACGGCGTGATCCGCCTCTCCGCCGAGCAGCGCCACGCGCTCGGATTCCAGGGCGCGGGTGATGTCCTGGTGGCGCGCGTCGCCGGTTCAGGCGGCGCGGAATGGCTCATCGCGGTCCGCGGATCGATGACCGACGACAGCGAAGCGCGGCTCGCGTTGTACGGCGACGTGCTCGGACGCGCGCTCACGATGGTCGCCGGCGTCGAATCGTCGCAGCTCACGTGGGCGATGCTCCTCCACCTGATGCACGCGGATGACGATCCTCGCGACGCGGCGTCGCGCGCGATCGACGAGGTCTCGCGGGCGCTCGACGGCGACGCGTCGTTTGCCGTGCTCGGCCGGGACGACGCGCCGGTGCTCGCCGTCGGACCGTCCCGATACGGGCTGCTGGCGCACACCGGCCATCGATCCGGCTGGCTCGCGGTTCCCGTGAAGGTCGGGCCGCCGTTCTCGGCGGCGATCGCGATCCATCGCCGCGCCGACGGCCCGCCGCTCACGCGCGCCGACGAGAAGCGGCTGCAGTCGGCGGCGCTGACGCTCGCGTTCTGGTTGAATGACATCGTCGATCGTCTGCCCGGCGGATCGGCCCGGCGCGCGGTTCGATCGTTCGAGCAGCTCATCGACCAACAGGCACACGATGCGCTCGCGCGCGGCGAGCAGATCTCGCTGATGGTCGTGTCGGTCGGTCGGCGCGCGATTCCCACGCCCGTCGCGCGCAGCTGGATCGGGACGATTCGCGCGTCGCTGCGGCCCGCTGACGTTGCCGGCTGGCTCAGCTCCGGCGACATCGCGATTCTGCTGCCCGGCACTTCGGCGGATGGCGCGGAGGTCGTCGCCGATCGCGTCCGCGCCGTCGTCAAACTCGAATCCGATGACACAGCCGCTGTATCAATTGGGATCGTGACACGTGGTTCCGAGTCCGTCTCATCTCAACCGCTCGATAATCTTCTGCTCGACGCACGGCTTCTCGCGGCGAACCGGACGCACTGAATTCCACGGCGCAGTTGTTGCGATACTGACCCAGAGGTCGAGCGAGAATCGTACGCGTCCAGATCGCGAACCGCGCGATGAACACTTTCAGGGCGTGCGGGTTAGCACGCGTTGAGTACCCGTCTGCACCAGCATCCGTGCGCGGAGTAAAGTCCGCGCGCTGCGAGACTTCACTTCCTGATGGCTCCGTCTGAGCGGCCCGCGCGGAGGACACTGTCGCGCGGGCAGATTACGGAGCTGCTCGGCGCGCACCTGGCGCTCGCGCTGGCGCCGGCCGGCCGGGATCCGCTTCGCGATTTCGCGCGGCGCCTTCACGCCGTGCTGCAGGTCAAGATCGTAATTGCCGCTCGGAGCGGCGGCCGGTGGACGATTGCCGCCGAGTCGGCCGGCGGGCGGCCGGCGCCTGCGCTGGACAACGACCACGCCTTCGACGATCTCGTCGCCGCCTCCGCTCAGGGACCGGTCTGCTGGACGCTGGACGATGTGGAGTGGACCGTCGCGGCGGGTGGTCCGCAGCGCGCGGTCGCGCTCGCGGTCGAGGGCGACTGGATGGAGGAGGCGATTACGATCGAAGCGGTCGCGGTCAACGCCGCGCTCGTCTGGCACGCGCAGCGCGCGACTCCGGGGACGTCGGGCCCGACGCCGCGCGACCGCCTGAGCCTGTCGTCGCAGGCGCTCGGTCGCCGGCTCGCGGCGGCGCGCGGATCGCAGGCCGTGGCCGACATCATCACGCATCGGATGGCGCGCGCGGTCGGTGCGCGGTTCGCGGCGCTCGCGCTGCCGGATGCGGCGTCGAGGCGGCTCTCGTTCGTCGCGACCTCCGGATATCCGCTCGAGCTCGTCGAGCACCTGCGCATCGAGCCGGGCACCGGCATCGTCGGCGGCGCGTTCCAGTCCGGCCGCGTCGTGCACGCGACCGGCGAATCCCCGGTGCCGCCGGGATGGCAGCGGCGCCCGCGGTACCGGACCGAATCGTTCATCGCGCTCCCGATTCGCGCGGGTCGCGAAACGCTCGGCGTGCTGTGCGTCGCGGATCGGCACGACGATCAGCCGTTCACCGGCGACGACGTCCGGACGCTGCGCGCGCTGTCGGGCGTCGCCGCGCTGGCGCTGGCGCGCGAGCGCGCCCTGCTGCAGGCCGAGAGCTACGCGCACGCGGCGGCCGTCGATCCGCTGACCGGCGTCTTCAACCGCCGCTACTTCCAGACCCGGCTCGAAGAGGAGCTCGAGCGGTCGCGTCGGCACATGCTGTCGCTGACGCTGCTGCTCGTCGACATCGACAACTTCAAGACGATCAACGACACGCACGGCCATCTCGCCGGCGACACCGTCCTGCGCGACCTTGCCGAGATCCTGCGGCGCTCGGTGCGCATGTTCGACGTCTGCGCGCGGTTCGGCGGCGAGGAATTCGCGATCATCATGCCGGGCAGCCCGGGTGGACACGTCGAGAGCGTCTCGGCCGTCGCCGAGCGGATCCGCGAGCGGATCGAGGCCTATCGTTCGCTGGAGCCCTCGCTGCTCGACGTCCGCATCACCGTGAGCATCGGCATCGGCGTCTCGTCGGAGCAGATGACGCCGCGCGAGCTGATCAACCGCGCCGACCAGGCCCTCTACCTTGCCAAGCGAGACGGCAAGAACGTCGTCCGCGCCGTCGGCGGTCCCCCCAATTAGCAATTCCGTGATCCGATCTTCGATTCTGTGATCGGACCCGGGGTGTCCGTGTCGTCTGGCGTGCGTGCGTGTCAGGTACATCCCTTGCCCCGAATCGTTCGGCATGCTCCGCAACAAAACCATCGTCGCGCTGCTGGTCATCGTGATTCCCGTCTTCGTTCTTCAGGCGCAGTCCAAGGTCACCGACCTGAACGAGGCCGGCTGGCATGCGCTGCAGAACGGCCGCAGCGACCGGGCGTCGGCGCTGTTCGCCGAGGCGCTGACGCTGCGGCCGAACGACGCGGTGCTCCTGCTCGGATCCGGCGCCGCGGCGCATGCGCAGGGCAGGCAGCGCGAGGCGATGGCGCGGCTGCAGCGCGCGCTCGAAATCGAACCGAAGCTGACGGCCGCGTCGCGGCTGCTCGGGCAGATCGCGTACACCGAAGGCGACGTCGACCTGGCGGTTCGGACGTATGAGAAGGCGCTGAAGCATGCGCCGAACGATCCAGTGCTCGCCGCCGAGCTGAGCGCGTGGCGCCGGGACGTGGAGGTCCATCATTCGTTCGAAGAGCGGCGGTACGACCGGTTCAGGGTCATGTTCGAGGGTCGCGCCGAAGAATCGCTCGCGGCGCAGGCGACGGCCGTCCTCGACTCGGCGTTCTGGCGCATCGGCCGCACGCTCGGCGAGTATCCGAGCGACACGATCGTCGCCGTTCTCTATACGGAGAGGCAGTTCCGCGACATCACGCGCGCGCCGGAATGGTCCGGCGGCCAGTTCGACGGCCGCATTCGTGTGCCGGTCGCCGGCGCGTCGCTGAAACCGGAGCTCTTCGAACGCGTGCTGACGCACGAGTTGAGCCACGCGATCGTCGCCGCCATCGTGCCGCGCGGCGCCCCGGCGTGGCTCGACGAAGGGATCGCACAGTACTTCGAGGGCTCCGATCTCGCGAGCGCGAAGCGCCGCCTGAAGCTCGGTGGCCGATCGATTCCGCTGAAGGAGCTGACGCGCGGCTTCGGACGCCTCGGAGCCGCCGACGCGCAGGTCGCGTACGACGAGAGCCTCGTGGCGGTCAACGTGCTCTTCGATCGCCCCGGCTTCGGGTGGACGCGGCTCCTGCATCGTCTTGCCGACGGGCAGTCGTTCGAGGAGGCGATTGTGAACTTCGGCTTCTCGTACGCCGACCTCGAAGGCCCGTTCACCCGCTGAAAGCAACCGTCTGTACGTAAATGTCACCGGACCGCCTGAAGGCGGACACGCCGTACGGCGTACGGACGTCGGTCCCACATACAATGTGCGCATGCGAACACTGAGCGCATCGGCTCTGGCTGTCCTTCTATTCACGATCATCTCCGGCGCGCCCACCGCGCAGCAGCAGCCGCTGTCGGAAGTCGTGCGGCCGATCGAACCGCCGCGCACCGCGTTTCCGTCCGAGCCCGACTCCGCGGCCGAGTCGCGGTTCTCGTTCATCGCCTACGGCGACACGCGTGAGGATCAGAACGGCTTCGAGGTGCAGAAGCGTCACGGCAGAGTGATGGACATGATGCTCTCGAAGATCAAAGAGCTCAGCTCCACGCGGTATCCGGTGCGGTTTGCGATCCAGTCCGGCGACGCGGTGACGCGAGGCAACGAGCCCGCCCGGTGGGGATCGTTCGTCTCGATCATCGAGCGGATGACGCTCGAAGGCGGCATTCCGCTGTTCTTCTCCGTCGGCAACCACGACGTGACCGGACGGCCGCAGGGCGATCCGCTTCGCCTGATCGGCCTCCAGCACACGATGACCGCGTTCTCGAAGCTGATCCCGCCGGAAGATTCGGAGCGCCGTCTGCGCGGCTTTCCAACGTACAGCGTCGGCTACGGCAACATGTTCGTGATCGCCCTGGATTCGAATATTGCCGAGGATACGGCGCAGCTCGCCTGGGTGACGCGTCAGCTCGAGACCGTCGATCGGACGCGGTACAAGCACATCATCGCGACGTTTCACCATCCACCGCTTTCGTCCGGTCCGCATGGCGGCGATCTCGTCGAGCCGCCGACGGCAACGATCCGCCGCCTCTACATGCCGCTGTTCCGCCGGCACCACGTGGCCATGACCATCACCGGACACGAGCATCTGCTCGATCACTACGTGGAGCGGTACGATGACGGCGGCAAGACGCACCGCATGGATCACATCGTGACGGGCGGCGGCGGCGCCCCGACGTACACCTTCAAGTCGGAGCCGAATCTGGATCTCTACGTGAAAATGGCCGCGCCGCAGAAGACGCGGATCGAGCACCTGTTGAGACCGTCGGCGCGGATCGACGGCAACCCGCTGCACTTCTACATCATTCGCGTCGACGACGATAAGCTTTCGCTGGAAGTCGTGGGCGTCGATGCGGGCCCGACGATCTACCTGCCGTACAAGCGTCCGCGCGTCGAGCTGCACGAGGGGAGTTAACGCGCGTTTTCGTCAGGAGCACGAAAGGCGTCACTCGAGCGTCGCGTTGTTTGGGACGCAACCCTGCCGTACACTGGGTGACGCGCTGCGATGGAAGCGATCGGTCCTCTCCTCATCGTCATTTCGATTCCGCTGATGCTTCGGATGATCCCGCGGAACCCCTTTGTCGGACTCCGAATTCCTGCGACGCGTCAGAACGAATCCGTGTGGTATGACGCGAACGCGTTGTGCGGGCGTCATCTCTTCCTGCTCGGTCTCCTGATGGTGCTGCTGGAGTTCGTGCTGCCGCGATACCTGCTGACGCCCGTCCTCGGCACGGTCGGCTGGGTCGGGTTCGTCGGCATCACCGTCGCCGACTGGCGCACCGCGAATCGATGGTCGCGCGATCGCGAACGTCATCCGGGTCTCGTGCGTGACGTCCCTCCACCAAGACCGATGCGTCGTCTCGACCGTCCAAACGAGTAACGTGCAGGCAGGGCGCATCGTACGCAGGCTCTCCATCCTTCCAACAGCGCTTCTGGTCTCGACGACGCTTGCCGCCGCCGATCTATCCGGCGTGTGGGAACTCCGGTGGGAGCCGGACTTCGGCGGAAACGTCGACGCCTACGAGTGCACGCTCAGGCAGGACGCGCGGAGGCTGACGGTGACGTGTCGCGACGATCCCGCGTTCACCGGCGACGTCGACGGCCGGAAGGTCACGCTGAGTTTCAAGACGGGCCGGGACGGCACCGAGACCGCCACGCTCACGGGTGAGCTCGACGAACGCGGGACCACAATCACGGGTACATGGCATCTGTCCGAGCAAAAGAGGGAGGGAAAGTTCGTCGCCAGACGAAAATCCGCCGAGTAAACGTGCTCAGCGGAACTTGAGGAGCGTGGATCGATCGATCGCGCACGATACCGTGCGTACGCGGCCGGCCATCTCGAGCGTCACGTCGGCGGTTGGCGCGAACGCCGGGAAATCGAATGTGTAGCTCCCGGCGCCATCGTCGTTCGATCGGCTGACCGGCGCGACAGCCTTGTTGCCGCGCTTCAGCGCGAACGAGGCGAGCGGATTTTTCACGGCCGGCCTCGGCGTCACCTTCAACGTGATCCGCGTGCGCTGCGCTTCCGAGTAGCTCGGCGTCGGCGGCTCCTGCCGCTGACGGACCGCCCGCCACACTTCCTACGCGACCATCTTGTACGGCGTATACAACGCGAGCTCGAAATCGTCGTTCTTGCAGATGTCGGCGTCGTAGAACACGCAGGCCGGCCGCGCGCCGCCCTGCTTCCCGCACGCGACCGCGTTCCAGTAGTTCTCCTGGTTGATTGGCTGGATCCCTTTGTTCCAGGCCGGCGTGATTCCGTCGGCTACGCGGCCCTGAATCGACTGCGCGAACGACGCGTGCGCGATCGCGAGGAGGATCGACGGGGCGAGGACGAACGTCCGCGGAAACGAAGACGACATCGCGGAAATACTAACTCGCGCTGACCCGAAATGGGATCGCTTCAGGTCGGATGCGGTCAGCGCGTCAGCTCGATTCTCGCGATGTCGAGGACGCCTGGCGTCACCGTCTCCTCCGCGGTGAAGTAGATGTACTGCGCGACGAAGGGCAGGCCAGGCGAGCTGATCGGGCTCGCACGCGCCGTCGTCCACGCGGGCGCATCGAGTCCGAACGCGAGCAACGCGCGATCATCAGCGTACTGTTTCTGCCACGGCACGGCGATTCCGAGAAAGACATTGAGCGGATGCCGCGCTTCCGATGGCTGCCACCGGTAGACGATCCGGACGTCTCTGATCGGCGGAGAGTCGGCCGGCAGGTCCGGACTGCGCAGCGTGAACGATCCAGGCCCGAGCCGAGTGCGGATGAATGCGGTGCCGTCCTCGACGACGAGCGCGGTGCCGCGGCTGACGGCATTGCTGGCCCACGCACCGAGCTCCGCCGCGCTTCGCCACACGAAGTCAGGCGGGATCGGCACCGGGCTCACGACGCTCGGCTCTGTGAGCGTGCCTGTCTGACCGCTACGCGGTGTGCAGCCCGCGCAGATGATGACGGCCGCGAGCACGAGCGACCGGCGGCTGCGTCTGCGAAATCGCATGGATGCCGTCTGCGCTTCTGACGACACGCTCAGAATCGCCATCTCGCTTCGACTCCTCCGCGGACGATTGTTGTTCCGACGTATTCGGCGCCCGGGAACCAGGTGACGGTCGTCATCGGAACGAGCAGAACATGACGGCCCGCCGCCACCGGCACTTCGGCGCCGGCCGTCAATCCCCTCCACGTGAACACGTAGACGACGGTCGTGTCGGTGTGGCCGATGACCGCGTCGCCCGCGCCGAGCTGATCGCGCGAGATCACATGGACGCTCGGCCGTCTGGCGATAGTTATGCCGGCGAGCAGAGCCATGCCGACGCGATCAGTCACACGACGATGGCCATCGACCAGAATGGACCAGCATATGCTCCGATGCTCCTCGGTCGTCCGCGTTCGGAACAAGCCAAGCGTGCTTTGTGAAGTGGTCGAGGACACGTTCGGCACATCGAACGCGAGTCGGACGCCGATGTGCCGCGACACATCCACCCCTGCGGACGCGGTGACGATCGCGGCGGGGGATTCGTTGGCCCATGTGTGATCGACTTCCGCGCCGACGCCGCCGCCGAAAAACACGCCTCGGCCATCGCCGGCATTTTGCGTCTGCGCATGAGCCTCGGCCGTCCACGACGCGAGCGCAATCAGCGCCGCCGTGAAGATTCGAACTGCAGTCATCTTGTACGTCGTATGCGCAGTCGCCGAGGCCACTGGCTCACACAGCCTGGAAGGAGGCACGTAACGAATGCGTTAGTATCCTGCAGAACTGCGGAGCACCATCACTTGAACGGAGCCGTACTCGGATCGCTGCCGCTGTCCTTGTGGCTGCCGGCCAGCCGTCGGCGCAGGCGATGACGGCCGACGAGCAATGGGATCACCTGAACGTGTGCGTGAAATCAGGCGGTCCTGTGTCGGTGATCACGAGCAGCGGACAAGCCGTGACGGGACGGCTTCTGCAAGTGGACGACACGCACCTGAGGATCAGAGTGGGAGATCGCGTGCCGACAATTCAGCGGTCCGAAGTGGCCCGTATCGAGACTGCGAGGGGCGCTGCACCGCGGAGATCTTCCCTTCTCGCCATCGTGATCGGCGGCGCAGCGGGTATGTTCGCTCTTGGATTACCAGCGGAGGGGAGTGGTGCTGCCATGGCTGTGGGAGCGGCGATCGGCGCTGCCCTCGGTGCGCTATTCGGTCATCATCTGGAAGTACGTATGGATCGCACGCCGCGTGTGATCTACGTCGCACCTGGTCGTACCGACGAACACGCCGTCGACTGCAGCTCGGAACGACCGAACGGAAACCCGAGATCGCAGGTCGCTTCGTGACTATTTCGCCGTACTTAGGAGGATTACTGGCCGATGGCCAACCCGCGCACGCGCCGGCGTTCCAGCGAATCACTGATTGCACCTGAGGCGCTAGGAGGCGTGCTGGCGCGAAGAGGGATGCGATTTCAGGATCTCTGGCTATTGCAGCAGCTGACTCACTGGATGGTCGATCCGCTCTTCCGCGGGTACGTGAACGAAGGCCGCGAGGACGTCGATACGTTCCAATATCAGGACGACAGCCGATCGAAAGACCGAATCGAGCGCTGGCAGTTAAAGGATCGCCTTGTGACCAAGGCTCTGCTCGCGGAGGTGCTCTCGGGGTTCGAGGCGCAGCACGAGGAGCGACGCGCAAAGAGACACGAACCCATATGGCGTTTCCACTTGGTGGCCGCGACATCACACGAAGACCTGAGCACGCTGCCCGATCTTGTCGACCGCGTTCGCCAGTCGCGTACCGCGTACGGTGCTGACGGCCTCAACTACCAAGAGTCGCTCGAAGACCTGAGCCGGCGGCTCGACAAGCTCGGCGCTCGTGCGGGTGCCGGATTCGTCAGCGAGCGCGTTCACCTGAACTTCCGCGCGGGATGGGTCAGTGAGGACGACAACTACTGGCGAACGGTCGAAGCACTCCTGATGGCGCTCGGCATTGCGAAGAATCGCACACGCGCTGCAGCGGATCGGCTCTTCGTTAGTGTGACTGGAAATATCGGAAAGCTCGTGACGCGGGACGCAATCGTCGACAGCCTAAAAGAGTTCGAAGGACCGCGCTCCAGTCACACTTCCCGAGCAAAGCGCGCGGCGGGCGCTGGCGCGTCGCGGGCAAGGAGTTCGTTAGGCTCCGCGACAGCAGCGTCGCACTGCATGGTCACCTATTTTCCGGATGAGAGCTTGCTCTTTCAGTTCCCTGACGGCACCTGCGGGCTCATCGACTGCGGGCCTGCGGCTGTTCGGCATCTTGTTCCCTATCTTGCGAAGTACTCCATCGACAGGCTGTCGTTTTTCGCAGTGTCGCATTGGTACCACGATCACTACGCCGGCATCCCGGCACTGCTGAACGCCGTCTCACACATCGACCACATGTGGCTGACGCTCGAAACTGATCTCCAGACGCCGTTGGCGCGCTCACGAATGCAGAGCATCACTAACCCGAGGGCGAGACAGGTTCTCGAGCGGCTGGTCGACCGCATTCGGCGTAATGGCGGAAGGGTGCATTTCGGCGATGGCCTCGAGTGGATCTATCGCACTGGACGACGTAGCGACGCAGATGCTGTGTGTGTGTTCGCTCCCTCGTGCGCCGAATTTGGCGCTGTCAGGCACGTAGACTTTAGTCAATTGTCATCCGCATATCTCGTTCGCGTTGGCGGGCAGCAGTTGCTCATTGGAGCTCATGCCCACGGCAGTCGCTGGGCCGGGGTAGTGGAATCAGCTCGCGCCCGAGACGTAACGATCAGGGCCAATGCATTCTTTCTGCCGCATTACGGCTCTCGTCGGTCGCTGACGCCTCAGATGATCAAGACCCTCGTGAGTCCGGGTCCCTTTGTAGCCCTCCTGCCCATCAGCGAACGAATCGCACAACGGTACCCGAACATCACAGACCACAAGGTGCTGGACGAAGTGCGAGCGGCTGGTGGTCGGATCGTGGTGTGTGATCGTAGCGAGCCGATGCATTTCGTGATGAACCGTGAAGGATTGTTCCAGGCTTTGTCGCCGGTCCCAGGCGGCGCACCTGGGATTCTCTAAGCGAGTCACGGTTCTTCAGTTCGGCTCCGTCGAAAGCCGCGATCAGGGGATCGAGCGCGATCGGAATTTCCTCGGTGACCGTCCGCCCCGATACTCCGACCAGCGAGTCGCCACCCATTGGTGCACGCTCGACGGCGTGACAAAGAATCAACCATTCGAATTCCAGCCAAAACATTAGGGATTGGTGCCGGAGGTGGGAATCGAACCCACACGGGGAGTGAACCCCACGGGATTTTGAGTCCCGCGCGTCTGCCAGTTTCACCACTCCGGCCGGCAGGTGTGCGCCTCAGAATAACAGCATCGTGTGCAGATCCGCGCAGCGTGCGCCGGCCACGGCGCGCGGGCATCTCGTAAGTTGCCACGACTCAGCTGCTTAGCGCGACCATGACGGCGGCCGCTCGCTTGCATTGGCCGACGGCAGGAGGAACGGTCGTGATGAGCGCGCGGCGGGCGATGTGGCAACGGGTTGGCGCTGGAGTCCTGGCCGGCACGCTCGGCGCCGCGACGCTCGGGCAGGCGCAATTCACGCCGTTCAACGATCGTTCGCGCGCGATGCTCGAAGGCAACTGGCAGTCGTGTCGAGAGCAGGACGGCCAGTACTCTGAACGCGTGTACGACGGACGCTGGCCGGGCTACTCGGCGTTCGAGCTGCACCTCGGGCCCTACCACGATTTCGCGCTCTTCATGGGCGTTCAGGACGAGCACCGCGATCACAACTCAACCGCGAATCTCCTGAGGCCGCATACGGTCGAACTGCGCGACAACCGAGGCAGCCGGACGTGGGACGCCGCGGGGCTGCACTTCGAAGTCACGCTCGCCGGCGGCTCGCGGGAAGAGTGCGAAAGCTGGTACATCAGGCTTTCGCCCGCAACCTCGTCCTCACATTAGTTTTAGGCGGAAACGGCCCGCGTCCGCGACGTCCGCCTGAGGCTCGAACTGGCCAAAAACCCCTGTTTTCCGGCCATTTCTCGTTGAATTCGGGCACGGGGTCGGCTATACTGAGTGAACTGCCGGCACGACTTCGGCCTTCCATATAGCGCTTCCTAACAGGGGGACTCGTGACATTTGAAGTCGGCGACAAGGTCATCTACCCGAATCACGGCCTCGGGATCGTCGAACGCATCGAAGAGAAAACTATTCTCGGTACTACGTGCGGGTTCTACCACCTGCGAATCGTCGCGAACGACACGATCGTGCTCGTGCCGGTGGCCAACGTCGACGGCGTCGGACTGCGGCGCGCCATCAACAACGGTGAGGTCGAGCGCCTGTTCGGTCTGCTCGGCGACGGCAACATCGACAACCATCAGAACTGGAAGGGACGCTTCAAGGACAACTCCGACAAGATGCGCAGCGGCTCGATCTACGAAGTCGCCGATGTCCTGAAGAGCCTCACGTTCCTCGCGAAGTCGAAGAGCCTGTCGTTCCGCGAGAAGCGCATGCTCGATCGCGCCAAGTTCCTGATCATCTCGGAAGTGTCCGAGGTGATGCGCGAGACGGCGGCGTCGATCGAAGGACGCGTGGATCGCGCGCTCGAGCGCTGCTTCACGGTCAAGGCCGCCACGCGGCCGGCCGTGGCGCCGCGCGCGAAGGTCGCGAAAGCCGCGCCGCGCGCGGTTGCGCAGGCCGCGCCTCGTCGCGCGGCGCGCGCATCCTGACGTCAATCAGCAATAAACTAGCAATTCGCAATTAGCAATTCTGGAAAGCCCGCCGGACCCGCGAGGTCCTGCGGGCTTTTCGCTTATGATCCCGCGCCGTTGATCATCGCCGCGATCCGGTCGGCCGCCACCTACGTCATCGTCTCGCTCTACGTCCTGATCGTCGCGCCGCCCGGCATGCTCGTCGCGATGGTGTTCGGCGCGAAGCGTCATCTGTACTTCCTCGGCCACCTCGGCGTCCGCCTCGCCCTGGCGCTGACCGGCATCCGGTATCGCGTCGCCGGCGCGGAGCACGTGCCGCCGGATCGCGCGGCCGTCTACTGTGCCAACCATCAGAGCAACGTCGATCCGCCCGTGCTGTTCGATGCCGTGCATCCCTACATGCACATCCTTTACAAGGCGGAGCTCAGCGCGATCCCCGTCCTCGAGCGGGCGTTCCGGTACGGTGGGTTCATTCCGATCGATCGCCGCAACAAGGAAGCGGCGATGCGTTCCATCGAGGCGGGCGCCGAGTCGCTGCGCCGCGGCAACTCGTTCCTGATCTTCCCGGAGGGCACGCGCAGCCGGACGGAGGCGCTGCTGCCGTTCAAGAAGGGCGGGTTCATCATGGCGATCAAGGCGGGCGCGCCGATCGTCCCGATCGCCGTGCAGGGCGGCCGCGACGCGATGCGGCGTGGAAGCAAGATTATCCGTCCCGTGACGGTCAGCGTCCGCATCGGCGAGCCGATCGAAACGGCCGGGTTGCGCCTCGAGGATCGGGACCGCCTGATCGAGACGACGCGCGAGCGCATCGAGGCGCTGCTCGCGCTCGGTCCGGTGTAGACTGGCGTCGCCAGCGCCGCGCTGATTGGAGAAGCCGCCGATGAAGGCGTTCCCGCTTGCCGTCGTCGCGGTGCTCAGCGCGGTCGCCGTCGCACAGACGCCCGCGCCGCAGCCGCCCACGTTTCGGACGGAGGCGAACTACGTGCGCGTCGACGTCTTCCCCACGAAGGACGGCGCACCGGTCCCCGACCTGACGCAGGACGATTTCGAGGTCCTCGAGAGCGGGCAGCCGCAGCGGATCGAACAGTTCGAGCGCGTCGTCATCCGCGCGGCCGGACCGCAGGAGACGCGCATCGAGCCGAACACGGTCGCCGAATCGCGCGCGATGGCGCAGAGCTCGCGTGCGCGGCTGTTCGTCATCTTCCTCGACACGTACCACGTCGACGTGGCCGGCTCGCACAACATCCGCCGCCCGCTCGTCGATGCGCTGAACAAGATGATCGGTCCCGACGATCTGGTCGGGTTCATGACCCCCGAGATGTCGGCCAACGACATCACCTTCGCGCGGAAAACGACGACCATTGAAGGCATGCTCGCGCGGTACTGGCCGTGGGGCGAACGCGATCGGCTCAACCCGGTCGACATCGAGGACCAGCGGTACGAGGTCTGTTATCCGCCGGCGACCGGACAGTGCGCCGACCAGAACGGAATCGCCGCGGAGATGATCGCGAGGCGGCACGAAAAGCGGACGATCGATGCGCTCGTCGATCTCGTGGAGGTGCTGAGGGGCGTCCGTGAAGAGCGAAAGGCGATCGTCGCAATCAGCGACGGCTGGCGCCTGTTCAGGCCCAATCCGAGCCTCAATCGAGTGCTGGCCTGCCAGGGCGTTCCAGGGAAGCCCGAGGTGTTCGTCGACCCGAGGAATGGACGCCTGACCTCGAGGGATCCGCAAGCGCCGGGCGGCGCGACGCAGTTTTCCTGCAGCGTGGATCGGATGAACCTGGCGCAAATCGACAACGATCTGACGTTCCGCGAGCTGCTCGACCTGGCCAACCGCGCGAACGCGTCGTTCTATCCGATCGATCCACGCGGCCTGCCGGTGTTCGACTCGTCGATCGACAAGCCGCTGCCGCTCGCGGTCGACGCAGCGATGCTCCGTCAGCGGGCAACCACGCTGCGGACGATCGCCGAGGCGACCGACGGCCTCGCGATGGTGAACAACAACGACCTCGCCGGCAGCTTTCAAAAGATCGTCGCCGACCTGACGTCGTACTACCTGCTCGGCTACTACTCGACCGGCAAGCTCGACGGCCGGTTCCATTCCATCGCGGTTCGCGTAAAGCGGCCGGGCGTTCACGTGCGCGCGCGGCGCGGCTACCTGGCCGCCACCCCGGCCGCTGCGGCGAGGACCGCGCGCGCGGCGGCGGCCGACGCGGCGCCGTCGCCCGAAACCGCGCACGCGCTGGCCATCGAGTCGGTGCTGACGCCGCTCACCGCGTTCGCGCGCGAAACGTCGCTGCGGCTGCGCGCCGCCGCCGGCTGGACCGCTGCCGATCGCGC
>Ga0114129_10005050_pt1 | contig 18571 bp, 16 predicted proteins | sample RhiMetdeltSRZDD1_FD_80071 | JGI IMG/M metagenome (GOLD analysis project Ga0114129, IMG submission 80071) | Populus rhizosphere microbial communities from Tennessee, USA - Rhizosphere MetaG P. deltoides SRZDD1 (version 2) (version 2) | ecosystem: Host-associated > Plants > Roots > Rhizosphere >...
TCAGGCTTCCTGAAACAGCGGTCACCCCATCGGACATGTCGATCGAGAATGCGACCGTCTCCGCGTACGAGTGATCGCTGCCAACGAGCGTGATGTCGGTGCCATGAAGAGTCGTGATGATTCGCGGCACCGCCCCCTTTCCCGGACGGAGAAGAATCTGTTTGGCAAGATACGCCGCCGTGGCATGCGGCACGGCATAGTGCGCGTGGATGATGTCGAGCCCCTGTTCACGCGCGACCTGAACCATGCGGTTGGCCAACGCGATGACGTACTGCGGTTCTCGGAATAACGGATACGCTGGGGTCCGCACGCGATGAAAGGTCAAGCCGGGCTGATAGCTGCCGAGCCGGAATGGTGTATCGGTGCTCAGCACGTGAACCGCGTGGCCGCGCTCGGCGAGCGACTTGGCAAGCTCGGTCGCGACGATCCCGCTGCCCCCGACGGACGCATAACAGACGATGCCGATGTTCATCGTCGGTCTGCCTGCAGGGCGTTCCAGTTCTTCATCAAGTGAGGCCGCAGGACTGGTTCTCGGACGACAACGGCCTCCGCGAATGCCACACCAAGCAGCGCACCGAGATGCGCATCGCGGCTTTCGATCAGTTGCTGAAATTGTGGTGCGGTGAGTCGTGTCGGCACGCCTTCCGTGGCTGCAGCGGTGAACTGAGACCGATGGCACGCGAGCGCGCGGCGCTTCGTCTCGTAGTGCGGTGACACATCGATGCCAAACGACTCCGGAGCTGAATCGTTGATGAAGTAGTAGCAGATCCAGTCCGGACGCCACGCCTCCTCGACATCGGATGCGAATCGACGCAGGCCGCTCTTGAACGCGGCACGGGTCAGCACATCGCTGGCCGCGCGATGGTCGGGATGCCGATCGTTCCAGTACGGCAGGGCAACGGTGCGAGGACGTGTCCGGCGAATCAGACCAACGACATCGAGGATTTGCGCGTCGGATCCGATGATGCCTCCATCCGGCCATCGCAGGTTCAGACGCCACGTCGCACCGAGAACTCCGCGTGCCTGCTCAGCCTCCGCTTCGCGCTCCTCCGGCGTGCCGTTCGATCCAAGTTCGCCCCGTGTCAGATCGCAGAGGCCGACGCGGAACCCGAGCGCAGTATGCAGCGCGACGGCGCCGCCGAACCCGATCTCGATGTCGTCGGGGTGAGGGCCGAACACAAGAAGGTCGACTGGTGAATCAGTCATAGTGAGCCAGCAGCGATCATAGTCAACATCAATGGTAGAATTGAGGCGCTGCCCCTGCTCCGAGACATGTGGATTTGAGCCCAACGGGTCCTGCTGTCGCAACGAAACCGCGTGTGCGCCCCCGCCACTGGTTTCGGAACCGCGGTTGGAAATTCTATGCAATCGTGTGCGGCGGCGGAATCTTCCTCGTCCTCTCGCTTGTTTCCATCTATTTCTATATCGCCTTCTCGCGGATGATCGACGCGCGGCTGGCCGGCGAGACACAGCGCTCGGACCCGCGGATCTTTGCGCGTCCCTATGAATTCCGCCGCGGCCAGTCGCTGAGTCCGACGCAGATCGTCGATCGACTGAATGACCTCGGCTACTCCTATCGAGCGAAAGCGGAACAGCCTGGCGAGTTCACGGTCGGGCGCGACGCTGTCGTGCTGATCCCGCGCGCCGGCGATCGAAGAGGACAGCTCGTCCGCCTGGTCTTCGCGGCAAAGCGCGCGAAAGCACCCGAGCCGACGTCGATCGAGCGTCTGGAGATCGTGGGAACCAAAAAGACGGTCGACCGGGTGACGCTCGACACTCCGCTGATCACTGCGCTCGTCACCGAAGCGCGGCAGAAGCGTCGCGATGTCCCGCTGGCCGTGATCCCGCCGGTCATGGTCCAGGCGGTGCTCGCGATCGAGGATCGCCGCTTCTACGATCATCCCGGCATCGATCCCATCGGGATCATGAGCGCGGCGATCGACAACGTCTTCGGGCGGAAGAAGTATCTGCGTAGCGGCAGCACGGTCACACAGCAGCTGGTCAAGAACACGTTCCTCACCCCGGAACAGACGCTCAAACGCAAGGTGTCGGAATGGTTCATGTCGGTCTCCCTCGAGCGGCGTCTGACCAAGGAGCAAATCCTGACGCTCTACCTGAACGACGTCTCGCTCGGACAGCGCGGGTCGTTCGCGATTCACGGTGTTCCGGAAGCCGCGCGGCTGTTCTTTTCCAAGGATGTCACCAATCTGTCGCTCAGCGAAGCGGCGACCATCGCCGGGGTGATCCAATCGCCATCGCGGCTTTCGCCATTCAACAATCCCGATCGCGCGAAAGAGCGTCGCAATGTCGTACTGCAGGCGATGGCCGATTCGGGGTTCATCAGCCAGGACGCCGCCGAGCGCGCGTCGAAGGAGCCGCTGCAGATGGCGGCACGGGCGCTCGATGCCGAAGCGCCGTACTTCGTCGACTACATCGGTCAAGAGCTCCAGGAACACTATGCCAAGGAGACTGGCGCGATCGACGTCTACACCACGCTTGATCTCCACATGCAGCGAATTGCGCAGGATGTCGTCCGCGATGGCCTTGCGCGGGTCGACGAGCTGCTCGCGAAGCGGAAACGTCAACGTGCGCAAGCCGCACTTATTGCGGTCGATCCGCGAACCGGCGACGTCCTCGCGCTCGTTGGTGGACGGAGCTATAACCAGTCGCAGTACAACCGGGCGATCGCCGCGAAGCGCCAGCCCGGATCGTCGTTCAAGCCGTTCGTGTATCTCTCAGCCTTCGAACGCGTGGCCGCGGAGGGGCGAACCGACCTCACGCCGGCGACGGTCGTCATCGACGAGCCGACGTCCTGGGAATTCAATCAGCAGACATGGACGCCCGGCAACTACGACGGCGAGTTCGAAGGGCCAGTCACGCTGCGCCGCGCTCTGGCACTCTCGAGAAACATACCGACGATCAAAGTCGCCGAAACGACTGGCTACGATCAGGTTGCGGCTCTGTGGAAGAGAGTTGGTGCCGCCACACCGCCGCGGCCGTATCCCTCGATCGCACTCGGCGTGTTCGAGGCAACCCCGTTCGAAATCGCGACCGCTTACACGCTGTTCGCCAACGGCGGAACGATCAAACCGCTCCACGCGATCTCTCGCCTGATCAGCAACTCGGGCAAGGACGTCGCGCTGCGGAACGAATCGTCGCGAACGATCGCGCGTCCTGATACGACGTTTCTCGTCACCAACATGATGCGCAGCGTGCTCAACGAGGGAACGGGGGCGGGCGCCCGGGCCGCGGGATTCACCCAGGATGCCGCAGGAAAATCAGGCACGACCAACGATCTGCGTGACGCATGGTTCGTCGGTTTCACGCCCGAAGTCCTGACCGTCGTCTGGGTCGGCCTCGACGATAATCAGCCGCTCGGCCTGAGCGGCACACAGGCGGCCTTACCGCTCTGGACGACCTTCATGATGCGCGCGCTGGGCGGTCGGACGAGCACCGGTTTTGAAGCTCCCGAGGGGATCGTGTTCGTCGATATTGACCGCGATACGGGCAAAGTGGCAGTTCCCGGGTGCCCTCGCGTATTTCACGAATCGTTTCTCGCCGGCACTGCGCCCACCGAACCGTGCACACTGCACAGCTTTTAGGGTGGTTTAGAATACAAAGTTAATCCTGCGCATTCAGGCGGGCCTGAAGAGCCTGCCCTGCAGTCCGATAGCCGTCCATTTAGAAAAGGAACATTGGTTTTGACTCGATTGTTCTCGGTGCTCTTGATTAGTGCTGTTGTGACGGCCAGCCTGGGATGTCGTAAAGCGGCAAGCGATAACGCCGCAACCGGAAATCCCGAAAAGCCCGCCGCCACATCAGGACAGACGCCCGCGCAACCAGCTCCGCCAGCGAAACCGATGCCGGCGGAACTGCCGGATGTGCTGGCGCGGGTGAATGGCGAAGCGGTCACCAAGGTGGATTTCGATCGACTGGTCAAGAACATGGAACTCAGGGCCAACCAGCCGGTCCCCGCGGAGCGTCGCGACGAGGTGTATCGCAAAGCGCTCGATCAACTGGTGACCTATACCGTGTTGTCGCAGGAAACGCGAGCGCGCAAAGTGGCTGTGACGGACGCGGAAGTCGACAGCGGCATCCAACAGATGCGTGGTCAGTTTCAGACCGAAGAAGCGTTCAAGAAGGCACTGGAATCGCGCGGGATGACGCTCGACAAGCTCAAGGCCGACACTCGAATCGATATCAGCATCAATAAGATGGTGGAGGCCGAGGTGTCGACGCAGCCGCCGCCAACAGATGCGCAGGTGCGAGAGTTCTACGACAAGAATCCGGACAAGTTCAAGCAGGATGAGGCCGTGCGCGCAAGTCACATTTTGTTCCGCGTCGAGGAAACGGCTGACGCCGCGACAAAGAAAAAGGCAATGGACGAAGCACAAAGCGTCCTGAAGCAAGCGCGCTCCGGCGCTGATTTCGCGGAACTGGCCAAGAAGCATTCGGCCGATGGGAGCGCCCAACAGGGTGGAGACCTGAATTTCTTCACGAGGGGGCAGATGGTTCCGCCATTCGATCAGGCGGCGTTTGCGATGAAACCGGGCGAGATCAGCGATATCGTGACGACCCAGTTCGGCTACCACATAATAAAGGTGACCGAACGACGACCGGCCTCGACTGTGCCATTCGAACAAGTGAGCGGCCGGATAAAAGAGTTTCTCACCGAGCAACAGAAGCAGCAGAAGGCCGACGCGTTCATTCAGTCGTTGAAGCAGAAGGCGAAGATCGAGGTGCTCGTCTGAACGAAGAAGTCCTGTCCGCAGCGGCGGAGGCACTGGCCCGCGGCGACAGCGTCGCGCTCGTAACGGTGGTGCGCTCGCAAGGGTCCACACCGCAACGGGCGGGGGCGAAGATGCTCGTCTGGGCAGACGGCCGCACCTTGGGCACGATCGGGGGCGGCTGCTACGAGAACGATGCCTTCTGGAAGGCGCGCGAGGCACTTTCCTCGGGCCGTCCACTGCTTCTACACTACGAGCTCAACGATGACTTCGCGCAGGAGAACGGATTGATCTGTGGCGGACGTATGGACGTGCATGTCGACCCGTTAACGCCTTCTCCACGACTCTTCATCATTGGCGCCGGACACGTCGGCTTTCATCTCGCGAAAATCGCCGCTGACGTCGGCTTCCGGATCCACGTCGTCGACGATCGCGAGAAGTTCGCGAATACCGATCGGTTCCCCGGCGCCGACGTCGTCGTCGAGCCGATTCCCACCTGGCTCCATCGCGCCGACATCCCGGCATCCTCGTACGTCGTGGTCGTGACGCGCGGACATCAACACGATCTGGACGCGATGCGGGCGCTCGCGGCGCGTGATCTGAAATACCTCGGACTGATTGGCAGCCGCGCCAAAGTGGCGCGTATCTACGACGCCCTGCACGAAGAAGGCATGCCGCCCGAGTGTCTCCAGCGCGTGCATGCGCCGATCGGGCTGGAAATCGGCGCGGTCACGCCCGCAGAGATCGCCGTCAGCATTCTCGCCGAACTCATCGCCATCAGCCGCGGCGTGGACACGTCGTCGATGTCGATGAAGCGCGTGCGGATCAAGGCTGAATGATCGGGGATCCCCCCGATCCGGCGGTCACGCGGTCGTCCTCCAATACTCCCGGCACCATCATCCGGAACGCGACGATCGTCACGATGAACGATCGTCTCGACGTCGTTGATGGCGACATCCTGGTGCGAGCGGGCCGAATCGTTTCGATTGGAGGCACCATCGAGCGGAGCGGCAACGAACGACTCGTTGACGCTGGTGGTGGATATCTCCTACCGGGCTTCATTCAAACTCACATTCATTTGTGTCAGACCTTGTTTCGAGGATCGGCAGATGACATGCCGCTGCTCGAATGGTTGAAGAAACGGGTCTGGCCTATGGAAGCTGCACATACGCCCGGAACACTCCGCGCATCAGTACGACTGGCAGCCGCAGAGCTCCTCCTTTCCGGCACAACGTCGGTTTTGACGATGGAAACCGTGCACGACACCGATGTGGTGTTCGAAACCCTCGTCGAGACGGGGCTGCGCGCGTCTGTTGGCAAGTGCATGATGGACGGGTCGGGCGAAGCGCCGCCGCGACTGCAGGAGGACACCAGACGATCGATTGATGAAAGTCTCGCGCTAAAGAAGCGGTGGGATGGCGCGGCAAACGGCCGCCTTCACACCGTGTTCGCGCCACGGTTCGCCGTTTCATGTTCGCGTGAACTCCTCGAGAGCGTTGCCGATCTCTCGAATCGTGAACGCGCGATCGTGCATACGCACGCGTCTGAGTCGCGGGATGAAGTTGACGAAGTTCGACGCTTGTCCGGTGGATTCTCGAACCTCGAGTATCTCGCCGACACCGGTCTCGCGACATCACGTCTCTGCGTGGCGCATTGCGTGTGGGTGACGGATCGAGAGCAGACGTTGCTGGCAGAGCATGACGTCAAGGTTCTGCACTGCCCTGGCTCGAACCTGAAACTCGGATCCGGGCTGGCACCGATTGCGGAGATGCGCGATCGCGGCATTTCCGTATCCCTTGGGGCCGATGGAGCGGCGTGCAACAACCGTCTGGACATGTTCGAGGAGATTCGTCTCGCCGCCATGATCCAATCGGTGCGCAAAGCGCCTGGCGCGCTCACTGCGCGCGATGCGATTTGGATGGCAACCCGCGAAGGCGCGCGGGCACTTGGGCTCGAAAGCGAAATCGGGTCGATTGAGCCCGGCAAGCGCGCGGACCTCATCGTCATCGATCGCGATCGGCCGCATCTCGCCCCGGATCGAGACGTCTGGTCGACCTTGGCGTTCGCGGCGACCGGCAGAGATATCCGAATGACGATGGTGGATGGCGAAGTGGTGGTTGATAACTTTGAACTCACCCAGCTCGACCGTAGCGCGATTACCGCAGAGGCGCGTGCGGCTGCCCGGACGCTGTCCGGCCGGGCTGGGCTGGGGTAGGGCGGGGCTTTAGCCGCCGCCGGCGCGGCTAAAGACCGTGCCGTACAAACCAATGTGCGAAGCACGATTATGACGGCTACCGTGTATAATCTAAATTAGCACTCGACACGATAGACTGCTAAGAACCTATGTTTCGGCATCCTGAGCTAGCGGAACGGGATAAGCGAATCCTCGGGGTCCTGGTTCATGCCTACATTGACCAGGGCGAGCCAGTTTCGTCGCTCTGGCTCGCCAATCGGGGCTTTGGTGTGTCCTCAGCCACGCTGCGGAACATCATGGCTCGACTTGAGGAGCTCGGCTACGTGCGCCAGCCGCACACGTCCGCTGGACGTGTGCCTACGGATCTTGGATACCGGCTGTATGTGGATCAACTACTCGCCGAACGGAAGTCACTCCGTCCTACTCCGCAGGTCGAAGCGCGCCTGAGGCGTGCCGGGACGGTCGAAGATCTTCTTTCTCACGTCTCGCAGGAAGTATCTCGTGCCTCGCATCAGGTCGGGTTCGCGATCGCGCCGGACATGACGACATTCGAGCGTCTCGATTTCGTGCCACTGGCAGGTGGCAAGCTGCTCGTAGTTGTGGTGGCGGCCGGAGGTCATGTGACCCACAAGGTCATCGAGCCAACGGAGGAGTACGAACCCGGAGAATTGCAGCAGGCGGCAAACTATTTGAACCAGCAGTTCAGGGGAAAGTCGCTGGTGGAGGTGCGCCAGGCAGTTGTCGAGCGGTTGCGCGAGGAACGGACGCTCTACGATGAACTGATGGCAAGGGCACTACGGCTCGCGAGCACCACGTTCGAGGGCATCGATCCGGTACCGACTCTGTACATCCAGGGCACGTCGCTGCTGCTCGAAGATGTCCGGACCGAAGATCCGGAAGTGACGCTCACAACGTTGCGAACGTTGTTCCGGATGATTGAAGAGAAGACGCGACTCATTCAGCTTCTCGATGATTACCTCGGCACCACGGGTTTGACCGTCGTGATTGGCAGCGAACATCACGACACGGATCTTCAGTGCTTCAGCCTCGTCGCGTCCACGTATTCCGATGGGCACGGGACCGGCGCGGTCGGCGTGATCGGTCCAACACGCATGCGCTACTCTCGCGCGATCAACGCGGTCGACTCACTGTCGAAGGCAATCAGCCGGATGGTCGCCGGAAGCGAGATGTAGCTTCCACCTTTAGGTGGAAGAACTTAACTTCCGGCTAAAGCCGGAAGCTACCACAGAAACTTCAAGGTTTACCTGCCGTGGAAGACAATCCAACAAATGACATCTCGAGCGCCGTCGACAGTTCGCCGGCGGCCACCGAAAACGATCCATCCGCACTGCAACGCCAGCGCGATGAATACTACGATCTCCTGCTCCGAAAGACGGCGGAGTTCGACAACTATCGCAAGCGCACCGAACGCGACCGGCAGTCTCTGACCGACGCGGCGGCGGCAAGCATCATTGAAGAGCTGTTGCCGTTGATGGATGATCTGGAGCGGGCATTGAAGGCGGACGCGGGCTCCGAAGCTGACGCGTACCGGCGTGGCGTCGAACTGATTCACAAGCAGCTCAGTGAAATCCTGCGCAAGCGCGGTGTGCGCCCGATCGACGCGGTCGGCGCCGATTTCGATCCCTACTATCATCAGGCCGTGTCGTACGAAGACGCAGAGGGAAAACGGGATGGCGAAGTGATTGAGGAATTCCGGCGCGGATACATGCTGGGTGAACGGCTCCTGCGGCCGTCGATGGTAAAGGTGGCCAAAGCGTGAGCAGCGTGACGAAGCGCGATTACTACGAGGTTCTCGGACTCGATCGCCAGGCAACGGACCAGCAAATCAAGAGCGCCTACCGCAAGCTCGCGCTCAAATACCATCCAGACCGGAATCCCGGCGATCACAAGGCCGAGGAAGCTTTCAAGGAAGCCGCGGAAGCCTACTCGGTCCTCGCGGATCGTGAAAAGCGCAGTCTGTACGATCGATTTGGCCACGCCGGGGTTGCCGGTGCAGGCGCTGGCGCGGCGGGATTCGATCCGACTATTTTTGCCGACTTCTCAGACATCTTTTCCGGCCTCGGCGACGTCTTCGGCTTCGGCGATCTGTTCGGTCAGCGTCGGCGGCGCGGCGGTCCGCAGCGCGGCGCCGATCTGCGATACGACCTCGAGATCTCGTTTGAAGAATCGGCGAGCGGGACCGACACATCGATTCAGATTCCGCGCGAGGAAACCTGCGACACTTGCAAGGGATCAGGTGCGGCTGAAGGGACGACACCCGAGACGTGCAATCAGTGCCGCGGCTCCGGGCAACTCCGGTATCAACAGGGCTTCCTTACCGTTGCACGGCCGTGTCCCAACTGCCGTGGCACCGGAAAGACGATCGCGAAGCCGTGTCAAACGTGTCGCGGCGCCGGTCGCGTCGGTCGCGAACGCAAACTCACGGTGAAGATCCCTGCCGGGATTGCAACCGGGCAACGCCTGCGGCTTTACGGCGAAGGAGAACACGGCAGCGCCGGTGGTCCTCCGGGGGATCTCTACGTCGTCGTTCACGTGCAGGAGCATTCGTTCTTCCATCGCGAAGAAGACGATCTGTATTGCGAAATGCCGATCAGCTTTCCTACCCTCGCGCTGGGCGGAACGATCCACGTGCCGACACTCGATGGCCGCGAGCAAGTACAAGTTCCAGCGGGCACGCAGCCGGGAACGCGTTTCAAGCTGCGGGGCAAGGGCATGCCGCACGTGAACGGACGCGGTCAGGGAGACCTTTACGCAATTGCCCGCGTCGCGGTACCGAAGAAGCTGACGAAAGAACAGAAACACGCGCTCGAGGACTTGAATCGCCTGCTGCCGCAGGAAAAAGTCGATGAAGAGGCGGGCAGCGAGGAAAAGCCGTTCTTCGAACGCGTCAAAGACATCTTTGGGTAGTTATCCCGCGCTGGATCTGACCTTCGCTCCTGGCCCAGGGGCTGGAACACTCCAGGACATGTTGTACGCCGAGCTCGACGCGTTCGCGCCGGTGGCCATTCAGGAACACGAAAGCGGCGATGGCTGGCGCGTGTTCTTCCGCACCGTCGCCGACCGCAACTCAGCACGAGGCGCCTTGGCATCCGAGTTCGGCAACGCACTGCTTCATCTCGGCGCGATCGAGGTTGATGACGAAGATTGGGCACGACGCAGTCAAGCGACGCTGACCGCTGTCCGCGTCGGACGAATCATCGTCGCGCCGCCATGGGCGGATCCCGGATCCCGGACAACGGATCCCGGCTCCCGGATGCCGGCTCCCGACGCGATCACGATTGTCATCGACCCCTCAACCGGGTTTGGTACCGGCCATCACGCTTCCACACGCTTGTGCCTCGAGCTTCTGCAGAAATGGGACGTGCGCGGCATGCGAGTGATCGACGTCGGAACCGGCAGCGGTGTCCTCGCGCTCGCGGCGTGGAAGCTGGGCGCGGCTGACGTAGTGGCGTTCGACAATGATCCGGACGCCCTCGAAAACGCGCACGAGAACGTTCGGCGCAATGGCGGTGAGGATGGGATCACGATCAGCGACATCGACCTGTCGAACGCATTGCTCGAGCAGGCGGATGTCGTCATTGCGAACCTCACTGGCGCGCTTCTTCAGCGCCATGCGACCTCATTGCAACGGCTGACGCGGCCGCACGGCGCGATTGTCGTCAGCGGGTTCACGGTTGAAGAGGAACAAGAGGTCGTGCGAGCGTTCGGCGCGTCGCCCAAAGAGACTGCTCGGGAAGGCGACTGGATCGCGCTGTTGTTTTGATTCACAGGTCGCGTAGCGCGAATCGTGCGATCGCAAGAGCAGCGACCGCGACCGCATCTGCGCGCAGGGTCAAGCTACCGAGCGTGACGGAGAGGCATCCAGCCGCTTCCGCTTTTTCGCATTCTTCGGCGGTCCATCCGCCTTCCGGCCCCACAATCAATGCCAACGACCCGGCCGCATGATTCTCAAGAAGATGCAATGAGCAGGTCTCGCCAGTCGACGCCGTCGGTTCGACCAGCATGAGCCGCAACCCGTGCGCGCTCGTTCGCAGCCACTCGTCGAACGGCCGAGCCGCAGCGATGGTGGGCACGACGGCGCGGCGGCATTGTTTGGCGGACGCAATGCTGACACGTGTCCATCGATCGTTGTCGGGTCTCGGCCCTCGCGCGATCGTCCGCGCCGTGACGATGGGTTCGATCGCCGCCACGCCCATCATCGTCGCGTCGCGAAGGACCGCGTCCATTTTCTCCCCCTTCAGTACCGCTTGCACGAGCGTGATCGGAACCCGGGCTTCTGGAACCGCGGCGATTGGTTCGAGCAGTTCAACCGTCACTTTGCGGCGCGCGGTATTCGTTACCCGTGCGCGGAATTCGTGACCGCGACCGTCGAACACCGAGATCTCGTCCCCTGGGTCCAACCTCAGAACGCGGGTGAGATGATTGGCTTCATCAGGCGGGAGTGAAGTCTCACGCACGGCTGCATCAAGATGTGGCACGTAAAAACGCGGCGGCATCACGCGGCGATTATGAAGCAATCGCGCTATACTCGCGACAATCGACAATCTCAATCAGCAATCGACAATCTCAATCAGCAATCGACAATCTCAATCGGCAATCTCAATCGGCAATCGACAATCTCGATCAGCAATCGACAATCAACAAATCGACAATCACCAATCCGCAATCCGCGATCTTAACGGTGCTATTCAGAGGTCAGAGTCTCGGGAAGTACAAGATCATCGCGCCACTCGGCAGCGGCGGATTCGGCACCGTTTACCTCGCGCAGGACACCTGGATCGACAAGAAGGTCGCGATCAAAGTTCCGCATCGTCAGGGGCTGGACTTCGGTGAATTGCTGAGAGAGCCTCGCCTGCTCGCCAGCGTCAGCCACCCCAACATCGTCGCCATCACGACCGCAGAGAAGCAGGAAAACGTCTTCTTCATCGTGATGGAGTACGTGCAGGGAGAGACGCTGGAAAACCTCATCGCCGCGAAGGGCGCGCTCGAACTGAACCGTGCGTTGGATTTCACGTGCCAGATCTGCAACGCCGTCGATCACGCACACACGCAAGGTGTCATCCATCGAGACCTGCGGCCGGCCAACGTGCTGGTCACCGAGAACGACATGCTGAAGGTCGCGGACTTCGGCACTTCCCGCTTTCTAGAGATCGCGGCGCACGGAACCACGGTCATCGGCAGCCCACCTTACATGGCACCCGAGCAATTCCACGGTAAGGCCGTGTTCGCCTCAGACATCTATTCGCTGGGCGTGACGATGTATCAGATGTTGACCGGGATGCTGCCGTACGACACTCCGGCACCGGCGGATCTGGACAAGCTCATGTCAGGTGAACTCGTCACACCACCGAAGCTGAAAAATCAGGCGATCCCAAAAGCCATCAGCGACATCGTCATGCGCGCGATGGCACCCGAAATCAAGGACCGTTACCAGCGGGCACCGGATTTGTTGAACGACATCATGGCCGCGATCGCGGCGACTCAGCCTCGGCGCACCCCGCAGCCAAGCGCAATCGCGCGGCCCGAGCCCGCGCCGCAGCGGAACCGCGACGATGCGCAGGGCATTCAGAACCGTCTTCGCGCACGCGAAACTCCGTCGGCCCGGTTTTGCTGGCAATGCCGGAAACCCCTGCACGCGCGAGCCGATCGCTGCCCGTTCTGCGGCGAGGCGCAATAGAGCCAGCGGGAGAATGCGGAGGGAACGGAGTTCAAAACGAAGGAACGGAGATAACAGAGAACGAACGGAGAATAAGCTGTTCCCGGCCGTCCGGTCACCATTTTGGGCGACGAGCACGACCGGACGACCGGGAGCAGCTTCCCTCCGTACGTCTTCGTTTTCTCCGTTCCTCCGTTTGAACTCCGCTGCCTCCGTCACCTCCGCTGCCTCCTCGGGGAAGTCAGTGTCCCGAAAGCCACGCCCTGATTGGACTCCAGCGGTCGCAGCCGCTGTGCTAACATCTTCAAACGCTTCATCTTAAGGAGAATAAATGGCTTTTTCGGGCACCGGCAAAATCTGGATGAACGGGAAACTGGTGGATTGGAAGGACGCGACGATCCACGTCGGGTCGCACGTCGTCCATTACGGCAGTGCGGTGTTCGAAGGAGCACGGTGCTACAGCACGCCGAGAGGCTCGGCCTGTTTCCGGCTCGACGCTCACATGCGCCGGCTGTTCGACTCCGCCAAGATCTACCGGATGGAACCGCAGCTCGATCAGGCGGCGCTGACCGAGGCAGTCCTCGAAACGATTCGCACGAACCAGTTCAAAGCGTGTTACATCCGCCCGATCGTTTACCGCGGCTACAACGAGCTCGGCGTGAACCCGTTCCCCTGCCCCGTCGATACCGCAATCATGACGTGGGAATGGGGCGCGTACCTCGGCGCCGGCGCGCTCGAAAACGGCGTGGACGTGCGGGTCAGCTCGTGGACTCGCGCGCACCCGAATACGTTCCCAACGCTCGCGAAGTCGTCGGCGAATTACGCCAACTCGCAGTTGATCAAAATGGAAGCGGTCGCGGAAGGATACAGCGAGGGCATCGCGCTCGATACGCAGGGCAACCTCAGCGAAGGCAGCGGACAGAACCTCTTCCTGGTCCGCGACAACATTCTTTATACGTCGCCGTTGAGTGCGGCGGTCCTGCCAGGAATCACTCGGAGCACGATCATTACTTTGGCGCAGGATCTCGGCTTCACTGTCTCGGAACAGGTGCTGCCTCGCGAGATGCTATACATCAGCGACGAAGCATTCTTCACTGGCACAGCGGCGGAAATCACGCCGATTCGCAGCGTCGACAAGATTCAGATCGGGAAGGGTCAGCGGGGTCCGGTAGCGGAAGCGCTGCAGGTTGCGTTTTTCGACATGATCAACGGAGAAACGCCCGATCGGCACGGTTGGCTAACTTACGTGTATCCAGGCGAGCCCCTGCAGCCGGCGGAGGCCGGATCGTCGAAGCGGACTCGGGGCGGCGTCTAAAGACGCCGCCCTACCCACCCGATACCCCGGATCGTAGGGCGGAATCCCCCAGACCCGCCAGCGTCCAACCATGCACATCGACGAGTTACTGAAAACTGCCGCGCAGGCTGGAGCTTCCGACGTCCATCTGAAGGTCGGTAGCTATCCCATGATGCGAGTGAACGGTCTACTCGCGATCTGTTCAGAAGAAAAGCGGCTCGAACGCGATGACACGGAAACGATGGCCGACGCGTTGTTCACCGACGAGCTCCGGGACAAGTTCCGGAAAGCCCAGGAGGTCGATCTCGCGTACAGCCTGCCTGGCGTCGGCCGATTCCGCTGCAATGTGTTCCAGCAACGAGGCACCATCGGTCTGGCGCTCCGCGTGATCCCGATTCGGGTGAAGCCGATCGACGAGCTCGGGCTGCCGCCGGTGCTCAAGCGAATCGCGTCGGAAGAGCGCGGCCTGGTGCTGGTGACCGGCACCACCGGCAGCGGCAAGAGCACGACGCTTGCCGGGATGATCGACTACATCAACGCGACGCGCTCAGCGCACATCATCACCATCGAAGATCCGATCGAATATCTGCATCGTGACCACATTTCGATCGTCAATCAGCGGGAAGTGAAAGTCGACACCGAATCGTTCTCACACGCGCTCCGCAGCGCGCTGCGACAGGACCCTGACGTCATTCTCGTCGGCGAAATGCGCGATCACGAAACGGTGGAGACGGCGCTGCTTGCCGCCGAAACGGGCCACCTGGTGCTCTCGACGCTGCACACGCTTGATGCGACGGAGACGGTCAACCGCATCATTGCCGTGTTCCCTCCGCACCAGCAGCGGCAGGTCCGTATCCAGCTGGCGAGCGTGCTCAAGGCGGCAATCGCCCAGCGGCTCCTGCCCCGCGCTGATGGCCTCGGCCGCGTGCCGGCGATCGAGGTCATGATTGCGACACCGTTCATCCGCGACTGCATTATCGATAAGGACCGCACGGCACAGATCCACGGTGCGATCGCCTCGGGCACCTCGCAGTACGGCATGCAGACGTTCGATCAATCGATCTTCAGCCTGTATCAGCAGGGGTTCGTCACGCTCGACGAAGCGCTCCGCTGGGCCTCGAACGTCGACGAATTCAAGCTCAAGGTGCAGGGGATCTCCACCACGGCCGACCTGGCGCGTGACGAGATGGCCCGCGGCGGCGCGCCGGAGATTACGCGGTTCGGAGGGTAATCTTGTTCGCTCCTCGTTTCTCGCTGCTCGCTCCTCGTTGAGCGCTGTGGTGGGGCAGAATTCGAACAGCAAGCAAATGGCCCGACGCGAGTAGCGAGAAGCCAGAAGCGAGTAGCGGGAAGCGCGAAGCGACAAGTAAATGTCAGCTTACACTGACGCACTCCACCTGCTAGCACGGCGCGAACTGACGGAGAAAGAGCTGCGCGATCGGCTGATCGATCGCGATCACCCGCGCGAGGAAATCGACCGCGTCATCAGCCACCTGCTCGAATCAAAAGCATTGGACGATAGCCGTGTGGCGCGTGCTTACGCGCGGACGGCGGCGGACGTCAAAGGGCGGGGGCGGCTGCGCGTCATGCGCGAGTTGAACGCTATGGGCGTCGCGCGGGAGACCGCTACCGAAGCGGTCACCGAGGTATTCGCCGATGTCGACGAGCGCGCGCTGATTGCGAAGGCGCTGCGGAAAAAGATGCGCGGAAAGTCGCGCATCAGTGATGCGCGCGAACACGCCCGGTTGTACCAGTATCTAATGCGTCAAGGATTTACGCCGGCGGGCATCGTGGCGGCGTTACGCAAGCTCGGTGGCGTCAACAACCCTGACGACTTTTGATCTTGTTACCGGAGAGCCGCCGGCCGCAGCCGCTCGACGCCGACATGTTCACTAAGTGCTGGCCAACGACTGTCGCGGGGAGACAGCCGTGGTGATGAGACGGGCCACTTGATGGCGAGAACCGGATCGTCCCAACGAACCCCCTGTTCGAGTTCTGGCGCGTACTCTGCGGTCATTTTGTACACGACCTGCGCCTCGGCGCTCGTCACACAAAACCCATGCGCATAGCCGGCGGGAACAAACAGCAGTCGCCGATTTTCGGCTGACAAGACGAAGCCCGCCCATTGTCCGAATGTCGGCGAGTCGCGTCGCACGTCCGCAACGACGTCGAACACAGCCCCCTCGATCACACGAACGAGTTTGGCCTGCGCCTTCGGTTCACATTGCAGGTGCAGACCCCGGAGCGTACCCTGCACCGATCGGGAATGGTTCTCCTGGACGAACTCGGCAGTGAGGCCAGCCGCAACGAATTCAGACCTCTTGTAGGTTTCCATGAGGTAGCCGCGTTCGTCGGCAAAAATTTCGGGTTCAATGATTGTTACGCCAGGAAGATCGGCAGGTGTGAACTTCGACGACATTTCAGTCATTGAGACAGATACTAAATGTCATTGTCAAGAAGTCTCAGCAAGTACTGCCCGTACGAGCTTCCCTTCATGGAAAAGGAGATTCGTTTCAGATCGGCGGCGCTGATATAGCGCAGACGGTACGCGATTTCCTCTGGACACCCAATCATCAAGCCTTGTCTCTCTTCGACCGCCTGCACGAAGTTCGTCGCTTGCACGAGGGATTCGTGAGTGCCAGTGTCCAGCCATGCGATCCCGCGCGGAAGGCGTTCCACCCGTAGCTGCCCGCGCTCGAGATACGCGCGACCCACGTCGGTGATCTCGAGCTCCCCTCGAGCGGATGGCCGCAATCCTCGAGCGATCTCGACGACCTGATTGTCGAAGAAGTACAACCCGGTCACGGCGAATGAGGACTTCGGTTGACTCGGCTTTTCTTCCAAGCCGATCGCGCGTCCCTGCTCGTCGAATTCCACGACGCCATACCGCTCAGGATCGCGGACCTGGTAGCCGAACACAGTCGCGCCGTGCTCACGCCCAGCGGCAGCACGAAGGCAGTCCGACAGGTGCGCGCCGTAAAAGATGTTGTCTCCGAGCGCGAGGCACACGCGATCCCGCCCAATAAACTCCTGACCGATGAGAAAGGCTTGCGCGAGCCCTTCCGGCGCTGGCTGCACTGCATACTGAATGGTGAGGCCGATGTCACGACCGTCACCAAGAAGGCGTTTGAAACCGTCCTGCTCGTGGGGTGTCGTAATGACCAGGATGTCGCGGATGCCGGCCAGCATCACCGCCGACAACGGATAATAGATAAGCGGCTTATTGAAGACCGGCAGGAGCTGTTTGCTGACGGCTCGGGTCAACGGGTGCAGCCGCGATCCCGAACCGCCAGCCAAAATTATTCCTTTTAGCGTCATCCCAGCACACGACCACCCACGCGCAGCGCGGAACCGCTTCAGAATCGAGGTGGCTCGCCGTAGATGATCGCACGAATCGTCAGGCTGAGATCGCTTCGGAATATTGTGCGGACGTTGGGGCTCCCGTCGGGAACGATTTTCCGATTGCCTGCACGTCGTATCCGATTGCCCGCATCAACGCATGCGGCAGGATGTTCCGGCCATCAAATGCGAACGCCGGCTTTTTCATCGAGCGATAGATGAATTCGAAGTCGAGAGACTTGAACTCGTCCCATTCGGTCAGTACCGCAAGCGCATCTGCACCATCTGCGGCGCGATAGGGATCCGATTCACAGTGGACGCGTTTCTCGAGGTCGCTTACTGGAAGCCCTGTTGCAATCGCCAGTTGGCTCAAAATTGCGCGCGAGGTCACCTGTGGATCGTAGACAGCAAGCTGCGCCCTTTCGTTAAGCAACGCGCGGCATACGTCGATAGCCGCTGACGCCCGCGTGTCGTTCGTGTTTTTCTTGAATGCGAACCCCAGAATCGCGATTCGCTTCCCCGCGATGGTATTGAACATCGTGTCGATCATGCGACTCACGAACCGCGTCTTTTGCCATGTGTTGATGGTGACTACCTGTTCCCAATAATTCGCGACCTCGTTCAGACCGTAGTGACGGCACAGGTAGACGAGGTTCAGAATGTCCTTCTGAAAGCAGGACCCGCCGAAGCCAACCGACGCCTTGAGGAACTTTGATCCGATCCGGCTGTCCTTACCCGCCGCGAACGTCACCTCGTCGACATCCGCGCCGGTCGCCTCGCACAATGCCGAGAGGGCATTCACCGACGAAATGCGCTGGGCCAACAGTGCGTTTGACACCAGCTTCGACAGCTCGCTCGACCAAAGATTCGTCGTCAGAATCCGCTCGCGAGGAACCCACCGGGCATACACATTGACGAGTTCCTGGATTGCCAATTGGCCGGATCGCGTTTCATCACCGCCAATCAGCACTCGATCAGGCGATTGCAGATCCGCGACCGCGGTGCCCTCGGCGAGAAATTCCGGGTTCGAAAGAATATCGAACTTGTAGCCGTTGGCGTTTGCATGGAGGACCCGCTTCAACGATTCGGCGGTCCGCACTGGCAGCGTCGATTTCTCGACCACGATCTTATTGCCGTTAGCGACAGCGGCAATTCGCCTCGCACACAGCTCGACGTTGGTTAAGTCGGATGCGCTACCGGCACCAATGCCGTAGCTTTTGGTCGGGGTATTCACACTCACGAAAATGATCCCCGCCTGACGTATTCCGCTATCGATGTCGGTCGAGAAGAACAGATTCCTGCCGCGGGCGGCCATGACGAGCTCGTGAAGCCCGGGCTCA
>Ga0114129_10005051_pt1 | contig 18571 bp, 15 predicted proteins | sample RhiMetdeltSRZDD1_FD_80071 | JGI IMG/M metagenome (GOLD analysis project Ga0114129, IMG submission 80071) | Populus rhizosphere microbial communities from Tennessee, USA - Rhizosphere MetaG P. deltoides SRZDD1 (version 2) (version 2) | ecosystem: Host-associated > Plants > Roots > Rhizosphere >...
CCCGCGTCGTGGGACCCGCCACCGCGCTCGGAAAAATGACGGGCATCGGTACCGAGCCGTTCTCTCGCGCGAACCGCGCGGCGACGTTCTCCGCCACCACGACGGTCCTGCCGGAAGCGCCGGGCGTGCGGGTGCGCGAGGGACAGGTTGTCAACGTGACCGTGCGAATCGGGCCGGCTCCAACCAAAACCCCCACCCCGACGGCCGACGCCGCCCCGAATTGAAGCTCTTCGGGACCGACGGTTTGCGGGGTCGCGCCGGGGTCTTCCCGCTCGATCCGCATTCACTACGGGCGCTCGGCCGCGAGGTCGGAGAGAGCATCCGGCGGGAGGGCGGAGAGCGGGTCGTCCTGGGCGGCGACACGCGCGAGTCGACGCCGGCAATGGCGGCCGATCTGGCGGCGGGATTGGAAGAGTCGGGCCGCGCGGTCGCGTTCGCCGGCGTCGTTCCGACCCCCGCCGTCGCCGAGCTCGTTCTGGCGCTCCGAGCCGGCGCGGGAATCTCCGTCTCAGCGTCGCACAACCCGTACGAGGACAACGGCGTGAAGGTCTTCGGGCGCGACGGACGCAAGTGGCCGGACGAGAAGGAGGAAGCGCTCGAGAAGAAGCTGCTTTCTCTTCCCTCTCTCCCACCCGAGGGCGCGCGAGGGGTCTCCCCTCGCCCCGATCCCGCGCTCGCCGAGACCTATCTCGAGCGGCTCCTTTTGCGGCTGCCGCGGAGCCTGCGGGAGATCTCCGTGCTCCTCGATGCCGCAAACGGCGCGGCCTACCGGGTCGGGCCGGAAGCCCTGCGGAGGGCAGGCGGCCGGGTCACGCCGATCGCCGACCGCCCCGACGGACGGAACATCAACGCGCAATGCGGCGCGATGCATCCCGACGGGATGGCGCGCGAAACGTCGAACGTCGGAGCGGACATAGGGGTTGCGCTCGACGGCGACGCGGACCGCGCGATCTTCGCCGACGAGACGGGCAGACTCTTAGACGGCGACGACGTCCTCTGGATTGTCGCCCGGCGCTGGAGAGCGGACGGCCGACTGGGCAGAGGAGGCGTCGTCGGGACGGTGATGTCGAACTTCGGCCTCGAGAGGGCGCTCGCCCGCGAAGGTATCCCGTTCCATCGCGCGGCGGTCGGCGACCGCAGCGTCACGATGCTCATGGACGAGACGGGCGCGGAGCTCGGCGGAGAGACCTCCGGTCACATCCTTTTCGCGCCGCTCTCTCCGGCCGGCGATGGGATCCAGACGGCGCTCGTCGTGGCCTCCATCCTGTCGGACGCGGGTCAGCCTCTGTCGCGCCTCGCGACCCTCGAGAAGAGTCCCCAGGCGCTGCGCAACGTGCGCGTTTCGCGCCGCGAGCCGATCGAAGGCTCCCCCGTTTTCTCCCGCGCCGTCGCTTCCGCCAAGAAGCGTCTCGGCGACCGGGGTCGCGTGTTCCTGCGTTACTCGGGAACGGAGCCTCTCCTCCGCATCCTCGTCGAAGGAAGCGACGAGAACGAAGTTCGGGAGATCGCGGACTGGCTGGAGGCGGCCGCGCGCGAGTCGTTCCCCTCCCCGGGTTCGTGAATCCCCGGGCGGCCGCTACCTCTCGAGCTCGGGGATCGGCTCCCCGGTCACGTTGGGTTCCTGAAAAATGAGGCCGGTTCCTCCGATCGGAAGGAGCGCGGTGTGGTTGCGCTCGCTGATCTCGAGGCGCACCTCGTAGTAGCCATACGGCGAGATCGCGACGAGGGTCGCCGGCTTGTTCTTGAGGTCGAGAATTGGGGAGTAAACGACGACCCGCGCGGGTATTTCCACGGTTAGCTGCCTCCTTCGAGGATTTCGAGCATCTCGCCCCACGTCACCGTCGGAACGCCGAGTGCCTTCGCCTTTTCCAGCTTCGAGCCGGCGGCTTCTCCGGCGAGGACGTACCCCGTCTTCTTCGACACCGAGCCCGCGATCTTCGCTCCCGCGGCCTCGAGTCTCTGCGCCGCCTCCTCCCGGGTCACGTCGGGCAACGTGCCCGTGATGACGACGGTTTTCCCGGCGAGCGGACCCTCCGCCGCCGGCCGGCTCTGCCTCGAGAGGAAGTTGACGCCCCGGCTCCGCAGTTTCTCGACGAGCTCCCGATGGCGAGGATGGGAGAACCAGGCTCGAATCGCTGCCGCGGTGTTCGGACCGACCTCGTCGACGCCCTGGAGCTCCTCTTCGCCGGCCTCGATCAGGGCGTCCAGCGATCCGAACCGGCGGGCGAGCGTCGCCGCCGCTTTCTCCCCGACGTGACGGATCCCCAGCGCGAAGAGGAGCCGCGAGAGGTCGTTCTCCTTGCTGCGCTCGATCTCGCCGAGCAGGTTCGCGGCGGACTTCTCCCCCCAGCGCTCGAGACGGGACAGGTGGTCCGCCGCGAGCGCGTAGATCGAGGCAACGTCGGAAAGCAGCCCCTCGCGCACGAGCTGGTCGACCAGCTTCTCGCCGAGCCCTTCGATTCTCATCGCCCGCCGCGAGCAAAAGTGCCGCAGCGCTTCGCGCACCATCGCCGGACAGCCGGGGTTGACGCACCGCGTTGCAACCTCCCCCTCTTCCCGGACCACCGGGTCGCCGCAGACCGGACAGAGGGCGGGCATCGCAAAGGGCACGCTGTCCGGCGGGCGCATCTCCGGCACGACGCGAACGACCTTGGGGATCACGTCGCCCCCCTTTTCGACGACGACCGTGTCCCCCACCCGCACGTCCTTCCGGGCGAGGTCCTCGTAGTTGTGAAGGGTCGCGCGCTTCACCGTCGTGCCGGCCAGGACGATCGGGTCGAAGTGAGCGACGGGGGTCAGCGTTCCGGTCCGCCCGACCTGCACCGAAATCCCTCGCACGACCGTCGTCGCTTCCTCCGCCCGGTACTTGAAAGCGAGCGCCCAGCGCGGCGACTTGGAGGTCGATCCAAGCTCCGCCTGGAGGCCGCGGTCGTCCACCTTGACCACGACGCCGTCGGTTTCGAAGTCGAGATCGGCGCGCTCGCTCTCCCATCGGTCGACGGCCGATCGAACTTCCTCGAACGTGGCGCACCGTCGCCAGTGGGGATGGGTTGGAAGACCGAGCGCCCGGAGGCGCTCGAGCGTCTCCGCCTGTGTCGCCGGCAGCTTCCGACTTTCGGCGATCGAGTACATCCAGGCGGCGAGCCCGCGCTTCGCCGTGACCCGCGAGTCGAGGAGACGGATCGTTCCCGCCGCCGTGTTCCGCGCGTTGGCGAACATCGGCTCGCCTGCGGCCTCTCGTTCGGCGTTCAGCTTCCGAAACGCGGAGCGGGGATAGAACACCTCTCCCCGCGCCTCGAGCGGCGAAGATTCCGGGATGCGCAGCGGGATCGAACGGATCGTGCGGACGTTGTCGGTGACGTCCTCGCCGCGGAAGCCGTCGCCGCGCGTGGCAGCCCGAACGAGCACGCCGTCCTCGTAGCGCAGCGATATGGACAGGCCGTCGATCTTGAGCTCCGCGACGTAACCCGACGGCTCCTCTCCCAGCACGCGGGCGACCCGGGCGCGCCAGGCCTCCGCCTCTTCCCACGAGGACGCGTTCTCCAGCGAGAGCATCGGGGTCGCGTGTTCGACGGCCGCGAACCCCTGGGCGGGCTCGCCGCCCACGCGCCGCGTCGGCGAGTCGGCGGTCGCGAGATCGGGATGGAGACTCTCGATCGAGGCGAGCTCCGACATCAGCCGGTCGAACTCCGCGTCGGTGATCTCGGGCCGCGCGTCGACGTAGTAGAGCCTCTCGTGGCGGATAATCTCGGCGCGCAATTCTTCCGCGCGGCGCGCGGGGTCGAGAGCGTCGGAACCCGCGTCGAGAGCGGCTTTTCTCATCGGTCGCCCATGCTACAGTCTCGCGGATGCCGCGGGCAAAGGGGAGAAGCGCGCTTCTCGCTTTCGCCTCATACGCGTCGACCGCGCTCTCCGCCTTCTTCGTCGCACGCGCACCTCTGACAGCCGCGCCGCTCACCCGTCCGATCGCGTCGTACCAGATCTCCTGCCGGCTCGACACCGAGAAGAAGACCGTCGAAGGCACGGAGCTAATGACCTGGACCAACACGACCGCGAGGCCGGCCCCGACGCTGCAGTTTCACCTCTACCTGAACGCGTTCCGCAACACGCTTTCGACGTTCTGGCGGGAATCGGGCGGCGAGCACCGCGGGAACCGGCTGCCGGAGTCGTGGGGCTCGATCGAGCTCACGCGAATGACGCTCGCCGACGGAAGCGACCTCCTTCCCGCGCTCTCGTACATCTCGCCTGACGACGCCAACCCCTACGACCGCACGGTTGCCGAGGTCCAGCTCCCGCGCGCGGTCGCTCCCGGAGAGACGATCTCGGTCTCGATCGATTTTCGTTCGCGGCTGCCGCGCGTTTCGACACGCACCGGCTGGAAAGGCGACTTCTTCCTGGTCGGCCAGTGGTTCCCCAAGATCGGGGTGTTCCAGGAAAAAGGGTGGAACTGCCACCAGTTTCACGCCTCGAGCGAGTTCTTCGCCGACTTCGGCGACTACGACGTCTCGATCGACGTACCGGCGCGCTATCGCGGGAAAGTGGGCGCGACCGGTGTCCGAGTCGAGGAGCGGAACCTTCCCGGCGACCGCGTGCTCTACCGGTTCCGCCAGGAAAGCGTCCACGACTTCGCGTGGACCGCCGATCCGGAGTACCTCGTCGTAGACGACGTTTTCCGCGAGCCGGGCGTGGCGGACACGCAGATCCGCCTCCTCCTTCAGCCCGAGCACCGAGCCCAGCAGGCGCGATACCTCCAAGCCACGAAGACCGCCATGTCCGGCTACGGTCGGGTGCTCGGACCGTACCCGTATCCCACGCTGACGGTCGTCGATCCCCCGTGGGGCGCTCGGGGCGCGGGAGGAATGGAATATCCGACCTTCATCACCGGCGGCACCCATCGGATGGCGCCGGCGAGCGTTCAGAGCCCCGAGGGCGTCACCATCCACGAGTTCGGGCACCAGTACTTCTACGGCCTGCTCGCGTCGAACGAGTTCGAGGAGCCGTGGCTGGACGAGGGATTCAACGAGTACATGGAGGACCGCATCGTCGGCGCGGCATACGGATCGAGCCATCCGGTGCTCACGGCTTTCGGATTCCGGTTTCCAATCGGAATCGCCATCCATCGGCCGCTCGATACGAACCGGCGCTACTTCCCGGTCGCGACGGAAGACGTCCTGGCGTCTCCTGCTTGGAAATTCCGGACGCGGGCGAGTTATGGAGCGCACGTCTATTCGAAGACGGCGCTCGCGATGGCGATGCTCGAGAGGTCGATCGGCACCCCGACGATGAACCGCGCGCTGCGCCTCTACGCGGACCGCTGGCGCTTCCGGCATCCGACGACGGCGGACTGGATCGCAGCGGTCCACGACGCGACCGGGCGGGACTATCGCTGGTTCTTCGACCGCACATTCTTCTCGTCCGGCGCCGTGGACTATGCCGTCGTGGAGGCGAAGTCGGAAAAGTGGACCCCGCCGAAAGGCCTCTTCGAGTCGGACGGCCGTCTGGTCGAGAAGCCCCCGCCGGGGCTCGCGGCGGCGAAAGGCTGGGAGTCGGTCGTCACGGTCGCGCGCCTTGGAGAGGTCGCGATGCCGGTCGACATCGTTCTGCGGTTCGAAGGCGGCCACGCGTACCATTCGCTGTGGGACGGCGAGGCGCGGTGGAAGCGATTCCGCGTCGACCGCGGCCCGCGTCTTCTCGAGGCCATCGTGGACCCGAACGAGAAGATCCTCCTGGACCTCGACCGGACCAACAACGGGCGGCTCGTCCAGGCGGACCCGCGCGCCGCGTCGCGCTGGACCGCGCGGGCGGTCTTCTGGATGCAGAACCTCATCGATTCGCTCACGATCGCGTGGTGAAAGGTCACGTCTCGGCGGCCGGGTGTTTTGCGCGCGGCGTGAAGCTCTCCCTTTCGAGGCCTTACCTCGCCGCCTCGCTGTGGCTCATGCAGCTCCTGCTCGCGTCGGTTCTCGTGCTGCCGGTGTCGAACGCGCTCCACACTCTCCTCGATCACTCTTCGACCGGATCGCGAATGGTCGCCGATCCCGATTTCGGGTGGTGGGAAACGATCCGGCGCGTCCATCCGGACCTCCTCGGCAACTTCCCCGACGCCATCGAGAGCGCCACGAGCGTCGAGGGAGTGAAGTCGAGCGCGCTCGCGGAGCTCGAGGGAATCGGCGCGACCGCGATCTCGCTCTGCCTTCTCGGGATCGTGCTGCACGCCTTCGCGCTCGGCGGAATCTTCGGCGCGTTGCGGGAGCCGCAGAGCTCGCTCGTCGTCATCGGGCGCGAAGGAATGCGGAGGTTCCCCGCCTTCCTCGCCTTCACGCTCGCGGCGATGGCGGCGGCGCTCGCGGCGTACCGCTGGATCTACCTCGCCTCGGGGGAAGCCTGGCGCGACCGCTTGAACGACCTCGACACGGAAGGCCAGGCGATGGCTCTGACCGCCGCGCGGCTCCTCGCGTTCCTGCTCGTCCTCGCCGCGATCAAGCTCGTCGCCGACTCGGTCCGCGCGATCTGGGTCGCACGGCCGGATCTCCCCGCGGTTTCGCGTCTCTTCGCGGGCCTGGCGGCGGCGTTCTCCCGGCCGGCCCGCCTTTTCGGGGTCCTTCTCCTCTACCTGATCTCCGGCTCTGTCCTCTACGTCCTCTGGATCGTTCTCGATCCATCGGCCGGCGGCGAGGCGCGGTTCGCCCTCGTGCCGCTCATCCTGGCGCAGCAGGTCTTCGTCTTCCTGCGATCGTTGCTCAAAGTCGGTTACTACGCGGGCGTTTCCGAGGCGTTGACCCGGGTTCCCTCTCCCGAGTACTCCTACGTACCGGCGCCGGCGATCGATGAACCGCTCGTCTCAGTCGACCGCGCTTCCGACGAAGCCGGCGTCGAGCGGCCGGCCGGCGCGATCTAGCCGGACCCGGTAAACGAACGGCTGGCGGCGAAACCGCATACCGCGGCCTTTCTCGCGCTCCCAGGGCCCCGAAAACCAGGGCAGGAACCGGAGGTCCTGGAAGGAGACGGAGGTCGCGCCGTCCGGCTCCTCGCGCACGGTCGCCAACGGAAACCGCGCGAAGTCGAGGTAGACGCGCACGTCGGGCAGACTTTCGGCCCGGGCGAGCGCGGCCGACGCGGCCGGCTTGGCGTAACGCCGGATCCGGGCCCGGTCCGGCGGCGGGTAATAGTCCGACAGGCTCGAAAAGATCTCCGAGACCCGCTCGGGTGGGCGCGGAGAGGCCTTCCCTTTCGCGAACGGTCCGACGTCGAAGAACGCGACGTGGATTTCCTCCGCGCGCTCCGATAGGCCCAGCCACCGGAACGGCGAGAGGAACTGCGGGAGAACGGCGACCTTCGTTCCAGCCGGCGGAGCGTCGATGCGCTTCCACGCGTGCAACGCCGACGCGTGGAGAACGGCGCAGAGGGCGACGTATGCGGCGAGGACGAGCGATCCGATCGTCGAGAGGAGCCGTCCTTTCGGGCGGAAGATCGTCGCCGCGAAGAGCGTGAGCGAAACGATAGCCGTGAAGAACGGATCCAGGATGAAGACCCAGTCGAGCGCGTAGCGCCGCCGGTTGAACGGCGTCCAGAACATGATTCCGAAGGACGTGATCCAGTCGAAGAAGATGTGGCTCGCGACCCCGGCCGCGGCAAAAAGAAACAGCGTTCGAAGGGGCGCATGTCGGGCAAACCGGTAGAGCACCTTTGCGAGGAGGGCCAGGGCGAGCGCGAAGACCGGCAGGAGCACGAAGGAGTGCGTCCAGCCCCGGTGGCTGCGGAGATACGCGACCCGGCCGTTCAGAAAGAACATGTCGATGTCGGGCAGCATCCCGCCGATCAGTCCGAGCAGCAGCGCCGCGCGAGCGGAAGAACGCTCCGTGAGCGTCCGGGCGAGAACGGAACCCGCGATCCCGTGGGTCACCGTATCCATGCGGCGCGGATGATACATTTGGAAAAAGCACGGTCCGCTGCGCATGCCTGCCCAATCTCTCGAAGGAAAAGTCGCGCTGATCACCGGAGCGTCGTCCGGCCTCGGCCGAGCCTTCGCGGTCGAGCTCGCAGGCGCCGGCGCGAAAGTGTTTCTGGTCGCCCGCCGCGAAGAGCTCCTCCGTGAGGTCGTCGAAGAGATCTCGCGGGCCGGAGGCGAAGCCGCATATCACGTCGCCGACGTGCAGATCGCCCCGTCGCTCTTCGATCTCGTCGACGTGCTGCTCTCTCGATTCAAGCGGCTCGACATCCTGATCAACAACGCCGGGCTCGGCTACCGCGCGCCGCTGCTCGAATTGAAGCGATCCGAGATCCAGGAAATGCTCGAGACCGACCTCCATGCCGCGATCTATCTCTGCCAGGCGGCTCTGAACGCGCTCTTGAAGAGCGCGCCCTCCGACATCGTGAACATCTCCTCTTTCGCCGGACTCGAGGGGTTCGCCGAGGGGACCGTCTACTGCGCGGCAAAGTCGGGGCTCGTGGGCTTCACGCGGGCTCTCGCGCACGAGTTGAAGCCCGCGAACATCCGGGCCACCGCGATATGCGCGGGCTCGATCGACACCGCTTTCTTCGAGCGTTTCCGCCCGACGCTCGAGCCGGCGCGGCGGCTCGCGGTGGAAGATGCCGTCCGCGCGCTGATGTACGTGCTGACATCCCCGCCGAACGTGCTTCACGGAGAGATTGTCATCCGGCCCCGGGTCGTCTAGTCGGCAGAGCGGGTGCAGACCCCCTGCCGTGAAGACCGGGTCGGGGGAGGCGTCGAAGCGTCCGTATAATCGGCGACAGGCTATGCGCTCCGTTCTTCTGGTGGACAACCGGGGTCTCTTTCGGGAAGTTGCGCGCGCGGTGACGCGCCGCACGGACTGCCGTGTCATTACCGCCGGCAACGGGACGGACGCTCTTTCCATCGCACGCCGCGAGAAGCCCGATCTCATCTTTCTCGACGCCGAGATGGAAGGGATGAACGGGGTCGACGTCTGCCGCGTGCTGAAAGCGGACAAGCAATTCGCGCACTGCCCGATCGTCATCGCCGGGGGCGGCGAGAAAGAGCGGCAGGAGGGAAAGCGCGCGGGAGCGGACGGTTTCCTGCCCCCGGAGTTCGCCGAGGACGACTTTTTCGAAACGCTCCGTCGTCACCTGAACGTGTTCGCGCGGGACGCGGCCCGGTCCGCCGTGACATGGTCGATCACCTTCTGGAGGGACGGCCTCCAGCACGAAGGGACGATCCGCGACCTTTCCCGGGGGGGGTTTTTCGTGCAAACCCCCGTCGAGCAACCGATCGGCGCGCGCCTGGAAGTCTCTTTTCAGACCCCGGTGGACAAGCCGGTCCGCTGGGTCGTCGGAGAGGCGATCGTCGTGAGGCTCGGCCGGGAACCGGACAACGGGCTCGGCTGCCGCTTCTTCCAGCTCTCTTCCACTTCGAAGGCAAACCTGGAAGAGTGCCTGAGGCTTCTCGCTCCCGAGGTGGCCGCCTCGTAACCGCGGACTTCCGTCACTTCTCGAGCTCCACGAGCTCGATCCCCGCTTCGCGCGCAACCGACAGCGACTTCTCGTCGCGGTAGAACTCGCCGTAGTAGACGCGGGAGATCCCGGCGTTGGCGATCAACTTGAAGCAGGGCCAGCACGGGCTCGCCGTCGTGTAGAGCTCCGCGCCTGCGATCGCGACGCCGTTTCGCGCGGCATGGATGATTGCGTTCGCTTCGGCGTGGACGGTGGAGACGCAGTGGCCGTCCTCGATCACGCACCCGACGTCGTCGCAGTGCGGCAGGCCGCGGATCGAGCCGTTGTAACCGGTCGAAAGGATCGTGCGATCCCTCGCGATCACCGCACCGACCTTTTTGCGCGGGCACGTCGAACGCGTCGAGACCTGGAGCGCGATGTTCATGAAATAAGTGTGCCAGTCGACGCGATCGGCCATGCGGGGCGGATTATGCCGGAACCGGCTGTGTCAGAATCGCCGTCTCATGTCTTCGCGTCGTCGCGTCGTTGTGACGGGTCTGGGCGCCGTCACGTCCATCGGGAGCACGGTGTCCGAATTCTGGAAAAACTTGCTCGCCGGAGTGTGCGGGATTCGGCCGGTTTCGCTCTTCGACGCGTCCGCCTACCGCACCCAGACCGCCGCCGAAGCGAGCGAGATCCCGGATGGATTCCTCTCTCCCGCCGAGAAGCGGCGGATGTCGCGGGCCGACCGGATGGGCCTCGCGGCGGCAGGGGAAGCCCTCTCGCAGTCCGGGCTCGACCCCGCGCGTGCCGACCCGACCCGCATCGGGGTCATCCTGGGAGGCGGCACGTCCGGGTTGATCGACTCCGAGCTGGTCTACGAAGCGTGGCTCCAGGGTCGCCGGGGGCGCCCGTCGCGGGTCCTGAACCATTTGCCCGACGCCATCACGGACCGCGTCGCGCAGCGGTTCGGTCTCGAGGGACTGAAGTCCACGATCACCACCGCGTGCTCGTCCGCGGCGAACGCGATGGGCTATGCCTACGACTCGATCGTCGGAGGCCTCGCCGACGTCATGGTGACGGGCGGCTCCGACGTTCTCGCGAGGCTGACCTACGGAGGCTTCAACTCGCTGCGCTCGGTCGATCCCGATCCCTGCCGCCCCTTCGACCGCGACCGGCGGGGCCTCTCGATCGGCGAAGCCGCCGGCATCCTCGTCTTCGAGGAGGAGGAGCGGGCCCGACGGCGCGGAGCGCCGATCCTGGGCGAGTTCCTCGGATATGGCGTGACGTCCGACGCGTTCCACATGACGGCTCCGGACCCCTCGGGGACGGCGGGCGCACGGACGATCCGCGCTGCCTTGGACGCGGCCCGCAGGAATCCCTCCGACGTGGACTACGTCAATGCGCACGGCACCGCCACGCCGCAGAATGATTCCGCCGAGACGGCCGCGATCAAGGTGGCTCTCGGCGAGCGCGCGCGCAAGATCCCGGTTTCCTCGATCAAGTCGATGATCGGACATTGCCTGTGCGCGTCCGGCGCGATCGAGGCGATCGCGACCGTGATGACGGTGCGAGAGGGGCGCGTGCCTCCGACGATCCACTACGAACACCCCGACCCCGCGTGCGATCTCGACTACGTGCCGAACGAATCGCGGGACGTGCCCGTCTCGGTCGCCCTGTCGAATTCGTTCGCGTTCGGCGGCAACAGCTCGGTGGTGGTCATCGCGCGGTACAGCTGAGTGGCCGTCGTCACCGGCGCCGGCGCCGTCTGCGCGCTCGGGCGCACCTCCCAGGAGTTCTACCGGCGGCTTCGAGCGGGTGAGACCACGATCCGCCCGTTCACGCCGGAGGAGCGGCGAGGTCTCCAGGCGACCCACGTCGCGCGATACGATTCGTTCAGTCCGCAGCCGGAGATCTCCCCCATGAAGGCGCGCCGCTTCGACCGCGGCAGCCAGTTCGCGATCCTGGCGTGCTCGCAGGCGATCGCCGAGGCCGGCTACGACGTCGCGGGAGCGCCCGAGTCGGTCGGCATCGCCCTCGGAACCGGTTCCGCGGGCGCCGGAGCCCTGACCGAGTTCCTGAAGGTGCTGTTCACGGAATCGCCCGAGGCGGCGCCCCCCTTCCACTTTCCGAACACGGTTGCGAACGCGCCCGCGTCGCAGGTCTCGATCGAGCTGAAGCTCTTCGGCCCGAACGTCACGATCACGCAGAAGGATCCTTCCGGCTTGAATGCGCTCCTCTTCTCTTCCCTCGCGATCTCCTCGGGACGCGCCTCCGCCATGCTGGCGGGCGCCGTGGACGAGTGGAACTCCGTCTACGCGATGGGCTTCGACCGCGTCGGAGCGCTCCGGGGAGAAAAGCGGGCGACCGGCATCGTCCAGGGGGAAGGGGGATTCGCCGTGCTCCTCGAGAACGAGGAGATGGCGCGGGCGCGCGGGGTGCGGCCGCTCGCGCGACTCGCGGGCATCGGAACGGCGGGCGTTCCCACCGAGCCGTATCGTTTTGCTCCCGATCCTGCGGCGATCCGCCGCGCGATCCGCGGGGCGCTCGACGCCGCGCAGGCCGACCCGTCGGGAATCCACCTCTGTTTCCCCTCGGCCAACGGCGTCGTCGAGATGGACCGTGCCGAGGAAGGCGTCGTGTCCGAGGTGTTCGGTCAAGCGGTCCTGCCGAAAATTTCGGTCAAGGACGCGATCGGCGAAATGGCGGCGGCGGGCGGCGGGCAGATCGTGGCGGCCTGTCGGGCTCTCGCCGATCCCGACGGACCCTTTCCGGAGAACGCGCGGCCGCGGCGGGTCCTGGTCAACTCCTTCGGCGCGGGCGGAAACTTCTTCGCCGCGGTCTTCGAGTCCGCCACGTGAGCGGCGTGCGGGATCGTCCCCCACTCGTGGGCGCCACGCTCGACATTCCCGTGCGATTCGCGGAGTGCGATCCTTACGGCGTCGTGTGGCACGGGCATTACGCCCTGTACCTCGAGGAAGTCCGCGACCGGCTCACCTCGCGCTTCGGCTTCACCCCTGCAAAAGCGCTGGCGCTCGGCTATCGAGTCCCCATCACGCGACTCGAGATTCGGTACCGGGCGCCGGCGCGGCCCGACGGTCTGGTCCGTGCGACCGCGCGTCTGCGCCCGCCGGACACGGCGCGCTTCATCGTCGACTACGAGCTTCGCGGAGGAACCGGAGAGCTCCTCGCCAGAGCGGAGACGGAGCAGGTCGTGGTGAACGCGGACGGCGAGCTTTTGCTGACGCTGCCCGCCGCGTTGAAGCGGCTCGCAGCCGAGATCCTCGCCTTTCAGGACTCGGGTCCCTCGCTATAATTCCGCGGATGTCGGAAGTCCTCGTCTCCGCGCGCCGGCGATCCGTCGGCTTTCTGCTGCGGTTCGTGGCGCTTCTTCTCGTCTTTTACCTGATCGTCGCGTCCCATCCGGTCAACGACGCCGTCATCGTCCCATTCACCGCCGCGATCGCCTCGGTTTCCGGAAGGTTGCTGAACGCATTCGGCGAGAAGGCGGAGGTCGCCGGCACGGAGATCCGGTCGTCGTCCTTCGGGGTCAACATCGAAAACGGCTGCAACGGGGTCGAGACCGCGCTGCTCTTCGGGTCGGCTGTCCTCGCTTTTCCGGCGAGCTGGAAGCGGCGGCTACTCGGCCTCGCCGCCGGGTTCGTGGCCATCCAGGTGCTGAACCTGCTGCGGGTGATCACTCTCTTCTGGATCGGAATTCACCGTCCGGCGCTCTTCAACTCCTCGCACACCGTGATCTGGCAGTCGGTCGTCGTCCTCTTCGGCGTGCTGCTCTTCCTGCTGTGGGCGTCGCGCCAGAGGCCACTCTCCGCCGAACGGTCGCCGACCGGCCGAGACCGCTCCCGGAAAGGCTGACGCCGGAGGTGACCGGCGGCGCGGGAACCTTCCGCCCCCGCCCGATTCCGTCGACTTCATGCTGAACGGACGCGCCGCGCTTCGGGGCCTGGCTGGCTTCCTTCTCGCGCTCGCGTTCTGGTTCGGCTTCTCACGCCCTTACGAACGCGCGATTGCCGCGGGGGCGCAGACCCTGATCAACCTGTTCGAGTCGCCGGACGTGACGCGGCTCCAGCCCGGGAACGGAGAGATCCTCCTCGACCGACGCGACTTCCCGCCCGGCTCGGCGCGACCCGGCCTGCCGGGTCCCGACATCCACTTCAACTTCGTTCTTCTCGTTACCCTTTTCGCGCTGGATCGCAAGCCTCTGCGCGGAGAGCACGTCGCGCGATTTCTCGCGGCGGCGGCGGCTCTCTTCTTCGTGCACGTCGTGGCGCTCGTCTTCCAGGTGCACTCCGTGTACGTGACGAGCCTGGGCGCGTGGAGCGAAGCGAACTATGGCCCGGTCGCGCGCAACTTCTGGGCGGCTGGCTTTCACTTCTACCAGATCGCCGGACGTTTCGCCGCGCCTTTCGCGCTCTGGTGGCTCTTCGGCCGGCGCGAGGAAGAGGAGCCCTCGGAGAGACCGCGTCGCGCTGGAAAAAAGAAAAGGCGCGGATAGATCCGCGCCCCGTTTTCGGAATCCCGGGCCTAGTATCTCCGCGTGCGTTCCCGCCGCAGATAACGGTAGTCGGGAATCTCGTACTCCTTCAGCTTCGCAATCAACGACCCTCGAGAAATGTTGAGGACGTGCGCGCCGCGGCTCTGGTTGCCCTCGACCCGTCGCATCGCGCGGTCGATGATCTCGCGCTCGACGGTCTCGACGATCACCTTGAGATCGTCGGTCTGGCGCATGACCGCTTCCGCTCCGGAAGGCTCGGGAACGACCGGTACGTTCTCGACGCGCGGAGCGGCTTCCGGGAGCTCGGTCGACACCGCCGGCCGGGCGGCGAAGGCGATGCCGGCGAGCTGAACGATCTCCTCGAGAAAGAGGATCGCGCGCGCGGCAAGACGGGGCGTCTCCTTCACGAGAAGGGCCAGGAGGAGCGACCCGTTTCGCGGCGGTTCGACGATGAGTGTCAGTGTGCCGGCGACGCTTTCGATCCGAGCGAGACGCTCTCCGGACCGGGCCTCGTCCAGGACGCGAGGCGGCAACGCGGGAGTCTCGCGGAAGGTCGAGGCAACCGCGCGGAATCCGTTGACGGAGAACTCGCCGATCGCCCATTCGGACGGGAGAAACTCGCGGTCGAGAAAATCGGTCAGCTCCGTGGCGAGCTCCTCCCGCGACGAGCTGTCGCGGCAGAGCCGGTAGACCGCGAGGCGCAGATCGCGGAACTCCACTTCGGTGGAAGGCCCGGCTGGCGGCGCCGGAGCGCCTGTCGCCACGATGGGGATCTCCGTGATCAACCGGGAGACAGTCGGTTGCGCGTTCAGGACCGTGATCGTCGCCTCCCCGATCGTGATCCGGTCCCCGACGCCGATCGGTCCCCCGCCGAACTCGTGACCGTTCACGCTGATCAGCCCGGCGCCCTTGTAGAGGTCGAGGTGATAGGCGCCCTCTTTCTCGCTGATGCGAACGTGGCGCCCGGCGACTCCGCGAGCGCGCACGACAACCTCGTTGCCGGAGGAGGCGCCGATCGTAATCGCCGCTCCGTCGAGTCGATGCACTTCGCCGCCGCCGATCTTCTTGCGGACTTCGAGGTTCAGCATGTCCTTCCGTCCTCTTTCGTCATCCTTCCGACACTTCCCACCGTCGCGGCGCAAAAGTTCACGCGGTTTCTCCGAATGTGCTCTTCGAGAGGAACTCTCGCCGTCAGTTGCTTCGAATCGTCCGAATTTGGGGTGACCCTGAAACGATTATGTCACGGGAACGCGCAGCGCAAACCGCGTCGCGCCATCGTGCGCGGACGGATCGAGGAGCGACGGCGCTCGACCCGCGCGGGAAGCCCCGGGCGTGTCCTCACCGATATCTGGTGGCCGTCGTCCCGATTACCCCAATATTTTGTGGAACTTAGGCCGCAAATTTGTTAAATTCCTTTGCAACTCCCATGCTTCGCCTCGAACGGGTCGAGATCTCCGGCTTCAAGTCCTTCTACGAGAAGGTCGACCTCGCCTTTCCCGGCCGTGTGACCGCAGTCGTCGGACCCAACGGCTGCGGCAAGTCCAACATCTGTGACGCCGTCGCCTGGGCTCTGGGCGAACAGAGCGCCCGCGTCCTGCGCGGCGAACGCATGGACGACGTCATCTTCAACGGATCGGCCAAACGGCGGCCGCTCGGAATGGCGGAAGTGATCGTCACCCTCACCTCCGAGAATGGCAACGGCGACCCGGAGCACGGCCGCCTGCGCGTCGGCCGGCGCGTCTTCCGGGACGGCGAGGGGGAGTATTTCCTGAATGACAAGCAGGTCCGCTTCAAGGACGTGCAGGACCGGCTGCTGGGCACCGGCCTCTCCGTGCGGGCCTACTCGGTCATCGAGCAGGGCCGGATCGATCAGGTCCTCTCGACGAAGCCGCAGGATCGAAGGCGGCTGATCGAGGAGGCGGCGGGGATCACGAAGTACAAGTCGAAGCGAAAGCTCGCCGAGATCAAGCTCGAAGAGACCCGGGCGAACCTGCTGAGACTCTCCGACATCGTCAACGAGGTCGAGAGGAACTGCGCTTCACTGAAGCGCCAGGCATCGAGGGCCGTGCGTTACAAGGAGTTCACGGAAGCGCTGCGGGTCCGGCGCGCGGCCCTCGCGCGCGTGCGCGCGGACGCCCTGACGCAGTCGCTCGAGTCCGCCGAACGACTCCGCGACGAGAGAAGGGACGCCGAAGCCGCCGCCGCGGCGGCGCTCGGTCAGGCCGAGGCGTCGCTCGCCGCCGCACGGCTCGTCTCCGCGGAAACGGCGGCAAAGCGGGACGGTCTGCGCGAGAGCCTCGCCTCGCTCGAGGCGGCGATCGCGCGGGACGACGAACGTCTGGAAGCCAACCGGCGGGCGACCGAAGACCTCGCCGCGCGGCGCGCCGCATCCGAGCGCGAGGGACGGGATTTCTCCGCGGAGGAGTCGCGCGCAGCGAAAGAACTCTCGGAGCTCGCCGGCCGGCTCGAGCGCGCGGTCGCGGAGGCCCGCGCGCGCTCGCTCGCTCGGGAGGAGACGGACCGAAGAGCGTCCGAGGCCCTGGCCGCGCTCGAGAAGCTCGAGGAGGACCTCGAGGCCGCCCGGGAGGAGGCCCTCCGCGCCGCCGGCGAACGGGTTGCCGCGCGCAACGCGCGCCACGAGATCGACCTCGCGGCCGAGCGCGTCGCCGCGGGGGCATCGCGACTCGACGAGAGCCGGATCAAGCTCGAGCGAGAGCTCGAAGAACGGCAGAGAGACTTCGCAGCCGCCGAGCGGGAGGAGGCGTCTCTTCGCGAGGTCTCGGAAGCGGCGGCCGCGACCGTGCGCCGTCTCGCCGACGAGATCTCCGCGATCGGCCGGGGTCTTTCGGAGATGGAAGCCGCGCGAGAAGACACGCGCGCTTCGCTCGCGGCGCTCGAAGAGCGGGCGGCCGCGCTCGCCGAAGCGGCCCGTGCGCGCGATGGGGCTCTGGCCGCAATGCGCCACGTCATGAGCGCAGCCGGAGTGGCGCACGAGGAGACGCTTGCCGATCGCCTGCGTCCGACGCCCGGCTGGGAGCGCCCACTCGATCTGCTCCTCGGCGCCGACTCGGACGCGTTGATCACGCGCGGAGACTGGAAGCGCGCCGCTGGCGCGGTCCGGGAGCTCCCCGGCGCCCGCCTGGTCCGCGCGGAATGGCTGCGCCTGCAGGACCCGGCGCCCGTCGGGGGTTCGCTCGGAGGTTGGGAAGTCGCGATCCGGAACTTCGACGCTCTCTCGCCTGCCGAGAGAGCGGCGCTGCCGCGGGTCGCATTCGTCGGGTCACTCGACGAAGCGATCGTCCTCTCGGAGAAGAACCCGGGGGCAACGTTCGTGACGCGGGAAGGCGACGTTGTGCGGGGGTCGCTCCTGCGTCTCGCCGGTTTGAAAGCGCGCGCCGTGGGGGCGTTCGCGGCCGAGAGCGAGCGCGTCGAGATCGCGGAACGCGCAGACGCCGCGCGCCGCTCGATCGCCGGGATCGAGACCTCGCGCGCGAAGCTCGACTCCGCGCGCGAGAAGAACGAGCGGGAGCTCGTCGAAGCTCGCGCGGCGGAGGCCCGCGCCCGGTCGGAGCTTTCCGCCTTTTCGGCGCGGCTCGAAGAGAGACGGACGGTCGCGGCGAGGCTCTCGCGGGAAAGCGAGGTCGCGTTCGCGGAACGCGAAGCGTTGGCGCGGGACGCGGAGACGCTGGCGGTCCGCCGGAGGGCACTCGAGGAAGAGGAGCAGCGCCGGGAGCGCGAAGAGCTCGAGGCGCGGGACCGCGCGGGCTCGCTGGCAGGTTCCCTGCCGGAGGCGCGCGCCGGCGCGACCTCCGCGGCGGAAGAGCTCGCTCATCGCCGCACCGAAGCGGAAGTCGCCGCCGAGCGTCGCAGGGCCCTGGAGGCCGCGGCCGCCGCGCTCGAGGACTCGCAACGGGTCTTCGAGCGCCGGGCGCGCGCCGCGAGTGAAGAGATCGAGCGCATCGCGTCGCGGGCGATCGAGCTCGCCGCCGAAGAGCAGGAGTCGCGAACCCGGCGGGAGGCGAACGTCGTCGAGCGGGACGGCCGGGCGGGCGAGCTCGAGGCGGCCTCGCGCGCGGCGGAGGAAACGTCTCACGCCGCGGACGCCGGGGAAGAGACCGCGAAGAACGCCCGCGTCGTTTTGGATGCCGTCCGCGAAGGGCGGTTCGAAGCCGAGGTCGCCGCGACGCGAGTGGCTTCCGACCGCGAGCACCTCGTTGCGCAGACAATCGAGGAATTCGGCAGCGACCCCGGCGACCTCGAGCCGCCCGCGGATCCCTCGGAGGAGGGACTGGCGAAGCTCGAAACGGAAGCCGTCGAGCTCGCGGCGTCCGTCGAGCGGCTCGGGCCGGTCAACCTCCTCGCCTGGGAGGAGCACCGCGCGGAATCGGAGCGGCTCACGTTCCTGACGACGCAGCGTGACGACCTCGTGCGCTCCGTCGCCGAGCTCCAGGACTCGATCCGGAAGATCAACGCCACCTCGGCGGAGCGGTTCTCCGAGGCATTCGCGGCGATCAACGCGAACTTCACCGAGACGTTCATCCGGCTCTTCCGGGGAGGGAGCGCCGAGATGCGGCTCTTGGACGAGAACGACCCGCTCGAATCCGGGGTCGAGATCATCGCGCAGCCCCCCGGAAAGCGGAACCAGTC
>Ga0114129_10005052_pt1 | contig 18571 bp, 16 predicted proteins | sample RhiMetdeltSRZDD1_FD_80071 | JGI IMG/M metagenome (GOLD analysis project Ga0114129, IMG submission 80071) | Populus rhizosphere microbial communities from Tennessee, USA - Rhizosphere MetaG P. deltoides SRZDD1 (version 2) (version 2) | ecosystem: Host-associated > Plants > Roots > Rhizosphere >...
CGCGTTCGGCGTCGTGCTCTACGAGATGCTGACCGCGCGCGCGGCCTTCCAGGGCAAGAGCACGCTCGACACGCTGCACGCGATTCTCACCGACCCCGTCCCGCCGCTGCCGACGCCTGCCGGTTCGGCGGTCGACACGACAAGCGAGATCCAGCGTGTCATCGCGAAGTGCACGGCGAAGGATGCCGACGAACGCTACCAGGGGATGAAGGACCTCATCGTCGACCTGCGCGCCGCGAGACGGCGCCTCGAGTCGACGTCTGGTGCCTCATCCACGGTGATGCCGGCGCCATCCGCACCGGTCGCAGGCGTCTCAAAGACGAGACGCATGCCGCTGCTCATCGCCGCGGGCACCGCACTCGTCGCGATCGCCGGGCTTGTGATTTGGTGGACGGGACGCCACGCCGAGCCGGCTGCGAGCCCGTCGGGCCGTCCGGCGATCGCGGTGCTCTACTTCGACAACAACACGGGCGACACCTCGCTCGACTGGATCCGGACTGGTCTCACCGACATGATCGTCACGGATCTCTCGCAGTCGACAAACCTCGAGGTTCTCGGCACTGATCGTCTGTATCAAATCCTTCAAGAGCTCAACAGCACCAATGATCGGGTTCTCTCAGCCGACGTCGTGCAGCAGGTCGCTGCGCGCGCGCGGGTGGATCGCGTGCTCGTCGGCAGCTACGTGAAGGCGGGGGAAACAATCCGGATCAGCGCACGTCTGCAGGATGCGAAGACGGGGCAGATCGTCAGCGCCGAGCGTGTCGAGGGGCCCGGCGAGTCAAGTCTGTTCACGCTCGTCGACGAACTGTCGCGCAGGTTCAAGTCGACGTTCGCGTCGCTGGCCCCTCCGACCGCGCTTCTCAAGCGGCCGGGACAGCCTGAGGAGGTGGGACTCGATCGCGGCGTCAAGGAAATCACAACGTCCTCAATCCAGGCCTACCGCTACTACACGGAAGGTCTCACATTTCACGAACGAGGTCTCAGCGATCAGGCGTTGCCGCTGCTCGAGAAAGCGATCGAGGTCGATCCCAATTTCGCCATGGCGTACGCGAAGCTGGCGGTCGTCAATGGCAATCTTGGGCTTCTCAGCAAGCGCGACGAGTACGCGAAACAGGCGCTCTCGCGGATCGATCGGCTGAGCACGCGCGAGCGTTACTACATCGAGGGGTTCTATTACGGCATCCGGCCGGAAACGCTCGAACGCAGCCTCGAGGCCTACAAACAAGGGCTGGCGCTGCATCCCGAGCACCAGGCGTCACGCCACAATCTTGCGCTGCAATTGATGTTTCTGGAGCGCTTTCCGGAAAGCATCGAGCAACACGAAGAATTGATACGGCGTGGCACATCCAACCCGACCACGTATGAGAACCTCGTATACACGTACATCTCCAGCGGCAATCCAACGCGGGCCAGAGAAGTTGCCGAGTCGTTCATCAACCAACACCCGGAGATTGGAAGCAGCTATCGCATTGTGGGGCACGCGCTGGTGGCGGCCGGACAACTGGACAACGCGCGCGCAATGTACGAGAAATCCTCGGCGCTCGAGCCGCTCGATTTCGTACCGAAGCTGGGCGCGCGCGTGGTCGCAGTGCTTCAGCATCGCTGGTCCGACGTCGACGCGATCAACCAGGAGCTGCAGCAGGCGCCGAGTCCGACCCAGAAGTTCCTCGGGGTTGGCGGCACCGCGCTCCTCAACAGCGTGCGTGGTCGTGGGCAGATGGCGTTGGCAGAATGGGACAAAGCGGCACGCGTGCCGGCTCTTTCGGCCCAGCAACGAGCGATTGCCCACAATCGCGCCGCGGTGTTGCTGCTGCGCATGGGAAATGTCGCCGCGGCTCTGACCCAACTTCAATTAGCCCTGCCTGACGCGACAAGCCGCGATCCCGAGTTCGAGACGCTGCAGCTTCTCGCGATTGCGCAAGCGGCGCTCGGGCGAAAGGCCGAGTCGGACAAAACCCTGACGCGGCTGGAAGAACGTGCCGCCCTCCTCCCGTCGGAACGGGAGAAACGGCGAGTGCGCTGGGCGCGTGGACAAATCGCGCTCGATCGGGGAGAGATGAACACGGCCACGACGGAATTCGCGGCCGCGGTGCGCATGCTGCCGCCAAGCGGACCGGTGGTCGGCCCGAACATCACAGCCCCGTCGCTGCTTTACAGCGCCGCGTGGGCCGATATTAAGGCCGGCCGCGACGCCGATGCCGTGCCGCTGCTCGAACGATTACAGACTTCTCACGAACTCGTCGCCGACCTCGACGCCTACGCTCGCAGTTTTTTCCTGCTCGCCCAAATCTACGAGCGGCGCAACGACCTCACCCGAGCGCGCGATCAGTACGCGAAGTTTCTCGATCTCTGGCGCGACGGCGATCTCGAGCGCGCATGGGTGGCGGAAGCGCAAAAGAAGACCAAGTAGGGCGGACTGGTTCCCAAGTCCGCCAACTGGCGCGGATTTGGAAACCAATCCGCGCTACATACGTGCTCAGTGCAACCGGAATTCGAGAATGAGCGTGACGATGACGTCGACCGGCTGACCGCGCCGCATGCCGGGCTTGAACGTCCACTCTTTCGCGGCGTCGATCGCGGCTTGATCCAGTCCCAGCTTCGTGTCGAGTGACTTCGCGACGCGCACCGCGCCGACCGTCCCATCAGCCTTGACGACGACTTCGAGGACCACGACGCCGGTGATCTTCGCGACCATCGCTGCGCTGGTGTAGCGCGGCTCGACTTTCTTCACGAGGATCGGCGAGGAGACGTCGCCGCCGACCGGGTGCGCGCCGCCGGTTCCACCATCCTCGCCGGCATTGACGCCGGGTCCCTGGCCGGGACCGAGGCCGGTCCCACGGCCGCCGCCGCCGGGCGCCGGCGCGGCCAGCGCCGCGACCGAGAGACCGGCCGCGCGCAGAATCCTCGCGGCGTCGGTTTCGACCGGCACGTCGAGCTCCGGCAGCGATCGTTTGTCAGGCACCTGGATTACCGCCGCCTGAACCGAGATCGGCGGGCGATGTGCCGGGATTTCAAGGGGCTGCCGCGGTGCGGGCGCCGGATTTCCGCCACCGCCGCCACCGGCGCCGGGCGAGGGCGACGCGACAAAGACGAACTTCGTCGGGAACGGCGGCGTGTCGGTGGGCGCGCGGGCCGGCTCGCTCGTCAACACCACGAGGCCGATGACGACGAGCGCGAAATGGACCGCGGCGGAAACGCCGAGCGCGGGACCCAGCCGGCTGCGCCTGACCATGTGGCGGGTAAGACGCGGAAAAGACCTCCGGGGTCTTTGTCCTGCTATCCTTGCGGACGTGAGGCGTGCTCTCCTGGCGGCGATTGCCGCGGTCGCCGTGGGCTGCTCCGGCGCCAACCCGCCGGGGCCCGGACCGAGTCCCGGACCGCCGCCGCCGACCAGCGTCGGTATTCTTGCGGGCGCCGGCGACATTGCCGAGTGCTCCTCACCCGGCGCCGAAGCCACCGCCCGGTTGCTCGATCGCATCTCCGGCACCATCTTCACGGCCGGCGACAACGCATACCCGGACGGCAGCGCGGCCAACTTTCGCGATTGCTACGATCCCACCTGGGGCCGCCACAAGGAACGGACACGCCCGACGCCAGGGAATCACGATTACGCGCTCGAGCCGCACAACGGCGCCGCGTACTACGACTACTTCGGTGCCAACGCCGGTCCGCGCGGCGCCGGCTACTACAGCTATTCGGTCGGCAACTGGCGGATCTTCGCGCTGAACAGCGAGATCGCGACCGGCGCCGGCTCCGCGCAGGCGCAATGGCTGCGTGACGAGCTCGCGCAGTTTCCGACGCAATGCTCCGCAGCCATCTGGCACAAGCCGCTGTTCACCTCAGGCCCTAACGGCGACAACCCGCACATGCTCGACATCTGGCGCATCCTGTATGACGCCAACGTCGACATCATCATCAACGGCCACGACCATGTGTACGAGCGCTTCGCGCCGCAGGATCCCAACGGGCGTCCGGATGTCGCGCGCGGCATTCGACAATTCACGGTCGGCACAGGCGGTGTGCCCCTATATTCTTTCGTGACGACGAAGCCGAACAGCGAGGTCCGCGCCACCGCGTGGGGCGTGATCGTGCTGTTTCTCGGCGACGGCAACTACGAATGGGATTTTCAGCCTGCCGGAATTCCAGGCGTCAACTTCCGGGACACCGGCCGAGGCACGTGTCATTGATGAGCGAAACCGGGACTGGCCTGGGCCGATCGTGGACGGCCGGAGCGTGCGCGCTGGTCATGGCGCTCGTGCTGCCGACGCCGCGCGCCTGGGCGCAGACGTCCGCGGCAGGAACCGCGCCGGCGCCGGCGGCAGAGCCGGCACCGGCACCCGCGCCTCCGGACGCGCCCAAACTTCGGAACGTCCACTTCCGCTGGGACGACCATCCGACGCTGCACCTGGCCAAGGGCACGCGGATCGTGTTCCGCGCGCGCTTCCAGGTGGACAACCGGCACTCGGACGCGCCGATTCCCGATGCCGATGACTCGTCCGTCGACGTGGCGCGCAAGCGCATCGGCGTCGAAGGCGAGATCGCCGGTCTCTTCGACTTCCAGGTCGAGCGCGAGCTGACCGAAGACGATCCCTGGCGCGACGTCTACGTGAACTACAAGCAGTTCGAGCAGGCGCAGTTCCAGGCCGGCAAATTCAAGCAGCCGTTCAGCCTCGACGAGAACACGAGCCCGACGAATCTCGACTTCGTGTACCGCTCGATGATCGCCACCCGCCTCGCGCCGGGCCGCGACATCGGCTGGATGGCGCACGGGCGCGTCGTCAATCGCATCTTCCGCTATGAGATCGGGATGTTCGAGCACGATGGCCAGAACGCGCGTCCACGAAATCCCGAGCGCGTCTCGGGCGACCAGACGTGGGCGATGCGATTCGGCGCACAGCCCTTCCGGACGTCGAAGACGATCCTCGAGGACCTGCTCGTCGGCATCGCAATGACGCGCAGCGATCTGAGCGATCAGACCGGTCTCCCTGAAGGGATCCCCGGACTGCGCGCGCGCACGGCGTTCGACCAGACGTTCTTCAACCAGGACGTGTGGATCAGAGGACGCCGCGAGCGGCGCGGCTACGAAGCCCGCTGGCGGCCGGGGCCGGCGTCGATCAAAGCCGAGTACATCCGCGTCACCGACGAGCGCCTGGATCAAAGCGTCGAGGACACCGACCTCTCGCCGTTCCTCGCGAAGGGGTGGTACGTCAGCGGCACGTTTGCGCTGACCGGCGAGAAAAAAGCGGACGGGCTCGACGTCCCGCGGCGGCCGCTGGGGCGCGGCGGCATCGGCGCCGTCGAGCTGGCGCTGCGCCTCGAGGAGATGACGTTCGGCAGCGAAGCAGCCGACGATGTTCCCTCCACGAGTCCGCGCGCCGACGTCATCCTGGGCAACACCGATCGCGTGACGACCTTCGGCGTGAACTGGTACCTGAACCGCTGGGTCAAGATTCAATTCAACGTGATCCGCGACAAGATCACCGACCCCAGCCAGGGACCTCTGCCTTCTCAGCCCGTCATCTGGAACCGCGTCGTGCGATTCCAGTTCCAGCTCTAACTCTAGAGGCGCACGATGCTTCTCTCGCGGACGGCTGGGGCGGTGTTGATGGCTGTCGCGATGGACATCGCGCCGCAGCAAACCACCGCCGAGCTCTTCGACGACGCGGTCCTCCACACCGTGCAGCTTTTCATCAACTCGCGCGATCTGACGATTCTTCGGCAACGCTTTGGCGAAAACATCTACATGCCGGCCGACATCGTCATCGACGGCACCCGCGTGCGGAACGTCGCCGTCAGGGTGCGCGGCACCGCCAGCCGCAACCCGACCAAGATGGGCCTGCGCGTCGATTTCAATTTCTACACGCCTGGTCAGCGATTCCGCGGGCTGGAATCGATCGTCCTCGACAATCTCTATCAGGATTCGTCGAACATCCGCGAGATGCTGGCGATGAACGTCTTCCGCAGAATGGGTGAGCCGGCGCCACGGGAAGCGTTTTGCCGGATGTCCATCAACAACCAGTATCAGGGGCTCTACGGGCTGGTGGAGGAAATCGTTCCAGAGTTCGCCGCCGGCGTGACGGGCGAAGCCGACGGCTTTCTGTTCGAGTACCACAACAGCTTCCCCTATCGCGGCGAGGATCTCGGCCCCGGATTCGATCTCTACAAGATGCTCTTCGAGCCCCGCAGCCACGAGCTCGAGACCGACGAGCAGCTGTACGGTCCGATCCGCGACCTCTTCCACGACATGAACGAGCCGGACGATGCGGTGTGGCTCGAGCGGATGACGCCGCGGCTCGATCTGCCGCAATTCATGCGGAGCGTCGGGATCGAAGCGGCGCTCGCCGAGATGGATGGCGTGCTCGGCTTCTTCGGCATGAACAACTTCTATCTCCATCGATCGGCGGTCACCGGGCAGCAGCGGATCTTCATCTGGGACCGCGATTTCGCGATGAGCTTTCTCGACCTGTCAGTCGTGCGGGGACTGGTCGACTACCCGATCTTCGGCCGCGCCTTTGCAAATTCCGAGCTGCGGACCGCGTATCTCGACGCCGCCGAGAACGTCGCCCGGATGATCGCCGACAACGACTGGCTCGAGAGCGAAGTCAATCGACTGGCGGCGCTCATCGACACGGCCACCCGGGAAGACCCGAAGAAGCCGTTCACGAACGAGTTCTTCGATCAGGAAATCGCCTTCCTGCGCGAGTTCGCGCGGTTCCGGCCGGCATTCCTGATGGACGAGATCGCACGCGTGCGATAGGTGAAGGGAGCGCGATGGCTCTTCTGCGAACGGCTGCCGCAGTGTTGTGCGTCGTCATGTGGGGACAAGGGCTGCCCCCTCCGCCTGGACAGCCGGCCGGCGGCAACCTTTTCAATGACACCCAGCTGCACGATGTCCGCCTGTTCATGAACTCGAAGGATCTCGCGATCCTGCGCGCACGCTACCAAGAAAGCATCAACATGCCGGCCGACATCATGATCGACAACACGCGCGTGCGGAACGTGGCGGTGAGGGTCCGCGGCACCGGCAGCCGGCGTCCCGACAAGATGGGGCTGCGGATCGACTTCGACCACTACACGAAAGGCCAGCAGTACAACGGGCTGGCGTCGCTCGTCCTCGACAATCTCTGGCAGGATGAGACGATGATTCGCGAGGTCGTCGCGATGAATGTCTTCCGCCGCATGGGCCAGGCGGCGCCGCACGAGTCGTTCGGCCGGTTCTTCATCAACAACCAGTATCAGGGACTGTACGGCCTGGTGGAGGAGATCGATCCGGGCTTCGCCGAGCGTTCAACCGGCGAGACCGACGGCTACCTCTATGAGTACCACTACAACTTCGCCTGGCACGCCGAGGATCTCGGCCCCGGGCTCGACACCTACAAGATCATCTTCGAGCCGCGCACCCGCGAGCTGGAGACGGATGAGCAGCTGTACGGGCCGATCCGCGATCTCTTCCACGCCGTCAACGACCCGGACGACAACATCTGGGCCGACGCGGTCGGCCAGCGGCTGGACTTCACACAGATTCTGTCGTTCCTCGGGATTGAGCAGTTCCTCGGCGAGGCCGACGGGTTCCTCGGCTCGTTCGGCATGAACAACTTCTATCTGTACCGATCCCCGGTGACGAACAAGCACCGCATCTTCCCGTGGGATCGCGATCTCGCGTTGCGGTTCGTCGACACGGGAGTCGATCGCGGGCTCGAAAACATCCTGTTCCAGCGCGCGTTCGATCGCCCGGAGCTGCGGGCCATCTATCTCGACTCCGTCGAGGCGACGTCGCTCGTCGCGATGGACGGCGACTGGCTCCTGAACGAAATCAACCGGCTCCTGGCGCTCATCGACACCCTCGCCCGCGAGGACACGCTCCGGTATCAGGACGTCCGCTTCAATCCCGGCGGCGATCAGATTGACATCGCCAAGTACGAGGAGCAGGTCGCGTTCATCCAGAATCTGGCCATCGTCCGTCCCGGTTTTCTCCTCAACGACGTGACCAGGTTCCGGTAACGCGGTTCATGAACGTTCATCTCGCCGTCTTTCTCATCACCTTCTCCGGTCTGGTCTTCGAGGTCGGCCTCACGCGCATCTACTCTGCGACCATTTGGTATCACTTCACGTTCGTCATCGTGTCGGTCGCGCTGCTCGGCTGGGGACTTGGCGGGTTTACGCTGCACCTTCTCAAGCGCCGCATCCCCTCGTCGATCGATAGAGCGGCGGGATTCACGCTCGCGTACGCCCTGTCGATTCCGCTGTGTCTGGCGCTCCTCGTGAGGTTCCCGTTCACGCCCGAGCGATTCACGATGTACTTCATCGCGCCGCTCGTGCCGTTTCTCCTGGCCGGGATGGCGCTGGCCATGGTCTTCGACCTGCGGCGTGAAACCGCCGGATCGCTCTACTTTGCGGACTTGGCCGGCGCCTCGCTCGGCGCCGGCGTGGTGACGCTGCTCCTGCAGTCGCTCGGAGGCGAAGCGGCTTTGCTCGTGGCGTCGATCGCGCCGTTCATCGCCGCGGCTTGTCTGTCCAACCGCGCGTCGCACCGGCTGGTCGCGATGTCCGGCGCCGTGATCATCGCCATCCTCGCCGTGTCGAACGAATCGACGGGTCTCTTTCGCATCATGCCCGGCACCTGGAAGGCGATGAACCGGCAGATGGCGGAGCTGCCGAACGCGCGCGTGGCGCACACGGGATGGAACGCGTACTCGCGCATCGACGCCGTCGAGGGTTTTCCGGCGCCGAACCTCGCGCGGCTGTACATCGACGCGGACGCGTGGACCAGCGCCCATCAGTGGGACGGAAACCTCGCCAGCGTCGCGAATCTCAGGGACACGTACCGCGCACTGCCCTTCAAGCTCACGCCGGGCGGCGAGACGCTCGTCATCGGCCCGGGCGGCGGCGCCGATGTGCTCGCAGCGCTCGCGTCGGGCAGCCGCCAGGTAACGGCGGTCGAACTGAATCCGCTGATGGTGCGATTCGTCCGCGAGTACGGGCCGCGCGCCGGCAATCTCTACAACCGGCCGGACGTCGACGTTGTGCTGAGCGAAGGGCGGAACTTCATCAGCCGCACGAATCGCCGCTTCGACGTCATCTTCCTCGGGTTCGTCGACACCTGGGCCTCCGTGAATTCGGGCGGCCTATCGCTGTCGGAAAACTACCTCTACACGACCGAGGCCTTCCGCGCTTACTACGACCACCTGAGCGACGATGGCGTGCTGGTCGTGCTGAGATGGCCGACGGATACGCCTCGGCTCGTCTCCAACTCAGTTGCCCTGCTCGGGACCGAGGAGGCCGCCAAGCGGATCGTCGCTCTGACCGAACGGAGGGAAGGCGCCCGCGACAACGAGGCGCAGATGCTGTTCATGCTGCGCAAGCGACCGTTCACCGAAGGCGAAACGGCGGCCATCATGAACGACTGGACGCTGGCGCGTCCGATGATCGTCCCGGGCCGTTATGCCGAGGCGCCCTACGGCGACCTGCTTGCCGGCCGAAAATCGCTGGCGCAATACATCGACGAGGCGCCTCGGCGCGTGGGCCCCGTCTTCGACGACAGCCCGTTCTACTTTGCCGTCGAGCGGCCGTGGGGCATGGCGACCAGAATCGCCCGCGCCCTCCTCTACATCGTCGTCCCCGTCGTCGGGTTGCTTGGCCTGCTGGTGGCGATCGGCAAGCCCCACGGCGAATCCACGGGCGCCTATGCGGCGTCCGTCGGCTATTTTGCCTGCCTCGGGCTGGGTTTCATCACGATCGAGCTGGTGCTGCTGCAGCACCTCACGCTGCTGCTCGGCCATCCGATTTTCACGCTGTCGATCCTGCTCTTCGCGCTGCTTCTGGCGGGCGGCCTGGGCAGCTCGATGAGTCATCGCATTCGCGGCCGCAACGCGTGCCTCATCGTGATGGCGCTCGGCCTCATCTGGGCGTTCGTCCTGCCGAAGCTGGTGCCGGCGTTGCTGCCGCTGCCCATGGCCGCTCGGGTCGTGATCGCAATCATCATCATTCTGCCGATTGGGCTGGCGATGGGTATTCCGTTCCCGCGCGGGTTGCGCCGTGCCGGCCGGGGCGCGCTGCCGCCACCGCCGTTTTACTGGGGATTGAACGGCGTGATGTCCGTGCTCGGATCCGTCGGCACCGTCACGCTCGCGCTGCTCGTCGGATTCCAGGCGGCGATGCTCGCGGGCAGCGGCTGCTACGCGCTTGCGGCGGCGCTCGCCTGGGTCGTCGACGAGTAGTGCCGGGCGACACGTTGTAATTTTTTCAATCTTCACGCCTCATCGAGATCGCAATTTTTTCAATCTGATCGTCGAAGCGCGCGGATTTGCTGGACTTGCGCGAGGAACGAGGCTTGCACCTTGGCCCCGCCCATGGACGAGGTGGAGTTCGATCAGATCATCGCGCGGGCCGGGAATCCCAATCTCATCCCGGGCATCTACAACTACTGCGACCGCCGCTGTGAGCGGTGCCCGTTCACCGAACGCTGCTTCCAGTATCTGGAGACGCGTCGCGAGCATGCGCTGGTGAGAGACGACCAAGAAAAAAAGGAAGAGGAAGAATCGGTGGGCCGGGCTGTGGCGCGCTCGCTCGAGCGCAGCCTCGACATGCTTCGGATCATCGGGCAGCGGCTGGGCATTGACCTCGGCGTCGACGCGCCGGAGTCAGCAGAGCCCGCAGGCCTTGATGCCAATCAACAGTCAGGCGCCAGTCAGATCATTCACGAGCAGGAGGAGCAGGATCCAGACGCGCAGGTGGAAGAAGAAGAAGAAGAAGAAGAGGACCCGCTCGTGCGGCTGGCGCGCGAGTACTCGAATCTGGCCTGGCCAATCCTTCGCGCGCTCGGCCCTGTCCTTCACATGCGTGGCGAGGCGGCGCTGGTCGACGCGCGCGAAACGCTCGAATTGTTCTCCACGAGCATTTCCGCCAAGGTGTTCCGGGCCGTCGTCACCGACCCTGCCTTCGACCCCGAAGACCTGCAGAACGACGCCAACGGCTCGGCCAAAGTCGCTCGGTTGATGATTCAGGACTCCCGGAGGGCGTGGCGGGCGCTGATGGAGCCCGGTCAGGCCACGGAAGACGGGGTGCCTGCCCGCCTGGTCAGGATGCTCGGCGACCTGGACACCCGCCTGGGCACCCGGTTCCCGCGGGCCATGGATTTTCAGCGGCCCGGGTTCGACACCGAGTTCTCCGATACCGGAGTTGGGGTATGTTCTCCCGGATGTCGGGCACCCACCCCATCTTCGACCGGCGAGAAACCCGCAGCTTTGCTCGAGAGATCAAGTTCCTGATCCCCGCTGAGATGGGTCAGGGCATTCGCGACTGGGCCCGCGACAAGCTTCAGCCCGACCCGGAGGGAACCGGTCCGCACAACGACGAATACGCGACAACCAGCCTGTACTACGAGACGCCCGGGTTCGACGTCTTTCATCAAAAGGACTCCTTCGGGCGGGCGAAGTACCGCATCCGCCGGTACGGTCTGACCGATTACATCTTCCTCGAGCGCAAGTTCAGGACCGATCGGCTGCTGGCAAAGCGCCGGACGTCCGTGCCGCTCGACACGCTCGAGCGGCTGGGCGAAGAGACGGCTGATCGGGAGTGGCCTGGCTACTGGTTCCATCGGCGGATCCTGAGGCGGGGTCTCAAGCCGCTCGTTCAGGTGTCTTACGACCGCACGGCACGCTACGGCCAGTCGGCCAACGGCCCGGTCCGGTTGACGATCGACACGAATCTTCGCGTGCTGCCGATGCCGGACCGCGCGTTCCTGCCCGGTGTCGGGCTGCCGCTCGTCGACGGCCGGTGCATTCTCGAGCTGAAGTACATCCAGGATCTTCCGGCGATGTTCAAGCAGATCATCGAACAGCACGCGATCAGCGCCGGCCGCGTGTCGAAGTACCGCCTCGGGCTTGGCGCCCTCGACTACTCGCCTGAGCTGCGGATCGATCGGTCGCATGCCTGACTTTCTGAAGCAGGTCGCCGGCGCGCCCCAGCTGCCGCTTCTCACGATCCTGATCCGGGTCGGCGCCGCGGCGCTGCTGGGCGGCGCCGTCGCCGCGATCTATCGCCTCACCCGGCCCGGCAGCGCCGTCACGCAGGCGTTCCTGCGCACGCTCGTGCTGCTCTCGATTCTGATCGCGATGGTCACGCAGGTCATCGGCGACAACGTCGCGCTCGCGTTCAGCCTCGTCGGCGCGCTGTCCATCGTGCGGTTCCGCACCGTCGTCCGCGACATCGAGGACACCGCGTTCGTCATTCTCGCCGTGGCGATCGGCATGGCGGCCGGCGCCAGCCAGCCGCGCGTCGCCCTCGTCGGTCTCATCGTCGTCATGATCACGGCGATGGTGATGCGCAGCCGGCCGGCCAGGACGCCGGATGAAGTGGCCTGGTTCCGGCTCAGCGTGCGCGTCGGCCTCGGACACGACGCCGAGACGTTGATCGGCAGCACGCTCGACAAGTTCGCGAGCGATCGCCGCGTGATGTCGATGTCAACCGCGCGTCAGGGCATGTCGATCGACATCACGTACGAGACGAGGCTGCGGAAAGACAGCGTGCCTGACGAGCTTGTGAAGGCGTTGAACCGCATCGAAGGGATTCAGAGCGTCGAGCTACGGCGGCGGATAGATGAAGAAGGGTGACAAGCCTAGCTTCCCGGCTCGATCTTCCGTCCGGCAATCCACACCGATTCGATCGTCCTCGTCTGCTTGATGTCTTTCAGCGGATCGCCGGTGACGACGACGAAATCCGCCCACTGACCAGGGCGGAGAAATCCGAGATTCTTCAGATTCGAGCACTGCGCGCTGCGGCCGGTCGCCATCGCGAGGATGTCCGCCGGGCGGAGTCCGGAGCGCGCGACGAGCTCGAGTTCGAGGTGCTCGAAGTAGCCTTGAAACCGCGCCGGCGGACCGGTGTCGGTCCCGGACGCGAGCGGGACGCCCGCATCGAACAGCCGTTTCACGTTCGCGGTCGCGACCTCGAGCGCCTTCTTGTACTGCTGCGCGCTCCGGCTTTCGCGCATCTGCGCCTGGCGCTTCGGATCGCGCAGCGCGTCGAGCACGGCCGGATCGGCGCCCTTCAGAAAAAACGGGTCCTTGAAGAAGTCGGGCTCGCTCTCGTAGACGAACGTCGACAGCTCGCGCGTGAGCGTCGGACACACGCAGACGTTGCGCTCCTTGAGCAGGGCGATCAGCTCGGCATCGACCGGCTGGTCGCGCACGCTGTGCGCGATGAACGCGGCCCCCGCCTTCACGAGGGCTTTCGCATCGTCGAGATAATAAATGTGCGCCGCGACGCGGAGGTTGTGCGTTTTCGCCTGTTCGATCACCGCCCGTGCGACCTCGAGCGGCATCTTCGTCGTCGTGCCGAGGTTGTCGTCGACCCGAATCTTGATCAGGTCCGGCTTCATCGCCGCGACGCGATCGACTTCCTTGCGCGCGGCTTCGGGCGTGGCCGCGGTGATCACCGGACCCGCGACGAAGATCCGCGCGCGGTCGAGACCAGGCTGTTCCTGTCGATCCCGAAGTCCGAAGCCCGCCGGTCCGTCGCCGCCGAGGCTCACGACGGTCGTGACGCCGTAGCTGGCGTACCGGCGAAGCTGCGCGACGAGATTCGCTTCGGTATAGAACTGCGGGCCGGTCTGCAGCCCCTGGGTGTCCGCCACGTGCCCGTGCGCGTTGATGAGACCGGGGATCACCGTCCGGCCGGCGAGATCGATCGTCTGCGCGCCGGCAGGCGCGGTCGCCGCATTTCCGGCGGCAACAATGTGCCCGTCGCGAACGACGAGAACACCGCGCTCGGCGATGACGGTGCCGTCGCCGTCGATCAGTCTCGCGTTACGAAAGACCTGAAAGCGCTCCTTCGGCGCGGCCGCGCCCTGGCGGTCGGGCGTCTGCGCGATCGTCGAGACGCCAAGCGCCAGCGTTGCGGTGACTACGAGCGCGGGAACGGGACTTAGAGATACAACACGTCGGGTAGGTCTCGGCGACATGACTGGAGTGTAAATGACCTCCGACGTCGTTTCGCAAGAAATGCAAAATTGACTGAGAGGTCCCGGACACGGCACCCGAGGCTATGTGTCGCCGAACGAGCGCAATGACGGCTGCGTTTTCAGGAGTCGACGCTCTGATTTGTGGGTCATGGGGACCATCCCGATGCGCGAGATCGTCGATCTCTCCTCGACCGCATCTAACGCGACGAAGACTCTTCGGCGCCAACGAGGGCAGCGTCCTCGGGTACGCGGGTTAGGCAGGTTCGAATCAGTCCAGGGCTACGTTTTGCGCCCGGGATCTGGACTCCCGAGGCAGCTCCCCAAGAAACTCACGGTACTGGCGGTTGAAGTTTGTCCTCTGCCGAAAGCCGGCAATGCGCATGGCGGCGCTTATCTTAATCCCCTGCCTTATCAGCAGTTGGGCGTACGTAATACAGGAGTAAGTCAAAACGTCGCGGAATTTCGCGCAGTATCCCATGGAACCAACGATACGTTGAATCCGCTCGTTCGCTCGGCGGATCTGGAGCGGCGAACAGCCGCGAACCGCAGCGACCTCTGCCATCGTCGGGCGCACATCTGGGTGTTCCTCCAGCAATTCCCAGGTGATCCGCTCGATCTCCGGAAGTGTGAGCTTGATATCCACGATCTTACTTCTCGAGCGGAGGCGCAGAACCGAGGTTAGCACGTGTCACTAGGAATCGCGCGGCTTGTTCATTAAGCGCACCCGGTTCGTCGCAATTGTTCAGTCAGCGCACCCGACTCTAGTTGCCGGTACCTGTTTCACAAGACGAAACTCTGCTCTCGTGAGGAGGTCAACATGCGCGCAATCCATCGGCTAGCCCTACTAGCAATGCTCGGTTTGGCTTCAGTGACGCTCAAGGCCACCGACGGTTGCTCAATGGCGTCGCTCTGGTTCTCCGGCGCAGACCAATTCTGGTGTCAGACCAGTGGGCGATTGGGACAACTGGTTCCATCCTCGCGGCGCGTGGATAGCCCTGACAGCCAGCGTGAACCAGAACTTTTGCGGCGACTGGTTGAGTCAGTTGAATGATTTCTGCAGCACCAATGGACTGGGGATAGTGATCGAGCTGGTATGTGATGACTACACCTACGGTTACTACGAGGGCGAATGCTGCACGGACAGGGAGTACTGTCCCGTATAAGGTCCTGGTAAAGCGTGGGTGTCGCCGGTCATGGCATTTGGCAAATGATCCCAAATCGCACCCTTAGGCTCTCTATGTGGAATCGGTTCAAGACCGTCGTTGACGTGCTGGCAATGGTCGCTCTTGTTCTGGTGGCTGTCTCAGTGATCCGGTCATTCTTCGTGCGAGGAGCTGACACTCCGACACGACAACCGCCGTTCTACAAGGTCGGAGACAGGACTGATGTTTTGGCAGGAGCCGGGATCCCTGGACCGGCCCTGGTCATGCACTTACGCAGTGACTGCAAGTACTGCACGGAGAGCATGCCGTTCTACCAACGCCTTGCCGGCCTTAATCGGCGGGTGTCTATGGTTGCGGTCGGGTACGAAGACAAGCAAGCCTTGGCTACATACCTGGAGCTCCACGGCGTTACTCCCGATTACATCGTTTCGGTTAGGCCGGGCGACCTGAAGACCGGTGGAACACCCACACTGTTGCTGATAGACTCACGTCAAACCATTACAGCGGTTTGGAGGGGCCTGTTGACTGGTGCGGGAGAGACAGCGGTCACATCGGCGATTCAGCGTTGAGTTCACGCGAGTGCGTTGGCTCGCTCGAGCTGCGCCTGGCGGCGGCTATCACGACCGGTCATTCGTTCTGACTCAGGGAATCGTTCTAGCGTCAATTCTCGTGCTCTTCGGCCGACTCTCGGCCGTACCACTGCAACAACAACCGACGTTCCGGGCTGCCATCGAGCTAGTGACAGTGGACGTGACAGTGCTGGACAAGCGAGGGCAACCCGTTTTGGACCTTTCGGCCGCAGATTTTGCTGTCGCCGCCGGCGGCAAGATGCGGGAGGTCGTTTCAATCGAATTCATCACCTCGGGTCAACGACCAGCACCTGGGGCGGCATTACCGGATCTTCAGAAAACCCCCAACTCTGCCAGCGTGCGCAGAAGTGCTGGACTAGCTGCGCCGCGGGCGTTCTTCTTCGTCGTGGATGTTTCTGAGATCCGAGCTGGAGAAGGACGTTTGATGCTGAGCGAGATGGCTGAATACCTCGCTGAGTTGCCTCCCGTTGACGACGTCGGTCTACTTGTACTTCCTGTCGGGGAGCGAGTTGAGTTGACCAGCGATCGTGCGACCGTCCAAAGTGTCTTGCGCCGCGTTGCGGGCTTCTCCACACAGTTGAGAGAGTGCGCACCTACGCTCGGCGAAGCGGCAGGCATCGATGCAGGAGACTCAAGAGCAGGGCAAGCATACGCGGAGCGGACTCGAGTCCTGGGCTGCCCACCTGGAACGGGTTTTTCGAGATTGAACCTTGCCATGCGTCGTCGAGGTACGGAGTTCTTGGTAGGTGAACTCGGTCGGCTAGCTCAGAGCATGACCCATGTAGAAGGTCGGAAGGCGATTGTGCTCGTAGCTGAGGGATTCTTCATGGATTCGCAAATCCGCGAAGCATGGCGCGAATTCGTGTCGACTGCAGCTAAGAGCGGAGTCGTCGTCTATTGTATCCATCTGAACTTTCCGCTAACGGAAGCCGGCGTCCGCGGCCAAAGCACTCTTACGAGACTCCTTGATGATCAGTACGGCTTTGACGGTATGGCAGAAGCGGCTGCCAACGCCGGCGGAAGTGCTTTTCGCGCCATCGCGTCGGCGGTCTCGACGTTGAAGCGTCTAGATACGGAGCTGTCTGGTTATTATCTTCTGTCCTTCCGCCGCGACCGTCAGGATGAGCCGGGCCGACGAATCAAGATCGATGTGAAAGTGAAACCGCCCAACCTGGATGTGCGCTTTCGACAGAGTTTTACGCCTGGGCCTTGGCTGAAGAGTGCCAGCGTCGGACGCGGGCGATGAATTCGCCACGACGCAGTCGGTGGCGATTACACCTCGAATGGTCCGATGACTGCGACCTCTCAGTGTTCTGACACGACGGGGAGTTCAGGCGCTCGATGGGGAGTAAGCACCGCGCCCTACTCCGATCTTCGAAGTTTGACCTCGAGGTTCACCGGTCAAGCCGCCCGAAGTCGGGCATCGATCGCGAAGCTGGCGTACCGGCGAACCTGCGCGACGAGATTCGCTTCGGTATAGAACTGCGGGCCGGTGATGAGACCGGGAATCACCGTCCGGCCGGCGAGATCGATGGTCTCGGCAGAGATCGGCACAACGTTGGGATTCCCTGCCGCAACAATGCGACCGTCGCTGACGACGAGGACACCGCGCGGCGATGACGGTGCCGTCGCCGTCGATCAGCCGCGGTTATTGAAAACCTTGAACTGAGCGGCAGGTTTGGGCTGTTGAGCCAGCGGTTGCGCTGCCAGCGCGAGGACGACGCCGACAGCGGTGGCAATAAAGAATGAGCGGCTGAAGCTCGACTGTGTGAAACTGCCGGGATTTCTAATAGCCATGATCCCGGGAGTCTTCCACAATCGAGCCTCTGCCGCCACTGACGCTTGAGGCTTGGGGCTTGAAGCTCATCGCCTCATAGCCTCATGGCCTCCGCGCCTCCGCGCCTACTTCGGCTGCGGGACGATCCGGATGTACGGCTTCGGCGATTTCCAGCCGTCGGGGTAGGTCTTCTTCGCCTCGTCATCGGACACCGAGCCGGCGATGATGACATCCTCGCCCTGCCTCCAGTTGACCGGCGTCGCCACCTTGTGCTTCGCGGTGAGCTGCAGCGAATCGATCACCCGCAGCACCTCGTCGAAGTTGCGGCCGGTCGTCATCGGATACGCGATGAGCAGCTTGATCTTCTTGTCGGGCCCGATGACGAAGACGTTGCGGACCGTCTGATTGTCGGCCGGCGTGCGTCCTTCGTACGTGCCCTGGAGATCCTCCGGCAGCATGCCGTACATCTTCGAGATCGACAGATCGGTGTCGCCGATCACCGGGTAGTTCGGCGCGTAGCCCTGCGTCTCCTTGATGTCGTTCGCCCACTTCTTGTGGTTGTCGACGGCATCGACGCTCAGGCCGATGATCTTCGTGTTGCGCTTGTCGAACTCCGGCTTGAGCTTTGCCATGTACCCGAGCTCGGTCGTGCACACCGGCGTGAAATCCTTCGGATGCGAGAAAAGGACGGCCCACGAATCGCCGATCCAGTCGTGAAACCGGATACGGCCTTCAGTGGTCTCGGCCTCGAAGTCTGGGGCAGTTCCTGCGATTTGCACAGCCATTGCGGTAGCCTCCAACGTTCATTCAGTCTCTGGCGGCCGTGTAACGCCGCCAAAACCTTAGAAGCTATCACGCTCCACGCCTGGAAGCTTGGGAGCCTGGAAGCCGGGGAGCCTGGAGCTGGGGAGCCAGAAGCATCGGAGTAGCCTCGGAGACAAGCCTTAACTTCCTGGCTTCCTGGCTCCCGGGCTTCACCGACCAGACACTACGGGATCGAGCGGTCGAAAGTTGACGTCGAGAATCCGCAGGCGTTCGAGATGGGTCACCAGCCGCGCGCGGAAGTCGTCTAAGTTCCGCA